>Ga0070728_10000878_pt1 | contig 51793 bp, 51 predicted proteins | sample tdDd471_FD_66723 | JGI IMG/M metagenome (GOLD analysis project Ga0070728, IMG submission 66723) | Marine sediment microbial communities from the Atlantic coast under amendment with organic carbon and nitrate - tdDd47.1 | ecosystem: Environmental > Aquatic > Marine > Coastal > Sediment | place... | reverse complement strand
GCGGGCCGCCGTCGTGGATCGGGACGGCGGCGAGTTGTCCGGCGCCCTGAGCGACCTCGCCGAAGACGGGGTTCGGGTGTCGCAGCCGGAACTGAAACGCGTGCCCGCACCGTACGAGGATGGCCATGCCCTGGCCGGCCTGCTGCGCCGCAAGAGCCTGACGGTCTGGCGGGACGTCGAGCCGACGGCGACCTGCTTCGGAGAGGCCGGGCCGGGGAACTGCGCCGACCGGCTCGCGGCGTTCGCGCCCGTCGTGGTGTGGCTGCGCCGGCATGTTGCCGGCCACTGAAAACAGGAAGCCGGTTCTGACGGCAACGGGGCCGTGACGCGGGCCCGGCGCCGGTATCGGGTCGTTGGAAAGGGAGGAAGGCGTGGCGAAGTTCGCGTTCATCTATCGCGGCGGGCAGCCGTTTCGGACACCGGAAGAGGGCCGGGCGCACATGGCGCGTTGGCGTGCCTGGCGCGACGGCCTCGGCGAGGCCTACGTCTATCCGGGGATGCCGTTCTCGGTTGCCGTGACGGTCAGCGCATCCGGGACATGCGAGGGCAGCGGCGAGGTACCGTTGTCCGGCGTCAGCATCGTCGAGGCCGCCAGCCTGGAAGCCGCGCAGGAGATGGCGAAGGCCTGCCCGCACCTGGGTATCGGCGGTGACATCGTGGTCGCGCAAGGGATGGACATCGAGATGTGACGTCGTTGCCGTGACCGGCGGACTGAATAGACCGGCGGTCCGGATCGGCCGAAATCAAGGAGCACCGACCAGCTTGCGCTGATCGGTATTTTTTCTTGAAAATAAGTCTATTATAGGTATTTGTTGAGAATATTCATCAAGTCGGTCCGGACGGTCATGCCGCCCGGATCCGACCGATGAACGTCTCCACCTGGCTGCGAAGCGCGGTGAACTCGCTGTCCAGCCGGCTGGCCGCCTGCGACACGTCGCCGACCGAACGGCCGGTCTCGGTCGACCGCTGACTGACCCGCTGGATGGTCTCCGCGGTCTGCTCGACGCTTCGCGCCGCCTGCTGGGCGCTTTGCGAGATCTCCTGGGTTGCGGCGCCCTGCTGCTCGACGGACGCGGCGACCGCCGCGGTGATCCCGTCGATCTGCTCGGTGGTCTCGGTGATCCGGGCTATCGCTTCCACCGCGGAGCCGGTCGCCGACTGGATCGAGGCGATCTGCTCGGAGATATCCTCGGTCGCCTTGGCGGTCTGGGTCGCCAGGCTCTTTACCTCGGATGCGACCACCGAGAAGCCCTTGCCGGCATCGCCGGCCCGCGCCGCTTCGATGGTGGCGTTGAGCGCCAGCAGGTTGGTCTGCTCGGCGATGCTCTGGATCAGCGCGATGACGTCGCCGATCTTCTCGGCTGCCTCGGCCAGGCCGCGGACCTGGTCGTTGGTGCTGCGGGCCGTCGTCGAGGCCTCGCGGGTCATCTGAGCCGACTCCGAGACCCGGCGGTTGATCTCCGCGATCGAGCTGCTGAGTTCCTCCGCCGCGGTCGCCACGGCCTGGACCGCTGCGTTGGTTTCCTGGGAGTTGCTGGCGACCTCTTCGGCTTCGTGCACCGCTTCCTGGGTCGCCGTCATGGCCCGTTCCGACGTGCCGCTCATGTCCTGCGCGGTGGCGGAGACGGCGTCGACCACCGACTTCACGGAGGTCTCGAACTCCGCGGCGAGCGCCAGCATGGCGGCCCGGCGCTCCTCCGCCGCGGTCCGCTCCTGGTTCTCGCGCTCGGTCCGCAGACGCTCGATCTCGCCGGCGTTCTCCTTGAACACCTGAACCGCCCCGGCCATCGTGCCGAGCTCGTCCCGGTTGGCGGTGTACGGGACGTCGGCTGCGAGGTCGCCCTGCGCCAGTCGGGTCATCGTCTCGGTCAATCCCGACAGACCTCGGAGGATGCCGCGGGTCACGAGCACCACCAGCGGCAGCAGGATCGCCGCGGCCACGAGGGACGCCACGATGGCTGCCGAAAGCGACCGGTCGACCGAGGTCTCCGCCGCCGACAGCTGTTCCTCCATCAGGCTGTTGGCCGCTGTCTCGATAACCGCGAGGGATTCGGCAAAGCGCTCGCCGGCGCCGTCGATCACGTCGTCGATCTTCGCGAACGCGGCTTCGTCGGCATTGCTCTCGATGGCGCTCCTGAGGTCGACCTGGATCGAGGCGGCGAGGGCCGCGAAATCGGCCTTCAGGGTGCCCGTGACCGCATCGGCCTGCACCTGCGTGCCGAGCTCGACGATGTGGTCCAGGTTGCCCTGTATGAAGCCGACCGTCTCCTGGATCACCTGCTGGCGCTCCGGGTTGATGGAGCCTTCCGCCTTGTCGATGATCGAATCCATCGCCGCCAGCAGCAGCTCGATGTTCTTCCGGCGCGCCTCGGCGAGAACGGTCACCGCTTCCTTCAGCTGAGCGACCCGGTAGGTCCTCGACTTCACAGCTTCCGCGGCCATGAACTGAATACCGCCGAGTGCCACGATCGCCAGCATCGCCGCCGAAGCGACCAGGATCATCCGGTTCCGGATGGTCCAGTAACCGTTTGATTTATGCATGATTCTGCCCCCGATCCTCCACGTTCGGGGGGCATTTGAAAGAACAGTTGTCTAACAAACTGTTAAAATCCCGCGAGCCGGGTCGGTCGACGGCGACCGGATGCCTTCAGTTATCCGCCGTCCACCGATGCCAACGACCGTGATAGTCGGCCCGGCCAAGCACGCGAGTCTCGCCGTCGGGCCAGATCGTCAGCCGGACGCCCGCCGATCCCTTCACGCCGTCGGGCTCGACCCGCAGCCAGGCCACCGGGTTCCTGCCCGTCGCCCGGACCCCGGCGGCCCGGATCGCCGCCTCGATTCGAGCCTGGGTCTCGGCCGGCAGGTACTGCCAGACGATGGTGTGCATCAGCACGCGGACCCGGCCGGGCGTGCCCGGCCCGGCGAACCGGTCCTCGACCCAGTCGGCGGCGTCGGCCTTCTCGACATGACGGCCGGCCTCGGCGGTGGCCTGCAGGGCCGCTGCGATGCGGGCGAGCCGCTCGGCCTGGTCCGGCCAGATGTACGACAGCAGTCGCTCGCGGTCGGCCGGCGACGCCGGATCGAGCGGATTGCGGTCGCAGCCCTCGCGGCGGACCACCGACAGCGGCGCGTCGAGCGGGACCTCGCCCTGCCAGCGCGAGACGATCCGGACGGGGGAGCCGTCCGGTCCCCAGCTGCGGTCGCCGAGATCGTAGTGCCAGCGGTCGAAGCCGAGGTTCAGTCCGGTGCTGGAGCCGATCTCGAACAGCTCGAGCGGCAGGCCGGTGGCGGCGGCGAGTGTCAGGCAACCGCCCAGGATCGACGCCGAGCGCGAGACCTCGTTGGTCTGCGGCGGGCTGTCCAGGTAGCCGGCCAGGAACCCGTCGTGCGCTTCGATCGCCGTTTCGATCGCGTGCCAGAGCGCGTCCTCGACCGGGTCGGCAGGCGGGTAGGCGGCGGTCAGGGCCGGGCAGCGTCGCGAGCGGCTGAGCGCGTGCAGGCTGCCGCAGGCCCGCAGCGCCAGAGCGTCGTCGACCGGCTTTCCCGGCCATTCGTGGATCCGGCGTCCGAACGCGCTCGCCGGCGTCAGCCGCTCGGCCAGCAGGTCGCAGACCAGGGCGTTGAACGGCGAGCCGAGGTTGCGGCAGGCATCGGACTGGATGCGGAACGCGTCGAGGACGGGGGCGGGCAGCGGCACGGGGGACGACCTCGGGTTCGGGAACCGACGCGGCCGAGACTAGCGCCGGCGGCGGAGAGGGCATGGTTGATTGCAGCAATCAAGCCGTTCCCAATCGAGCCGTTGTCTTGGCCGGCCGATCGTCCGAGGCTCGGCCCCCGAACAGGCGCCAACCCGGAACACGCAGCAGGACCGGAACAGGTATCAGGAGAGCCTCGATGAGCTTCATGCCGGACAAGCAGACCACCAGCATCGCGACCCACACCAACGAGGACATCTTCATCCGGGACCGGAGCCTGTGCCGCGAGTTGATCGGCAAGCTGAGCTTCACCGAGATGATCTACTTCCAGATCCTCGGCCGGATGCCGACGCCGGCGCAGACCGCGGTGGTCGACGCCTGCCTGGTCACGCTGATGGAGCACGGGCTGACCCCGAGCGCGCTCGCCACCCGGCTGATCTACTCGAGCGCGCCGGAGGCGATGCAGGCCGGCGTGGCTGCCGGGCTGATGGGGGTCGGCAGCGTGTTCGTCGGCACCATGGAGGGCTGCGCCGCCCTTCTCGCCGAAATTCTCGCGGCACCCGAGGGCGTGCCGGCGGCGGCCCGGCGTGTGGCCGAGGAGCATCGCGCCGCCCGCAAGCCGCTGCCGGGCTTCGGCCACCACCTGCACCGCCCCGACGACCCGCGCTCGATCCGGCTGTTCCAGGTGGCCCGCGACCAGGGAGTCGCCGACCGGCATGTCGAGGCGGTGCTGGCGCTCTCGGCCGCGATCGACGAGGTCTACGGCAAGCACATCACGATCAACGCTACCGGCGCGATCGCCGCCTGCCTGGGCGACTGCGGGGTGCCGGCCGAGATCCTGCGCGGCTTCGCCCTGATCACCCGCTGCGCCGGGCTGGTCGGCCACGTCCACGAGGAGCAGCACAAGCCGGCGATGCGGGCGATCTGGGAATCCGCGGACGAGGCGGTCGCGTACGACGGGACGATCCCGACGGGCGAGGGCTGACCGTCCGTCGCTTCGTGGGTTCCGGATCCGTCTCGCCTCCGGCGGGCCGGTCCGGAATGACGAAGAGAGAAGAGGCACTACTCCCAACACTGCCGTCATTCCGGACGCCCGCGCCGCAGCGGTGCGGGCGATCCGGAACCCACCTGCCGCGAAGATGCCCGGAACCTGCTACCCGGCCGGCCGGGCGACCAGGGCCTCCGAGATCGCCCCGGCGGTCGCCGTCACCAGTTCGGCGAGGGTGGCGATGCGGCCTTCCGGGAACCGCTCGGCGGGGCCGGTCGCGCTGATCGAGCCGACGACCGCGCCGCCGGCGTCGCGGATCGGCGCGGCGACGCAGCGGATGCCGTACTGGCGCTCCTCCAGGTCGAGGGCGTAGCCGCGCTCCCGGACCGCGGCCAGCTCGGCCCGCAGGGCGTCGGGATCGGTGACGGTGTTGGCGGTGAACCGCTCCAGCCCGCCGGCGACGACCCGGTCGACCACGTCCTCCGGCAGGAACGCCAGGATCGCCTTGCCGGTGCCGGTGCAGTGCGGCGGCTCGCGCTCGATCGTCACCTGCTCGTTGCGGGCCGGCTGCATCTCGCGCCGGTCGATCGACACCACGTTGCTGCCGTCGAAGGCGCACAGATGGGCGGCCTCGCCGCTCTGGTTGGCGAGCCGCTCGGCAAATGGGCGGGCGACGTGGAACAGCGCCAGGTCGGACAGCGCCACGCTGCCGAGCGCGACCAGCCGCAGGCCGAGCCGGTAGCGGTCGCGGTTGCCGTCCTGCACGACCAGCCCGGCCTCGCGCAGGGCCGCCAGCAGGCGGTGGGCGGTCGGCTTCGGCAGCCCCAGCCGGTCGGCGATCGCCCCCAGGGGCAGGGACGGTTCCGCCCGGCTGAAGCAGTCCAGCACCGCGACCGCCTTGTGCAGCGACTTCATCGGGGATTGGGGCATCATCGTTCCACAGTATGGAATACAGAATTGAATGGAGATTGGCGCGGCGTCACCGTTGACGCGCGAAAAGATTGCAGACGATATTGTCTGAGTTCGTCTTTGGACGTCAAGTTATTCCATATTGCGGAAGATGGAGCAGACGATGACCGACCTGACCGGTGTGATCCCGCCCGCCACGACGCCGTTCGACGCCGCCGGCGATATCGATTTCCCGGCCGCCGGCAAGCAGATCGACTGGCTGATCGGCGAGGGTGCCCACGGGGTTGCGGTCGGCGGCTCGACCGGCGAGGGACAGACCCTGGAAGCCGAGGAGTTCCGGGACCTGATCCAGGTGTCGAGCGAGGCCGCGGCCGGCCGGGCCCCGGTGGTCGCCGGCATCATCACCGACAGCACCCGCGAGGCGGTGCGGCGCGGCAGGCTGGTCCGCGACATGAACGTGGCGGCGCTGCAGGTGACGCCGGTGCACTACCTGTTCCGGCCGGGCGACGACGCCATGGTCGAGCATTTCCGGACCCTGGCCGGCGAGACCGGGCAGAAGATCATCATCTACAACGTGGTGCCGTGGACCTACCTGTCGCCGGCGCTGCTGCTGCGGATCATGGACGAGGTGCCGGAGGTCATCGGGGTCAAGCAGTCGGCCGGCGACCTCAAGCTGTTCGCCGACCTGATGGCCGACGTGAAGCCGGGCAAGCGGATCTTCAGCGCGGTCGACGCGCTGATGTACCCGTCCTACGCGCTCGGCGCGCACGGCTCGATCGCCGCCATCCTGTCGGCGGCGCCGCGGCCGTCGGTCGATCTCTGGGACGCGGTGAAGGCCGGCGACCACGCCAAGGGGCTGGACCTGCACCTGAAGCTGCTGCGGCTGTGGAACGCGCTGATGCCGCACGACAACCTGCCGGCCTCCACCAAGTACGCCCAGAGCGTCCAGGGTTGTCCGTCCGGCTTGGCGCGGCAGCCGATGGCGATGCCGGATGCCGCCCACCAGTCGCGGATCCGGGCCGCCCTGAAGGGTCTCGGGCTCGGCGGGTAGGGCTCGGCGGCGCCGCCGCCCGTGCTCGCCGTTTCTCTCGCCAGGGCCGCGCAAATCGGCTAATAGCCGATCTGCCGGCTCCCGGGCCGGTGCTCGAGAGGCGTTGAGGTGGAACCGGAACGGTGCCGGGACGTAGCGGAATTCTCGCGGTCATCCTTCTGGTGCTGGCCGGCGCCCTGACCGGAGCCGGGCCCGCACAGGCGACCTCCGCCGTGGCCGGCTATCCCGGTGGGCGGGCCCTGGCCACTGCGATGGCGGAGGCCCACGAGGCGTTCAGGCAGACCGACATCGCATTGCCCGACGGGGTGTCGGAGCGCGACGTGCAGCTGCTGGCCCTCAACGTCTACTACGAGGCACGGGGCGAGGGCCTGGCCGGCAAGGCCGCGGTCGCCAACGTCACCCTGAACCGCCTGCGCGACCAGCGCTGGCCGGAGACCCTCGCGGAGGTAATCCTGCAGCCGGGGCAGTTCTCCTGGACCCGCAAGCCGGCGCGAATCGCGGACTGGGAGGCATTGCGGGCGTCGGTGGTGGTCGCCGCCAAGGCCCTGAGCGGGACGCTGCGCGACCGGACGGGCGGGGCCCTGTACTTCCATGCCGCGCGTCTCGGCGAGCCGGACTGGACCCGTGGCCTGACGCGCCTCGCCCGGATCGGCGCCCACACCTTCTACGCGGACTGACTGCCTACTCGGACTGACTGTTCGGACGGGCGCGCGGCCTCAGGCCTTGCGCAGGTTGCCGCGGCCGTCGAACTTGAAGGCGGCGCCGGCGCTGCGATAGCCGTGCGCAACCGCCTCCAGATATCCGCGCTTGTCCATCAGCCCGGCCCGAAACCCGCGCAGGGCGTACATGACGTCGGTCCCGAGGGCGGTCTCGGAGATCGTGCCCTTCAGCAGGGCGCGGGCGGCGTGGATCACGTCTTCGGGCATCGTCATGGCGGGCTCTCCTCCCTCGGCGACCGTTGGAATAGCGATCCGAGGTTTCAGGCGCGCGGCGGCGTCGGCCGCGCCGGGTTTCAATTGTTTCAGTGCCGGGTCTCGGAGCACGCCATGGACGCGCCGCTCATGGAGGCGCCACCCTGGGCCTGGATGCGCAGCAGCAGCTCCAGCATGCCGAGCGGGCGGTCGCGCAGGTCGAGGCGGCCGAGTTCGGTCAGCCAGTTGCGGAACAGCGCCCGGCCGGTCGGCTCCCAGGACCGTGCGGCGGTGCGCGCCGGGTCGGGCCGGGTCACCCGGATCCCGCGGGCCCGGTCGCGCTCGTACTCGCGATCCAGGGTGTCGGCGTCGTACTCCGGATGGTTCAGCAGGTAGATCGCCCGGCGCTCCGGGTCCTCGGCCATGCCGAGTCCGGACACCGGGGCCAGGGCCAGCGGTCGGACCGAGCCGTCGATCGGCAGATCCGACAGCCTGACCTCGGCCCAGCGCGACACCGGCATGTCCAGCGGCAGCGGGGCGCCGCGCAGGATCGGCGACCGGACGGTCAGCGGCACGTGCGGGTACACCCCGAAACGCTTCTCGCCGAGGTCCTGCTTCGGCACCCCGTGGTCGTGCCAGAGCGCGGCCATCGCCGCCCAGCACACGTGCATGGCGGGCAGCCGGGCCTCCGTCACCCAGTTGAAGATCGCCGACATCCCGGTCCAGTACCGGACCTCGGAGAACGCCAGGTGCTCGACCGGGGCGCCGGTGATCACGATGCCGTCCAGCTCGTAGCGGTCGATCTCCGACCAGCGGCGGTAGAAGCGCTCGACGTGGCCGGGGTCCGCGGTCTGCGGGACGTAGCCGTCGGGCAGCGCCAGGACCACGCGGACCGGTCGGTCGGCGCCGGCCAGCAGGCGGCCGAACTGGACCTCGGTGGTCGGCTTGTCCGGCATGATGTTGACCAACGCGATGGTCAGCGGCTCCACCCCCTCGGCGAACGGCACGGGGGACTCGCCTTCGACGACCGCGATACCTTCGCGCCGCAGCGTCTTTATGGCGGGCAGGCCGGTCGGCAGGATCAGGGCAGCCATGATCGCGGTCTCCTGGGATGGGGCGGCTCGGAGGGACGGAACGAGCCGGAAGCGGACGAAGCGGCGGGGCGGCGGGGGGCCGCCCCGCCCTGCGGTCAGGCGGCCTTCGACACGCGGCCGAGGCCGTCGAGCGCCTGCATCAGGTCGGCTTCGATGTCCTCGATGTGCTCGAGGCCGATCGACAGCCGGACATAGCCCGGGGTGACGCCGGCGGCGCGCTGGCGCTCCTCGGTGAGCTGCTGGTGGGTGGTCGATGCCGGATGGATGGCCAGCGACCGGGCATCGCCGATGTTGGCGACGTGGTGCAGCATCTGCAGGGCGTCGATGAACGCCATGCCGGCCTCGATGCCGCCGACCAGCTCGAACCCGACCAGGCCGCCGTTGCCGCCCGGCAGGTACTTGGCGGCGCGCGCCTCGGCCTCGCCGGTGAACTGGCTCGGATGAATCACCCGGGTCACCGACGGATGGTCGGCCAGGATGCGGGCGACCGCCTCGGCGTTCCGGCAATGCTCGCGCATCCGCAGCGGCAGCGTCTCCAGCCCCTGCAGGAACATGAAGGCGTTGAACGGGCTCATGGCGGCGCCGGTGTCGCGCAGCACGCAGCAGCGGGCCTTCATGATGTAGGCGACCGGGCCGAGCGGCTTGACCGCCTCGGTCCACACCGTGCCGTGGTAGCTCGGGTCCGGCTGGGTCAGCGTCGGGAAGCGATCGGCGTGCTTCTCCCAGTCGAACCGGCCGGAGTCGATCAGCAGGCCGCCGATCGAGGTGCCGTGTCCGCCGATGTACTTGGTGGTCGAGTACACCACGACATGGGCGCCGTGCTCGATCGGCCGGCAGATCAGCGGGGCGGCGGTGTTGTCGACGATCAGCGGGATGCCGAGCGCCTCGCCGATCAGCGCGACCTCCTCGATCGGGAAGGGCACCAGCTTCGGGTTCGGCAGGGTCTCACCGAAGAACGCCCGGGTCTTGTCGTCGGCGGCCCGGCGGAAGGCGTCGGGGTCGCTCGGGTCCACGAACCGGACCTCGATGCCCATCTGCTTGAAGGTATGGGCGAACAGGTTCCAGGTGCCGCCGTACAGGTCGGTGCCGGCGACGATGTTGTCGCCGGCCTGGGCGATCGTGGTGATCGCCGCGGTGATCGCCGCCTGGCCGGACGCCATGGCCAGGGCCGCGGCGCCGCCCTCGATGGCGGTCAGGCGCTGCTCCAGCACGTCGGTCGTCGGGTTCATCACCCGGGTATAGAGGTTGCCCAGCTTCTGCAGGCTGAACAGCTCGACCGCGTTCTGGGCGCTGCCGAGGTCGTAGGAGGTGGTCTGGTAGATCGGCACGGCGACCGCGCCGGTGGTCGGATCGACCCGGAAGCCGGCATGCAGAACCTGGGTCTCGGGGTGCTTGGACGTAGTCATGGGGGGCTCCTTTCGTGCGGGGGGGGAGGCGGAACGCGCGCCAGTCAGGCGGCGCAGCGCTCCAGGAAGTGGACGACCGCGTCCTCGCGGCCGGTCACGTGGTCGCCGACCGCATAGGCGACCGGGCTCGGGTGGGTGAGCGGCAGCATGTGTCCCGCTCCCTCGATTTCGCGCAGGGTGGCGTTCGGCAGCGTCCACATCAGACGCTCGACCACGCGGCGGGCGATCGGCTTGGTGCGCTTGCCGGTCAGCAGCAGGGTCGGCAGCTTCAGCCGGGCCGCGGCCTCCAGCGGCGTGGTCTCGCCGGTGGTGCTCGCGAAGTTCAGGGCGATGGCGGCGATCCGTCGGCACAGCATGTCGTGGGCCTGGGTCGCCATCGACTGCCACGTGCCGCGGCCGCTCCAGTAGTCGACGAAGTGCTCCATCGCCGACCGGTAGTCGCCGTTGATCAGGCCCTTGGCGATCCGCTCACCGACCGCGGCGATCTCCACGAACAGGGCATGGTCGGAAGCGGAGCCGCCGCGCAGCAGGAAGAACGCCGCCGGCTCGATCAGGGTGAGGCTCGACAGCGCCTCCGGGGCGTGCAGGGCGGCGGTCAGGGCAACCGCGCCGCCGTAGGAGTGGCCGACCAGATGCATCGGCTCGCCGATCTGCTCGGCCAGCGCGTGCACGATCGCGGCGTCGTCGGCCAGCCGCATCGGGCCGCGGCCGCTCCAGGTTTCCGAGGCGCCGTAGCCGCGCAGGTCCGGCATGATCAGCCGGTAGCCGCGGCCGTTCGGGCCGCCGGCCAGCGGGCCGGACAGCAGGGCCTCGGCCGTGGCGCGCCACTGGTTGCCGCAACTGCCGGTGCAGTGGAGCAGCACGACCGGCGTGCCTTCTCCGAGCTCCCGGACCGCCACCGCGGTGCCGCCGATCTGCATGGTCTTCATGGCCGATCTCCCTGCCTCTCGGCCGTTCCGGATGGATCCGGTCGGCCGTGTTCGATGCAGGGAGGTTTAGGGGGCCGGTGTTTCCCGTCTGTGTCGCGCGACGGGAAAAGAGTTTCAAATGTGTTTCAGTTTCGAAAATTTTGCCGGATCGGGAGGTGAAGTGGGCGAATTGCGTTCGATTCCGAAATCGATTCGCCGGGCGGGCTTACGATCCGTCGGCAGCGGCCGAAAACAGGTAGCCGGCTCCGCGCACCGTCTTGATCACCGCGGGTTTCGCCGGGTCGGGCTCGATCTTGCGGCGGATCCGGGCGATCCGGATGTCGATCGAGCGGTCGAAAGGTTCGAAATCGCGGTTATGCGCGAAATCGAGCAACTGGTCCCGGGTCAGTACCCGGTTCGGCCGCTCGGCGAACGCCCGCAGCAGGTCGAACTCCATGGCCGTGAGGGGGATCTCGCGGTCGTCGGCGTCGTACAGCTTGTGGGAGTCGAGGTCGAGCCGGCAGTGCCCGAAGCGGACCTCGCGCCCGGTCGGGCGGCCGCCGTCGCCGGTCCCGGAAGGGGCCTGGCCGACCCGGCGCAGGACCGCCTTCACCCGGGCCAGCAGCTCGCGCAGGTCGAACGGCTTGGTGACGTAGTCGTCGGCGCCCATCTCGATGCCGACCACGCGGTCGACGATGGCATCGCGGGCGGTCAGCATGATGATCCCGGCGCCGCTGCGGTCGCGCAGCCAGCGCGCCAGCGACAGCCCGTCCTCACCCGGCATGGTGACGTCCAGCACCGCCAGGTCGACCCGGTCCCGTTCGACGATTTTCCGCAGGGCCGGGCCGCCGTCGGCCTTCGAGACCTTGTAGCCGTTCATCTCCAGGTACTCGGCGACGGTCTCGCGGATGTCGCGCTCGTCGTCGACCACCGCGACGTGGATCCGGTCACTCATACGTCCCCCCTCCCGGGCTGCGCTGCGGCCCCCGAGCTGCGGCCCCCGAGCTGCGGCCTCCGAGCTGCGCGACCAGCTTGCGCAGGTCGTCCGGAACCACGGGCTTCTCGAGATACGGCCGGCCGCAACGGTCGAGGAACCCGCGGATGGCCGGGCTCATGGTGTCGCCGGTGATGAACGCCACCCGGTCGCGCAGCTCCGGGTAGCGGTCCTCCAGCAGGTCGTACAGGACCGGGCCGTCGAGGTCCGGCATCCGCACGTCGCTGAGCACCACGTCGTAGCGCCGGTACACCAGCTTCTCCATGGCGGCCCGCCCGGAGGTCGCGATCGCGACCCGGTGCCCGGCCTCGGTCAGCACGTCGGACACGATCTCGGCGACATCGGGCTCGTCATCGACCACCAGCACCGACAGGGCGGGTCCGTAGGCGGTCGCCGAACCGCCGGCCCGGCGACGGGTCGGCGTGCTGTGGGCGGGGAACTGCAGGACGAAGGTCGCGCCGCCGCCGGGGGTGTTCTCCAGTGCGATGCTGCCGCCATGGGCCTCGACGATCCGGTGGGTGATCGCCAGGCCGAGGCCGGTCCCGTGACCGACCTCCTTGGTGGTGAAGAACGGCTCGAAGATCCGCGACGCCACCGCCTCGGGCACGCCGTTGCCGTTGTCGGACACCTTCAGGATCACCCGGTCGGTGCGCCGGTCGTGGCTGGTCATCAGTCGTAGCCGGTGTGGGCGGGCGGCGCCGGCCAGGGCGTGCTGGGCGTTGACGATCAGGTTGGTCACCACCTGGTTGATCTGGTCGGCATCGGCCAGGATCGGCGGGACCAGCGGCGTCAGCTCGAGGCTGACGTCGATGTCGGCGGTCCGCAGCATGTAGCCGGTGACCTCGAGCGCGGTCTCGATGGTCGCGTTGACGTCGACCGGCCGGGTCTCGGTCGGCTGCTGGCGGGCCATCGCCAGGAAGGTGCGCACGATGCGCGCGCAACGGTCGGCGGCCTCGCCGATCTTGCGGGCCCGCTCCGCCGTCCTGGCGTCGGTCGCGGTCTCGCGCATCAGCAGGGCCTGGCCGACCACGACCGACAGCGGGTTGTTCAGCTCATGGCTGACGCCGGCCAGCAGCTCGCCGAGCGCGCTCAGCTTCTCGCTCTGGTGCAGGGCCTCGCGCTGGCGGCTCATCTCGGCCTCGACCCGGTGCCGCTCGGTCAGGTCGAACACGCTCGACACCACGACCTTTTCGCCTTGGTAGTCGATCAGCCGCGCCGATACCGCGGCGCTGAATTCCGAACCGTCGGTCCGCCTGAAGGTCGCCTCGAAGGCATCGATGCCGCCCTCTCGGTGCAGCGTTTCGACGTAGCGCTCGCGCTCGTTCGGGTCGACGAAGAAGCTGCGGGCCGACAGGTCGCCGACGATCGGGTCGCGCAGGAACAGTCGGCGCGAGGCCGGGCTCTCGTACAGAATCAGCCCGTCCTCGGCGCGGGTCATGCCAACCGGCACCGGGGCGGCCTCCAGGATCCGGCGGATCATCGCCTCGCTGTCGCGCAGGGCCAACTCGGCGCTCTTGCGGTCGGTGATGTCGGCGCGCAGCGTGACCGAGCCGCCGTCCGAGGTCCGGTGCCGGCTGATCTCGCGCCAGCCGCCGTCGATCAGCTCCAGCTCGATCGGCTTGCCGCCGACCTCCCTCAGCCGTTCCGCGACCCAGGGAATCAGCGAGCGGTCGCCCTCGACGAGCCGACCGTCGAACCGTCGAAGGTGCTTGAAGAAGTCCGGCGCCACGTCGTCCGGCGTCAGCCCGACCAGGGCGTGCGGCGGCCGGCCGTAGGGCTGGGCGAAGGCGGAATTGCAGAACAGGATGCGGTCGTCGGCGTCGCTCACCACGAAGCCGTCCGGCAGGCTCTCGATGGCGTCGGTCATGAGCTGGATCAGGCGTCGGCGCTCGTTCAGCGCGGCCATCCGCTCGGAGATGTCGCGGACCTCGCCGATGACCAGCCGGGACGGGCCGGCGTCGGTGGCGGAGATCGTCAGCTCGGCCGGAAAGGTCGAGCCGTCGGCGCGCATCGCCTCGACCTCCATGCGCCGGTTGCCGAGGACCAACTCGCCGGACGTCTGGAACCGGCGCATGCCGGCGGCATGGCGCTCGCGGAACTCGGGCGGGATGATCAGGTCGGCGAGCGAGCGGCCGAGGGCGGCGTCGCGGGTGTAGCCGAACATCCGCTCGGCGGCCGGGTTGAACTCGACGACGAGGCCGTCCCCGTCGGTCGCCAGGATCGCGTCCATGGCGCTGTTCAGCAGCGCCCGGGTGACGGCCTCGGCGGTGTCGACGCGGGCGACGGCCTCGCGCTCGGCGGTGATGTCGAGCATGCAGCCGACGACCGCCATGGCGCCGTCGCCGTCGGTGTCGACCAGGCGCAGGGTGTCGCGGATCCAGGCCCAGACGCCGTCCTTGCGCTTGAAGCGGTACTCGATGGTCAGCTCGCCGGCCTCGTGCACCCGGTTGATCGCCTCGAAATAGGCCGGGCGGTCGTCGGGGTGCAGCAGGGCGGTGCCGTAGCCCGGTTGTTCGGTGAACGCCGATGCCGGATGGCCGGTCAGCCACTCGACGTTGTCGCTGATGAACCGGGTGCGCCGGCCGGTGCCGATGTCGGCGATGTAGAAGACGGTCGACGTCTGGCTGACGGCGAAGTCCAGCAACGCCCGCCGGTGCGGCTCGTCCATCCTGGTCGGGTCGGTCATGGGGTGCGGCGTGGACGGCATGGCGAACGCATGTCGGGGACGCCGCGACCCGGCGCCGGGACGGCCATGGTAGGCGGAACGCGGTCCCGGCGCCATCGTTGGGCGCCTCACCTCGCGAGGCGGCGCGGGTCGACCTGCGGCCAGTCGACGACGTGCGACGCGGTCGACAGGATCTGGGTGCGGCGCAGGCCGATGTCGGCCAGCGTGCGGTCGTCGAGCTCAGAGAGCTGGCCGACGGTGCGGCGAACCCGGACGGAACGGGCGATGGCGGCGAACGGGGCGACGGCCAGGGCGGCGACCCGCCGCAGCGCGGCGGCGGCGTGGGCGCCGAACGACGCCTCGGCGAGGGCGGAATTGTAGACGGACATGACGGGTCTCCCAGGGGGCGGGATCGGAGGGGTCCGATCATCTTGGATGCCCTATCTAGGGAGCGCCGGTTTCCGTCTGAGCACGCCGAACCGGTATTCGTGTTTCAATTGTTTCAGTCGGTCCGTTGCTCGGCCGGGCCGCCGACCACGCCGGCCTGCCGCAGCGCGGCGATGTCGGCCTCGTCGATGCCGAGCTCGCGCAGCACCGCGTCGCCATGCTGGCCGAGCACCGGCGGCGGTCCGGCGGCGGCCGGACCGTCGGCGTCGGCGACGAACGGTGCGCCGGTCAGCCGCATCGGCTCGTCGAAGCCCTGCGGCGGCGGCACGTCGAGCAGGATGCCGCGGTATGCGAGTTGCGGGTCGGCGACCGCCTCGGCCATGGTGTTGACCTTGGCGATCGGCACGCCGCGCTTGCCGAGCCGGGCCGCCCAGTTGGCGGCGGTGTCCGTGGCGAACGCCTCGACGATGGTGGCGCGGACCAGCTCGGCGTTGGCACGCCGGGCGGCGGTGTCGACGAAGCGCGGGTCCTGCAGCAGATGGCCGATGCCGGCCTCGTCGAAGATCGCCTCGGCGTGGTGCTGCATGGTCGCCGACATCAGCACCAGGCCGTCGCCGGTCGGGAAGCAATCGGCGGTCGGCAGGTGGGTGGCCGAGGAGTTGCCGATCAGCCGGCCCAGCGTGCCGTCGACGGTGTACTGGCAGACCGACGGGGCCTGGATCGCCAGCGCCGAATCGAGCATCGCCAGGTCGAGGTACTGGCCCTCGCCGGTGCGCTCGCGCCGGAACAGCGCGGCGGTGACCGCGAAGGCGCCGGCCTGGCCGGTGAACAGGTCGACCGGGAAGTAGCCGGTGCGGGTCGGCCCGGTCGATTCGTGGCCGTTGCTCATCATCATGCCGGAGGCCGCCTGCACCGCACCGTCATAGGCGGCCTCGGCGGCCTTCGGGCCGGTCGAACCGTAACCGGTCAGCGCGCAGTACACGACCTTCGGGTTGATCGCCCGCACGGTGTCCCAGCCGAGGTCGAGCCGGTCGATGACGCCGCCGCGGAAGTTGTGCACCACGACGTCGGCGGTCCTGATGAGGTCGAGCGCGATCTGCCGGCCGCGCGGGTCCTTCAGGTCCAGCGCAAGGCTGCGCTTGGAGTGGTTCAGCGCCAGGAAGGCCGAGGCCATGCCGCGTTCGGCCAGCGGGCTCGGCAGCATGCGGTCGCGCATCTGGTCGCCGCCCTGCGGCGGCTCGACCTTGATCACCTCGGCCCCGAGCAGCGCGAGCTGCAGTGTCAGGAACGGCCCCGACAGGACCTGGGTGAAGTCGATCACCCGAATGCCGTCGAACGCTCGGCTCATGCGGTTGTCCTCCCTGTACGCCGCGCGGTGGATGCGCTTGGATGCAACCTAGCAAAGGAAACGCCGTTTCAAGGAGGCTGAAATGCCCGACTCCCTCGATCCGATCCCGCCGCGCCAGCCGATGCCGACGCCGACAGCGGCGGACATCAAGGACACCGCCGAGGCTCTGTCAGAGATGCTTCGGCTGCGCACCCTGCCGTTCGGCATGAAGCTGTTCGAGGACGTGGCCGAGATGGACAAGGTTCCGGGCCTGCGCAAGCCGGGGCAGGGCCTCAACTTCACCACCTGCCAGCTGGTCACCCAGGTGCGGACCGCCGGCTTCACCCTCGGCATCGTGCGCGACAACCTTCGCGCCAACGCCAGTTGCGGTGCGAACATCGGGCTGGAGGAAGTGCCGGAGAAGCTGTCCTCCGGACAGAACATGACCGGGGTGTGGTTCGAGAACCGGGAGGCCGCCGCCGCCCATCAGGCGCAGATGCCGCGGGTGCCGGCCGGGCGCTACTCCGGGCTATGCGCCTCGCCGCTGCGCAGCGGAAGGCTGGATCCGCCGGACATCTGCCTGTTCTACGCCACGCCCGGTCAGATGATCCTGTTCATCAACGGCCTGCAGTACCGCTCCTACAAGCGCTACGACTTCACGATCACCGGCGAGAGCGCCTGCGCCGACAGCTGGGGCAGGGCGCTCAGCACCCGTGAGACCAGCCTGTCGATCCCGTGCTACGCCGAGCGCCGCTACGGCGGGGTCGCCGACGACGAGCTGCTGATGGCCTGCCCGCCGGACGAGTTCGTGCGCGGCGTCGACGGGCTGAAGGCGCTGGCGAAGAACGGGCTGCGCTATCCGTATCCGCCCTACGGCGCGTTCGCCGACCCGGCGGCCGGCATGTCGAAGAGCTACGGGTAACCCCCAGGGGCTTGCCACGCTGCCTGCTAATGGTCCGGTAAGAGAATCGCCCTAAATACGGTCGTATGCGCGCGTAGGGAGTACGCGGGCGTTGCTGTCGCGCGAGGCGCGGTTGTGGTGGGGCGATGATCTTCAAGACCTTGCGTTCCCGCATTGTCGGGCTGGTGATCCTGTCGTCGGTGACGCTTGCGGCGGCGCTGGCGCTGGTGATCGGCGACCGGGTCAGCGAGGACGTGAAGACCCGCGTCGGCCGGGCGCTCGTCGACCGGGCGATCGAGCTGGGTGAGCGACTCGACCGGGAGATGGCCTCGCGCATCAACGAGGTCCTGCTGCTGAGTTCGCTCGATCTGTTCCGCTCGCTCGACCGTCCATCGGATCTCCGCGACCAGATCGACCACCTCCAGGGCGTCATCCCGGCGTTCTCATGGGTCGGCGTGCTCGACCTGAACGGCAATGTCGTCGCCGCGACCGGCGGTATCCTGCAGGGCCGGAACATCAGCCATCGGCCGGTGTTCCATGAGGGCATCAGGGGTGTCTTCATCGGTGACGTGCATGACGCGGTGCTGCTGGCCAATTTGCTGCCGAACCCGACCGGCGAGCCGATGAAGTTCGTCGACATCGCGGTGCGGCTGAGCGGGCACGACGGCAAGCCGATCGGCGTGCTCGCCGCGCATCTGAGCTGGAACTGGGCCCGCACCATCGAGCGCGAGACCATGACGCGAATGGGCGACGACCCGTCGCTGGAGCTGTTCGTGGTCGCCGCCGACGGTTCGATCCTGCTGGCGCCGAACAGGGCCCAGCATGGCCTGAAGCTGACGCTCGATGGCGTCGCTCGTGCCCAGCGCGGCGAGGCCGGGTGGACGACCGCCACCTGGCCCGACGACCGCCGGTACGTCACCGGCTTCGCGCAAACGCGCGGCCGCGACAGGTTCGAGAGCCTGGGGTGGGTCGTTCTGGCCCGTCAGCCCGAGTCCGTTGCCTTCGCCCCGGTCGTCGCACTGTCCAGGCAGATCGCCCTGATCGGCACCGGCCTGGCGATCGTGGCCACTCTGTTCGGCTGGATGGCGGCGTCCTCGATCATTGCTCCGCTCGGCGCCATCGCACGTGCCGCCGATGCCGTCCGGCAGCGGCGTGGCGGGTCGTTCGCAGGCGTGGACGGTCCGCGCGAGATCCGCGTGGTCTCCGAGGCCATCGAGGACCTGGTCGATACGCTGACGGTCAAGGACGAGGCGCTTGCGGAGCTGGCGGTCCGCGCCGCGCGGGACCCGCTGACCGGCCTCGCCAACCGGGCGGCACTCGACAGGATCGTCGCGGACGGGACGAAGATCGGCACCACTTTCGCGGTCGCCTGTATCGACCTGGATGGCTTCAAGTCGGTCAACGACAATCACGGTCACCTGGTCGGCGACGCCGTTCTTCGCGAGGCTGGCGTCCGCCTGCAGAGTTGCGTGCGGGGCGGCGACATCGTGATCAGGAGCGGCGGGGACGAGTTCGTGGCGATCCTGCAGATGACGCCGGCGGGAAGGGACGGCCCGGTGCTGCGGGTCGGCGACCGGATCGTGAACGAGATGACGACGCCGTTCGAGGTGGAGGGCGTCGAGGTGACGATCGGCGCCAGCGTCGGACTGGCGATCTATCCGCGCGACGGGGACGAACCCAGGCTGGTCCTGCAGCGCGCCGACGAGGCGCTCTACCGGGCCAAGCGGGCAGGCCGGCAACGGGTCGAGATGTTCGACGAGTTCGGACGGTCGGCCGCCGACTGACGAGGGCCGACTGACGAGGGCCGACTGACGAGGGCCGGCTGACGAGGCCTGCTACGGCTGGCCCGGGGCCGGGATCGGCCGGACGGTCGGTGCGCCGGCCGACGTGGTCGCCATCCGGAACAGGCCGGCCTCGATCTGATAGAGCGTCAGGACAGCGCTGCAGATCCGGCTCACCTCCTCGGCGTCGTGGCCGCTCAGGACGTCGTCGTGCCGACCGACCCGGTCGGCCGAGATGCCCTTGCCGTAGAGCCCGGAGTGCAGGGGGCGCGCCTGCTCGGCGGCGGCTCCGAAGTCGCGCTGGCTGTGGCCGGCCTCGGCCGTCGGATCGAAGCCGGACAGGTCCAGCCCCAGCTCGACGCCGATCCGCCGGGCCAGGTCCTTCGGATCGGCAACCAGCGCCTCGTACTTCACGTACAGCGTCTGCGACTCGAACGACGGCGAGCGGGTGCCCAGGCTGGGCGTGTAGAACGCGACGTAGTCGCGGGCGATCGAGGCGGGGGTGGTGCCGCGGAATTCCGGGGCGCCCTTGTCGCGCGCCCGCAGTCCCGACGCGACGGTGTCCAGCGGCGAGCGCAGGCTGACGACGAACCGGATGTCCGGCCGGAGCTCGTGCAGCAGCGGGAACATCGGCGTGAGCTGCGGGTGCTTCAGGATCAGGTGCTGCGGGTCGCCGAAGCGGGCGGCGGTCCGCTCGAGGAACTCGTCGACCTGATGCCGGCAGAACCCCCGCAGGTCCCCGGGATCGTCGAAGTAGTAGCGCGAGTGCTCGTCGAACAGCCCCTTGCCGCGCCAGTAGTTCTCCAGCAGCGCGCGCATGAACACCGCCTCGCCGATCATCGGGTTCGAGGCCGCGGTCGAGCACAGGATCGACTGCAGCATCGTCGTGCCGGTTCGGGCAAATCCGCCGACGAAGGTGATCTTCATGCCGATCTCGTGCTCCTGTCCCGTGAGCACCGCACCATAGGTCGGTCGCCGGGGCCGGTCATCGCGGTTCGGCCGGTGCGGCGTTCCATTGGATAGGTGGCTGCCCGGCCGCCGCGGCCGCGACCGCCTGGACCAGGAAGTCCTGGATCTCCTCGACCACGTCGAACCGACCGAACAGCAGCGGCTGCGCGGCCTCGATCCGCTGGACGACCTCAGCCCGCCAGGCCGGGTCGAGCCCGAAGCGCAGCGCGATGCGGACGTAGTCTCCGGGATCGGCGGCGCACATCTCCATCAGGCCGGCCTGCGCCAGCCAGCCGAGGGTCAGGCGGCCGCGCACGTAGGGGGCGGGCAGGGTGACCGTGGGCACCCCGAGGCCGAGCGACTGCAGGGTGGTGTTGCCGCCGGTGAAATGCGTGGTGTCGAGTGTGACGGCCGACAGCGTCATCAGTTGGAAGAAGCGCTGCTTGGACAGCCTCGGGATCCAGATCACCCGGTCGTGGCAGGCGCCGAGCGTGTCGGCGAGGCGCTCGTCGACCTGCCGGGTGCGCGCCGGGAACTTGTCCTCGATCAGCAACAGCCAGCCGGCCGGGTCGCCTTCCAGGATTCCGCGCAGGATGTCGTCGAAGTCCGGGTGGAACTTGAACAGGGTCTGCGTGCAGTAGTACAGCGCGCCGCGCTCCGGCAGCCCGAAGTCCGATCGCCTGGCCGGCGGGACCTCGGGCATCGGCTCGTAGCAGAAATAGGTCTGGGAGAACGGCACCGGCGTCTCGCGGTAATGGTCGCGATAGTCCGCCGGCTCCTCCAACGCGCTGGTGAAGAAGTAGTCGAGGTTGGGGATCCCGGGGGTGACCGGGTGGCCCTGGAGGTGCGCCTGGACCGGGGCCAGCCGCGCGAAGGCCAGGTAGAAGGTCAGCGGCTCCATGCCGATGTCGCCGTAGATCAGCACGTCGAGCTCGAGCGCCGCGATCGCCGCGCGCGCCTGCGCCAGGTCGATCGGCAGGATCGTGTACGAGTCCGGCTTCTCGCCCGGCCGGAACAGGGTGATCTGCGAGATCGGCCGATCGGTGACGATGTGCAGCTCGAACCGGCTGCGGTCGAGGTGGCGGATCATCCCTTCGGACAGGTCGCGGATCGAATGATCGTAGAAGAAGCGCGAGGCGAAACCGACCCGCAGCCTGCGGTCCTCGACCGGGCGCGGTGCCCGGCAGTGCGGGGCGACATAGGCGAGCTCGGGGCAAAGCTCGAGATAGGTGTCGGCGATCAGCGACTGCAGGTGCCTCTCGTTGCGCCCGTGATAGGCGAGGTAGAAGTTCGGCAGGCCGACTTCCGTCAGCGGGTCGGCCAGCCGCTGGCCGCTTGCCGCGAGCGCCCTGATACGCGCCTCGACGTCGGCACGGATCGCGTCGATCTCGGCCTCGCTGCGGGTGATCGTCGGGAAGGTGAGGGCGCGCTTGAAAGCGAGCCCGGGATCGTCGGGGGCGATGGCGAGCGCCCGGTCGTAGACCTTCTGCGCACGTTCGGGCTCGGCTATGTCGACCAGCAGCACCGCCTTGTTCCGCAACGCCGGAACGAGGCGAGGGTCGATCGCCAGCGCCCGGTCGAAGGCGGTGAGGCTGGCCGCCGAGTCCGCCCCGGGCTTGATCAGCGCGCCGTAGTCGTTCCAGCGGGCCGCCGCCTCCGGCGCAAGGCAGAGGGCGCGCCGGAAACAGGCGACGGCCCGGTCGGGGTCTCCCCTCTCGGCGAGCGCCCGCGCCAGCACGGCGTGCAGGTCCGGCGCGCCCGGCGCGGCGTCGACGACGGCCCGGCATTGCCGGTAGGCCGTGGCGTGATCGCCCTGGCGGAAGCAGGCGGCGATCAGCGGCCGCCAGTGGGCCGGCTGCAGGGTGCCGGCCCGGGCCATCGCCAGGCCGGCTTCGACCACGCCGGCGAGGTCGTGCACCACAGTGGCTGCCGCGAACCAGAGCGGGGTGGCCTCCGCCAGTCCGCCGGCCGAGGCTTCCCGGAACGGCTCGACCGCCTGGGCGATGGCGCCGCGCCGGGCCCGCAGGCGGCCGAGGTTGAGGAGGGCCTGCGGGGCTGAGCTGTCGCGGGCCACCGCCGCCGCCAGCACGCGCTCGGCCTCCTCGGCAGCGCCGGTGGCATCGAGCGCGATGGCCAGCAGGTTGGCCGCGCCGGGCCCTGCACCTTGATCGAGTGCTCGCCGATAGCCGGCGATGGCGGTGTCGAGCTGGCCGGCACGATGTGCCGCCAGCGCCTCGTCGAGGATGGATCTCTCGGTCATCGCGGCATGATAGACGTCCGCCCCGGTCGGTGCCCATATCGGTCGGTGCCCATAGAGATCGGCGCAGCTCAGCCGGGGCCCCCTGGCATCGCCACCCGCGATCGACCACCTTGGTTCTTCGGAACCGCGAAGGACTCGAACCGATGGCATACCGCACTGTGAAGGCCCTGCACGCCGCCCACCGCGACGACATCGGCGACCTGGTCACCCGGCGGCCGTTGCCGGGGCCGGGCGTCGAGCAGGTCGACCCGTTCCTGTTCCTCAATCATCACGGTCCGCAGACCTATCCGCCCGGCAGCAACGGCCTGCCGTTCGGCCCGCACCCGCATCGCGGCTTCGAGACCGTGACCTTCATCCTGGAGGGCAGCCTCGCGCACTACGACAGCGGCGGCCACGAGAGCGTCATCGAGGCTGGCGGCGTGCAGTGGATGACGGCCGGCAGCGGGCTCGTCCATGCCGAGGTGTCGCCGGAGGACTTCAAGCGGGCCGGCGGGCCGATGGAGATCCTGCAGCTCTGGGTCAATCTGCCGGCGCGCCTGAAGATGACGGCGCCGGCCTATACCGGGCTGCAGCGCGCCGACATCCCGGCGCTGAGACGGGACGACAGCCGGGTGACGGTGAACCTGATCGCCGGCGAGCTCGAGGGCGCGGCCGGGGCGATGCGCTCGCTGACCGGCGTGTTCATGAGCACCGTCGAGTTCCGGGCCGGCGGCCGGATCGTGCTGCCGGCGCCGGCCGGGCGCAGCGTGTTCCTGTACGTCGTGCGCGGGGGTGTGCGGGTCGGCGGCACCGAGGCGGAAGCCTTCCGGCTGGTCGAGTTGAACGACGACGGCGACATGGTCGAGATCGAGGCGGCGACCGACGCCGTCATCCTGTTCGGCCACGCCGAGCCGATCGGCGAGCCCGTAGTGGCGCACGGCCCGTTCGTCATGACCACGCGCGAGGAGATCGTCCAGGCGATCCGGGACTATCAGGCCGGCAAGTTCGGGTAGGGCTTCTTGACAGTCCTATCCGGGTATCAACGATTGATACTTGGGTAGCGCGAGGAGATTCCCATGAGCGGCAGGAATTTCAGCCTGACAGATCATCTGAGTTCCTTCGTCGACCAGCAGGTCGTGTCGGGTCGTCATCAGAACGCGAGCGAAGTCGTCCGGGAGGCGTTGCGCCGGTACGAGGATGATGTCCTGGCCGAGCTTGTCAGTCTTGCTGCGATCGAGAAGGTGGCGGCCGAGGGGGCGGCGGCCATCGAGCGGGGGGAGTTCACGCGGATCCAGACGGGCGATGGGTCGCGGTCGTTGATGGCGCGGCTGAACGAGCGGGCGGCGCAAGGGAGCGGGCCGAAGGGTGATTGAGTATCGGCTCGCCGGGCCGGCTGAAGCGCAGATCGACGATATTCTCGCCTGGAGCCAGGACAGGTTCGGCGAGCGGGCACGTGAGCGGTATGCTGCCCTGCTGGTCACCGCAATGGAGGACTTGGCTGCAGACCCGCAACAGGCAGGCGTTTCGTGGACGCGGTTGGGCCAGATTGAAGTGGGCCTCTACCATATCGGCCACAGCCCTGGGCACGTTGAGGACCCGGCAGGCCGGGTCGGCGGACCAAGGCACATCGTAGTGTTTCGCGTCGGGTCGGACGGAATCGTCGACATTCTCGGCTTCATTCACGAGCGCATGCTGCGCAGCCGAGCTCTCCGTCGGGTCGTCGCTGGTATCTAGTCGTTCGACTCGGTCAACCTGACAGGGTCAACAATCCTCGCGCCGTCTCATGCAGCGCCGCGCTCGCCGAGGCCACTATGGCCCCTTCGCTGTGCAGGGTGAGGGGGCTGCCGTCCCAGGCCGAGATCTCGCCGCCGGCGCCCTGGATCACCGGCACCAGGGCGCAGATGTCGAACGGGTCCAGGTTCGGGCCGTTGATCGTGACGTCGATCGCGCCGCGGGCCAGCGAGGCATAGCCGAGGCAGCCGGTGTCCCAGACGTTCCAGCGGGTCGCGGTGCGCAGGCGCTGCATGCCCGGGTCGTGCGACGGGCCGAACGAATCCGGGTTGCAGATCCCGGCGATGCACTCGGCGAGGTCGGTCCTGCCGCTGGTGCGGACCGCTCGGCCGTTCAGCCAGCAGCCGTCCCCCGAGATGCCCAGGGTCCGCTCGCCGGTCAGCGGCTGCTCGATGATCCCGAGCTCAGGCTTCCGGTTGCGGCACAGCGCGATCAGCACCCCGAACCCCGGCAGGCCGGCGGCGAACTGCTTGGTGCCGTCGATCGGGTCGAGCACCCAGACGAATTCGCGGTCGAGCCCGACGGACGGGAACTCCTCGCCCAGGATGCCGTGGTCCGGCGCCTCGCGGGCCAGGATCTCGCGCAGCGCCGTCTCGACCGCCTTGTCGATGGCGGTGACGGGGCTGCCGTCGGCCTTGATGTCCATCGCCAGCCGGTCGCGGCCCTCGCGGACGATGCCGCGGGCGGTGTCGGCCAGATGCTCGGCGAGCTGCCGGAAGTCGCTTGTCGCGGTCATGCCCGGGCGTCCTCCAGGATCATGTCGGAACCCTTCTCGCCGATCATGATGGCGGCGGCGTTGGTGTTGCCGGAGACCAGGGTCGGCATGATCGAGGCGTCGACCACCCGCAATCCCGGCACGCCGTGCACCCGCAACCGGTCGTCGACCACGGCCATGGGGTCGGTCGGCGGTCCCATCTTGGCGGTGCCGACGATGTGGTAGAGGGTCTGGCCGGTCTGCCGGGCATAGGCCTCGAAGTCGGCGTCGGTCCGGCAGTCCGGGCCCGGCGTCATCTCGAACGCGCGATACGGGTCGAGCGGGGCGGCCTCGGCGATGCGGCGGCCGGTCTTCATGCCCTCGACGATGGCGGCCACGTCGATCGGGTCGGCCATGAAGTTGCCGCGGATCGCCGGCGGGGTCGCCGGGTCGGCCGACCTGATGTGGATGCTGCCCTTGGATTCCGAGCGCAGCGGGCAGACCGCCAGGGTCATGCCCGGCTCCTTCTCGAGCTTGCGGGTGGCGGCGTCGGCGTAGCTGGCGTGTGCCAGATGGAACTGCACGTCGGGCGTCTCCAGCTCCGGCCGGGTCTTCACGAAGCCGAAGATCGCCCCGGCGCCGTAGCTGAGGATGCCTTGGCCGGTGAAGAACCAGCGGATCGCCTCCTTCACCATGTTCGGGCCGCGGGTCAGCTCGTTCAGGGTGATCGGCTTGGTGATCCGCCAGCGCATCCGGGTGCCGTAGTGGTCGCGGTAGTTCTCGCCGACCCCGGGCAGGGCGTGACGGACCTCGATGCCGTGGCGCTGCAGGACGGCGGGGGCGCCGATCCCGGACAGTTCCAGCAGTTGCGGCGACTGCACGGCGCCGGCCGCCAGGATCACCTCGCGCCCGGCCCGGGCCTCGCGGCGCTCGCCGCGCACGGTGTAGGCGACGCCGGCGGCGCGCTTGCCGTCGAACAGCAGGCCCGAAGCGAAGGCGTCGGTCTCGACCCGCAGGTTGGCGCGGCCCATGGCCGGGTGCAGGAACGCCTTGGCAGTGCTGACCCGACGGCCGTTGCGGGCGGTCATCTGGTAGTAGCCGAAGCCTTCCTGGTCGCCGTTGTTGTAGTCGGCGTTGCGCGGGAAGCCCTCGGCTTCGGCGGCATCGACGAAGGCATCCAGCAGCTCGTGGTGCTCGGTCGTCTCGGTGACGCCGAGCGGCCCGTCGGTGCCGCGGCTGTCGTCGCCGCCGTTGGTGTAGGTCTCGGAGCGCTTGAAGTAGGGCAGGACCTGCTCGTACGACCAGCCGCGGTTCCCGAGCTGGCTCCAGGTGTCGTAGTCGAGCGGCTGGCCGCGGACGTACAGCACGCCGTTGATCGCGCTCGACCCGCCGAGGGTCTTGCCGCGCGGGGTGGCGATGGCGCGGTTGCCGGTGCCTTCCTCCGGCTCGGTGACGAAGCCCCAGTTGTAGGTCTTGCTGGTCAGCAGCTTGTAGAAGCCGACCGGCATCGGGATCCAGAAGCTGCTGTCCCGCGGCCCGGCCTCCAGCAACAGCACCTTGTGCCGCCCGTCCGCGCTCAACCGGTTCGCCAGCACGCAGCCGGCCGACCCGGCGCCGACGATGATGTAGTCCCACTCGGCAGCCATGGATGCGCCTTTCCCGTTCCCGACTTTCGTTCCCAGCTATCGTCTCGGGGCGGGAGTTTAGCGAACGGACCCAGGAGCGGAAGAGGCGACAGCCCGCCCGCCTGTCCGACGGCTCCGCCCGGCGACGGTGGTGTCGGATGCGGCAGTCGCGCCGCGCGATGGGGTCGGACTAGACTGCCCGGGAAGCAGGAGGACCGGCCTGGACGGACCGGCCCCTGGGACAGTCGACAGTGCCGACGAGGCCGTCAGGAAAGAGGAGAGCCCGCCATGTCCTCCACGACCACCGATCCGCGTCTCCGCGTGGCGCCGCCGTATATCGGCTGGGTGCCGGGATCCGTGAACCTGCTGAAATCCGCACCGAAGGTTCCCAGCGGTCCGGCGACCGGCAGCAGCTCGACCACCGGGACTTCGACGTCCTCGCTCGCCAGCAGCGGCGAGAACTGGGGGGCACTGTCGGGCCAGAGCTGACCTCGACCGCTTCGCCGGGATTGCCGTCCCGGCTCAAGCCCCGGGGGAGGTGGAGGCTGGCTGTTCGCGCTGGGCCGTTTCCCACTGCGGGGCGATCCACACCGGCAGGTTGGCGGGGGCGAGCGGCTGCTTGCCGAGGATGTGATCCGACGCCTTCTCGCCGACCATGATCGTCGGCGCGTTCAGGTTGCCGTTGGTGATGGTCGGGAAGATCGAGCTGTCGACCACCCGCAGCCCTTCCACGCCGATCACCCGGAGCTCCGGGTCGACCACCGCCAGCGGGTCGTCGACAGCGCCCATGCGGCAGGTGCCGCTCGGGTGGTAGGCGCTCTCCACGTTGGCGCGCACCCAGGCGTCGACCTCGGCGTCCTCGACGACGCCGGCACCCGGCTGGATCTCGTCGCCGCGGTACGGATCCATCGCCGATTGGGCGATGATTTCGCGGGTGATGGTTATCACCCGGCGCCAGTCCTCGATGTCCCGCCGGTCGGTCAGGTAGTTGAACAGGATCGACGGCGCGTCGGTCGGGGCCGGTCCGCCGATCTGGACGCGGCCGCGGCTGCGCGGCTTGTTCGGCCCGACATGGACCTGGAAGCCGTGGCCGGCGAACGCCGCGTTGCCGTCGTAGCGCATCGCACCCGGCAGGAAGTGGTACTGGATGTCCGGCCACTCGACCCCGGCCTGCGAGCGCACGAAGGCGCAGGACTCGAAGTGGTTGGTGGCGCCGAGCCCGTCCTTGAACAGAATCCAGCGCAGGCCGATCAGGAACTTGCGCCACGGGTTGAGCTCGGCGTTCAGGGTGATCGGCTGGGTGCAGCGGAACTGGAAGTAGACCTCCAGGTGGTCCATCAGGTTGCCGCCGACCCCCGGCCGGTCGGCGACCACCTCGATGCCGTGGTCCCGCAGCAAGGCCGCCGGGCCGATGCCGGAGCGCTGCAGGATGGTGGGTGAACCGATGGGACCGGCCGACACGATCACCTCGCGCCGCGCCGTCGCGTGCCGGACCTGGCCGCCGACCTCGTACTCGACCCCGGTCACGCGCCGTCCCTCTGAGGTCAGCCGGCGGGTGAGGGCATGGGTCTCCAAGTGCAGGTTCGGCCGCTTCAGGGCTGGCTTCAGGTAGGCGTTGGCGGTCGACCAGCGCACGCCGTTCTTCACGGTCATGTGCATGGCGCCGAAGCCCTCCTGGCGCTCGCCGTTGTAGTCGGCGGTGGCGCCGTAGCCGGCCTCGACGCCGGCCTCGACGAAGGCCCGGTACAGCGGGTTGCGCATGCCGTTGCCGTTGTTGGTGGCGAGCGGCCCGTCGCCGCCCCGGTAGGCGTCGCCCCCGCCGATCCAGGTCTCGGCGCGCTTGAAGTACGGCAGGACGTGGCGGCCGCCCCAGCCGCGCGCGCCACCGGCCTCCCACTCGTCGAAGTCGCGGGCGTGACCGCGTACGTAGACCATGCCGTTGATCGACGACGACCCGCCGATCACCTTGCCGCGCGGGCAGTGCATGCGGCGGCCGTCCAGGCCCGGTTCCGGCTCGCTCTCGAAGAACCAGTTGAACCGCTTCATGTTCATCGGGATCGACAGGGCGGTCGGCATCTGGACGAAGATCGAGCGGTCGCTGCCGCCGGCCTCCAGGACCAGCACGCTGTGCCGGCCGTCGGCGCTCAAACGGTCCGCCAGTACGCAGCCGGCCGAGCCGGCGCCCACGATCACGTAGTCGAACTCGCGCTTTTCCATGGGCCGGGGATGCCATGGCGCAAATGTCCAGGCAAGCGCCGTCGCGACGTTTTGACGGCGGTTATTGGACGGTATCGAACTCCAGGCCGGCGACCAGATGGCTGACCCGCTCGCCGTCGTCCGAAAGCGGCAGGATCACCCGCTCGACCCGGTAGGTGACCTGGCGGTCGGTCCAGAAACTGTGCTCGGAGACGTAGGGTTGCCGGGTCTCCACGCAGGTCGTGTAGTCGTGCAGCACGGCGGCGCGCCGGTCGCCGAACTCGATCTCGTCGAGATACCGGCCGGTGTAGTCGCTGCCGTACATCTCGACCACCGTGGTGCCGGCGACCCGAACCTTGAGCCGGCCGGTGCCGGGCTCGACGTCCATCAGCAGCAAGTTGGGCAGCAGGCGGGGGATGTCGATCGGGTCGAAGTCGGCGCGCGACGGCATCGGCCGGCCGGCCCGCTGCTTGTTCCAATAGGCGTACAGGGCCTGCAGGCGCGGGCTCGCGATCGTCGGGCGGGCGCGCGGGCTGCAGGTCATGTCTGGGCGCCTCCGTTCGACGCGATCATCTGGCCGTTGATGAAGCCGCCGGAATCGGAACACAGGAACGCGGTCAGCGCCGCAATGTCCTCGGGCGTGCCGAGGCGACCGACCGGGATGCGGTCCTTCTGGGCGCGGATATGCGCGGTCATCGAGGTGTCGGCGTGCTGGGTGTCGATCGGTCCCGGCGAGATCGCGTTGGTGGTCACGCCCTTCGGTCCCAGCTCCTTGGCCAGCGACTTGGTCAGCCCCCACAGCCCGTGCTTGGCGACCGACACCGGCGCGCGACCGCTGTAGCCGTGCATCGCGTTCATGCCGGTCAGGTTGACGATCCGGCCCCAGCCGGCCTCCACCATTCCGGGGCCGAAGGCGCGGGCGGTGTAGAACGCGCTGTGCAGGTCGGTGTCGATCACCCGGTGCCAGTCCTCGTCGGACATCTCCAGGGTCGGCTTCTCGGGGCGGATCGCGGCGTTGTTGATCACGATCTGCACCCGGCCGAACGCCTCGAGTGCCGCGCGTGCCATCTCGGCGACCGCGCCGGAGCGGCCGACGTCGCCCATGACCACCAGGGCGCGCTGGCCGAGGCCTTCGATCTCCCGCGCGACCTCCTCGCAGGCGGCGCTGTCGGCGCGCCCGTTCAGCACGATGTCGCAGCCGTTCCGCGCCAGGGCGAGCGCGATCGCGCGGCCGATGTTGCGGCCGGCTCCGGAGACGAAGGCTGTGCGTGCGTCGGTCATTGATTCCACCCCGGACATGGACTTTTGACACAAGTTAGAGCGATCCGCCCCGCTGTCCAAGTCACCGGCTGTTGATGCAGGTCAAGGGCAATCCCGGCATTGAGAGGTATCCGAAGCGCGTCAGTTGGGAGGATCGCATGTATCTGGAGCGTTACGCTCTCGCCAACCTGCCGCGCTACACCAGCTATCCGCCGGCGAACCGGTTCGACACGGGGGTGGAGAGCGGCACCTATCGCGGCTGGCTCAGGCAGTTCGATCCTGCGGCGTCGCTGTCGCTGTACCTGCACGTTCCGTTCTGCCGGACCCTGTGCTGGTACTGCGGCTGTCACACGACGGTCCCGAACGCCGACGACCGGATCGACCGCTACGTGTCGCTGCTGCGGGCCGAGGTCGACCTTGTCGCCGCCGAGCTCGGCGAGGGGCGGCCGGTGGTCAACGTGCATTTCGGCGGCGGTACCCCGACGATCCTCGATCCGGACAGCTTTCTGGCGTTGGTGCAGCGGCTGCGCGAGCGCTTCGCGTTCCAGCCCGACGCGGAGGTCGCCGTCGAGGTCGACCCGCGTGGCCTCGACGAGGCGCGGATCGCGGCGCTCGCCGAGGCCGGCGTCACCCGCGTCAGCCTCGGGGTCCAGGACCTCGATCCCGAGGTGCAGCGGGCGATCAACCGGATCCAGCCGTTCGGCACCGTCGCCCGGGCCGTCACCGGGCTGAAGAAAGCCGGCATCACCGCGATCAACGCCGACCTGATGTACGGGCTGCCCAAGCAGACCGAGGAGCATGTCGCGACGTCGGCGCGGGCGGTCGCGATGCTGGGGGTCGACCGGGTCGCGGTGTTCGGCTACGCCCACGTGCCCTGGTTCAAGGCCAACCAGCGGGCGATCGACGAATCGACGCTGCCGGGGCCGGAGGCGCGCTTCGGACAGGCCGAGGCGGCGGCCCAGGTGCTCGACGAGAAGGGCTACGACGCCATCGGCTTCGACCACTTCGCCCGGCCGGACGATCCGCTGGCGGTGGCCTCGGCGACCGGCCGCCTGCGCCGCAACTTCCAGGGCTACGTGGTCGAGCCGGCCGACGCCATCGTCGGGTTCGGCGCGTCGTCGATCGGTTCGCTGCCGCAGGGCTACGTGCAGAACGAGCCGCACCTGAAGCGCTGGGGCGAGCGGGTGACGGCCGGCGAGCTGCCGGTCGCCCGCGGCATCGCGCTGGACGACGAGGACCGGCTGCGCCGGGATGTCATCGAGCGGGTGTTGTGCGACGGGGCGGTCGATCTGGCGCGGGTCGCGGACGCCGCCGGCCAGCCGGTGGAGCTGTTCACGGGCGCGCTCGACCGGCTCGGCGTTCTGCAGTCGGACGGTCTGGTGGCGGTCCACGAGTGGACCATCCGCTGCACCGAGCTCGGCCGGCGCTACATGCGCAACGTCGCCGCCTGCTTCGACCCGGCCCTGGACACCATGCAGGGGCGGCACAGCCGGGCGGTCTGAGCCTCGGTTGCCGCCGTATGCTATAGCCGTCGTCGGAGGTGCCGATGCGGTTGCTGGTGGCGCGCGTAGGGATCGGAAGCGTGGCGGCGGTGATCGTCGCGGCCGGCCTGTTCGCCCGCTGGCAGACCGGAAACGCCGTCGATCGGCACCGGGAGCGGGTTCTCGACCTGTGCGGCTCGGCGCTCGCCGGGATGCGTCCGGACGAGAACCCCGAAGGGCTGGTTCGCGATCTGTCCGAGAACTGGGAGTGGGGCAGCTACGACTTCCCGTCGCGGCTGGTCGCCGACCGTCTGCACCACGATACCGAGCGATTTCCGGCGATCCGGCTCAGCCGGCGCGAACGCCTTCCGGGGGCGGAGCCGCGCTGTCGGCTGACGATGTGCGTGTACTCGATCCCGCTCGACCGGTCGGCGGTCACCGCGACCGAGGGGCGGTGCGGCGGTGGCGGGGCGACCGAGATGGTCACCCCGACACTCAAGCCGGACATCATGAAGCTGCGCTGACCGTCACTTCTTGGCGTTCGGGTAGAACAGCTGCTGGCCGTCGATCTTGTAGGACGCAATGGTCTTCTGGCCCTCGTCCGACAGCAGCCAGTCGATGAAGGCCTGACCCTCGGCGACCTTCACGTGCGGGTGCTTCTTCGGGTTCACCAGGATCACGCCGTACTGGTTGAACAGCAGCGGATCGCCCTCGACGACGACCGAGTAGTCGCCCTTGTTCTTGAACGAGATCCAGGTCGCCCGGTCGGACATGGTGTAGGCGCCCATGCCGACGGCGGCGTTCAGGGTCGCGCCCATGCCGGAGCCGGTCTCGCGGTACCAGTCGCCGCTGGCCTTGGCCTGGTCGATGCCGGCGGCCTTCCAGAGCCGCTTTTCCTTCTTGTGGGTGCCGCTGTCGTCGCCGCGCGAGGCGAACGGCGCCTTGTCGGCGGCGATGGTCTGCAGGGCCTTCACCGCGTCCTTGCCGCCGGCGATCTTGGCCGGGTCGGCCTTCGGGCCGACGAACACGAAGTCGTTGTACATCACGTCGAAGCGGGCGACGCCGCCGCCCGAGGCGACGAACTTCTCCTCGGCCGGCTTGGCGTGCACGAACAGCACGTCGCCGTCGCCGTTGGCGGCGTTCTTGATCGCCTGGCCGGTGCCGACCGCGACCACCCGGACCTCGATGCCGGTCTTCTTGGTGAAGACCGGCAGGATGTAGTCGAACAGGCCCGAGTTCTGGGTCGAGGTGGTCGACTGCACGGTGATGAACTTCTCGGCGGCACCCGCGCCGGTGATCGGTGCCAGCAGGGCAGCGGCGGCGACGAGAAGCAGTCCCAGACGTCTCATGGCATCAGTCTCCCTTCGATGAATGCTGTGGCCGCCTCGCTCGACGGCTCTGAAAAGAAGCGGTAGGCGGGGGTGTGCTCGGCGATTCGGCCGTGGTGGACGAACACGATGTCGTTCGCCAGCCGGCGGGCCTGGCCGAGGTCGTGGGTGACGAAGGCGATGGTCGTCCCGGCGCGGTGCGCCGCCTGCACCAGGGTCTCGATCGCCAGGGTGGCGGCCGGGTCGAGGTTGGCGGTCGGCTCGTCGAGCAGCAGGATTTCGGGGCGGATCGCCAGGGCCCGGGCGATGGCGAGGCGCTGCTGCTCGCCGCCGGACAGCACCCGGGCCGGCGCGTCGGCGAGTCTCTCGAGACCGGCCTGCGCGAGAGCCTCGGCGGCCCGCCGGTCGCGCTCGGCCCGCGGCACGTCGGCCGCCTTGAGGGCATAGCGGACGTTGTCGATCGCCGAGCGCCGCAGCATGACCGGTTTCTGGAACACGAAGCCGAGACGCGGGGCGCGGGCGCGGTTCGGGACCGTGCCGCCCCAGGTGACCAGCCCGGAATCCGGTTGCACGAGATTCGCCAGGACTCGCAGCAGCAGGCTCTTGCCGGCGCCGTTCGGCCCCATGATCACGGTCAGGGGGCCGGGCTCGATGGCGATGTCGACCCCGTCCAGCAGGGCGCGGCCGCCGCGCCGGATGGTCAGGCCGATGCCGCGGACCGGCAGCACCTGGTCCGCCGGTCCGGCCCGTACGGCCGATCGGTCAGGCGAATGCTGCATGGTTTCCGGTCCGCCTGATGACCATCACCGCCGCGTTCACGGCGATCGCCAGGCCGAGCAGGATGAGCCCCAGGCCGAGCGCCAGCGCCAGATCGCCCTTGGAGGTTTCGAGCGCGATCGCCGTGGTCATCACCCGGGTCACGTGATTGATGTTGCCGCCGACGATGATGACGGCGCCGACCTCGGCGATCGCGCGGCCGAAGCCGGCGAGCAGGGCGGTCAGCAGGCTGAACCGGGCGTCCCACAGCAGGGTCGCGATCATGCCGGCCGGGCCGACGCCGAGCACGCGGAGCTGCTCCTCGTACTCCTCCTTCATGTCCTCGATGGTCTGGCGGCTGACCGCGGCGACGATCGGTACCACCAGGATCATCTGGGCCATCGTCATCGCCGCCGGGGTGTACAGCAGGCCGAGCGGGCCGAGCGGTCCGGCGCGCGACAGCGCCAGATAGACCAGCAGGCCGACCACCACCGGCGGCAGCCCCATCAGCGAGTTCAGTGCCACCAGCGCGGCTCCGCGGCCGGGGAACCGGGCGACCGCCAGGGCCGCCCCGATCGGCATGCCGATCGCCGCGGCCGCCAGCACCGCGCCCAGGCTGACGCGCAGCGACAGCGCGACGATCTCGACCAGATCCCGGTCGAGCGACACCAGCAAGCGAAACGCTTCCCCGAACGCCGCGCCGAAGTCCTGCACCGTTGTCCGTCCTCCCTTTGGCGGCGGACTCTAGGCTGTCGATGCATGGTGTACAGCTTGAGCGACTTTTCGGTATCAAAGACAAAAAATAACGTAAAAACACATAATCGGCCCGGCTCGCCGAGTGCGATTGCCGCACCCGGGCCGGGTGCCTACATTGCGCAAAACAGCAACGAGGGAGGGCGGCCGATGGCCGACGATTTCGAGATGTCCGTGCGCAAGTTCCTCAAGCAGGTCGGCGTGACCGCGCAGCAGGAACTGGAGCGCGCGGCGGGTTCCATCGGCGACGGCGGCCCGCGTACCCGCATGGCCCGTGCCGTCATCACCCTGGACGGCAGCGACCTGCACCATGTGGTGGAAGCCGAGATCGTCCTGCCGGACGCGAATGGCTGAGGTCACCGAAGCCGCGGTCCTGGACGCGCTGCGGACGGTCGTCGACCCGTCGCGCGGGGTCGACCTGGTGTCGGCCGGGATGGTCGAGAGCGTGACGGTCCGCGGCAGCAACGTCGGCTTCACGCTGCAGGTGGATGCCCATCGCGGGGCCGCGCTGGAGCCGGTGCGCCAACGCGCCGAGCAGGCGGTGCGGGCCTTGCCGGGCGTGACCAGCGCCACCGGCATCCTGACCGCCCACGGCGGGGCCGGCAGCGGGCGGCGCGGCGGCATGGCGTTCGACGCACCCGCCCCGGAGCAGGCGCCGCTGGCCGACATCCGCCACGTGGTCGCCGTGGCCAGCGGCAAGGGCGGGGTCGGCAAGTCGACCACCGCCGCCAACCTGGCGGTCTCGCTGGCGCTCGAAGGCAAGGCGGTCGGGCTGCTGGACGCCGACGTCTACGGACCGTCGCAGCCGCGCATGCTGGGGGTCACCGGGCGGCCGAAGCCGCTCAGCCAGGACACCGTGGCGCCGCTGGAGAACTACGGGGTCAAGCTGATCTCCATGGGCCTGCTGGCCGCCGAGGACACGCCGATCGCCTGGCGCGGCCCGATGGTGCAGTCGGCGCTGACCCAGATGCTGACCAAGGTTGCCTGGGGCCGGCTCGACTACCTGGTGGTCGACCTGCCGCCCGGCACCGGAGACGTGCCGATCACCATGATCCAGCAGACCCCGGTCGACGGCGTGCTGGTGGTGTGCACCCCGCAGGACGTGGCCTTGCTGGACGCCCGCAAGGCGATCGCCATGCTGCAGCGGGCCCAGGTGCCGATCGTCGGCATCATCGAGAACATGAGCTTCTACCAGTGCCCGGATTGCGGCCGGATCGACCACATCTTCGGCGAGGGCGGGGCCGCCCGCGAGGCCCAGCGCCACGGCGTGCCGCTGCTCGGCGCGATTCCGTTGGACGTGGTGGTGCGCGAGAGCGGCGACGCCGGCACCCCGATCGTGGTGGCACGGCCCGACGGACCGCACGCCCGCGCCTTCCGCGAGGCCGCCCGGGCCCTGATCCGGACGGTCGAGGCAGCGGATGCCGAGCGGGCCGGCGGGGAGGGTGCGGCGTGATCGTCGACGACGGCTACGAGGCGGTCTGGCCGCCGCTGCTGCCGCCACTGCTGAGCGGGCGCGAGATCGCGGCCGATGCCGACCCGATGGCGGTGGCCGTGCGGCTGGCGGCGGACGGCGAGGATCCGGGCGCTTTCGTGTTCGGGCCGGGCGGCGACCGGCTGCGCTTCGCGATCACCCTGGCACCCGAGGTGCCGCTGGAGCGCGCGCTGCAGATGGCGCACACGCTGATGGTGGCGGTCGGCGACTCGATCGGCGCGCTGACGCCGCCCGAGGTCGCGGTCGAGTACCGCTGGCCGACCGTCGTCCTGGTGAACGGTGCCGAGGCCGGGCGGGTCCGGCTGGCGGCGTCGGGCGACGATCCGGCGGCGGTTCCCGACTGGCTGGTGGTCGGTCTCGACCTGCAGCTGTTCGCCGACGGCTCGTTCGAGCCGGGCGACCGGCCCGGCCAGACCTCGCTGTACGAGGAGGGCAGCGGACCGATCCCGCCGTCCCGGCTTCTGGAATCGATGTCGCGTCACTTCCTCACCTGGCTGCGGCGCTGGGAGGAGGATGGGTTCCGGCCGGTGCACGACGCCTGGCGGGCGCGTGCCGAGCCCGGGATGACGGTCGGAACGGCCGCGTTCGTCGGCCTCGACGAGGATGGCAGGGCGCTGCTGAAGGAGGCCGCTGGTACCCGCGCGGATTCGCTGACGGCGCATCTCGAGGATCACCGCGGATGAAGCTGCTGCGCGTGGTCCGGTTCGACGATTCCGACGACCGGGTGTTCGAGCGGGCAGCCGAGGACGGCGAGTGGGCGGTGCCCGGCGGCTTCGAGTTCGCCGGGGACACCGCCGACACCCTGGTCGGCAAGCGCCGCCAGGCCTTCGCCAACGGCTTCCTCGGGCTCGCCGGCTTCGGTCGCTCGACCTTCGTGGCGGTTGCCAGTGCCGACGAGACGACGCGGCGGCGGCTGGTGGAGGCGCTGGCTGATCATTTCGTCGACCGCTACGGTGCCCCCGACCGGGCGGCGGCGCTGCCGGTGGCCGAGGAGGAGATCGCCTTCGCCGCCGAGCTGTGCGGGGAGTATGCGCCGGGGACCACGCTGGCGGTCACCCGCGAGCTCGGCCCCGACGGCGTCCGCGAGGCGTTCCGGCGGGTAGCCGCGGCCGAACCGGGCGCGGTGCAGTCGATCTGGTCGATGTTCGACGAGGATGGGAACTTCCGATGACGGCAGCAGGCGATTTCTGGCTGAGCTCCGGTTTCCGGCTGCTGGACCGCGACGATGCGGGTGACGGGGCGGGGTGGCTGCGGCTGACGCCGGTCTTCATGGCCGCCTACTGGCGCCGTCCGGAGGTCGCGCCGGTCGAGGAATCCTGCGATCGCGAGCGGGCCCTGCACGAGGCCCTGCTGGGCGATCCCATGCGCCGGGTGACCGACGCCGAGCTGCGGGCGCTGGCCGACCCGGATGCCGCCGACAACTACCGCGCGGTGCTGCGGTTCCGGGACTTCCTGGCGCGGTTCCCGACGGTCGAGGCGGCCTATCTGCAGGTCGCGCGCAACGGCGGGATCGACTTCCCGCCGATGTTCGTGGACCACATGGCGCACGTCATCCTGCGCGCCGCCCTGGACGGCACCACCGATCCGTTCCGGGTCCGCGCCGGCGAGCTGTTGTTCCGGCCGCAGCGCGTCACCCTCGGCGACGACCGGGTGATGGTGGCCGACCAGGCGGTGGTCGACCTGCAGGCTCACGCCGGGCGGGCGCTCGAGTCCGGCGACCAGGGTCCGTTGGTCGAGATCGACGTGCTCGGCGAGGAGAACCGGGACGAGTACTGGGCCCGGTCCGACGGCTTCGACACCGCCGTCGACATCGCCTATCCGCAGCCCGGCCTCGACGGCCTGGCGCGGGCGCTGGAGGCATGGGTCCGGCATCTGGCCGGAATCGCCTGCCGGATCGAGCCGCTGCGTCGGATCGACGACGAGCGCTGGGTCTGGCACATCGGCCTGGACCGCGATGCCAACGCCATCCTGAACGCGCTGTACGAGGGCCAGGCGTTGGGCGACGAGCAGCTTCGCCAGATCCTGGCGCTGTTCCGCATGGAGATCGACGACACCGCGGCGGTGCGCGATACTGTCGCCGGCCGGCCGATCTATCTCGGCCTGGCCATGGGCAGCGACGGCGTGGTTCGCATGAAGCCGCAGAACATCATTGCAAATCTGCCCCTTAAGCCGACGAGTTGAGGCGATGGGTGAGGGTCAGAAGCCGCATCCACTGGACCGTCCCGCCGCCCGCGTGGTGGCGGTCGGGGTCGCGCTGTCGGCGCTGGCGGTGCTGGCCGTCATTCACCGGGACGACCTGATGCCGGTGGTGGCCGGGCCGTCGGTTGCCGCCGACGATCCGCTGTCGCGCTGCGTCGCCGAGCATCACGCGACGATCGACAAGGGCATTGCCGACGGCGTCTTCAAGCCGGAGCAGGCAACGCTTTTCAAGCAACGCGCCGAGGCGTTGTGCCGGTCGACGGTCCCGCAGTAATCCGACGCTAGACCTGCTGCCAGTAGACGATGGCGACCAGCAGGGCGACCAGCGCGCCGGCGAGGCCCAGGCTGATCCGGACCGACTGCTTTGCGGCCCGCCGCTCGATCCAGCGGCGTGGCTTGATGCCCTTGGACAGGAACACCAGCTGGGCCGCCAGGCTGACGCAGACCACGTTGGCCGCGACCAGCGCGGCTGCGCCGACCGCCAGCCGGAGCTCGCCCGATCCGAGCGTGTAGCCGAGCGCGGTCGCCGGCGGCAGGAGTGCCACCGCGACCATCACCCCGGTCAGGGCGGCCGGCAGGCGGGTGGTCAGCGACAGGGCTCCTGCCGCGCCGGCAGCCAGGGCCAGCAGCATGTCGCTGTAGCCGAGGCTGGTCTGCAGCAGCAGCTCGCCGCTGATCGCCCGGCCGGGAAACCCGAGCCCGATCGCGGCGGCGACAAGCACGCTGATCGACGTGCCGGCCAGACTGGCGAGCGCGGCGCGGGCGAGCAGTTCCCGGTCGCCGAGGATGCTGCCGAACGCCATCGCGACGTTGGGTCCCAGCAGCGGGGCGATCAGCATGGCGGCGATCACCACCGCGACGTTGTTCTCGAGCAGGCCGATCGCGGCCACGACGGTGGAGGCGACCACCAGCAGCACGAAGTCGACGTCGATGCGGGCGCCCTGGGCGATCTCGGCGTACAGCTCCTCGCGGGTGGCCTGCTCCGGCGACTGCGGGGCGTCTTCGAGCGGCTCCGGCTCCGGGATGGTCGCCTCGATCGGCGAGATCGTGATGCGCCACCGGGTGTCCTGGCCGAGCGCGCCCTGGATCTGGTCGACCAGTTCCTGCTGCTTCTCGACGCGGGCCAGGATCCGGCAGCTGCGGCTGCCGTCCGGCGCCGACGGCTCGACCCGGAACGAGAGCGCCTTGAAATGCTCGGCGATGGCCGCGAGCGTCCCTATCTGGCCGTCGCCCGCGACGACCTCGATCAACCGGACCGGCATGCTGACCTCGCCGTTGCACCCGCGCGTCGGCGCGAGCGCGCCGACGTCATACCGCGGATGGTGCGGCCGGCGTCACTCGTCGTCCAGTTCCCGGCCTTCCTCGCGAGCCCGCTCGTAGTCGGCGGTGGTGCGCGGCACCCGGCGCGGCGGGCCGGCCATCGGGTTGTCGGTGCTCTGGAACTGCACCTTCACCCGGCAGTCCTCGCACATGCGGATCAGGTTGGCGCGGTCGCCGGTCGCGAACATCCAGTGCTTGCCGGACAACCGGCTGACGATCGCCTCGATCGACCGCTTGGTGCCGAACTCCTTGCCGCAGGATATGCAGGCGTAGGGCTCGTCCTCGAACAGCAGCTGCGCCGACAGAGCGGAGTCGGCGAGTGCGTAGCGCGGCTCCAGGGTGATCACCTTCTCGGGGCAGGTGGTCGCGCACAGGCCGCACTGCACGCAGGCGTCCTCCTGGAACAGCAGCTGCGGCCGGTCGGGATTGTCCTGCAGTGCGCCGGTCGGGCAGGCGCTGACGCAGGCCAGGCAGAGCGTGCAACCGCCGGTGTCCACCACGACCCGGCCGTAGGGTGCCCCCTCCGGCAGCGGCACCGCCTCGACCGAGGCCCCGAGCGCGGCTGCGAGGCCCTTGGCGGCCAGCCGGGTGATCGCCTTCTTGCGGCCGAGCGGCACGAAGACGGCCGTCGGCAGGGCCGTCGACGGGCGGGACCCGCACAGTGATTCGCTCAGCGCGTCGGGATCCTGGGTGTCGATCACCCGGACCCGGCCGCCGGCGTCGCCGAGGCCGGTCAGGATCGCCTCGGTCACGGCGGTCTGGGCCTCCAGCCCGGCATAGTCGTCCGGCCGCCGCGGGTCGGTCAGCAGCACCACCTCCTGGAAGCCCTGGGCGAGGGCGCCGAGCATGATGTCGTGGCCGACCTGCCCGACCTCGTTGACGGCCATCGGGATGGTGTCGGCCGGCAGGCCGCGGCCGTAGCGGGCGGCCGCCTCGATCAGCTGGATGCCGGCCTTGTCGTCGTGCACCAGCAGGCGCGGCGCCTTGCCGCCGGCATCGCGATAGGCGGCGGACAGCGTCATGATCCGCTGGTGCACTGAATGAGCGTCCGGATAGGCGTAGGTGATCGCGCTGGTCGGGCAGGCGCCGGCGCACAGGCCGCAGCCGCCGCACAGCGCCGGGTCGACCGTGACCGCGTCGCCGTCGGGGGCGATGGCGCTGGCCGGGCACAGGTCGAGGCAGCGGGTGCAGCCGGTCTTGCGGTTGCGCGAATGCGCACACAATCCCTGGTCGACGTTGACGTAGATCGGCTTCTCGAACTCGCCGACCAGGGTCGACGCCTCGATCAGGGCGGTGAGCACGGCGGCCGGGTCGCGCGGATCGGCCCGCAGGTAGCCGTCGCGCTTCTCCGGTGCCGGGAACAGCGTCGGCTCGCCCGACAGGTCGACGATCACGTCGCATTCCGACCGGGCGCCGTCGACCGGCCGCTCGAACCCGAAGCCTGCGCGGACGAACGGCGTCCGCTCGGCGAACCGGTCGATCGTCACCTCGAACGCGCCGAACCGTCCGGTCGCCTGTCGGATCCGGCCGGTGACGATCGGGAAATCCACCGAGGTCGGCGGCAGGGCGTCGTCGGCGTCGATCATCATGCAGGTGACCGACAGCGCGTCGGACAGCCGCCGGGCGGCGTCCAGAACCGCCTGGCCGCTGCCGTACACCAGGCAGGTGCCCTCGGAAGTCAGCGTCAGGGCCCGCGACGCCGGGACCGGCAGCGCCGCCTCGGCGATCAGCGCCGCCATCTTCGGCGCGGCCGTGGCGCCTTCGTCCGACCAGCCGGCGGTCTCGCGGATGTTGAAGAAGCCGACCCGGTCGCGGGCGCCGTGATCCTCGGCGACCTCGGCGAACACCGGCGCTTCCTGTATACAGGCGACATCCAGCGGGCCGTCGCCGTCCAGCGCGTCGACGAACCGGCCGATCTCCCGTCGACACAATGCCGTGAACACTTGGTCGCCGGACCCGCCGCAGGCCTTTGCCAGCTTGCGGCCGTCGATGTCCATGGTGCCGCCGCAGTCGCAAATCAGGACGGTGCGATCGCCTCGCCGCATGCCGAATCGTCTCCTCGCCGACGGGTTCCCGGGAGTCGCCGCTCCCTTGCGGCTGAACCTAAAGTGTGTCGGACTCGTTGCATAGTGCAGCCGCGCCGAGACCGCGGCGCAGGGAGGAGAGGGGCGCGAGCTCCGATGCGAACGACGGATGGCAATGGAGAGGCATGAGGCGATGCCGGTCGGCATCATCGTCCAGAAGCGGCGTATCGACCACCCGTGGCAGGAGTGGACCTGGGAGCCCGTCGGCGTGCTGCCGTGGGCCGAGGAGGGGGTGCGCTGGCGGCTGCTGACGGAGGAGCCGGACCGGATCCGTTACCACGCGGCGACCATGACGGTGCACCTGTACCGCTCCGATACCGAGGCCTATGTCGCCAACCTGGATACCGGTTCGCCGGCGATCTACGTCGGCATCAGCGAGGGCGACCCGGACGCGGACGAATGGGAGTTCGAGCCGAGTTTCGTCTCGCTGTCGCCGTACGAGGCCCAGGACCGGACCGACAGTGCCGAAGAAGTGATCGAGCGGCTGGAAGTGCCGCCGGCGATGCTCGAGTGGCTGGAGGCGTTCGTCGCCGCTCACCACGAGGACGAGGCGTTCGTGAAGCGCCGGCGCGACCGGGTCGACGTCGACCGGGTCGAGGACGGCAAGGGCGATCCGCGGATCCGCCAGACTTCCGACGTGTACCGGGCGCCGACCGGGCGGGTGCGGCGATGACGGGAACCGCGGCGATGAGGGGGCTGCGATGAGCCGGCCGGCCGACGGCGGATTCCTGTCGCGCTGGTCGCGGCGCAAGCAGCAGGCCCGGGAGGGCGAGCCGGCGCTCGATGACGACCCGAAGGCGGCACCGCTTGCGTCCGCGCCGGCGCCCGCCGCCGTCGACGAACAGGCGGAGACGGTCGACGAGGACTCGCTCAGCGACGAGGAATTGCTGGCGCGCTATGAGCTGCCGGACCCGAGCACGCTGACGGCCTCGGACGACGTCGCCGCGTTCATGCGGAACGGCGTGCCGAAACGCTTGCGGAACATGGCGTTGCGGCGGGTCTGGCGGCTCGATCCGGTGCTCGCCAACCTCGACGGGCTGAACGACTACGACGAGGACTACACCGACGCGGCGATGCTGGTCGGAGCCGCCGTGAAGACCGCCTACCAGGTCGGCAAGGGTGGTGCGGCGCATCTGCAGGAAGCCGCGGAGAAGCTGGCGGCCGGCGAGCCGGAGCGGGCCGGCGTGGAAGACCGTTCGGAGCCCGCCGGCGAACGACCGGATCCGGAGGGCGAGAGCCGGGAGGCGGCCCCGGAAGCGCAGGAAGCCGCCACGGAGCCGGAACCTGTCGAGCCGTCCGCGCCGGACGCTCGCCGCGAAGTCTCGGCGGCCGGCGACTCCGAACCGGCGCCGCAGCGGCGTCGTCGAATGGTGTTCGCGACGCCCGGCGACGGGGAAATCCCCACGGAATCACGGCGTTTGGACAATTAGGTCTGGCAACCGGACCGGTTTGCCCTAGAATTGTACACAACTGCGGTACGGCGTGAACGCGACCGTGGATCGAACAGGTGGGAGGACGGCGTGTCGGCGAATGCCGGTGGGCTGAAGCACAGGGACGCGGCCGTGGCCGAAGAGGATCTGCTGCGGGCCGGCGTCTACGACGTCCTGGCGGCGGTGTTCCGGCGCGAGCCCGATTCCATCCTGCTGGCGGAACTGCGGAAGCTGCAGGGCGACGACACGACGCTCGGTCGGGCGTTCGCGGCGCTGGCGGAACGCGCGCGCACCATCGACCCGACGGCGGCCCGCCACGAGTACACCGATCTGTTCATCGGCCTGGGTCGAGGCGAGCTCGTCCCGTTCGCGTCGTACTACCTGACCGGCTTCCTGCACGAGAAGCCGCTGGCGGTCCTGCGCGACGACATGGCCCGGCTCGGGATCGAGCGGCAGGAGGGCGTCGCCGAGCCCGAGGATCACATCGCGTCGCTGTGCGAGATGATGGCGGGACTGATCCGCGGCCGGTTCCTGGAACCGGCGCCGGTCCGGCTGCAGCGGGCGTTTTTCGAACGGCATCTCGCCCCCTGGGCGGGTCATTTCTTCTCCGATGTCGAAGCCGCGAAGTCGGCGGATCTCTATCGGCCGGCCGGCACCATCGGCCGGCTGTTCATGGAGATCGAGGCCGCGGCGTTCGCCATGGAGGAGTGAGCGTGCCGGCGCCGGCTCCGGTCGGCGGCGGCCTGGTAGAGGAGCGAGTGATGAAGGATCGGAAGGACGACCAGACGGTCTCCGCACGCCGGGACTTCCTGAAGCTGTCCACGCTCGGCGTGGCGGCGGCAGGGGCCGCGGCGGCCATCGCGCCGGCGAAGCCGGCCGAGGCGGCGGAACCGGAGGGTTCGGGCTATCGCGAGACCGCGCACGTCCGGACGTACTACGAGACCGCCCGTTTCTGATCCGCACGCCGCGGGTAGTTCGGGCATCGATTCGTTCCGTCGACAGGGCCGCGAGCCGGGTCGCCGGGACGGTGCAGGGAGGGATTGGATATGTTGAGGAAGAAGGCTAGCGAGGTTGCGTCACGCCCTCGTCTGTCGACTTTCGCCGCCAAGACCGCCGAGAAGACCGTAGACCGCCGGAGTTTCCTCCGGAATTCAGGTCTTGCCGTGGGCGGCCTCGCCGCCGCGACGGCGTTCTCGGGTGGGTCGGTCCGCAAGGCCGAGGCGGCTGCGGCAGGCAAGGGTGCGGTCGAGATCATCAAATCGGTCTGCACGCACTGCTCGGTCGGTTGCACCGTGCTGGCGGAGGTCCAGAACGGTGTGTGGATCGGGCAGGAGCCCGGCTGGGACAGCCCGTTCAACCTCGGCGCCCACTGCGCCAAGGGCGCATCGGTGCGCGAGCACGCGCACGGCGAGCGCCGCCTGAAGTACCCGATGAAGATGGTCGGCGGTAAGTGGGAGCGCGTCTCCTGGGAGACCGCGATCAACGAGATCGGCGACAAGATGCTGCAGATCCGCGAGAAGTCGGGGCCGGATTCGGTCTACTGGCTCGGATCGGCAAAGCACAACAACGAGCAGGCCTATCTGGTCCGCAAGTTCGCCGCCTACTGGGGTACGAACAACGTCGATCACCAGGCGCGTATCTGCCACTCGACGACGGTCGCCGGCGTAGCCAACACCTGGGGCTACGGCGCGATGACCAATTCGTACAACGACATGCACAACAGCCAGGCGATCTTCATCATCGGCGGCAATCCCGCCGAGGCGCACCCGGTGTCGCTGCTCCACGTGCTGAAGGCGAAGGAGCAGAACAACGCGCCGCTGATCGTCTGCGATCCGCGCTTCACCCGCACCGCGGCGCACGCCGACGAGTACGTGCGGTTCCGGCCGGGCACCGACGTCGCCCTGATCTGGGGCATCCTCTGGCACATCTTCGAGAACGGCTGGGAGGACAAGGAGTACATCCGCCAGCGCGTCTGGGGCATGGACCAGATCAAGTCCGAGGTCGCCAAGTGGAACCCGGAGGAGACCGAGCGCGTCACCGGCGTGCCGGGCTCCCAGCTCAAGCGGGTCGCGCGGCTGCTGGCCAACAACCGTCCGGGCACCGTCGTGTGGTGCATGGGCGGCACCCAGCACACCAACGGCAACAACAACACCCGCGCCTACTGCATCCTGCAGCTGGCGCTCGGCAACATGGGCAAGGAAGGCGGCGGAACCAACATCTTCCGTGGCCATGACAACGTCCAGGGTGCCACCGACCTCGGCGTGCTGCAGAACACCCTGCCGGGCTACTACGGCCTGGCCGACGGGTCCTGGAAGCACTGGGCCCGGGTCTGGCAGGAGGACTACGACTGGCTTGCCGGCCGGTTCGCCGACAAGAAGCTGATGAACGCCGACGGCATTCCGGTGTCGCGGTGGTTCGACGGCGTGCTCGAGGCCAAGGAGAACATCGACCAGCCGGACAACATCCGCGGCATGGTGTTCTGGGGCCACGCCCCGAACTCGCAGACCCGCCTGAAGGACATGAAGGCCGCCATGGAGAAGTTGGATCTCCTGGTGGTCATCGATCCGTACCCGACGGTGTCGGCGGTGCTGCACGACCGCAAGGACGGCGTCTACCTGCTGCCGGCCTCGACCCAGTTCGAGACCTACGGCTCGGTGACGGCGTCGAACCGGTCGCTCCAGTGGCGCGAGACGGTCGTCAAGCCGCTGTTCGAGTCCAAGCCGGATCACGTCATCGCCTACTTGCTGGCGAAGAAGTTCGGCTTCGAGGACCGGCTGTTCCGCAACATCAAGGTGAACGGCGACGAGCCGCTCATCGAGGACCTGACCCGCGAGTTCAACCGCGGCATGTGGACCATCGGCTACACCGGCCAGTCGCCGGAACGGCTGCGGCTGCACATGGCCAACCAGGCCACCTTCGACCGCACCACGCTGCGGGCGAACGGCGGTCCGGCGGACGGCGAGTTCTACGGCCTGCCCTGGCCGTGCTGGGGCACGGCGGAGATGGGCCACCCGGGCTCGGCGGTGCTGTACAACGTCGACCTGCCGGTCGCCGAGGGCGGCATGGGCTTCCGGGCCCGCTTCGGTGTCGAGCGGAACGGCGACAACCTGCTGGCGGAAGGCAGCTGGCCGGTCGGCTCCGAGATCGAGGACGGCTATCCCGAGTTCACGATGGCCATGCTCAAGAAGCTCGGTTGGGACGCAGACCTGACCGACGACGAGCGCAAGGCGATCGAGGCGGTGGCCGGCGACAAGACCAACTGGAAGGTCGACCTGTCGGGCGGCATCCAGCGGGTCGCCATCAAGCACGGCTGCGCGCCCTACGGCAACGCCAAGGCCCGCTCGGTGGTGTGGACCTTCCCGGATCCGATCCCGGCCCACCGCGAGCCGCTGTACACCCCGCGGCGCGATCTGGTGGCCGACTACCCGACCTACGACGACCGCAAGTTCATGCGCTTGCCGACGTTGTACAAGTCGATCCAGGAGAAGGACTTCTCGAAGGACTTCCCGACCATCCTCACCTCCGGCCGTTTGGTCGAGTACGAGGGCGGCGGCGACGAGACCCGGTCGAACCCGTGGCTCGCCGAGCTCCAGCAGCAGATGTTCGTCGAGGTCAACCCGAGGGACGCCAACAACCTCGGTCTCCGCGACGGCGAGATGGTGTGGGTGCACGGCCCGGAAGGGGCGAAGGTGAAGGTCGCCGCCATGGTGACCGAGCGTGTCGCTCCGGGCGTGGCGTTCATGCCGTTCCACTTCGGCGGGCATTTCGAGGGCAAGGACCTGCGGAGCAAGTATCCGCACGGCGCCGACCCCTATGTGCTCGGCGAATCATCCAACACCGCGCAGACCTACGGCTACGACTCCGTCACGCAGATGCAGGAGACGAAAGCCACCCTCTGCCGGATCGAGCGAGCGTAAGGGAGACGCACAATGGCACGCATGAAGTTCCTGTGTGATGCCGAGCGTTGCATCGAATGCAACGCCTGCGTCACCGCCTGCAAGAACGAGCACGAGGTCCCCTGGGGGATCAACCGGCGCCGGGTCGTCACGATCAATGACGGCAAGCCCGGCGAGCGGTCGATCTCGGTCGCCTGCATGCACTGCTCGGATGCGCCGTGCATGGCGGTCTGCCCGGTGGACTGCTTCTACCAGACCGACGAAGGCGTGGTCCTGCACTCCAAGGACCTGTGCATCGGCTGCGGTTACTGCTTCTACGCCTGCCCGTTCGGGGCGCCGCAGTATCCGCAGGCCGGCAACTTCGGTTCGCGCGGCAAGATGGACAAGTGCACCTTCTGCGCCGGTGGGCCGGAGGCGGACAATTCCGCCGCCGAGTTCCAGAAGTACGGCCGCAACCGTCTGGCCGAGGGCAAGCTCCCGCTCTGCGCGGAGATGTGCTCGACCAAGGCGCTGCTGGCCGGCGACGGCGATTCGGTATCGTCGATCTTCCGCGAACGTGTGGTGGCCCGCGGCTTCGGCTCGGGCGCCTGGGGATGGGGCACGGCCTACGGGCTGAAGGGCTCCTGACCGGCAGGGGAGCGCGCCGGCACCGCGGTGTCGGCGCGCTCCGCTTCCCACACTGAGGCACGATGGGCGGCGCTGCGGTCGCAGCGGTTTGGCTGCATGCGTGGCGCCGGTCCTCGCGTCGGACCGGGACGGTGATGATGAATTCAGGACATCGAAGGCTTGCGGTCGTCGTCGGTCTGCTGGCCGTGGCGGCACTTGCCGGCTGCCGCGAGCAAGAGCAGGGCCGACCCCTGACCTACGAGAAGGGCGTCTATCACGGGCAGCAGGACGACGCGCTGTCCGAAGACACCCTCGATGCGCTGCGCCTGCGCGCTCAGCGACAGAGCTACAACTGACAATGACGGTCGCCGCGGGCGCCAGCGGCGCCGGGCGCGACGGAGGCGGTATGGCCATGATCGCTCGACGCATTGCGACTCTTCTGGCGGTGCTGACGGTTCTGACCGTGGGGTCCCTGGCCCTGGTGTCGTCCCCGTCGCTCGCCCAGACCGGCGGCCAGGTACCGGGCGACAGCCTGGGCTCGACGTCCGACTCGCAGTTCTGGCGCGAGGTCCGGAACGGCATGTCCGGCCAGGTCTCGATCCCCAATACCCGGGCCGGCGTGCTGATCCAGTCGGAAGGCGACAACTGGCGGTCGCTCCGCAACGGGCCGGTGTCGACCTACGGCTCCTGGGTGCTGCTGGGCGCGGTCGTCGTGCTCGCGGCGTTCTTCGCGATCCGCGGCCGGATCCGCATCGAGCACGGCCCGGCCGGCGTGACGATCGAGCGCTTCAAGACGGTCGAGCGGTTCGCGCACTGGCTGATGGCCGGGTCGTTCATCGTACTGGGCATCACCGGGCTGAACATCCTGTACGGACGCTACGTGCTGAAGCCGGTGATCGGCGCCGACGCCTTCGCGCTGATCACCCAGCTCGGGAAGTACGCGCACAACTACCTGTCGTTCGCGTTCATGGCCGGGCTGGTGCTGGCCTTCGTCCTGTGGGTCGCGCACAACCTGCCGCACCGCAGCGACATCATGTGGATGCTGAAGGGCGGCGGTATCTTCGGCTCGGCGCATCCGCCGGCCCGCAAGTTCAACGCCGGGCAGAAGATTCTGTTCTGGCTGGTGATGCTGGGTGGCCTGTCGGTCAGCCTGTCCGGGATCGCTCTGATGTTCCCGTTCGAGACCGCCTATTTCGGCAAGACCTTCGCCCTGCTGAACGTGTTCGGGCTGGACCTGCCGACCAATCTCACGGCGATGCAGGAGATGCAGCTCAATCAGCTGTGGCACACCGCGGTAGCGGTCTTCCTGATCGCCATGATCATCGCCCACATCTACATCGGCTCGCTGGGCATGGAGGGCGCGTTCGACGCCATGGGCTCCGGCCAGGTCGACCTGAACTGGGCGCGTGAGCACCACTCGCTCTGGGTCGAGGAGGTCGAGGCGCAGGAAGCGGGCGAGGGCACCCACCGGCACAGCCCCGCCGAATAGGGGCTGCGGACAGGTATCGGACGCATGCGTCGCGAGGCCTTCGGAGTTCTGGTTGCGATCGTTCTGGCGGGGGCGGCGGAGGTTGCCCGGGCGGCCGGGCTGCCCGACCAGTTGACCGGCCATGGCGGACCCGTGAAGGGCATCACCGTGGCGCCCGGCGGCGATCGGGTGGCGACCGCCAGCTTCGACTACAGCGTCATCCTCAGGGCGTGGCCGAGCGGATCGGAGCAGGCGATCCTGTACGGCCACGACGCCGCTGCCAACGCGGTCGCGTTCACCCCGGACGGCCGGCGCATGGTGACCGTCGGGGACGACGCGCTGGTGCTGGTCTGGAACACCGAGGGGCCGGCGGAACGTCGCGAGCCGGTGGCGAGGCTGACCGGCCACGAGGGCAAGATCCTGCAGGTCGCGGTCTCGGGGAACGGCCGGCTGGCGGCGACCGCGAGCTGGGACGGAAGGGTCGGCCTGTGGTCGCTCGACCCGCCGGGGGCGCTCGGCATGCTCCAGGGCCACAAGGGGCCGGTGAACGCGGTCGCCCTGTCGGACGACGGCAGCCGCCTCTACTCGGCCGGCTACGACGGCACCGTCCGGCTCTGGGACGTCGCCCAGCGCCGCGAGGTCCGGACGCTGGTGCGGCACGGTTTCGGGGTCAACGTCATCGCGGTCGACGAGGAAGCGGGCCGGCTGGCCTACGGGGCGCTCGACGGCGGCATGCGGCTCGTCGACCTGGCGACCGGCGAGGTCCGCACCGCGTTCGAGCACGACCGGACTCCGATCCTGGCCCTGGCCACGAGCCACGACCGCCGCCGGCTGGCGTTCGGCGACGGCCATGGGGTCGTGACGGTGGTCGACGCCGGCCTCGGCCAGGTGACCCAGGACTTCCCGGCGGCCCGCGGTCCGATCTGGGCGCTGGCGTTCGGTCCGCGCGACGAGAGCCTGCTGGTCGGTGGGCTGGGGGCCGACGTCGCGGTCTGGCCGCTCGATCCGTTGCGGCGGCCGGCCGGGGCGACCGGCCGGGACCGGGCCGCGCCGGCCGCCTCCAACGGCGAGCGGCAGTTCGAGCGGAAATGCCGGATCTGCCATACCCTGACGCCCGACACGGCACGCCGGGCCGGGCCGACGCTGTACCGTCTGTTCGGGCGCCGGATGGGCACGGTCGAAGGGTATCCGTATTCCGAGGCGTTGACCTCGGGCGACCTGGTCTGGACCGACGAGACCGTCGACCAGCTGTTCGCCCAGGGGCCGGAGCACTTCCTGCCGGGCACCAAGATGCCGTTGCAGAAGATGACGAACGCCCGTGACCGTGCCGACCTGATCGAGTATCTCAAACGGGCGACCCGCTAGCGGCCGGGCCGTCGAGGGAGGAAACGATGAAAGCTTTCGTCTCCGCGTGCGTCGCGATGGTGGTCATCGCCGTCGGTGCCTGGGCGGTCCTGCACTACGCCATCGACGGCTCGTCGCAGACCGCCAACACCGTTTCCGGCGACAGCGTCCGCCTGAACTGATCGCGCCGGCCTCGCAGCCGGACAGGGGAAAGCTGCCGTGGATCGGGGCCGTCGACCGCCGGAGCTGATGACCACGCGCGACGTGGCGGCGTACCTGCGGATCAAGGAGCGCAAGGTCTACGACCTGGTGGCGAGCGGCGAGATCCCGGTCAGCCGGGCCACCGGCAAGCTGCTGTTTCCGCGCGATCTGATCGAGGCCTGGGTCCGTCGGCGGATCGACTACCGTGGCGATGCGGCGCCGCTGCTGCCGCGCCCGACGGTGTTTGCGGGCAGCCACGATCCCCTGCTGGACTGGGCGCTCCGGGAGTCCGGCTCGGAGATCGCCACTTTCTTCGACGGCAGTCTCGACGGCCTGCGGCGTCTGGCCGCCGGTCGGGTGATCGGTGCCGGCGTCCATCTGTTCGAGCCCGATCTCGGCGACTGGAACGTCGGCCATGTGGAGCGGATGCTGCCGGGGCAACCGGTGGTGCTGATGGAGTGGGCGCGCCGTCGCCAGGGGCTGGTGGTGCCGGCCGGCAACCCGCGCGGAATCACCGGCGTCGCCGGGCTGGCGGGCTGTCGGGTGGTCGCGCGCCAGCCGGGGGCCGGCAGCCGGGTCCTGCTCGACCACCTGCTGGCCGAGGCGGGGCTCGCGCCGGGGGCGGTCACGCTGCTGGACCCGCCGGCCCGCAGCGAGTCGGACGTCGCCCTGGCGGTCGGCGAGGGGCGCGCGGATGCCGGCCTGGCGATCGAGAGCGTGGCCCGCCAGCACCGGCTCGATTTCGTGCCGGTCGCCGACGAGCGCTACGACCTCGCCCTGTGGCGTCGCGAGATCTTCGAGCCGCCGATCCAGCGCCTGCTTGGGCTGGCGCGTTCCGATGCGTTCGCAAGGCGGGCCGCCGATCTCGGCGGCTACGACGTGGCCGGGTTTGGCAGGATCCACCGCAACGGGCCGTGAGGCCACGAACGCACGAATCCGTCCGCATTAACAATCCTTCATGTGGGCGCAAGGCGCCGGACGTGTTGGCGCGCCATCTTCGTTCGCGAGCGGCAGGACCTTCCGCCGCCAACCGATCGAAGGAGGTAGTCGATGACTGTCGTGACCGAAGGCCGCCGCCTGCTGGCGACCGGCGCCCATGGGACGGGATCCAGGATCCTGCGCCGCGGCGCCGTTGCTCTGGCCGGCGCCGGCATCATCGTGTGGTCGAGCGTCGCGTCCGCGGCGACCGGCGGATATGCCGACCTGGTGGAGAAGGTCGCGCCGTCCGTCGTGACCGTGTTCACCACCCAGGCCCAGCCGGCCAACGAGGCCGGCCCGTCGCCGTTCGGGCCGGGCAGCCCGTTCGAGGACTTCGCCCGCCGCTTCGGCATCCCGGTCCCGCAGATGGGGCCGCAGCAGAACCAGGGCCCGGTCCATGCCCTCGGCTCCGGGTTCGTGATCGATTCGAGCGGCTACGTCGTGACGAACAACCACGTCGTCGACGGCGCGACCGAGGTGAAGATCAAGCTCTCCGACAAGGAGGAGTACCCGGCGACCGTGGTCGGCACCGATCCGGACACCGACCTGGCCCTGCTGAAGGTCGATCCCCACAAGCCGCTGCCGGCCGTGACCTTCGGCAGCTCGGCGTCGCTGCGCGTCGGCGACCCGGTGATCGCCGTCGGCAACCCGTTCGGCCTCGGCGGCACCGTGACCGCCGGCATCGTC
>Ga0070728_10000873_pt1 | contig 52168 bp, 42 predicted proteins | sample tdDd471_FD_66723 | JGI IMG/M metagenome (GOLD analysis project Ga0070728, IMG submission 66723) | Marine sediment microbial communities from the Atlantic coast under amendment with organic carbon and nitrate - tdDd47.1 | ecosystem: Environmental > Aquatic > Marine > Coastal > Sediment | place... | reverse complement strand
AATCGCCTTGATTTAAAGCTTGAAAGTCTATTTTATTGAAGCCTTCTACCAAATCCAATTGAAAGCCTTTAAAGGAAGATTGTAATTGCACATCAGACATGACCACATCGTCGTTTACAAAAATACGTACTCTATCACCATCAGGATATTGATGGTCTCTATAGATAACATTTACTTTGGATACTCCTGTTTTAAAATCCCCTAAATATTGATTGGTCGTACTGCCATTATCCCTGGAACCAACTTCTTCTTTAGTAAATTGGGCGTGTTTTTTTATTTGTTTGGTGTATAATTCTGCCGGATTGCCAAAGGTTTCACTGCTAAACATGGAAAACCCTTTATCGTTAGGATCTGACATCTCGTTCTGTTTGGGAACAGACAAACCATTGATTTTATCGGAATTGGTATTGCTCAAACCTTTGTTTTCTATGGGTTTCGATTCCAATAACGATGTCCCCTGGCTACCTTCCTCACTTTTTACAGCAGGAATACTGGTTGATTCCCTACTAGCATCAATTTGTGAGAATACCGAAACAGAAAACAAACAACAAAAGATGAAACAAATGTATTTCATGGTTAAGCTTTATGATTATAATAATAAGTTCTTAAGAAAACTTATTAATTCAAAAATCGTACCTTAAAAAATAATATCCAATTTTTTATCAAAACTTTAATGAAATAGTTTTTAGAACAATTGAGTCCAGATTCCAGCATTTCCCTCCCCTATTGTTAAAAAATGTTAAATATCTATTATGTTATACATAGTACTGTAACAATTTTAAATATCTATCGTCTATCTAGTAACAATCAATCATTTAAAACAAAACATTATGAGAACTTTAAACAGCAATCAAGTATCAGAAAGAACAACCACAAGTATAGGATATACCTGGAACAGCAAAAGACGATATAGATAAACCCATAGACACAATCATCAATCAAAAATAAAAATCAAGAAATCATGAGAACATTAAACAACAATCAATTAACAGAAAGACAAAGCAGTAGTAAAGGTTACACCTGGAACAGTAAAAGAAGATACAGATAGGTATCTAAAAGCAAAGTTTTATAAATCAATCTGTCTAAATGTTAGGGCAGTAAAAAAACCAATTATCATGAAAGCAGTTATTAAAATCTCCAGGGATTCTTACGGGAAAGTAAAACACCTTTCGGTTAATAAACTCATACAGAGGTTTAATAACTCAGATGAAGAACTTTGGACAGGCATTAAGCGTTTTGCTCATTGAATATTTTGAAATTAGCACAAAAAAAACCAGCAATAACTTGCTGGTTTTTTTATTCATTGGTGTTTATTGTTGTCTCTTCTTTATTCATAACACCATAATGTATGGTTACTTTCCTTCTTCCCCAATGTTTTGCAGCTTTAACATCAGTTCCCATATAAATATCAATTTTATTTTTCCAGCGTGAGTGCATTCTGTCCTTTACCAAATAGGTGCCTTCAAGTCCTTCAATCTTCACAGGTGTATTATAATCAAGACCCAAAGCCTGTAAATCCCTTGAAACAGCTATGTATTTTAAACCAGGCTTTAAACTGTCGCCAAAAGCAGTTATGTGAGGGTTGCTATTTGTTTGATAGGCCAAAGAATTGTAAGCAGAAGCTGTAACCTCTAATGGTTTCCATGTATAAGGGTCATTAAACATAGTACAACCCGAGTTCCATACAAACAACGATAAAGTGAAAAAAAATTTAATAATCATCTTTTTATAAGCTAAAGTTTAAAGATACAATTTTTACTTAGATCTTAGATTCAATTTTGTTTTGTAACTTCACAATACGAACCAACAAAACAAACACATGAAAACCAATGTATTAATTATCATATTTGCCATAGCATGTTTTTCCTGCAAAAATGATGTCAAACAAGTCCCTGAACAAGATATGAAAAACGATTCCCTTGCCCTAATGGAGCGCGCCAAAGCCATACATGAACGTATAATCACCATTGATACCCACGATGATTTTGAGATAAGTAATTTTACGGATTCCATCAATTATACCCAAGATTTAAGTTCGCAAGTAACCTTGCCCAAAATGAAAACGGGAGGATTGGATGTTATTTGGCTAATTGTATATACGGGCCAGGACACCCTAACAAATGCAGGCTATAAAAAAGCTTATTCTCAAGCGATGTCTAAATTTGATGCCATCCATAGATTGGTTGACGTGTATGCGCCAGACCAAATAGAATTGGCTTTAACGTCAGATGATGTTAAACGAATCCATGCTTCTGGAAAAAAGGTAGCGATGATTGGTGTCGAGAATGGTTTTCCAATTGGATTGGATATTAAAAATGTTGAAAAGTTCTACAATCTAGGAGCACGATATATGTCCTTGGCACACAATGGCCACAGTCAGTTAAGCGACAGTCATACAGGAGAAGCAGATGGCGTTTGGCTTAATAACGGATTAAGCGATCTTGGAAAAGAAGTGATTGGTGAAATGAACCGTTTGGGGATGATGATAGATGTGTCACATCCTTCCAAAGAAGCCATGAAACAAATGATTGCACTAAGTAAAACACCAATTATAGCTTCACATTCGGCAGTTAGGGCCTTAAGTAATGAAAGTAGAAATCTGGACGACGAACAGTTGCAATGGTTAAAACAAAATGGTGGTGTGGTACAAGTGGTTGCTTTGGATGATTACTTAAACATCAACAAAATGAATACTAGGAACAAGAAAATAATAAGCATACAAAAACAAGTGGCTGATTCCTTAGGTGTTAAGTGGTACGCATCAAAAGAGGAAGTCATGGCGTTGAAACCACAAGAACAAAATGAATTTTTTGGATATTATAAAAAAGTGCTGGACCTGGCTAATGCCAAAGCCAATAAAATAGAAGGCTTTCCTCCTAACGTAAATGTAGCGGATTTAGTAGATCATATCGATTATATCGTTGAAAAAATTGGCATAGAACATGTTGGTATTAGTAGCGATTTTGATGGTGGTGGTGGCATTGAAGGTTGGAATGATGCTTCTGAAACCTTTAATGTCACTTTGGAATTGGTAAAACGTGGTTATACCGAAGAGGAAATCGACTTGATTTGGGGTGGGAATTTGTTGCGTGTATTGGACGAAGTTCAGGCTTATGCAAATTCTTTAAAATAAACCAGCTCAGTTCTAACAAAGTCGATAACACCAGTTATTATTATCTATTTAAGAATTCGTTCAGTTATTATTGAATAATTTTGCCACGAACACACGATTTAATTTTTACAACAAATTCATGTGTTCGTGGCAATAATACTAATAAGCCAGCAACTCCTTCAAAGCTGTTTCAAACTTGCCTTTTGCTAAATATTGTGTTTCCAGTTGATTGATAAACGGAATAGGTGTTTCCATACTTGCCACACGTTTTACTGGTGCATCTAGGTCTTCAAAACAGTTTTCCATAATCAGTGATGAAATATCCGAAGCAATACCACCAAACAAGGAATCTTCCTGTAAAACAATGGCACGACCGGTTTTCTTAACTGAAGCATAAATGGTTTCGGTGTCAAGAGGCTGTAAAGTCCTTAAATCTATAACATCTGCTTGAATGTCTGGATTGTTCTCCAGAGTCTCCAAAGCCCAATGTACTCCCGCTCCATAAGAGATTATGGTAACCTCATTCCCTTCTTTTAAAAGAGAAGCTTTTCCAAAGGGGAGTGTAAAGTAATTGGTTGGAACTTCTTGCCTGATGCTTCTATACAAGGCTTTATGTTCAAAGAACAATACAGGATTTGGATCGTTGATGGCGGTTGCCAATAAACCTTTGGCATCTAAAGGAAATGAGGGATAAACCACTTTTAAGCCAGGTGTTTTGGTAAACCATGCCTCATTGGTCTGCGAATGAAAAGGGCCTGCAGCCACTCCAGCACCACAAGGCATCCTTACTACCACATCGGCTTCTTGGTTCCATCTATAATGTGATTTGGCCAAATAATTGACCACAGGGTTAAAACCAGACGTAACAAAATCTGCAAATTGCATTTCAACAACAGCTTTCATACCTGCAATGGATAAGCCCATTCCGGCTTCTACGATGGCAGATTCACAGATAGGCGTATTTCTTACACGATCTTTCCCAAATTGCTCAACAAAACCTTCGGTAATTTTAAAAACACCACCATATTCTGCAATATCTTGACCCATAATCACCAAATTATCATGTTGCTCCATGGATTGCTTTAAGCCTTCGGAAATGGCATCAATCAAACGGAGTTCCTTGGTGTTTGTATTTTGCGTAACTTCTTTATATTCAAAAGCTTTGTATACATCATTTAACTCAACGCTTTCATCTGGAACAATGGCTTTTTCATCAAAGGCCATTTGAAGGTGTTCATTGATTTCATGAACAATAGCTTCTTTAATAGCAACTTCTTCCGTTTCGGTTAAAAGCCCTTCCTCTTTAAGGTAGGCCTGATAATTTTCTAAAGGGTCTTTTTTAGCCCAAGCGTCCATTAAATCTTGAGGCACATATTTGGTACCACTAGCCTCCTCGTGCCCACGCATTCTAAAGGTTTTAAACTCCAGCAATACAGGACGTGGGTTTTGCCTGATGCTTTCAGCCAAGTCCCTTACTTTGGTGTAAACTTCAATGATGTTGTTACCATCTATAATATGGGATTCCATACCATAGCCTAAAGCACGATCTGCAATATCTTTACAGTTGTATTGTTCATTTGTTGGCGTGGAGAGTCCGTAACCATTGTTTTCCACACAAAACATAACAGGCAATTGCCAAACCGAAGCCACATTTAATGCTTCATGGAAATCGCCTTCGCTGGTACCACCTTCTCCAGTAAATACAGCTGTCACCTGATTTTTATTTTGAAGTTTGCTTGCCAGGGCAATCCCATCTGCAACACCCAATTGTGGTCCTAAATGTGAAATCATGCCTACAATCTTGAATTCTTGTGTTCCAAAATGAAACGACCTATCGCGACCTTTGGTGAAACCATTTGCTTTTCCTTGCCATTGACTGAACAAGCGATGCAATGGGATCTCCCTAGTTGTAAAAACCCCTAGATTTCGGTGCATGGGTAAAATATACTCCTCTTTTTTTAAAGACATGGTAACTCCCACGGCAATAGCTTCTTGGCCAATGCCAGAAAACCATTTGGAGATTTTGCCCTGACGTAATAGAATAAGCATTTTCTCTTCTATTAATCTGGGCTTAAGCATGTTTTTGTATAATTCCAATAATTCGGTGGAATCCAAATTAGCTTTATTGTATTGTATTTCAGTAGGTATAGACACGTGCGTACTCATAAAAATTGTTTGTCAAATATAGTATAAATTGAGAATTACAATCGAAATTCTTAAAATAATTAGTGTTCAAAACTTTATAATGTTTTCGTACATTTGTAATACATACTTATTAAAATAGATACCATGAATAATATACCTAGTGTTAATTTAAACGATTTCACTTCGGGAGATCCAGTAAGAAAGCAAAAGTTTGTTGATGAAATTGGTAAAGCTTATGAAGAGATAGGCTTTGTTGCCTTGAAAGGCCATTTTTTGGATGATGCCTTAGTGGATAAACTGTATAGTGAAGTGAAAAAATTCTTTGCACTTCCTTTAGAAACCAAACAGAAATATGAAATAGAAGGCATAGGTGGTCAAAGGGGATATATCTCTTTTGGAAAGGAAAGCGCCAAAGGCAAGAAAGAAGGCGATTTAAAAGAGTTCTGGCACTTTGGGCAGTATGTGGAAAACAATCCGAAACTGGAAGCAGAATATCCAAAAAACGTCGAGGTTGAAGAGCTTCCGGAATTTAATAAAGTAGGTAAGGAAACTTATAGAATGCTGGAAAAAACTGCCAAATATGTATTGCGTGCCTTGGCTTTGCATTTGGGCTTGGAAGAAACCTATTTTGACAATTACATCCATAATGGAAACAGCATCTTAAGACCTATCCACTATCCTCCAATCTTAGAAGAACCAAAAAACGCAGTTCGTGCTGCAGCTCATGGAGATATCAACCTCATTACCTTGTTAATGGGTGCCCAAGGACGTGGTTTGCAAGTTCAAAACCATAAAGGCGACTGGTTGGATGCCATTGCTGAACCTGATGAATTGATGATAAATGTTGGCGACATGCTTTCCAGGCATACCAATAACAAACTAAAATCTACCATTCACAGGGTAATCAATCCACCAAGGGAACTTTGGGGAACCTCGCGATACTCCATTCCGTTTTTTATGCATCCTGTGAGCGATATGAAATTGGATGTTTTGGAAAGTTGTATAGATGAAGACAACCCAAAACAATTTGAAGACATCACTGCAGGGGAATTCTTAAACGAACGTCTTGTTGAGTTGGGATTAATCAAGAAATAGCAGCTATGGATTTACAGGATCAATTAAAACAACTTTTTCCGGACCATAAACCAGACCCATCCACCCAAGAACCTGAGGAAGAAACCCAAGGTCTATGGATGCAAGAGGATCCTATTATCTGTAAATATGAAAAACGTAAAGGCAAACCCATTACCATTCTTGAAGGTTATACTGGAGCCACAGAAGATTTTAAAACCTTGGCCAAAGAGATAAAAACCACCTTAAGTGTTGGAGGCAGTTTTAAAGATGACAAAATCATGATTCAAGGGGATTTTAGGGATAAGATTATGGAAATCCTTAAAGATAAAGGTTTTCAGGTAAAACGTGTTGGAGGATAATGAGCCAAAACACCTTGCATATAACCAATGGAAGTAGTTTAACCACCTACTTAAAAGAACTTGATATTCCTGGAGAGATATTAACTTGGCAGGAAATGTTGTGTGAAGGGCCTACTGCCAGAAATATAGATTCTGAAGAATTTTTAGCAAAACGAAAAGCCTTTTTAAACGAGTTTTACCAAATAGAAATCAACGAAACCGAGTACAAAAATGAATTGGCCATTTTAGATAATTCGGAAGCGTTTACTGAAATCATCCTTTGGTTTGAATACGACTTGTTTTGTCATATCAATCTCTTGGCGGTTATTAAATTGCTGAAAGAAAAAAACATCAAACTCCCACTCTATTTGGTTTGCAGCGGAAGGGTTAAGGGAGAAACCGAACTGAAAGGACTTTCAGAATTGAATACAGAGCAATTGTTGCAACATTATAAAGACAAAGTAAAATTAACGGAAGCTGATATTGACATGGCCATTTCCATTTGGGATATTTACTGTGGGAAAGACCATAACCTATTAAAACCTTATATCACGCAAAAGTCCTCTTTTAAATATCTTAGCAACTGTTTGAAAGCACATTTAAAACGGTTCCCGAACTTAAAATCCGGATTGAATGCCTTGGAAAAAAACATTCTTAGCATCATAAAAGAAAAAGAAGTAAAATCCAGAAACCAGTTAATGGGCTATGTGCTTAATTACCAAGGATATTATGGCTATGGAGATTTGCAAATTTACCGTTTAATAGATTTGCTTCAAATGTTTTACACGGAAGAAGACAACAAGATAAGTTTAAATAGAAAAGGTCATGAAGCTCTAATAGGCAATCATAATTTTTCTTATCAAATAAATAATAATTTGACTTTTGGAGGCATCAATCGCTTAGATTTTTCATACGATAGTCACACCAATAAATTAATTAAAACCCCATTAAATGTCAATTAAAGATTCAGAATTAATTTTAAATCCAGATGGTAGTATCTATCATTTAAATTTAAAACCAGAACATATTGCACACGATATCCTTTTGGTAGGAGACCAAGATCGTGTAGAGAAAATCACCAAACATTTTGACAGTATTGAATTTGCTACTCAAAAAAGAGAGTTTAAAACCCAAACAGGATATTACAAAGGCAAGAGATTAACGGTTCTTTCCACTGGCATTGGACCCGATAACATAGATATTGTTTTAAATGAGTTGGACGCTTTGGTGAATATCGATTTAAAAACCAGAAAACCTAAAGAGACCCATACCAGTCTTAATTTTGTTCGTGTTGGAACATCCGGTTCTTTGCAAGCCGATGTGCCTGTAGATGGTTTTGTTATCAGTTCTCATGGATTGGATTTAAATGGCATGTTGCATTTTTATAAAATAGATGACATTAGCAACCCAGAAATAGAAGAAGCTTTTGTTGCATTTACGAACTGGAATAACAAAAAAGCACGTCCTATAGTTATAAACAACAGTAAAAAATTGGAAGTAATTTTTGATAGTAATGAAGTCCATAAGGGTTTAACAGCAACAGCTGGTGGTTTTTACGGCCCACAAGGACGTGTGTTGCGATTACCTTTGCAAGATCCAGATTTGAACAAAAAAATGGACACCTTTAGCTTTAATGGCATGAGAATAACCAATTTTGAAATGGAAACCTCTGTTATATATGGTCTATCCAAACTGCTTGGTCATCATGCACTCTCATTAAATGCCATTATTGCCAACAGAGCCACAGGACAATTCAGTAAAGACCCAAAAGCTGTAGTGGAAAGACTTATTGCCTACACACTAAATAAACTGGTGTGATTTTTTTAATGCCTTTTGTATGGCAAATCAAATAATTTAAATGAAAACAATTCATATTGGAGGTGTTCCAGAGCATTTTAATTTAGCCTGGTATTTGGCACTTAAAAATGGGGATTTTAAAAAAGCTGGAATCAACTTAAGATGGGAAGATTATCCCAGTGGCACAGGAGCAATGACCAAGGCCTTAAGAAAAGGAGACATTGATTTGGCTGTTATTTTAACCGAAGGCATCATTAAAGATATCGTAGAAGGCAATCCCAGCAAAATACTACAAACCTTTGTTCAAACCCCATTGATTTGGGGAATACATGTGGCTGCAAAATCAAATTACCAAACCATAGACCATTTAAAAGGAACCAAAGCTGCTATCAGTCGTTTTGGTTCTGGATCTCATTTAATGGCCTACATCAATGCCCAAAACAATCAATGGAATGTGAATACGGATTTAGGCTTTGAAGTCGTTAAAAATGTGGAAGGTGCTGTGGAAGGTTTAACACAGGGTAAAGCCGATTATTTTATGTGGGAAAAATTCATGACCAAACCACTTGTAGATAAAGGTATCTTTAGACGTGTAGGAACCTGTCCAACGCCTTGGCCATGTTTTGTGGTTGCAGCTAGAATGGAGTCGTTGAAAACGCATCGCGATGAAATTAAAACCATATTGGAGATAATTAACCGTATTACAATAGATTTTAAAAACATCGCAGATATCGATAAGGTCATAGCCAATAGATATCATCAAAAAATTGAGGATGTGCAAGCGTGGTTATCCCTTACAGAATGGTCTCAAGACCTTATTTCAGAAGAAACCATACATAAAGTTCAAGATCAATTGTTGGCTTTGAATATTATTCCAAAAAAGTTGAATTATTCCGATTTGGTGACTCAAATCTAGTCTGTGATTTTAACATAAATATTCCTTAAGAATTTTTAAAATCAGCTAGAAATCACTGCTTTAAAAATGGCTTTTTTCAGAAAATGTTAAAAAACATTTAATTTTTAACAATGAATCTCTTATATTTGTCGGTACAGGAGTTTAAAAAAAACAATTGCTTATGCTATTAACAATTACTTTAATCCTTTCTTTTTTAGTTGCCGTAAATTTTTTATTGCTATTTTTTAGTTGTAATAAAACCACGCGACGTACTGATACTGTACAAAAACAGACAACCATCATTATTAAGCCTGAAACTACCACGCAACAGGCTGTAAGCCAACTTGCTCCAACAGGTAGTTAGTTTTACTAAAATGTTTATTTCCAAACCAAAAGCCTCTATTGGCACTTAATGGAGAAGGATGTCCTGTTTCCAAGATAAAATGTTTGTGTTTGTCGATTAATTTTGCTTTCTTTTTTGCATATCCTCCCCAAAGTAAAAAGACTACTTGCTTTTTATGTTCATTAATTATTTTAATTACAGCATCTGTAAACTGTTCCCAACCTTTTTTTTGGTGACTTCCTGCCTCTCCTTCCCTAACGGTTAGTGTAGCGTTTAATAAAAACACACCTTGGTCTGCCCATTTGTTTAGATTACCACTTTTGGGATAAGGAATACCTAAATCCTGTTCCAGTTCTTTAAAAATATTTATTAAAGAAGGAGGATGTGCCACATCTTCGTTTACCGAAAAACACAATCCATGTGCTTGTCCATTTCCATGATAAGGGTCTTGACCTATAATCACCACTTTTAAATTTTTAAAGGAGGTATGTAAAAACGCATTAAAGATGTCTGTAGCTGGAGGAAAACAAGTGTTGTTTTCATATTCTTTGGAAATGAAATTGGATAAGTCCTGAAAATAAGGTTTTTCAAATTCTTCCTTTAAAAAAGGCAACCAACTTGGGTCTACATTAATCGTCATTTTATATCTTCGCTTTTATGTCTCAACTAAAATAATACTATCTTTATTCTAATTAAAATAATAAACACTTGAAAAATATAAAATTCCCAACAGCACAAACCATTTTATTGTTAATAGCAGCTATTGTAGCCCTTTTAACTTGGGTTATTCCTGCTGGAAAATACGATTCACTTTCTTACAACAAAGACACCAACACCTTTACTAGAAGCAGTATGGAAGGTTCCACCACCTTGGAGGCTACTCAAGAAACCTTGGAAACATTACAGGTGAAAATTCCTTTGGAAAAATTTACCAATGGAGACATTTGGAAACCTATTTCCATTCCCAATACCTATCAGGAAGTGGAGCCAAGGCCTCAAGGGCTTCTCGCGTTTTTTAAATCGCCAATCAAAGGAATTATAGAAGCTGCTGATATTATTTTTCTTGTATTGATTATAGGTGGTTTAATTGGAATCATGAATCTTACAGGAGCTTTTGATGCAGGTATTTCATGGTTGGCGAAAACGTTAAAGGGTCATGAGTATGTCCTTATTATTTTGGTAACCATCTTGGTTGCATTAGGAGGTACTACTTTTGGCCTGGCAGAAGAAACCATAGCCTTCTACCCTATTTTAATCCCCATGTTCCTGGCAGCAAAATATGACGCCATTGTACCTTTGGCAGCTATTTATATAGGTTCCTCCATTGGTACCATGTGTTCAACCGTAAACCCATTTAGTGTCATCATTGCTTCTGATGCTGCTGGCATTAACTGGACCACAGGATTCACGGGAAGATTGATAATGCTTATTCTGGGAACCCTTATCTGTATTATTTATATTTTACGATATGCCAATAGAGTTAAAAAAGATCCTTCAAAATCCATTATCTATAGCCAAAAAGAACAAATTGAGGCTATGTTTGGAACCACTTCCAATGCTACTGTTGTATTGACCACTCGATTACGTCTCATCCTATTTGTGTTTGCCATGTGTTTTGTGGTAATGATATATGGGGTTTCTCAACTGGAATGGTGGTTTTTGGAAATGACAACGGTCTTTTTTATTGGAGCCATTCTTATAGGTATTATTGCTAAAATTCAAGAAGCCAATTTTGTGGAAACCTTTGTTAAAGGCGCTGGAGATTTATTGGGAGTTTCCATTATTATTGGAATTGCAAGAGGTGTTTCGGTGTTGATGGAAGACGGTTTTATTAGCGATACTCTTTTGTTTCATTCCAGCAACCTAACCGAAGGGATGAACAAAGGTCTTTTTGCCAACGTTATGCTTTTTATTTATGGAGGGTTATCATTTTTTATCCCTAGTTCTTCCGGAATGGCTGTATTGACCATGCCTATTATGTCGCCACTAGCCGATACAGTAGGTTTTGGCAGGGAAATTATTGTGAATTGTTATCAATATGGAATGGGATTATTTGCTTTTATTAACCCAACAGGTTTAATTTTAGCATCTTTAGCCATTGTAAAAGTAGGATACAACAAATGGCTGAAATTTGTGATCCCGTTGGTTGTTATCCTAACAATTTTCACCATGATAGCTTTAACCATACAAGTGTATCTTTAAGACCTATTGATTTGTAACACTGTTTAAAAACTCCAAAATTTTAGTGTTGACCACCTCTGGCTGATCTACAGATAAAAAATGTCCTGCATTTTCAATTTTATCTCCTTGTCCATAAGGGATTAATTTTCTGGCCATAACCAGTGTTTTATCGTTATTTATCATGTCATCATCTCCTATCAATACCAAAACTGGCATTTTTAAGGATTCAAAATCTCTTTTGGAGAATGGTTGCATATCCATAACAAACTTATTGATGGAATCTTTTTCAACACCAATATAATATTGTTTCAAATAGGTTTTGTTGATGTTGTCCACATTGCTGGACATGGACTTTAAGTTTTGTTCCATTTGCTTTTCTTTTGATGATAAGGAATAAATGATATTTTTAAGCAAATCGGCACTTGGTCTTATCCAAATAAAGGTTTGGGCAGGACTCAACAAAGTCATGCTTTTTATTCTGTCTTGATGGTTTAAGGCTAAATTTACGGCTAACCAACCACCTCTGGAAGCTCCAATAATATGATAGCTCTCCAATTTAAGCTTGTTTAGGATTTCTTGATACCAAGCTGCAATTTGCGTTACATTTTCTATGTCTTTGGTTTTATAGGATTTTCCTGGTTCCAAAATAAAATCGATGGCAAACACACGATATTCCTGGCTTAAGGCTTCTATATTAGGATACCACATGGTAGAACTGGCATTCATTCCATGCAATAAAACCAAAGGTTCACCAGATTCCGGACCACTCACAACCACATGTGCGGTACCATAGGTTGTAGGTATGTATAATTCCTCATAAGGCACCTTCCATATTTTTAATGTGGCATCATAAGCATCAAAATAAGGCTTGTTTTCTTGGTAAGGTGATGTGATATATTCAGGCTTTTTAGTGTATTTTAAATAGTCTTTTTTGCAACTTACCATCATTACAAATATAAACACCAAGCTAAAAAAAATTCTATATTTCATATATAATATGTTAGTCTTTCAAAATTAATCAATATAAATGGTATCAAATAATAAGCTTCCTGTTAGTTTTAAAACATATTGTGTAAATTAGCATGTTTTAAAAAAGTTGCTTTTAGAAGCAAAAAAACATGATACACATTCATAATAAAACCCTTCAAGACCTAGAATTTTCAACTGTTTTGCAACAAATAAGCGAATTGTGCATTACAGCTTTGGGTCATGAACAAACTTTAAAAATTGAACCATTTAAAAGTAAGGAAGCCGTTTTAAACAGTTTAACGCTAACGAATGAATTTTTAGCTTCATTTTACAACGACAACCGAATTCCCAATCATGGTTTTGAAACCATAGCCAAGGAACTAAAGCTGCTAAACATTGAAAACACTTATTTGGAAGCTCATAGCTTGAAGAAAATTGTGGCTATTTCCTTGACCTCAAACGAGATCATCAGGTTTTTAAAAAAGTTTGAGGAATATTATCCAAAATTAAATGAATTTGCTTCAAATATTGAAGTCACCAAAGTTATTATTGATCAAATAGACCTTATTATTGATAGATTTGGAGATGTAAAGGATACGGCATCACCTCTCCTTTCAGAATTAAGACAGGAGATCAACAAAATTAAAGGTAAAATCAATCAGAGTTTCACCACAGCGTTAAACAGCTACCATCAGCTCGATTATTTGGATGACATCAGGGAATCGGTTGTGGACAACAAACGTGTGCTTGCCGTTAAAGCCATGTACAGACGCAAGGTAAAAGGTGCCATTATGGGAGGAAGTAAAACAGGTAGCATTGTGTATATAGAACCTGAAACCACCTTACAGCACACCAGGGAATTAAACAATTTGGAATATGAAGAACACGAAGAAGTTATTAGGGTTTTAAAGTCCTTAACAAACTTTATTCGGCCGTTTTTGCCACTTTTGAAACAATATCAAGAGTTTTTAACCGAAATGGATGTGATTTCTGCCAAAGCCAAATATGCCAAATCCTTGAACGCTGTTTTACCAGAAATCAACACCAACCGAAAATTGTTTTTACGTGATGCCTATCATCCCTTATTATACCTTAGTAATTTAAAAAAGAAAGCCAAAACCTATCCTCAAAGTATTGAACTAAACCAGGAAAATAGAATCATTGTGATTTCCGGGCCCAATGCTGGAGGAAAAAGCATCACGCTTAAAACGGTTGGTTTACTGCAATTAATGCTTCAAAGTGGTATGTTAATTCCGGTTCACGAACGTAGTAGCGTGTATTTATTCGATAGGATTATTACAGATATTGGCGATAATCAATCTATTGAAAACCATTTAAGCACCTATAGCTATCGCTTAAAACAGATGAACTATTTCCTGAAAAAATGCAATAAAAACACTTTGTTTTTAATTGATGAATTTGGAACAGGTTCTGACCCTGAGTTGGGAGGTGCTTTAGCAGAGACGTTTCTTGAAGAATTTTATCATCGTGAAGCCTTTGGGATTATTACAACCCACTACTCCAACCTTAAAATTTTGGCCAACGAGTTGCCCTATATGCAAAATGCCAATATGATGTTTGATGAAAAAACCCTGGAACCAATTTATAAATTGGCCTTGGGACAGGCAGGAAGTAGTTTTACTTTTGAAGTGGCTCAAAAAAATGGGATTCCCTACGGTTTGATAAACAGGGCCAAAAAGAAAATAGAAAAAGGCAAAGTAAGATTTGATAGAACCATAGCTAAACTTCAAAAGGAGCGTTCCAAATTAGAAAAAATAGAACAATCCTTAAAAGTCAATGAGCGAAAAAAGCAAAGTGAAGCCGAAAAATTGGAAGAAATCAATGCCAAAATCCAAAAAAAACTGGAAAGCTATCAAGAATTGTATGATAGCAATCAACGTTTAATATATTTAGGACAAAAAATAGACGATCTATCGGAAAAGTATTTTAACAACAAACAAAAGCGGGATTTGATGAATGAGTTGTTCAAAATCGTTCAAATTGAAAATTCCAAGCGAAAGAAGGTTTCTGTAAAGCAGAAAAAAGCAGAAAAAGCCAAGGAAAAACAAGTAAAGCAAGAAGTAGAGAAATCGGTTGAAGTTATTCGAAAAAAGAAAAAGGCAGCCAAGAAAAAAGAAGCTTTAAAACCACCTACACCCAAACCAACTTTAAAAGTAGGCGATCGTGTAAGACTGGAAGATGGTCGCGCTGTTGGTAGCATAGACAGTATAGAAAAAAATAAAGCCATAGTTAATTATGGCATGTTTACAACCAAAGTAAGTTTGGAACAGTTGGAGCTGGTAGAAGCCATAAAGTAGCATGATACAAAATTTGCCAAAAAATAAACAACTTATTCTTTTTGATGGTGTTTGCAACCTTTGCAATGCCAGTGTGCAATACGTTATAAAACACGATAAAAACAATGTATTTATGTTTGCACCTTTACAAGGTGAAACAGGACAACTTATTATTGAAAAATATCAAATAAACACTGCCAAAACAGATTCCATACTATTATATACAGAAGGAAAAGGAATTGTTTACAAATCTACAGCAGCTCTTAAAATAGCCGGAAAATTAGGCTTTCCCAGAAACTTATTGCAAGTCTTTTTGGTCATTCCTCCCATAATTAGAAATTGGGTTTACGATTATGTAGCCAAAAACCGTTACAAATGGTTTGGCAAACAAGAAAACTGCATGATTCCAACTAAAAATTTAAATTCCAAATTTTTGAATTAGAGCAAAATATATTTGTAAATTTATATACATTTGAAAGCTTTATGAAAAAAATATACAAACTCTCCGTTATAAGTATAACATTATTATTGTTATCCTCTAGCCTTTTTAGTCAAGAGCTTGAAAATTCCAACAGTAGGAAATTGGTTAAAAATGAAATTTCTTTCGAAGTGTTACAGGTTATCAATGGCGTATACCAATTATCTTATGAAAGATATATTTGGAACAATTTTACTGGGAGTTTGGCTTTTGGTTATAAGGGAAAGGAAGGCTTGATAAAACTTTCAGGAATTGACAAAGAGAGGTTGAAAACCGATGAAGTCTTCTATTCCGGTTATCAAATTGCGCCAGAGATTAGATATTATTTAAAAAACACTTCCAACAATAATTTAAATGGCTTTTATTTAGGACTATATTACAAATACTCCAATTATAAATCTGAACTAAATGGAAGCTACTATACAGAAACCGGGATTCCTTACGATTTGGAGTTTGACATGAAATTGGACATTTCCTCGCTTGGGTTTTTAATAGGTTATAAACTTCCTGTGACAAAACACATCAACATCGATTTTATGATTGCTGGTCCTGGAACAGGGAATTACGATTTTGAATTTGTAAACAAAAAAGATTTGCCCGAAGAGTTTTACGAAGACTTTAATGAAGCCTTGGAACAATACAGTATCTTAGATTTTATAAACTCCGATTTCAGATTTTCTGAAGTTAATAGTCGCTCAAAATTTTCGGCATTCTCATTTAGATATGGCATTGCAGTTGGCTATACATTTTAAACAATTTTTATATCTTTAACAAACACTTATTACTTAACAAATTACTATGAAAAACACATTCAAATTAATTTTCGCACTTGCTTTACTTGTCGCTGTTTCAAGTTGCTCAAGCATTAAAGTTGTAGATTCTTGGAAATCGGAAACAGCCAGTTCCATAAAAGACAACAACATTTTGGTTATAGCCAGAACCCAAGATAAACAAGCAAGAATTGCCTTTGAACAAGAAATGGCAAACCAAATGCGTGCTAATGGTATAAAAGCCACAGAAAGCTTCAGAAAATTCCCAAACATGTTACCAGATGAAAAACTTAATGAAGAAAAATTAAACAATTTCAAAGCCTTTCTTGAAAACGAAGGCTATAATGGTATCGTGGTTACTGTTGTAAAAGACATGAGGGAATCTACACAAACCAGTGAACAAGGTGGATACTATGCTGGAGCAAGCTATTTCCCTAATTACTATCCAGCTTATTATGGTGGTTTTTATGGTTACTATGTGCACCCAATGTCTTATTCTACCTATGGTAGCTACGTACCAAGCACTTACACAACAACCACTATAAAAACCTTTATAGTTGAAACTGTGATTTACGATTTGGAACAACCAGAAGAAAAACAATTGGTAGCTGTGGTTACTTCTCAAATTGAAGACCCTAAAGATGTAACTAAAAATGCACAGGAATATACCAAAAAAGTTGCAGAAAGCTTAAATAGCAAATAACACCAGGTTATATAGATTCAATAAAAGGTCTTGAACATGTTTCAAGACCTTTTTTTATACTTGAGCGAAATAATACTCTTCTTGTTTTCTATAATTCCATGCGATAATATAACATATTTTAACAACAGCAAATTTAAATATTATGATACATTTGCAAATTATTTAAATGCGTTAAGATGCCTACTGCCAAATACTACATTTCGGTTATTTCTGCCTTTACCATTTGGGGCTTTTTCAGTGTTGTGTTAAAATCCCTAGATGATTTTACAGCTTTCGATATTTTAAGTTATCGTTCTCTATTGTCTGCTGCCATCATGATGGTTATCACATTATTTTTAAGGCCTAAAACTTTAAAAAAAAGTAAGGAATTATTTTTCTCGTTTGAAAAAAAAACACAGTATCGAATTATAGGTATAAACATTCTTAGTGGTTTCTTTTTGGCTTTAAATTGGTATATTTTTATTTACGTGATGAACAATGTAAGTGTAAGCGCTACTTCTTTGGCCTATTTAATTTGTCCCATCCTAACCATGGTTTTGGCGTATATTATTTTAAAGGAAAAGCTTTTTAAATTACAATGGTTTTCGGTGATATTAAGTTTAATTGCTTGTTTGTTGCTTTCCTTGGGAAATTTCATGGACTTATTTTACAGTATGGTTATTGCATTTTCTTATGCTCTGTATTTAATCTTGCAACGAAAAAACCAGGAAATGGATCGGTTTTTGGTGCTTACTGCCCAAATATTTTTTGCTGTAATTTTATTGTTCCCTTTTTTTATGACATACGATTTCCAAACCGTTAAAACACCATTCTTTTATAAAATGATAGGTTTAATTGCAGTGGTTTTTACAATCATCCCAATGTTTTTAAACATCTACGCTTTAAAAGGGCTACCCTCTTCCATAGTGGGAGTGTTTATTTATTTAAACCCAATCATTAACTTTTTTCTGGCTATTTTCTATTTTAAGGAAGAATTGACACTGCTTCAAGGCCTTAGTTACCTGTTAATTATAGTATCCATCATCATATTCAATATTCCTGCTCTAAAGCATCGTATTCACAGGCGTAGAGCGACACATATTCAATAATGACAATCCATAAAAAAAGGTCTTGAAGTATGTTCAAGACCTTTTTTGTAAACTTAACAACTAACCAAAAAATTAAAATAAAACTATGAATATGTATATAAATATATATTAACACATTTATTTTGACACTGTAAACATACCAAGATTTTTAAAAAGCTTCATGATAAACTCGACGAACGGATAGAAATAATTGTTTTATTTTAAAAACATGCAAAAATTATCCATAAAATACATAAGTGTTTGATAATTAAGCTTAAAAAAGGATTTTTTTAAAAGACTTACTTTAAACTATTTAAGATAAAGTCTAAATCTTTATTGAAAGCATCTTTCAACAAATACGCATCTGTATAATATTTTGAAGTATTTGCAAGACCCAAGTCCTGCAATTTATAGATGGCATCCTTATATTCCAAAGAAGATTTCCCAGTAAGAATAACATCCAAATCATTGTCCTGCTTGGCATATTGATACACTTTTTGCAAACCAGATAAGTACAGATGGTCTTTGGTAAATCCTCCACCTCTATGCACACGAAGGGTTATGGCAAAAGCCTTGTCCTTTTCAAGCTTGTATTGATTGTACAACAAGTCGAAAGTGTCCGAAAAGCTATAGCCTTTTATCAAACTATCCACAGCTATCACACGATAAGACAATTCCTTTAACCTGTTTAAGGTTAAACAACCAGACATGTATTCGGAATATACTGCAAGGCCTTCTTGGGTTTCCACATTATTGGGAAATCCATTGGAAAAAATCTGTAATGGCTGGTTTACAGCATTAAAGGTGGTTACCATATGTACTCCTATTTCATGGTTTGCCAATACTTGAAGCTGGTTTTTACTGAATTTATGGTTCTTTCTTAAAAGTAAGGTTTGTGCATTGTTTTGAACCATTGCTGCAGCCGAAATATTGGTGGATAACTTAATGTGGAACTTAAAATCGTAACGCTTGGAGAATGCTTCAAAATATGCAACAGCTTCCTGTGCTGTGTATAAGGGCTGCATGTCTTGAGAAAAATCAGCATCTTCAAACCTTAAAATAAATTTGGCATTATCTAAATCCTTTTCAGTTGGTGTCCCAAAACTTTTTAAGCTATTGAAATAAAATTTACGACCTTGGTTAATGGTTTCTATGCACTCTATCAACCCAGAATATTCGTAAATAATATCTTCATACAACAGTCTGATATGTTCCTCTTGAATACGCTCCAATCTTTGGGAATAAAACAAACGATGCAATTTAAACCCATTGAATTTTATTTTTGGATACTTGAACTGTGGTTCATAATTAAATTTTGAAGCATAAAACTGCTTTTTCTCACTTTCAATATTCAATGGATTGATATAGTTTAGAAGTTCAATTTTTTTAACCAATCGGTTTAAATTGGCATCAATATCAAATAAACTCTGGTGTTTTTCTATTAGTTTTTCTGAAATCATTATCTAGAATACATGTTGTAAAATTCCGAAGCATGTTTTGGAAGCCTGTTTTTAAGCGCATCCGAAACTGTAGTGACTACTTCGGGAAATATAATTTGTTGATATTCATCGCAATATATTTTTGCGATTTCTGTTGCCAAAACTAAAGTGTTCGGGAAATTATTTGTAATGAATTTTAAAAAATAGCCATTGCCTTGAAATGTGTCGTTGATCTTTGAAGTTGATTCAATTTGATCAGGAAACTTAATCTCAGACAAACTTTGTCTCCAAGCCTCAATGGAAGCCTTAAACCTGTTGTTGTCTATATTACTGGTTCCCAAATTCCAGGTTGGCACTTCCCTATCCCAACGTTGCCAATTATAACTGTGCATGTCGTAAACCACACAAACACCGAATTTTTTTTCCAGTTTGTTTGTTAACGCATAAACCACTTTATAAAACGCTAGATGTTTCAGTAAGCTTTTTTGTTTTAAATGGTCAGGCAAGGGTTGTCTCCAAAGTTGTTTTCCCCAAGCTGTTTCAAAAACTGCTTCTTCTGGAGGTCTGTTTAAATCGTATTCAAACCTGGAATCACAACCAGCAAGAACAATGGGATGGGAAGCAATCATATTCTTGGTTTCAGGGTCTTCCTCATACCACCTATCGTATTCAGAGTGCAAGCAGTTATCCCATAATTCTTTTCTAAATTGATGTCCATCGTGAATGGCTGCACAGACATAAGGCACATAAGCTTCAATTTTTAAGCTAAAGGAATAATCTTTGCAAACAGCATGAAATGCTTCTTCGTTCTCAATGTTTAAAATAATCTGTTCAACCGAAAGCCTTTGCATATATATATCAACCGTTTGTTAAACTTCCCCATTCGGTCCAGGAACCATCGTAAACCGATAGATTTTTATATCCTGCTATTTCTGCTCCTAAAGCCAAAACACAGGCTGTAATTCCAGAACCACAAGAAAAAATGAGGTCTCTATTTGTGTCTGCTAGTGGTTGAAACAGCTGTTTTATCGCGTCTTCTGGTTTTAAAAACCCCTTATTGTCCAATAAATTTTCAAAAGGTAAATTAACCGAATTGGGAATAGTGCCACTACGCAGACCTTCTCGTGGTTCTGCTTCCAAACCTTTAAACCTGTTTTCGGAACGCGCATCAATAATCAGGTATTTATTGTCTTGAGCTGCGTTTTTTACATCTTTAAAAAAGACCATATATTTTGGCTGGAGTTTTGCTTCAAAATTCCCAAATTCATTTTTATGGTCTTGCTTGGGTTCCGTTTGAAAACCTGCTTTTTCCCAAGCAGGAAAACCGCCATCCAGAACAGCCACATTGTTGAAACCAAAAGCTTTAAACAACCACCAAACCCTAGCACTGGAATAAATGCCTTTTTCATCATAAACCACAATGCCACTCTGTTTGTTTATCCCTAAGGCTTGAGCTTCGTTTGTAAATTGTTTTTCAGAAGGGAAAGTAGTGGGAAATGGCGCAGATACCTCACTGAATTTATTTTTTAAATCGAAAAATCGGGTTGATGGAATTTGCGTATTGATCGTATTTATGTCATTACCTGTTACTTTTGGAATGGTTGCGTTAAGGATTACAAGATTAGGATGTTTTAAATGGGTTTTAAGCCATTCCACAGAAACAATTGGTGATGTTATTTTTAATTCGGAGTTCATTGGGTCATCTATTAAACTGAAACTGGATTTTACCAACTGCTTTAAGCGTCTTCAACTTTCTTTCTTAAACGTGAGCGTCTGTTAAAAGCTTCTACGTTGTCAAGCACTTTACTTTCTAGAAAATCGATAACTTTCTCTTCAACCTTATATTTGTTTTTATACACTTTATTAATGTAGGTAATACCTCCAGGAGACATCACATTGACCTCTACCAATTTACCTCCAATAACATCTATACCAACAAAATAAAGCCCATCTTTAACCAATTTAGGGCCTATTTGCTTGCAAAGTGCTTTTTCGGCTTTTGTGAGGCTGTGTTTTTGTACAGAACCACCAGCAGAGACATTGGAACGATGGTCCTCTGAACCAGGAACACGTTTCATGGCGCCAATTGGTTCGCCATTAAGCATTAAAATCCTAACATCACCTTGCTCTGCTCCTTCTATATAATCTTGAAGAATCACATAATTGGATGTGCCATCTGCACTGTTTATGTAAAAATCCAATAAGGAGTTGATATTGCTCATAGCCGATTTTTCAATAAGTATAACACCAGAGCCACCAAAACCGTTCAAGGGCTTGATAATCATTTTATCGGATTTGGATTCTTTTATTTGACGTATTAGGTAGTTTTTGTTTTTAGACACATGCGTATTTGGGATAATGTTACTATGTGCATCGCCAAAAGCAGCTGTGTAAAGTTTGTTGTTGGCTTCTCGCATCCCTTCTATAGAATTGATAATAAAAACATCATCTTTAACAGAATCCAAAAAATTGAGCATGATTGGGTCTAACGGAGGGTTGGCTCTAAAAAAAATCGCATCGAAACCAGCCAAAGGCAACATCTCTTCTCTTGTTGTGGCTTTTTTATAAAACGCTTTTAAAGAAGCGGGTACTTTTTCCATACGTCCAATAACGGTACAAAAGGCATTGGTAACACTGTTCCTTATGGTAAGGTTTGCTGGTGTACAAATAGCCACACCATGATTTCTTTTAACACATTCTTTAATCAAAGCCAAACTTGTGTCGTTTTCCGGATCTATGGTATCCCAAGGATACATTAAAAAGCAAATATTCATAATTCTATTAAATGGGTTGGTTTTTTAAAGTTAATGATAAAAGCACAACAATTAAAACAGATTATGAATCTAAATCAAAAGTTTCTGTTGGGTTTTCATGTTCTTTATAGTCCAGCATGTTTTCCCCATCAGCAATAATAGAGCATACAGTTGCATCACCAGTTACATTTACAACAGTTCTAAACATGTCCAAAATTCTATCTACCGGAAAAATTATGGCTATCCAAGCTGGATTTAAACCAACCGAATCCAATACAATAATAAGCATTACCAAACCAGCACTTGGCACTGCTGCAGAACCAATTGAAGCCAAAGTAGCGGTTAATACCACAGTAACTTGTTGTGCAAGGGTTAAATCTATCATGTGCATTTGTGCCAAGAAAATAACAGCTATTGCCTGATACATACTGGTTCCATCCATATTTACCGTTGCTCCAATAGGCAACACAAAACTGCTTATTTTTTTATTTACGCCTAAATTTTGCTCTACGCATTCCATGGTAACAGGAAGTGTGGCAGCACTACTGGAAGTAGAAAAAGCTAAGGTTTGCGCTGGACTCATCCCTTTAAAAAAACCTGTATAGGGAATCTTTTTTACAAAGGTTTTTAGGATTATAGGATAAATCACAAAAATCATTAATAACAATCCAAGCAATACCGTTAAAGAATACCAACTGAGCCCTTTAAAAATATCGACCACTTTGCCTATATCGTCTCCAGCCATTTTACTAACAACACCTGCCAATAAAGCAAATACAAAAAATGGAGCAGCTTGCATGACTATATCCACCATTTTTAAAAAGACTTCGTTTATCCCATCGACCAAATTCAAAACAGGCTGTGACTTATCTGTAGGTATAAATAGCAAGCAAACACCAAAAAAGATGGCAAAAAAGATAATTTGAAGCATCAAACCGTTATTGGATAAAGAATAGAAAAAATTACTTGGTACTATGTCCACCAAAGGTTGTAAAGGAGTGGTTTCTTTTCGGCTTTTGGCTGTTTCCACTTTGTCTGAAACGGCAGCTTCTTTTAATTCACTTTTGGATAATTCTGAAATTTCCTGAGCACGTTCAAAAAACTCTGGGTCTTGAAGATAGTTGATGCCATCCTTTATCTCATAACCTTGAGAATCTGCCCATATTTCATAACTGATCCTATTGTCTATCCTGCTTTGTTCATCGATTAATTTTCCAGGTTTAAAGGTGTTTACCAACAACAAACCCAAAGAAATGGCCATAATGGTTGTAAGCAAATAAATTCCCAAGGTCTTTCCTCCCATTCTTCCCAAACTGGATGGGTCTCCTATATTGGCAACACCACTAATAATGGAAAACAAAACTAAGGGAACTGCTATTAACTTCAATAGGTTAATAAAAATGGTGCCAAAGGGATCAATCCAATTAATGGTAAAAGCACTCCAGCCCATGGTGCTTGAAAGTAAAGCCCAAATGATACCAAGTACCATCCCAATTATAATTTTCCAATGTAATGCTAGTTTTTTCATAAGCCCATATGTCCTTCGTATATCTTCCCAAAGGAAAGAAATCATTAGTTATATTTAATTAGTTATAAATTTTATTAAGCAAATAATAGTCAGCAAGAACCAAAGCAGCCATTGCCTCCACAATGGGAATGGCTCTTGGCACCACACAAGGATCGTGACGACCTTTTCCTTGCATCTCTACGATGTTTCCTGAACTATCCAAAGCATTTTGTTTTTGGATTATGGTAGCCACAGGTTTAAAAGCCACTCTAAAATAAACATCCATACCATTGCTGATACCTCCTTGTATGCCACCAGACAAATTGGTTTTTGTACTGCCATCTGCATTAAACAAATCGTTGTGTTCACTACCAGTCATTTTGGCGCCACAAAAACCACTGCCATATTCAAACCCTTTTACGGCATTTATGGAAAGCATGGCTTTGCCTAATTCGGCATGGAGTTTATCAAAAACCGGTTCTCCAAGTCCAACAGGTACATTCTGCAACACACAAGTAACTGTGCCTCCAATGGTATCTCCTTGTTTTTTAATGTCTTTTATTTTTGAGATCATGCGTTCTGCTGTATCATTGTCTGGACAACGAACAGCATTGGATTCTATTTTTGAAAAATCTAAATCCTGGTATGGTTTTTCAAGAAAAATATCGCCAACAGACGAGGTATAGGCATGTATAGTCACCTCTTTTAAAAGTTGTTTGGCTATGGCTCCTGCCACAACCCTACAAGCTGTTTCACGTGCAGAGCTTCTGCCTCCTCCTCGATAATCACGGATACCATACTTTTTTTCGTAAGTATAATCGGCATGACTTGGTCGATACACATCTTTTATATGCGAATAATCTTTGGATTTTTGATTCGTGTTTTTAATTGTAAAACCAATAGGAGTTCCTGTAGTTATTCCTTCAAAAATGCCAGATAAAAATTCTACAGTATCAGGTTCTTTTCTTTGAGTAACAATTTCAGATTGACCAGGTTTACGTCTGTTTAACTCGTTTTGAATTGCATCAAAATCCAGTTTCAATCCAGATGGACAACCATCAATAATACCACCTATTGCTTCTCCATGAGATTCACCAAACGTTGTTAATTTAAATAAATTTCCAAAAATATTTCCTGCCATTCAAATTAATTTATTTGCTAATGTAATTGTATTATTAGAGAAACAAAAACGGTTTCTGTAAATGCCTAATATTTTAAATTTAATAAAAAGAAACAGTTTAATAACAATTGGCTCACAATTAATTAATTACCCAGTAATGATTAGCTAACATTCAAATCTTTAATTTGTAACTAAAATTTACACAGCCTTGAAATTAAAAAGAAAAGTTGAGATAGCTGTTGTTTCAGATGTTCATCTGGGAACATACGGTTGCCATGCAAAACAACTTCTCACCTATTTAAATAGTATTCAACCAAAAAAACTAATTCTTAACGGTGATATCATAGATATTTGGCAATTTAACAAAAGATATTTTCCAAAATCACATTTAAAAGTGGTGAAAAAAATTATGACTATGGCATCTAATGGTGTGGAAGTTATATATATAACTGGAAATCATGATGATATGCTTAGAAAATTTAGCGACACCTTCATCGGTAATATGTCTATTGTGGATAAATTGGTTTTGGATTTGGACGGAAAAAAGGCCTGGTTTTTTCATGGAGATGTTTTTGATGCCTCTATACAAAATGCTAAATGGTTGGCCAAATTAGGTGGATATGGATACGACCTATTAATATTGTTTAACAGACTAATTAATTGGGTTTTAGAACGAATGGGGAAAAATAAATACTCCCTGTCCAAGCGTATTAAAAACAGTGTAAAAGGGGCTTTAAAATATATTAGCGATTTTGAAGAGGTTGCAACTGATTTAGCGATAGAAAATGGTTATGATTATGTGATATGTGGCCATATTCATCAGCCAAAAATGTTTATACGAGAAAATATACATGGTAAAACCATGTATTTGAATTCAGGAGATTGGATAGAAAATTTTACAGCTTTGGAATACCAGTTTAAACGTTGGAAAATATATAACTACAATCATGATAAACTCTCTCCCTTTTTTGCAGATGAAGATTTAAAAAAAATGGACATGAAAGACTTAATAGCTGCAATTACAATTTTTGACCCTAAAGAAAATTAAATTAATGCTTCACTAAGGATTGTTATTGGATGTTTGGCTTTCTTTTGGGTACCATCAGTTATTTGATGTCTGCAACTTGTGCCATTTGCCGAAATCAATGTTTGTGGATCTGCTTTTCTTATGGCTGGAAATAAGGTTTGTTCGCCAATGTTCATGCTCACGTTATAATGTTCTTTTTCGTAACCAAAACTTCCTGCCATACCACAGCAACCACTTGGAATAATGGTTACCTTATAGTTTTCCGGTAAATTCAGGACGTCAAAACTGGCTTTCTGGTTGCTCAATGCTTTTTGATGGCAATGTCCATGAAACTTTATGGTTTTGGCTTCTTTGGTAAATTTCTCAGGTTTGATGTTGCCTAAAACAATTTCTTGTTGAATAAACTCTTCTATTAAAAAGGTGTTTTCAGCTATTCTTTTTGCTGATTCTTTATCATCTACCAGTTTTAAATATTCATCTTTAAATGTGAATATAGCTGAAGGTTCAATACCTACCAATGGTGTTATGGCTGTGATTTTATCTTTAAATACGCTAATGTTTTTAGTGGCTACTTCTTTAGCTTGTTTTAGCAAGCCTTTGGATAAAAAGGCACGTCCAGATTCTTCATGATTTAAAATAATGACTTTATAATTTAAAGCTTGTAAAAGCACTAAAGCATCTAAACCAATTTGTGTGTCCAAATAATTGGTAAATTCATCATTAAACAAATAGATAGTTTTTATATGTTTTTCTTTAAAATTCTGATATAAAATGGTTTGATACATTTTACTTAAACTTTTATTTGAAAGTAAAGGCAGTTTTCTTTTAGGAGCTATTCCGAAGCTTTTTTTCAATAATGAAGCAGTGAATTTATTTGAAAACATAACATTTGTGAAGTTAGGAAAATTACTCCCTATCCTGTTCAATTGATTATTGTATGCAAACAATTTTGTTCGGAGTGAAATGCCATTCTCTTTCTGATATTGATATTGAAACTCGGCTTTTAGACTAGCAACATCTACACTACTTGGACATTCACTTGCACAAGCTTTACAACTTAAACATAAGTCAAATACCTCTTTTAGTTCATGGTGGTTAAATTTGTTCTTTTTTTCAGAGTTTGTTAAAAATTCCCTCAGCGCATTGGCTCTCGCTCTAGTGGTGTCTTTTTCGTTCCTGGTTGCTCGATAACTGGGACACATAGTGCCACCAAATTCCGGAAGTTTTCTACAATCTCCCGAACCATTGCATTTCTCAGCTTCCCGAAGAATACCCAAAGATTCTGTAAAATCTAAGAAGGTTTCAATTTCAGGTTCTTTTCTATCTGGAACATAACGCAGGTTTTTATCCATTGGAAAAGCATCAACAATTTTTCCTGGATTAAAAATATTATTAGGATCGAAAGCTGTTTTTATATGCTTCAGAATCTGATAATTAGCATCCCCAATCATTAACGGAATAAATTCGGCCCTTACAATACCATCGCCATGTTCGCCACTCATGGATCCTTTGTATTTCTTCACTAAATGGGCTACATCTGTGGTTATTTTTCGAAACAATACCACGTCTTCTTTTTTCTTTAAGTTTAAAATGGGTCTTAAATGCAACTCTCCTGCTCCTGCGTGTGCATAGTAAACAGCTTCTTGATTATAAGAGGCCATTAACTCCGTAAATTCATGAATGTAATCCGCCAAATCGGTTAAAGCCACAGCAGTATCCTCAATACAAGCAGCAGTTTTTTTGTCACCAATTATATTGCCCAACAATCCCAATCCAGCTTTTCTTAATTCGATGGCTTTATCAATTTCTTCGGCTATAAGTATGGGGTTTGCATAACTTAAGCCCAAACGTTCTATAGAATTAATTAGGGAATTGGCTTGGACTTGAGCATCGTGAGCAGAATCTGCTTTAATTTCACACATTAAAATTGCTTGAGGATCTCCCACTATAAAGCGTCTGTTTTCCTGTTGGGTTTTGTTGTGTTTGGTAAGGTCCAAAATGGTTTTATCCATCATTTCACAAGTGTGTAAATCATGCTGCATTACAGTTACAACAGCGTTTAAACAATCTTGAATGGATTTGAAATGTGCTGCAATAAGCATGTTTTCTTTTGGTGGAAGCACATCCAGCCTTAAGGTTATTTCTGTGGTAAACGCCAATGTTCCTTCACTGCCCGAAAGCAATTTGCACATGTTGAAATTTTCTGGTTTCCCTACAAAAACATTGGTGTTAATCAGTTCATCTATAGCATAACCTGTATTTCTTCTGTGAATCTCAGGTTTTGGAAATTCCCTCAATATGTTGGTCTGTACCGTTTCGGGAACCAATTCGTTATAAATGGTTTTATAAATGCTGCCTTCCAAAGAATTCATAGCGAGCTTTTGATGGAATTCTTCTTTGGTCAATTCCCCAAAAACAACTTCGGAGCCATCACTTAAAACGGTTTTCATTTCAAGCACTTTATCTCTGGTTACACCATATTGAATGGAGGTAGTTCCAGAAGAGTTGTTTCCAACCATACCTCCTATCATGCATCTGTTGGAAGTTGAAGTGTTGGGTCCAAAAAACAAACCAAATGGCTTTAAATAGTTGTTAAGCTCATCCCTTACAATACCAGGTTGAACCGTTACTGTTTTATCTGTTTGGTTTAGCCGTAAAATCTTATTGAAATATTTGGAAACATCAACCACTATACCAGTTCCAACACATTGCCCAGCCAAAGAGGTGCCTGCCGTTCTTGGTATTAAAGAAGTTTTGTTTTTTTTGGCAAATTCAATTAAAACCTTAATATCCTGAGTGGTTTTTGGAAAGGCAACGGCTTGAGGTATCATTCTATATACCGAAGCATCAGTTGCATAGATGGATGTTGTTAAATCATCGTAATGAAAATCGCCTTCCAGCTGTTGTTTCAACTCTTTAAAAAGACGATCTGTTTGCAATAATTTCAAATATTTATAGTTTAAAAGATAGCCATAAATTTAAGATTAGTTTATGACTTTTTGTAAAACAAATTTGTTTATTTTGAACTTCAAATTAGAAAAGATTATGAAAAAAATAGCATTAATAGCATGTGCCTTTTTAGGCTTTACAACATTTATGAACGCACAAGAAATATCTAAAAACGCCATTGGTTTAAGACTTGGCGATAGCGATGGTTTTGGAGCTTCAATATCCTATCAACGTGGCATTATGGAAACCAATCGACTGGAGTTTAACTTTGGTTGGACAGATGGCAAAAATTACGATGGCGTAAAATTGATAGGTTTGTACCAATGGGTTTGGAACATTGATGGTGGTTTTAATTGGTATGCTGGTCCAGGAGCTGGTTTTGCTGCTTATAAATTTGAACATCCTAATGGTAACGACCATAAAGATGGGTTTGTTATTTTATCTGGAACCGTAGGAATTGAATATAATTTTGATTTTCCTTTGCTACTTTCCCTAGATGTTAGACCTGAACTTGGTTTTGGTGACGATGCCTATGATAACAACGACTTAGATTTTGATTTGGGATTAGGTGTTAGATACCAATTCTAAATAAACCAGAAATAAATAAATATTAAAACACCTTTTACAAGGTGTTTTTTTATATAGTTTTGTAAGATGAAGCAAAAAACAATAGCCTTCATGGCAGCTGGAATGGGCTCTAGGTTTGGAGGTTTAAAGCAAGTGCATGAAGTTGCAAACAACTACGCGCTTTTAGATTTCTCTATTTATGATGCGCTTCAAGCTGGATTTAACCATCTTGTTTTTATTATTAGAAAAGAAATATTGCCTGTTTTTGAAATACGTTATAAAAACTCACTCCCTAAATATGTGCAAATTGATTTTGTTATTCAAGATACTACAGGTTTACCCGAACGAAAAAAACCTTGGGGAACTGGACACGCATTACTTTCTTTAAAAAACACAATACACAACAATTTTGCTTTAATTAATGCAGACGATTTTTATGGTAGAGATGCTTTTAAATTGATGCATGATGCGTTATACGCAGACACAAACAAGCAGAACTACTTTATAGGCTATCCATTGAAAAATACCTTATCGGATTTTGGGGCAGTTTCTAGAGGTGTATGTATTTTAAACGAAAATCAGGATCTTAGGCATATTGTGGAACATACCAATATTAGCAAAGAAAATCTTTCAATGCCATTGGACACGATAGTTTCCATGAATTTTTGGGGATTTACACCAGAGGTATTCAACATTGCAGACGCCTTGTTTGCAACATTCCTTAGAAAACACAAAAACTCCCAAACAACTGAATTTTTTATTCCACAAATCGTTGATTTTATGATTAATGAATACGATAGCGTTTTTAAAATGCTTGAAACAAGCGCCAAATGGTTTGGTGTTACTTACAAGGAAGATGAGGCTAAGGTAAAGGAACAACTGCAAGAGTTAATTTCCTTGGGAATATATCCTAAAACATTGTGGTAAGCTTTGGAGACACTGAAACACATATGCAATCAATTCCAGATAAAGGCACCTGTTTTAAAAATGGATGTTTTGGCTTCTGGACATATAAATGACACTTATTTAATAACATGTAGAAATGGTTTAAATTATGTGCTTCAAAAGATTAACAATCAAGTTTTTAAAAATGTAAAAGATATTGTTTTAAATAGAATATCGGTCAGTAATCATTTAAAAAAAGAGTATGCAAAAACAGGTAGCTTCTACCAAGTAGCTAGTTTTATTCCATCTAAAAACAAGACTTTTTTTGTAGAAACAACTCAAGGGTTTTGGATGATGATGGTTTACATCCCAAATTCCAAAACCATTGATTGCGCAGAGAATAAAAAACAAGTTTTTGAAGCAGGGAAATTGTTTGGAAATTTTTTGGCCTCCACTTCTACTCTAGAAAGCAGTGAGGTTATAGAAACCCTTCCTAAATTCCATTCAGTTCCTTTTCGGTTTTCTCAATTTGAACAAGCCCTTAAACAAGCCACACCTGAAAGAATATTTAAAGCCAAACACCTTATTGATTTTGTTAATGATCTTCAAAAAGACATGTTTTTACTTTCAGAATTAAAAGAAAAACACATATTTCCTACTAGAATCACACATAACGACACGAAATTATCAAACATTTTATTCGATCCAGAAGACAATGGTTTGGCTGTAATAGATTTGGATACAGTAATGCCTGGTATTGTGCATTTTGATTTTGGAGATTCCATTCGTTCCATATGTTCGAACACCGAAGAAGATTCAACAGAATTAGAATCAACATCCATCAATTTAGGTTTTTATGAAGCTTATTGCAAAGGTTTTGCCACAGACACCTTAAAAATATTAACTCCCGAAGAAATAAAATATTTGCCTTTAGCTGTAAAAACCTTGATTTATATAATGGCTTTGAGGTTTTTAACCGATTATTTAAACAACGATATATATTACAAAACGGCCTATGAAACCCATAATTTGGTTCGGGCATCAAATCAAATAACCTTATTGAAGAGTGTTATTGAAAATTACATTGACATAAAGAGAATTACTTATTCTAATTTCAATCTAGAGAATATCCCGTAAAACCTCGTTTTTTCTTGGTGTTTCCCAAGTGCCTCCTGTAAAATCCGGGACCAAGGTTCTAGCACTATTATTGGCAACAGACAACTCCGACAAAGGGGTAATGGCACTCCAAAGCACGCTGTCGTATAAATTGATATCCAAAGCCAACCCTTCATTTAAACAGCGAATCAATCTATAAACCATTACAAAGTCCATACCTCCATGACCCACAGCATTGGCATCTATTTGAGTTTTTAATTTGTTCCATAACGGATGGTCGTAACGTTCCCTATACGTTTTATATTCCTCATCATTCAACCAACTGTGTCCCCATTGCAACTCATCATGGCCAACATACAATCTGGATGGATAGCCTTGGTGAGCAGCTTTGGTACCAAATACATTATTTAATCTGGAATAGGGTCTTCCAGTATGTGTGTCGAATTGCAGCATGATGGTTCTTCCTAATTTTGTTTTTATTAAAGTGGTATTCATATCTCCACAGGCAAATTGTTTTACTGGAAAATTTTCCATTCTGGCGCCTGCGCTCAAACTGTCTTCACGCGAACTCATGGATGTTATATACTCGTAATTGTCACCACGGCCTATATCCATATAAAAGCTGGTTGGCCCCAAGCCATGTCCTGTATAAAAGTTACCGTTTTTCGTTTCATGATGTTTAATGCGCCATTGGTTTTCGTAGTAGTTTGCATCCATCATGTGCTTGCGTAAATCGTGAATGTAAGCACCTTCAGCGTGGTTAACATCTCCAAAAACACCTTGATCTATCATGTTCAGGACCCAAAGCTCTTCGCCATTAAAACAACAGTTTTCCAAGTACATACAATGTTTTTGAGTCCGTTCTGCCACTTCAATCAGTTTCCAGCAATCTTCAAGGGTCATGGCCATTGGTTGTTCGCACGCAACATGTTTGCCTTGTTCCATACCATAAACAGACATTTCAGTGTGGTAGTTCCAAGGAGTGGCAATTATAATTAAATCAATATCGTCTCTTTCTACCAGTTTTTTCCATTCGGTTTCATTGCCATAATACAAATCGGCTGTTGTGTTTTGAATGGTTTTAAGGTACTGGTTGTTTTTTTCAACTTTCTCTTGTTTTAAATCTGAAAGTGCTACAATTTCAGCATGATTGTTTTTTATTAAATAATCGAACATTTGAATCAAAACACTTCCTCTGTTTCCCATACCAATCATGCCTACACGCACTTTGGAAATAGGATCTGCTGTAAGGCCAACGGCATTTCCCTGTGCCTTTTTTTGTGTTAAAAGATGATTAAGCAATTCCTTATCTATGGTTTCATTGTTTTTGTTGGCCAACATACTTGGTGCCAAACCAAAAAATAGACCTGCTCTGGCTGTTAGGTTTAAAAAGGATTTTCTGTTCATGTGTAGCGCGTGTTAAATAAGAAAAGAAAGGTATAAAATTATTTGATGTTTTTGATGTTAAAAACAACGGATTTTGACAGGGTTCAAACAATTATTATCTGAAGGTATCGTAAAAGCTTAGGCTTTAAACTCCTTAAACCAAGTTAAACCAATAATTTCTTGCTCTAATACTTTAATCGTTAGCTCTTTCAATAAAAGCATTGTAGATTCCGAAAAAAAATGATGATATTTAAATGATTACAGAATTTTAAACAAGATGAATTTATTATTAACCTACATATCCTTAGTCTTTTTAATGCAGATGAACCCAGTACATATTATACCAGAAAGTATTTATAAAGAAGTGCAAGTGGCACTAACTTACTACCCAGAATTGAAAGATGTGCCCATAGAATTCAAATTTAAAAAAAACATTAAGAAATCCACCATGCAGGCACGTCCTAAAATGGGAAGTTTTTTTAAATCGAAAACAAACCGAAGTTATATCATTCTAATTAGTGAAAAGTTTAAAATTTCAGATAAGGAGTTCTTGACCAAACACATCCCATCCGATATTTTGATAGGTTGGATTGGTCATGAATTGGGACATATTATAGACTATAGAAATAGAAGCAATATGAATTTACTTTGGTTTGGCATCAATTACCTGTTTTCAAAAAACCATATTGTGGAAGCAGAACGTGCAGCAGACACCTATGCTGTAACCCATGGGATGGCAGATTATATTTTAAAAACGAAGGATTTTATTTTAAACCATGCAGAGATTACCGAAACATACAAACTTAGAATTCAAAAGTTTTATTTGTCTCCCGAAGAAATCATGCGTCTTGTAGAGCAAAGTGAAAGCAATTAATTGCCAGTAAAAGCTTCCCATTCAGCAAATGTATCTTCGTTCATAACCCGTTCCATTTTAACCTGTCCACCCTTCTTTTTATTATTGGCATTCCAGTCATAAAATGTTTCAGGACGTACCACTGTTACCCTTACACCTTTAAGCGCTTTACTTCTAGCTACTTTATAGTTTTTATTGGCCTCTTTTAAAAAGGTGTCCAAACTTGCTGCCATTTCTGTGGTATCCGGTTGCTTTATATCGCTACCCAAATACCAACAATGATAAAACTCGCCATCTTCACAGCGTTTGGCACAAATGGTATATTCAGGGATTTTTGTTGAAAAAGTATCTTCCAAATGCTTGACGGCATCGTCCATTTTATTTACTGAAAGTTGTGACCCAACGGTATTCAAAAAGAATTTGGTACGACCAGTAATTTTTATTTCAGCTCGTTCTATATCGGTAAATTCTATAGTGTCGCCAATTAAATAGCGCCATGCACCACTAACAGTGCTTATTACCAGGATATAATCTTGGTTCAAGGACACTTCGGTCAAAGTTAATGCTGGAGCTTCTTGTAGCAAAGAACCATCTTCCTTAATGTACTCTGGCTTAAAAGGAACGAATTCAAAATAAATTCCTCCATCTGTTATTAACTGCATGGACGTGGTTTCCGGACGCATTTGACAGGCAATAAAACCTTCGGAAGCCAAATAGGTATCTATAATGGTAACCGGTTGTCCCATAAGTGCATTGAAACTTTTCTCGTATGGTCCAAAGGCAACTCCTCCAGAAGTAAACACTTGCAAGTTTGGCCATATTTCATGAATATGGTTTAAATGATGATAGTCTATAACCTTTTCCAACATTAGCTCTATCCAAGAGGGAATCCCACTTAAGGCTCCAATATCCCAATCTTTGGCGCGTTCGGCAATGGTTTGAACTCGTGTATCCCAATCATCTATTTTTGCAATTTCCTCTCCTGGTTTATAATATCCTTTAAACCAAAAAGGAATGTTACTGGCACTTATACCACTTATTTCACCTTCCAGATGATCATTTTTTTCTTTCAATTCTGTGGAGCTGCCAAGCATCATGATTTCCTTTTCAAAAAAATCTGTAGGTAAATCAAAATTGCTTAAGGCAAACACTTGTTTGATGCCAGCCTGCTTAATGGCTTCAATCATCTCATCAGTAACTGGGATGCGTTTGCTACTTTTTCCAGTGGTACCAGAACTTAAAGCGAAATATGAAGGTTTATCTGGCCAAGTTACATCTGTTTCTCCATCATGTAATTTGTGCCACCAAGTTTCATGGATTTGATTGTAATCGAAATAAGGGATACTGTCAGCAAATTTCTTTTCTTGTTTTTCATGATCCAGAATGGCCTTGAAATTGTAATGTTTGCCAAATTGGGTGTTTTTTGCGCTCTCCAATAGGTTTTTTAAAACATTTTTTTGCTCTTCAACATGATTGGGCTCACCGGAAAACACATCTTTAGCATGAATAACACCTTTTATAATACTGCCTAATATTGCCATATTCAGTTTATTTTATGGATGTTAAAGTTATGGGATTAAATGGTTTCATAAAAACCAAATGTGACCTAGATTGATAAAAAGGTTAATGCAATGAAACAATTCACAGCTCTGTTCTATATGGTTTTGAGTTATTTTTAAAAAACCACCAAAATACCATGGAACATTTTAATTATAACACCATACATTTTTTAATGGTGGCTTCGTAAATGGCTTCATATTGAGGCACAATTTGATAGATATCAAAATTACAGGCTTGTTTTTTGGCTTCTTCCTTAAATTTATTTAGCGTGGTTGCATCATTTAGTATGGAAAGGGCATTTTTGCTCATATCAGCAATATCACCAACATTGCTTAAATAACCTGAAACCCCATGAATGTTCACTTCCGGAATTCCTCCAGAATTACTGGATATAACTGGTACACCGGAAGCCATGGCTTCTAAGGCTGCCAATCCGAAACTTTCAGTTTCTGAAGGAAGTATAAACAGATCGGAATAGCATAAAATTCGGTCTATTTCATGACTGTTGCCAAAGAAAACCACTTTGTCTTCAATTCCCAATTGGGCACATAATTGTTCTGCTGGCTCTTTTTCAGGCCCTTCGCCTACCATCATTAACTTGGCAGGTATTTCCTTTTGAATGTTGCAAAATACCTTTATCACATCTGGAATGCGTTTTACCTTCCTAAAGTTGCTGATGTGAGTAATGATTTTTTCGTCTTCGCTTGCCAACAAGTCTCGTTGACAATCTGTAAAATGAGGTGTATGTTTTACAATATCAATAAAGTTTGTAACAACGTGAATATCGTTTTTAATATCAAATAACCTCAAGGTGTCTTTTTTTAGGCTTTCGGAAACTGAAGTTACGGCATCTGATTTATTGATACTAAAAGTAACTGCTGTTTTATAAAAGGGATGACTCCCAACCAAGGTTATGTCTGTACCATGAAGGGTTGTTACTATGGGCAAGTATATACCTTCTTCCTGTAACATTTTTTTGGCCATGTAAGCAGCATAGGCATGTGGAATGGCATAATGTACATGTAGGACTTCTATTTTATGAAGCTTTACCATGTCAACCAATTTACTGGTTAGTGCCAATTCGTAAGGTTGATAGTGAAACAGAGGATACTCTGGAACTGTCACCTCATGAAAATGTACATGACTTCCCAAAAGTTCCAATCTTACGGGTTGTTTGTAAGTAATAAAGTGTACTTCGTGACCTCTTTTAGAGAGCTCGATTCCAAGTTCTGTAGCAACTACACCACTTCCTCCAAAGGTTGGATAACAAACAATTCCTATTTTCATTTTTTAAGTTTTTAAGTGTTTAAAGTGTGTAACCTTGACAAAACTTTAAGTACTTCATTAATCTATAATCGCTTCGTAAATTAAGCGTTGAATATCTGTTCTTATGTTTTCTTTTAGCAACAAATTAGAATCTGCTTTAGGATAGGTTCTATTTGCCAAAAACACATATACTATTTCTTCTTCTGGGTCTGCCCAAGCATAGGTTCCAGTAAAACCGGAATGTCCAAAACTGGTCATGGATACACAGCCACAGGTTGGACCTTCGTCTCCTAATTGAGGCTTGTCGAAACCTATACCACGTCTGTTGTCTTTGTCACAAAAGTAACACGTATTAAACTCATCTACTGTGTCTGGTTTAAAATATCGTTTGCCTCCATAAAATCCTTTTTGTAAGAACAACTGCATGATTTTAGCCACATCGTTGGCATTGCTAAATATGCCTGCATGACCTCCTACTCCATTTTGCATGGCTGCTCCCATATCGTGAACATAACCATGAACTTCTTGGTACCTGTAATAATCGTCTATTTCTGTTGGTACAATTTTTTTGCCACTAAATTTGTTATACGGATTATAGGTGGTATAATTTGCACCCAAAGATTCGTAAAAATGTGTTTGTACCAGCTCGTCCAGTCCTTTGTCGTAATAAGTTTCAATATATTTCTTTAAAATGTAATATGGTAAATCGCTATATCTGTAACGCTCTCGATCCAAAAGATCTGTTTCCAATATTATTTTTTGAATTGAATCTTGATAATCGGTTCGCATGTATAAATTGTTTGCAATTTTCACACTGAATTTTTTACTGGGTTCTTTTCTGTAATATTTTGGGTCTGGATGTTTGGTAGAATCCAGCGTAGCATAATAAAATGGTATCCATGGTTTTAGTCTGGCGTAATGCGATAGCATCTTTTTTAAAGTGATGTTCTTTTTATTGGAATTGGCAAATTCTGGAAGTATATCAGATAGTTTTGAATCCAATGAAACGATACCATTTTCCTCAAGCTCCATTAACAAAGGTAAAGTAGCCAAGATTTTTGTTAGTGAAGCCACATCGTAAATATCATCGAACGCTACAGGTTCTGAGTCTTTGTCGTAAGTATGTGTGCCAAAATTCTTGTTATAAACAACTTTACCTTTTCTGGCTACCAATAACTGAATTCCAGGTGTCATTTTCTTGTCTATGGCATATTGAGCAATGGAATCAAGTTTTTTAAGTTTTTCACTACTCATGCCTACACGTTCTGGTAAACCATAATTTAAACGGGATAGATTTGATAAGGCAATGCCATCTCCAGCATGAAAGCCGTTACCAACAGAAACAGGCAACACACCTTTTGCGGAAATGGCGCCAAATATTAATTGAGCCGATTTTTGCTGGGCAATTTCGCTATTTTGATAACTTACTACTATACTTTCAAAATTTTCAACCGTAGATAAATTCAGTAAGGCATAAGGTTTTACAAACAAATCCAGAATCACGTTGTTGGTTCTTGCAATTTCGTATAACCAAACCAATTCCTTATCTGAAAAGGCATAATCTTTCCATGGCGAATCGTTGGATCTATGAAATCCAACGATAACGGTGTTGTAGGCAGATAATTTGGTTATCAACTCATCCAGATTGTCGGCAGACACCTCATGCACTTTGGTGTATTTTTGTAATTCTTTTAGAAATATAGAACCATCATCGTCTCCCATTTGCACATAAGCAATCTTCTTTTTTTCCAATTTTCTTATTGGAAGGACCTCGTCTTTGTTTTTTAGAACGGTTATGGCATTTTCAAAAAGGATTTCAGAAAGTGTTTCGTCTTTAATTCTGTTTAAATCTTCAATTAAATGTTTGGTTTCAATAGGTTTATATTTGTTTAAGCCCACTTTATATTTGGCTTGAAGGATTTTTTTTACTGAATGCGACAAACGCTCTTCGGTTACAATACCAGCATCATATGCTTCCATGATTTTTGTTATGGCTTTAGGAACATCTTCAGAAATCAAGAGCACATCGTTTCCAGCCAAAAAAGCAGCGAGATCTATGTCTCCAGGCAAACTGAAATTGGAAGCTCCTTTCATGTTTAGAGCATCTGTATATATCAAGCCTTGAAACTGTAAGGAATCTTTTAATATATCTGTGACTATATGATGTGACAAAGATGAAGGAACTCCTTCTTGTGGTTCCAAAGCAGGAACGTTTAAGTGGGCAACCATCACACTGGACAATCCTTGTTTTATTAATGATCTATACGGATATAATTCTACCGAATCTATTCGTTTTTCATCAAAATGTATGGTTGGCAAGGTTTTATGCGAGTCACTATCTGTATCTCCATGACCTGGAAAATGCTTGGCATTGGCCAATACGCCAGCCTCTTGCATACCTTTCATAAAAGCTAAGGCTTTGTTGGTAACATTGTCCCTATCTTCCCCAAAAGACCTGTTCCCAATTATGGGGTTTATAGGGTTGGTATTGATGTCAACCACAGGTGCAAAATTAAAATGAACCCCTAAACGCTTACAGTGTTCTCCCAATTGTTTTCCTACTTGTTCAATAAGGCTATTATCTGTTATGGCTCCAAGGGTCATGTTCCACGGAAACGCATAAGTATTTTCCAATCTCATGCTTAAACCCCATTCGGCATCCATACCTATCAACAAAGGTATTTTAGAGGCATCCTGAAATATATTGTTTATCCTAGCCTGACTCATTGGATCCCCTTTTGAAAAAATAATCCCTCCAATGTGGTGGTTGGTTATCAGTTGACTAATTATATTTTCATGTGCCAAACCTTGATTGGAAAAAGCCTGTACCATAAAAAGCTGTCCTATTTTTTCTTCCAAACTCATCTGATTGTACAAACTATCAACCCATTTTTGTTGCGCTTCGGCATCCTTGGCAATTAGAGGGTTTGTTGTTTGTGAGAACAGGCTCCAAGAGGTACATAAAAAAAATATCAGATATAATAAGTGGCGCATATATTTATACTTTGAGAAGCTATTTACGGTTATGTTTTAAAACTATGCCAAAATAGTACTTTTAGAAAGAAGATTAAAAGACTTTAAGATAGATTTATAAAGATAATATTAACCACACAACCGTTGTTAAGTCATTTTTTATTTTCAAATTCAAAAAATTATTCTCTCTCTCGTTTTATGAACTTCTTTTAGTACTTTTGAATAATTATTTGATTAAAACTTTTACCATACTTTTTTATTTAAAAATTATATATGAAATATTTTTCTGGTTTTTTGTTGCTCTTATTGTTCACTGGTTGTTATGAAGTTGAACGCCATTGCGAAAACTTTCAAACAGGCACCTTTTACAGTGAAATAACCATAGATGGTAAGGTTTACAGATCGGAATTTACAAGAACCAAAGACCTTCAAATTGAAACGTATAATAACAAAGTGGACTCGTCTCAGGTAAGATGGATCAACGACTGCGAAGTTATTTTTAAAACCATCAACCCTAAAAGTATGGCAGAAGAAAAGGATATCCACTTAAAGATATTAGTGACTACCGATTCCACTTACACCTTTGAATATTCGTATGTTGGAGAAAAAACCAAACAAAAAGGGATTGCAACAAAAATAAAGTAAGATGTTAGAGTTTTTATTATCTGGAGATGCCATCATGGCGTTGTTAACATTAACATTTCTGGAAATTATTCTAGGAATAGACAATATCGTTTTCATTTCTATTGCTGCCAATAAACTCCCGGAACATCAAAGGGCCAAGGCTACAAATATTGGACTTATTTTGGCTATGGTTCAAAGAATCATCCTCTTGTTTTTTGTTTCTTTTTTAATTGGTCTTAAAGAACCTTTTTATACCGTTGAAACCAGCTGGTTACATATTGGTATTAGTGGTCAGGCCATTATTCTGTTTTTGGGTGGCTTGTTTTTAATTTATAAAAGCACGTCTGAAATTAGGGAAAAAGTAGAAACCCCATCTCATGATGAAGATCAAGTAAAAGGCAAGAAAATCAAATCTCTATCCCAAGCCATTACACAAATCTTGATTATAGACTTTATTTTTTCCATAGATTCCATTTTAACTGCTGTTGGAATGACAAATGGATTACATCCAAATCATAATTACGCTTTAGTTCTTATGATAATTGCTGTAGTGATTTCAATCATTATCATGATAATTTTTGCCAACCCTATTAGAAAATTTATTGATCAACACCCAAGTATGCAAATCTTAGGTTTGGCCTTTTTGATCCTTATTGGCTTTATGTTGATAACCGAAGCTGCTCACTTATCTGAAACTTCCATTTTCGATCAAACTGTTGGTGCCATTCCTAAAGGATATCTGTATTTTGCCATAGCGTTCTCTTTATTTGTGGAGTTCTTAAACTTTAAAATAGAGAAAAAAAGACAAAGCAAAACCCCATAGCCTTATTTAAATACAAAAGACCATTCAATTTAACTGAATGGTCTTTTTTTTAAGTTTTTTTTGGGTTATCTTTTAATTACTTTATGTGTCGTTATATTCCCATTCACAGTAGTTCGTAAGAAATAAGCTCCTTGACTTAAATTGGAAAAATCTAATATAACCTCCATGGTTTTTGGGTTTAGGTCCATAACCTTTTGTCCAAGCATATTTATAACTTCTATGGAATCTATATTTTGTTTAGCATTTACATGTAACAATCCTGTAGTTGGATTTGGATAATAATTGAATTGGGTAGCTGAAAATTCATCTACAGACAAAGCACCACAAGTTATATTAGCAATCCAACCCGTTTCTTGAGCACTGCTATCTGAACGAAACTCAATGGTTAAAGCTCCTGAAGCATCTGATGAAGTAAACGAATCACCAATAGATAGTAAACTTGAAGCGACTGATGGAACACCTCCATCTCCACTTTCTTCACCACATAGGGTTTGGGCCAATACAGGATAAGTATTATCAGGACCATCGTAGATGGTTAGAAAATCCCAACACCCATCTTGAGTTCCAGTACCAAATGCATTTACTTCAATATCAACATATGTAAATGTAATAGTAACATATTCACCAGCTACATCTGGTGTTAAAGTTGTGGTTGTGTTTTCACTAGCTGAATAACCGGCTGACACACCTCCTGAATCTACAAACGAACCACCACAAACAGCAGGTCCTGCTTCAGTAATAAAGGTGTTTGTATCTGTTGCAGACATGCCTGCTGTATCACAATCAGCCATAATGTAAGCATCATATGTGGTTGCAGCCATTAATCCTGTGGCTGTAGCAGTATTTGTTCCAAAAGGCACATTTTCGGTATAAACAGGTGTTGCTGTTTGTGGATCATCTCCATTATTAAAAACGCTAAACACATAACCATTGCTGGCATTGGCTGTTTCATCCCAAGTATAGGTTGCCGTAGTATCTGTAGTTGCTGTATTGGTGAAAGTTCCTGGCGTTACACAACTTGGTGGTGGCCCACAAGTAACATCTGCCAACCAACCTGTTTCTTGAATGCTTGCATCGGAAGTGAACACAAAAGTTAATGCTCCTGAAGTATCCGTAGAAGTAAACGACATACCAATGGACAAGAAACTACTTCCCACAGATGGAACACCTCCATCACCACTTTCTTCGCCACAAAGTGTTTGAGCCAAAACAGGATAGCTTGTATCTGGACCGTTATAAACAGTTAAGAAATCCCAACAACCATCTTGTGTTCCAGTTCCTGTAGACGATTCAATATCCACATAGGTAAACGTCACTGTAACAACATCTCCAGGGTTGTCTGGAGTTATAGTGGTTGTGGTATTTTCGTTAGGTAGATATGGCCCGGTGGCACCACCAAGATCTGCATATGTACCACCACAAACAGGAGGCGCTATGTCTGTTTCAAAAGTTAAGGAAATGGCATTAGACAGACCATTTGTATCGCAATCTGCCGTTATATAAGCATCGTACATGGTTTGAGCCATCAATGGTGTGGCTGTGGCTGTTAGAGTTCCTGAAGCTATGTTTTCTGTATAAACCGGAGTGGCTGTTTGAGGATCGTCTCCAGCGTTAAAAACACTGAAAATATAACCGTTGGAAGCTCCAGTAACAGCATCCCAAGTAAAAGAAGCAGATGTATCTGTTATGGTTCCTGTTGCAAAATTTACAGGGTCTGGACAGGAAATCAGTAAACTTAATTCAAAATCGAAAGCTGCTGTATCGTTAGCATCATCCCACTCAATTAAATATGTTGTTCCACTTACTACAGGAATTACCAGTGTTGACGTATTGTTTGCTCCTGAATTGTCATCGGAGGCAATACAGGTTAAATTCATACAATCATTGTTATAAACGGAAACCCTGGTATCAATACCTGAATTTGAAGCTAAATCTGATGTAATTGTCAAATCTCCTGAATTCGTTGCCGTATATCTGTACCATTCGGCATTGGTTGCTCCGGTTAAGCAAACATTGGAAGCTCCTGCACTTGAATTTGAAGGTCCGTTTGAATTTATAATCCCTAAACCAATGGTAATGGCATCGTCACATACAAAATTGTTATCTATTCCTATAGGGCCATCTATAGTAAACATACCCAACTCAGCATTGTTACTATTTACGGTTCCAACAGCAGTTGCTGTTCCTGTGGATACATCTACAGTATAAATATTGTTTACACCTCCTCCAATATATCCAGCCATATATAAGGTGTTGGATACAGGGTCTACATCTGCTTCTTGAGCAAAGGAAATATCCACTCCTAAAGGCCCCACCAATGTAGCAGCTCCTGTACTTGGGTTAAGGGTATAAAAATTGTCATTACCTATATCTGCCATGTAAATAATGCCATTGTTATCAATGGCAATCCAAATCCCTAGAGTGGTACCTGTAGGCCCTACCAAAGTTAATGCACCTGTACTTAAGTTTAAAGTATACAAGTTGGTAGTGGTTCCATCTGTTGTAAGTGCATACATGGTAGAGTTGGTTTTATTCCATGACAAGCCAGAATATGTTACTCCTGCAGCAGCTCCAGTAAGCGGTGCCACAACAGTTATGGCTCCAGTATCTGGATCTATGGACAGCAAATTGGCATTGGTGGTTTCCAAAGCATACAAGGTTCCGGTAACATCGAAATCGGAAGCATAGATGTCGTTTGGAATTGTTGCAATATTGGAAATATTAAAAGGACCTGTTAGAGGAAAACTCCCATAAATCCCACCGTTTCTAACATCTAAAGCATAAACATCTCCAGTGGCTCTAAATGTGCTGTTTGATATTTCTGAAGATTGGTAATAATTCTTTAAAATCTGCTTTTCTTCTTTACTGAGTAAATTAGCAGGCTCCCTTTCAGCAATATTGCTGACTGATTGAACTTTTTCCAAAACCTTTTCCACTTCGGTAGGAAGGTAGGTTTCTCTGGCTGTTTGCGCATAAACTGACGTTACAAATAACGTAACTGTTAGCATAAACAGCTGTTTTAATGTAGTATTTTTCATAAAAAATAAGGATTGATTAACACCTAAAAATACAAAACAAAACCTAATAAACATCATTTTAATGGAAAATGCATGCGGTTAAGTTATTAACAATTAAGGAATTGAGCCCTGTAGCAGTTTTTTTATAAAGATTTGCATTCCTTATTTTACATGATTTATTCAGTTTAAGTGAAGAATAAAAAAAGTCTGGTTAAATTAACCAGACTTTTAATAAACCTAAATGATGAATTTAGAACAAGGTGATTTGACCTTTTCCATCCAAACTGTCTGAATCACCTTTATCTTGGTCGGTTTTTTTTGAGGGGTCATTTGATTTATTTGATTTGCTTTCGTTAGAAACATCGGTTTCATCCACCACTTCTATGTCTTCAGCTGGTGTTTCTTCTGGAGCTTCGTATGGCAAGGGATCCAACAAACTTACCTGGTTTATTTTATCCTTGGTTAACTGATTGCCTTGAGCTGTAATTCCTTTTACGGCAATAAATTCCTCAAAGTTTACTTCCATATTGTCTTTTCTGTCTTTGCCTCTTTCTTTGGTGAATTCTACTTCAGCCATCGGTCTCCAATCTGTTGAAACAATTTCCAGTTGTGAATTTGGATGATCGGAAATAAAACGTTCTTCTTTAGATTCGTTTTCTACAACAAAACGCTTCACATAATAGCGTTCTTTTTCGCCATCAAAGTAAATGGCTGATATAGGTTTTTTTGGAATCCACTTTTCCATGACTATCATATCATCGTCAAAATGCGTGGTAATCTCTGGGATAATGGTTTTTACAGTTCCTGATTGTGTAATAATTAATATTCTGTCTTCACCTCTAAACTCTCCAACCAATTCGCCACGATCATCAACATTTAAGCGTTGCACTGTATCGTCGAACCATATTTTACGAGGCTTTAAAGTGGAAACACCTTTTTCTTTTAGTTCTACTTTTTTAATGGCATGCTTGGTCACTTTATTACCTTTGGAGGTACGCCCTTTAATCAAGACATCGGCAAAATCCAAGTCCCATTTTAATTTTTTGATACTGCCTACCTGCCTTAAGTAAATGGTTACCATTTCTGCCTCTCCATTAGGGTTGGCAGAAAAATACCAAACCATGGAGCCTTTGTTGCCATTGGTTAAATCGTATTCTTTATCACGTGTAATGGAAGTTACAGCAAAACGTTTAACGTACGATGCACCTTTGCTGCCATCTCTATAAATCATGTTGTAAATGGTGCGCTTGTCTTTTTTCTTGAACACAGCCACATGAATGATGTCTTTGCCTACAAAGGTTTTGGCATCTACTTTACTCACCATCATTTTACCTTCTTTGGTAAAGACAATAATGTCGTCTATATCACTACAATCGCAAACATATTCATCTTTTTTAAGTGAGGTTCCCACAAAACCTTCAGTTCTATTTACGTATAGTTTGGTGTTTCTTATAACCACTTTGGTGGCATCTACATCATCAAAGGTTCTAATTTCTGTTTTTCTTTCCCTGCCTTTTCCATAATCTTTTTTAAGCCTTTCAAAATATGCAATGGCATAATCTATCAAATGTGCCAAATGATGTTTTACTTGTGCTATTTGATCTTCCAAGGCATCTATTTTTTGTTGGGCCTTATCGATATCGAATTTGGAAATACGTTTGATGCGAATTTCTGTAAGTCTTACAATATCTTCTTCTAAAACTTCACGTTTTAAGTGTTTGGTATGGGGTTTCAACCCTTTATCTATGGCTTGGATGACGCCTTCCCAGGTTTCTTCTTCTTCTATATCGCGATAGATACGGTTTTCTATAAAGATGCGTTCCAAGGAAGCAAAATGCCATTGTTCTTCAAACTCGCCCAATTGAATTTCCAATTCACTTTTTAAAAGTTGCACTGTATTGTCGGTAGAACGACGAAGCATTTCTGTGACACCCACAAATAAAGGCTTGTTGTCTTCAATGACACAGCCTAAAGGCGAAATGGAACTTTCGCAACTGGTAAAGGCATAGAGGGCATCGATGGTTTTGTCTGGTGAAATACCACTAGGCAAATGCACCAATATCTCGACTTCGGCAGCTGTGTTGTCTTCAATTTTCTTGATTTTAATTTTGCCTTTGTCGTTGGCTTTTAGAATGGAATCTATCAGTGACGAGGTATTGGTACCATACGGAATTTCGGTAATGACCAAGGTGTTTTTGTCCAATTGGGAGATTTTGGCCCTTACACGAACCCTTCCTCCCCGCATCCCATCGTTATAATTGCTGATATCTATAATTCCAGCCGTTGGAAAATCTGGATAGAGCGTGAATTTTTTTCCTTTTAGGTGTTTTATGGAAGCATCAATGAGTTCAATAAAATTATGAGGTAGGATTTTGGTTGAAAGCCCTACAGCTATCCCCTCTCCACCTTGAGCCAAGAGCAAGGGAAACATGACCGGAAGGTTCACGGGTTCTTTACGTCTGCCATCGTAAGAGGCTTGCCATTCGGTAATTTTAGGGTTGTAAACCACATCCAGGGCAAATTTGGACAAACGTGCTTCTATGTAACGGGCAGCGGCAGCACTATCTCCTGTTAGGATATTTCCCCAGTTTCCCTGTGTATCAATCAAGAGGTCTTTTTGGCCAATTTGCACCATGGCATCAGCAATACTGGCATCGCCATGAGGATGGTATTGCATGGTATGGCCCACAATATTGGCTACTTTGTTGTAACGTCCATCATCCAAATCTTTCATGGAATGCATGATGCGACGTTGTACGGGTTTAAAGCCGTCTTCAATTGCTGGGACAGCACGTTCCAGAATTACGTAAGAAGCGTAATCCAAAAACCAGTCTTTAAACATGCCAGAAACCTTGGTAATGGTTTCGTGGTTCTCTTCTTGTTCATTTAACAAATCGTCGTTCTCTTCACTCATGAATAGGTAGATTTTCTATTTTGTTTAATCATTTTACTTAATGACTGTTTGATGTATTTTCTCTTTTTCTTGGAAACCAGTGTCACATTAAAACGTTCCTTTCTGGTATGTCCGTGGGTATCTTTTATATATAAAACCAATTCTTTATAAACCAGGTAATTGTTGAACTTAAATCCGGCCAATCTGTCCTTGTAAAATTCTACCGTGTATTCCCTGTAATTAAAATGGTCTGACAATAGCAATCCCTTGTTGGTGACCACCACTTTTATTCCATCGCTATCGTATTCAAAATATTTTGAGATAAAATGAACCAGAAAAAAAAGGACAGCAAAGCTTAAAACAAGGATTAGAAAAGTGGCCAATGGATTATTTGTTACATCACTGAAAGCCCTAAATACCGTTGCTAAAAGTATGGCAAGGACTATCAGCACAAAATACACCGAAATAATAACATTTCTTACTTTGTGGTTATTGGTTCTCATATATTTTCTTCTACTAAATCCAACTCCACTTTTAAGTTGTCAATAATAAAGTCCTGCCTGCTTGGTGTGTTTTTTCCCATGTAGAAGGAAAGCAACTCTTCTATGGACATGTCTTTGTCCAACATGACTGGGTCCAAACGTATGTCTTCTCCAATAAAATGGACAAACTCGTCGGGAGAAATTTCACCAAGCCCTTTAAATCGTGTGATTTCCGGTTTGGGTTTTAGTTTCTCTATGGCTTCTTTTCGTTCTTCTTCAGAATAACAATAAATGGTTTCCTTTTTGTTTCTTACCCTAAACAAAGGGGTTTGCAGGATGTATAGATGCCCTTCTTTTATGACTTCTGGGAAAAACTGTAAAAAGAAGGTGATTAATAACAAACGGATGTGCATGCCATCTACATCGGCATCGGTTGCGATTACCACATTGTTGTAACGTAAATCCTCTAGGGATTCTTCAATATTTAAAGCTGCTTGTAGCAGGTTGAATTCTTCGTTTTCGTAGACAATTTTTTTACTTAAACCATAACAGTTTAGGGGTTTCCCTTTAAGGCTGAAAACAGCTTGGGTATTCACGTCCCTGGACTTGGTAATACTTCCGGAAGCCGAGTCTCCCTCTGTGATAAAAAGCGTAGTTTCCAGATATCTTTCGTTTTTGGTATCGCCAAAATGCACACGACAGTCGCGCAGTTTTTTATTGTGCAGGTTTGCTTTTTTAGCTCTGTCTTTGGCCAGTTTTCTAATGCCGGAAAGTTCTTTGCGCTCGCGTTCTGCTTGAAGGATTTTACGTTGAATCTTTTCGGCTGTGTCTGGGTTTTTATGTAAGTAATTGTCCAGATGGGTTTTTAGAAAGTCGTTGACAAAGGTACGAACGGTAGGCAGCTTGCCTCCCATGTCTGTAGATCCCAATTTGGTTTTGGTTTGACTCTCGAACACGGGTTCCATGACTTTGATGGAAATGGCAGAGACTACGGATTTCCGGATGTCTGAGGCTTCGTAGTTTTTTCCGTAAAACTCTCTAAGGGTTTTAACCAAGGCTTCCCTAAAGGCTGCTAAATGGGTTCCACCTTGTGTGGTGTTCTGACCATTTACAAAGGAATGATATTCTTCGCTGTATTGGGTTTTGCTATGTGTTAGGGCTACTTCTATATCGTCTCCCTTTAAATGGATGATGGGATACAGCATGTCTGAATCCTTGATGTTTTCTGACAATAGATCTTTTAGGCCGTTTTCACTGAAGTACTTTTCGCCATTGAAAATAATGGTCAAGCCTGTGTTTAAGTACACATAGTTTTTGAGCATTTTAACCACATACTCGTTTCTGTACTTGTAGTTTTTAAAGATGGCATCGTCTGGGACAAAGGACACTTTGGTCCCTTTTCTTCGGGAGGTATCGTCCAGGAGTTCTTTATTGCTGAGGTTTCCTTGTTCAAATTCGGCAGAAGCCGATTTATTGTCCCTAGTGGATTCTACCCTAAAGTATGAGGAAAGGGCATTTACGGCTTTGGTACCAACACCATTTAAACCTACCGATTTTTTAAAGGCTTTGGAATCGTATTTTCCACCTGTATTCATTTTGGACACTACATCTACCACTTTGCCCAAAGGGATGCCACGACCGTAATCGCGAACGGTGACCTTATTGCCGTGAATGGACACGTCTATGGTTTTTCCGGCACCCATAACATATTCGTCTATGGAGTTGTCCAGAACTTCTTTTAAAAGAATATAGATACCATCATCTGGTGAAGAACCATCGCCCAGCTTGCCAATATACATTCCGGGACGCATGCGTATGTGTTCTTTCCAGTCGAGGGAGCGTATGTTGTCTTCGGTATAATTGGATTGTTCAGTCATAAAATGGGTGCAATTTTTAGGTACGATGCTAATATAAGGTTTCGCGCTAAAATATAAAATACCGAACCCACAAAGTAATTAACAATAAAAACGCCCATGTTGTTGAGAACATAGGCTATTTTTTATGTTGTTTTGGTTATTGCGTGTTTAAAAGGCGTAACCTATTCTTGCATGAAGATTGACAGCGACGTCGCTCTTGTTGTTAATATTGTATTCTTCTCTGTAGTGAATGTATCCGATGCCAAAACCTGCTTCGTAATTGAAGTATTTGCCCAGGTTTCTTCTGATGCCCCAGGTTGGGATAACCATAAAGTCTGATGCCATATTTACTTCTCTATTTGAATCTGTAAGGAACAGGTTGGGGTTATAGCTGGTTTTTAGGGAGATGAAATTGCCACTGTTACCATCTATACGTTTGCCTTTGTTGAGGCGTTTGTTTAGGTTGTAGTAAAAACGGGGTTCTAAGGTAAATACAGGAATCAAGCCCAAACCTTTTTGGTTTGTATAGGTGTTTTCCCAGGTACCGAGATCCAATCCTGTTTCTGCCCTTAATGCAAATTTATTGGAGAGTTTGAATTCTCCATGAACCCAGAGACCCGAAAAACCCGTTTGAATGCCAAAGACGGCTGTTTCAACTGTTGCTGTTTGTTTCTTGTCTTGGGCATGGCCATGAAGAATAGCGCCATATAGCATGGCCACGATTAAAAGGTGTTTCATTTAAGTTGTATTTGGGGTTTGTTACACGTTGAACAGGAAGTGCATGACATCGCCATCTTTTACGATGTAGTTTTTTCCTTCGACACGCATTTTACCGGCTTCTTTTACTTTGGCTTCGCTGCCATAGTGCACGTAATCTTCATAAGCTATGACTTCGGCACGGATGAAGCCTTTTTCAAAATCGGTGTGGATGACACCTGCTGCTTGTGGTGCCGTGGCGCCTATGTCTATGGTCCAAGCGCGTACTTCTTTAACACCAGCTGTAAAATAGGTTTGCTGGTTAAGGAGTTTGTATGCCGCACGAATGAGTTTTGAGGAGCCCGGTTCGTCCAAACCTATGTCTGACAAGAACATTTGGCGTTCTTCGTAATCGTCGAGTTCGTTAATATCGGCTTCTGTGCCTACTGCGAGAACCAATACTTCGGCGTTTTCGTTTTTTACGGCTTCTTTAACCTGTTCTACATATTTATTTCCGGTTACAGCTGCTCCTTCGTCTACATTGCAAACGTACATAACCGGTTTGTCTGTAATGAACTGGCTGGGTTTTACAAAATCGAGGTAGTCTTCTTCTGAAAACTCTAAAGCTCTTACGGAGGTACCTGCTTCGAGGGCTGCTTTTATTTTAAGGAGTACGGCTTCTTCTTTTTGGGCATCTTTATTGCCTGTTTTTGCAGCGCGTTTTACTTTGTCCAGTTTTTTATCGACGGTTTCGAGGTCTTTTAATTGGAGTTCCATATCGATGGTTTCCTTGTCACGAATGGGGTTGATGTTGCCATCGACATGTACGATGTTATCGTTATCGAAACAACGCAGTACGTGCAGGATGGCATCGGTTTCCCGGATGTTTGCCAGGAACTGGTTGCCTAGCCCCTCTCCTTTGCTGGCGCCTTTTACCAAGCCGGCAATGTCTACAATTTCTACGGTTGCAGGTAATACGCGTTCTGGTTTTACCAAGGCTTCCAGTTTTTGTAGTCTGGGATCTGGAACGTTTACCACCCCAATGTTGGGCTCTATGGTGCAAAACGGAAAGTTGGCACTTTGCGCTTTAGCATTTGACAAACAATTAAAAAGGGTTGATTTCCCTACGTTTGGTAATCCGACAATTCCTGCTTTCATTCGATGATATTTATTGTTTTCAAGGGTGTCCTGTTATATCTATTCTAGCTTTTTTGGTATGGAAACATCTAGAATGGATATTTTATGCGTTTTATTTTAAGGTTGCAAATATAACTAACCTAGGCATTAGTAGAAACAAAAAAGTATAAATAATGTTTGTGGTTTTTGCTGGGTGTTTTGGGGTTTTTGGTGGTCCATCACTGGGGTGTGGTGCTCCATAGCTGGGCTACGACAGGCAATCACTGGGTTACGACGGGCAATCACTGAAGTGTACCGCTCAATCACTCGGCTGTACCACTCAATCACTCGGCTGTACCACTCAATCACTGGCCTGTACCACTCAATCACTCGGCTGTACCACTCAATCACTCGGCTGTACCACTCAATCACTGAGCTGTACCACTCAATCACTCGGCTGTACCACTCAATCACTCGGCTGTACCACTCAATCACTCGGCTGTACCACTCAATCACTCGGCTGTACCACTCAATCACTGGCCTGTACCACTCAATCACTGGGCTGTACCACTCAATCACTCGGCTGTACCACTCAATCACTGGGCTGTACCACTTAATCACTGAGCTGTACCACTTAATCACTGGGCTGTACCACTCAATCACTGAGCTGTGGTGGTCAATCACTGGGCTGTGGTGGTCAATCACTGGGCTGTGGTGGTCAATCACTGGGCTGTGGTGGTCAATCACTGGGCTGTTGTGGTCAATCACTGAGCTACGACAGGCAATCACTGGGTTACGACAGGCAATCACTGGGCTGTGGTGCTTAATCACAGGGTTATGGTGGACAATCTTCAGTCTGTACTACAAAATAAGTGTATGCTTGGTAGTCCTTCTTGGTTTTGGGATGGTTTATGGGGGTTGTCACTCCCTCCGTCTTATCTCTAAACCGACGGCAGGAGGTTTAGACGGAGGGTTTGTAATGAGAAGGTGCTTGTTCTTTTGTCTTGATACAAAAGAACCAAAAGATCAAAACTGTTTATTAAGGAAATTACTCCGCTGCTCTTCGTAACGTTCGCTTTTTTCTTAAGGTT
>Ga0070728_10000868_pt1 | contig 52315 bp, 49 predicted proteins | sample tdDd471_FD_66723 | JGI IMG/M metagenome (GOLD analysis project Ga0070728, IMG submission 66723) | Marine sediment microbial communities from the Atlantic coast under amendment with organic carbon and nitrate - tdDd47.1 | ecosystem: Environmental > Aquatic > Marine > Coastal > Sediment | place... | reverse complement strand
GATAGCGACCGTGGTCGGACGCTGGCCATGGGTGCGGACGAATCCTCGAAGTTGTTGGAATGTCGCCACCCTTCAGTGCTTCCTGATTGTTCTGGTAATTCCGAGTTATCAGTGGCAGGAGTACCACGTCCGCCGGGCGCACCACGCCCAAGCTTCAAACATTCTGCAATTTATCATCTAACAAATCTAGACTAAATCACGCTTAACGCGACGAGCGCGTTGTCCGCTGGCCTGAGCGCGCTGAAGCGTGCTCGCTACAAGAGGACCGCCCCCTCAGAACCGCTCGCTCAACCAGATCGCGGCCCTGGACCCCGCCCGGATCGCAGCCCGCAGCACCGGATAGCCCACGGTCTCCTCGCCGCCGTGCTCGCGGCCGATGTGGGCGTGCTCGGCCTCCTCGGCGCGGAACTCCTCGATGGTCGCCTTCAGCTCGGCCTCGTCCTCGCCGAGCGAGTCGTGCTGGCGGCGGTAGTGGTCGTCGATCACCTCCTCGACGGCGATCGTGCAGGCCATCGCCGCCTTCTCGCCCATCAGCGCGGTGCCGGCGCCGAGCGCGAAACCGGCGACGTGCCAGAACGGGTGCAGTACGGTCGGGCGCACCCGGCGCTGGCGGATCAGCGTCTCGAAGGCTGCGAGGTGGCGGTCCTCCTGCTCCTTCATGTGGCGGATGGTCTTGGCACTCGGGCGCTTGCCGAGCACCGCCAGCTGGCCCTCGTAGATGCGCTGGGCGCCGAACTCGCCGGCGTGGTCGACCCGCACGATCCGGTCGATCAGCTGCTCGTGGGTCAGCTCGCCCGGCAGGCGGCGGCGGCCCCGCGAGGCTCCGGTCTCGGTCGTGTCGGTCATTCCGCGTCCTCCTTCAAGCCGTCACCCGGGCCTTCTGTCCTGCAGCGCGGCGCCGAGGCCGAGCCCGGCCAGCCCGGCCGCCAGCAGGGCGTTCCATCCTGCCATGGAGATCCCGAACACCGCGAACGCCACCTCGTCGCAGCGCACGATCGGCTGGCTCAGGATCTGCGCCTTCAGGGCCGCCAGGTCGTTCGGCAGGCCGCTGGAGCCGCACTCCGCGGTGCCCTGCCACCAGCCCTGCTCGACCCCGACATGGAACACCGCGACACCGCCGGTCGTCAGCTCGGCCGCCACCGACAGCAGCAGCGCCGCCGTCGCCACTGCCGGCCGGCCACGCAGCGCCCAGGCGGCCAGCCCGAGCACGACGGCGGCACCGTGCGGCCAACGCTGCCAGACGCACAGCACGCAGGGCTGCAGGTCGAAGCCGTACTGGCTGACGAAGGCGAGCGCCAGAGCCGCGGCGGAGGCGGCGGCGAGGGCGAGTCCGGCGAAAGGTACGGTGCGTGTCATCGATCAGAACGCATACTTGAGGGCGACGAAGCCGCCGATCAACAGCACGAAGAACACGATCGTCACCGGCCCCAGGTAGCGGTCGAGGAACCGTCGGATCGGCGGCCCGAACCACCACAGCAGGCCGGCGACCGCGAAGAACCGGATGCCGCGGGCCAGCACCGAGGCGACGACGAACACGGCCAGGTCGAGCCGGGTCACGCCGCTGGCGATGGTGATCACCTTGTACGGGAACGGCGTCAGCCCGGCCCCGAACACGATCCACGCGCCCCACTCGTTGTAGCGCTCGGCGAACGCCGCGAACTTGTCGGCATAGCCGTACAGGTCGAGGATCGGCTGGCCGAGCGCCTCGAAGAACAGGCTGCCGATGGCGTAGCCGAACATCCCGCCGATCACCGAGGCGATGGTGGCGACCGTCGCCACCCGCCACGCCCGGCTGCGGTCGGCCAGCACCATCGGCACCAGCATCACGTCCGGCGGGATCGGGAACACCGAGCTCTCGACGAACGCCACCAGCGCCAACCAGCGGTCGGCGCGCTTGTCGCCGGCAACCCGCAGGGTCCAGTCGTAGAACGGCCTCAACATGTGGGTATCAGGGTCCCGGCGGGTGGCTGATGCGTCCCGGATAGCAGCGCCCGCCGGCCCCCGCAAGCCGCGGCCGGCAGATAGGGTCCGCTACCGGCAGACCCTGACGTAGGCCCGGTACCACCAGTTCCACTCGACCCGGCAGTGCCGGACCGGCGGCCGGTAATGGCCGTGGCGGTACGGCGGCCAGACCCACGGCGCCGGCGCGCGGCGCCAATCCTGGTGCCGCCGGTGGTCGCTCCAGCCTCGCGGGCCGTCATGATCCCGGCCGTCGCGATACCGACCGTCGTAGTCCCGGCCATCGCCACGGCGGTGGACCTTCTCGTAGTCGGCGGTCACAACGCCGACACCGGCGGCCGCCGCCGGCGCCGGCACCGCGGCGGCAATCCCGGCGGCCACGGTCAGCACGGCAATCGAACGCGAAAGGATGGACATCTCGTCTCTCCGGTTTCGCCGTCCCCGTACCGGCCGAAACGCGGGTCGCGTCCATTTCCGTCGCGGTCAGCGTTCCCCGGTCAGCGTTCCTCGGTCAGCGTTCCTCGGCCACCGTCTCGCAGATCTCGCGCAGCCGCGCCCGCAGCCAGGCCAGGCCCTGGTCGGCCTCCTGCATCGGGTTCCAGCCCATCTGCAGGGTGAAGCCGGACAGCCCGAGCGGCGGCGGCGCCACGTCCAGGCGGCCCGACCACAGCCGGGCCAGGCGCGACGGCATGGTGCAGACCAGGTCGGTGCGCTCCAGGATCTCCGGCACCAGCAGGAAGCTCGATACCGACACCACCACCCGCCGGGCCCGGTCGAGCACCGCCAGCTCGCCGTCGACATAGCCGAAGAAGCCGGCGTCCTTGGGCGCCACCAGCACGTGATCGAGGCTGCAATAGGTGTCGAGGTCGAGCACGCCCCGGAACGCCGGGTGCCCGCGCCGGGCGGCGCACAGGAAGCGCTCCTCGAACAGGGTCTCGCGGGCGGCGGCCTCCGGCAGGTAGGCCGGCCCGGCCAGCAGCAGGTCGACCTCGCCGTCGCCCAGCAGCCGGTCGAACCGGTCCCGGCTCGGCGTCATCAGCGACAGCCGGCACCCGGGGGCCTCGCGCAGCATCACCTCGACCAGATGCGTGGTGACCGCCATGTGCAGGGTGTCGGCGCCGGCGATCCGGAACACCCGGTCGGCGGTCGACGGGTCGAAGCTGGAGCCCGGATCGAGCAGGCCGCCGAGCTCGACCAGGAGCCGCTGCAGCGGCGGGGCGAGCTCGCGGGCCCGCCGGGTCGGCACCAGGTTGCGGCCGCGCTGCACGAACAGCGGGTCGTCGAACAGCTCGCGCAGCTTGACCAGGCGCGCCGACACCGCCGGCTGCGACAGGTTCAGGACCCGGGCGGCCTGGGTCACCCCCGGCTCGCGCAGCAGGACGTCGAGGGTGACCAGCAGGTTCAGGTCGACGCGTCTGAGATCCAATTTATCCACCAGGCTGATAGCAACGATCAGAAATCATAATTAGTGGATATGGGTCGCAGTGCCTAGATACGTCCCGTGTGCGGCTCGAGACGCACGCCACCACCCAGTTTCGAACAGGAAGACGATCGCGTTCGCGGTCCCCGCCCCCGTGGGAGACCGCCGTCCGTCGAACGGAGACGTATCCGATGATGTCATTGAAAGTGAACGGCACGGTCCACGAGATCGATGCCGAGCCGGACATGCCCCTGCTGTGGGCGATCCGGGACCTGGTCGGCCTGACCGGAACCAAGTTCGGCTGCGGGCTCGCCCAGTGCGGTGCCTGCACGGTGCACCTCGACGGCGTGCCGGTGCGGTCCTGCCAGACCTTCGTCGGCGATGTCGGCGACGCCGAGATCACCACCATCGAGGGCAAGGGCGGCGCCGCCGCCGACGCGGTGCGCGCCGCCTGGACGGCGCTCGACGTGCCGCAGTGCGGCTATTGCCAGTCCGGCCAGATCATGTCGGCGATCGCGCTGCTGGAGGAGACCCCGAAGCCGAGCGACGACGACATCGACGCGGCGATGAGCGGCAATCTGTGCCGCTGCGCCAGCTACGCCCGGATCCGCACTGCGATCCACGATGCCGCCCGACGGATGGAGGGCTGACCGATGCTGCCCAAGCTGATGCAATACATGGACCTGCCGCACGACGCCCCGGCCCCCTCGCGCCGGCGTTTCCTGATCGGCGCCGCCGCCGGCGTCGCGTCCATGGGGGCGGGGCTGGTGGTCGGCTTCCGTCCGGCCGTCGCCGCGACGCCGGCCAAGTCGGGTGAGCCGGCCGGGCCGCTCAACCCGCTCGAGGCCTACGTCCACATCACCCCGGACGACCGGGTGACCGTGGTCTCCTCGCAGTTCGACATGGGCCAGGGCTCGTGGCACGGCATCGCCACCCTGGTGGTCGAGGAGCTCGACGCCGACTGGTCGACCGTCACGGTGACCGGCGGCGCCGGCGACCCGGCCGTGTTCGGCAACGTCGCCTGGGGCGGCACCGCCCAGGGCACCGGCGGCTCGACCTCCATGGTGTCGTCCTGGCAGCGCTACCGCCAGGCCGGCGCCACCGCCCGCGCCATGCTGGTGGCCGCCGCCGCCAGGGCCTGGGACGTCCCGGAAAGCGAGATCGCCGTGACCAAGGGGCTGATCTCGCACCACTCGGGCAAGAGCGCCCGGTTCGGCGCCCTGGCCGCCGACGCCGCGACACTGCCGGTGCCGGCGGACGTGCCCCTGAAGGCGCCGTCGGCGTGGACCGAGATCGGCAATGCCGACCGGCGGCGCTACGACACCGCCCCGAAGACCCGCGGCGAGCTGGACTTCACCATCGACGTGCGCCTGCCCGGTCTGCTGACCGCGGTGATGATCCACCCGCCGCGCTTCGGCGCCACCCTGACCTCGTTCGACGCCGCCGCGGCCAAGGCGGTGAAGGGCGTGGTCGACGTTGTCGCGACCCCACGCGGCGTCGCGGTCGTGGCCGAGCACATGTGGGCCGCCATCAAGGGCCGCGACCTGGTCAAGGTCGACTGGGACGAGAGCAAGGCCGAGACCCGCGGCAGCGACGCCATCCTGGCCGAGTACCGGGCCCTGGCGGCACAGGCGCCGAAGGCGGTCGCCCGCAACGACGGCGACGCCGCGGCAGCCCTCGGCTCGGCCGCCACGGTGATCGAGGCGACCTACAGCTTCCCGTATCTGGCGCACGCCGCGATGGAGCCGCTGAACGCGGTCGCCCGCGGCAACCCGGACGGCACGGTCGAGGTCTGGGCCGGCCACCAGTTGCCCGGCCTGTACCGGTTCGTCGCGTCCAAGGTCGCCGGCACCACGCCGGACAAGGTCGGGCTGCACGTCATGAAGACCGGCGGCGGCTTCGGCCGCCGGGCCGTGGACGACGCCGACGTGATCGTCGAGGCGGTGGCCGTCGCCCGGGCGATCGGCTGGCGGGCGCCGGTCAAGGTGCAGTGGACCCGCGAGGACGACATGCGCGGCGGCCGCTACCGCCCGGCCTACGTCCACCGGCTGCGCGCCGGTCTCGACGCCGACGGGCGGCTGGTCGGCTGGGACAACCACATCGTCGGCCAGTCGATCGGGGCGGGCACGCCGTTCGAGGCCATGGTGGTCCACAACGGCGTCGACCACACCTCGGTGGAAGGCGCCGCCAATCTGCCCTACGCGATCCCGAACCTGTCGGTCGGGCTGACCACCACCGACGTCAAGGTGCCGGTGCTGTGGTGGCGGTCGGTCGGCTCGACCCACACCGCCTTCGCCACCGAGACCTTCATCGACGAGGTGGCGGCCGCCGCCGGCCGGGATCCGGTCGAGTTCCGGCTGTCGCTGCTGTCGGACCGCCCGCGCCATGCGGCGGTGCTGAAGCTGGCGGCCGAGAAGGCGGGCTGGGGCAAGCCCCTGCCGGCCGGCCGGTTCCGGGGCGTGGCGGTGCACGAGAGCTTCAGCACCGCGGTCGCCCAGGTCGCCGAGGTCTCGGTCGACGGTGACGGGGTGCGGGTGCACCGCGTGGTCTGCGCCGTCGACTGCGGGGTGGCAATCAACCCGGACAACGTGAAGGCGCAGATCGAGGGCGGCATCGGCTTCGGGCTCGGCGCGATCCTGGCCGAGGAGCTGACCTTGACCGACGGCGTCGTCGACCAGGGCAACTACGACGGCTACACGCCGCTGCGTATCGACGCGATGCCGGCGGTCGAGGTGCACATCCTGCCGTCGGACGCGCCGCCGACCGGCGTCGGCGAGCCCGGCGTGCCGCCGATCGGCCCGGCGGTCGCCAACGCGGTCGCCGCCGCCACCGGCAAGCGGATCCGCGACCTGCCGTTCAGCCGCGGCCTCGCCTCGGCCTGACCCCCCGGCGCCCCCGTCGACCGCGGCGGAGGCGCCGCCCGGTTGCCCCGCCCGGTTGCCCCGCCCGGCCCGCATCGGCCAAGATACGGTCATGCGGAAGCCGCCCCTCCATCCCTGGTTCGACACCGGCGATGTGGCGCCGGTCGTCGAGCTGCTCAGCGCCGACGGCAAGACCAGGCCGATATCCCGAATGGCCGGGCGTACCGCGGTGCTGCACGTCGCCACCGGGCCGCCGGACGTTCGGGTTGTCGCGTCGGCCCTGTCGGACCGGGCCGGCGCGTTCGACCAGGTCGGCGCCGATCTCTATCTGGTTCGCCACGGCAGGCCGGAGACGGTGGCCGGCGATGCCTTCGAGGGGGTCACCGCGTTGGCCGATACGGCCGGCGCGCTGGCTCACAACTTCAATCTAGATCGTCCATCGACCCTGGTGTTCGACCGCGCCTCGCGGCTGGCCGCGACGCTGCCGCTGGACGGCGACCCCGGCGACCATGCGGAAGCCTGCCTGGCGCTGATCCGCGACCGTCTGCCGCCCGAGCCGTTCAGCGAAGGCCCGCCGATGCAGGCCCCGGTCATGGTGATTCCGAACGTGCTGCCGCCGGAGTGGTGCCGCTGGCTGATGCACGTGCACGACACCGAAGGCAACGAAGCCTCCGGCTTCCTGGAGCAGGTCGGCAGCGAGCTGGTGCTGCGGTCCGACACCGAGGTCAAGGTCCGGCGCGACCACGTGGTGCCGGGCGGGTCGCCGCTCGAGGCCGAGATCCGCCACATCTTCCAGCGCCGGGTGATCCCCGAGATCGTGCGCGCCACCCACTCGCCGATCCAGCGGCACGAGCTGTTCAAGATCGTGCGCTATGACGGCGAGGAGCGCGGCCATTTTCGTCCGCACCGCGACAACGCCTCCGCCGCCGGGCGCACCCGGCGGTTCGCGGTCACCCTGAACCTGAACACCGGCGAGTACGACGGCGGCCACCTGGTGTTCCCGGAATACGGCGACCTCGGCTACCGCCCGGCGACCGGCGAGGCGGTGGCGTTTTCCTCCAACCTGCTGCACGAGGCGCGGCCGGTGACCAGCGGCAGCCGCTACGTGCTGCTGGCCTTCCTGCACTGAGGAGCCCACCGGGCCTCGGCGCGCGCAAAATTTCTGGTCGAACCCGGCGCCCGGGCGTAGTAGGAATTCCGACGCTGCGGGCGTGGCGGAATTGGTAGACGCGCCGGACTCAAAATCCGGTTCTGGTGACAGAGTGTCGGTTCGACTCCGACCGCCCGCACCATCCCCGAGCCCTGCTTCCCTTCCCCTCCCAGCTTCGACGCCTGCGCCCGACAGGCATGGGGCGGGTCGCGCCGTGCCGAACAGTGTCCCGGACCGGCCGAGCGACCGCGGTCGTCCGCACATGTGGCCCGCGGCTGCCGGTTTCGGAATATACGGATGCCGATCGCAAGCATCCCCATGGTAGTCTCCTATCATCGACAGCAACTGACTCAGACGAGTTCGCCCGAATTCTTGAGGCACTTCCCGCTCGGGAAGACAAGACCGTGCTGGCCGGGCTGTTCGAGCATCCCCAGGACCGTCGTCCGGCGGCAACAGGCCGAAGCTGACGGTCGAATCCAGGTTCGCCGCACCGTGGTGGACGGATTCTGCACGAGGAGGCGCTCCATGCGCGACAATGGCCCGATCACCGACCGGCAGGTTCATTTCGCCGAGAACGACGTCCTGGTCTCCCGGACCGGGACCGGCGGCAAGATCGAGTTCGCCAACGAAGCCTTCGTGCGGATCAGCGGGTTCACGGAGCAGGAGCTTCTCGGCGAACCGCACAACATCGTGCGGCACCCGCACATGCCGAAACAGGCGTTCCGCGACCTGTGGGAGACCATCAAGGCCGGCGACTGCTGGGAAGGCTTCGTCAAGAACCGCACCAAGACCGGTGACTACTATTGGGTCCGGGCCAACGTCACGCCCGTAATCGAGGACGGCAAGGTCACCGGCTTCATCTCGATCCGCACGCGGCCGACCCAGGAAGAGACCGACCGCTACGACGCCCTGTACCGCGGCGTCCGAGAGGGCACCGCGAAGAACATCGCGATCTCGGGCGGCGACGTCGTGTCGACCGCGATCGGCGCCCGCCTGTCGCGCTTCGCGTCCAGCCTGAAGGGCAGCATCGTCATCGCCTTCGCACTGGTGCTGCTGTTGATGGTCGTTCTCTCCGGCCTCGGCCTGATGATCCGTTCCGCGGCGACCGGCGCCTTCGAGACCCTGCGCAACGAGCCGCTGACCGAGATGGCGGTGATGAAGACCGTCTCCGACGCCTACGCCGTGCAGATCGTGGACGCGTCGCACAAGCTGCGGGCCGGCACGTTCTCCTGGGACGAGGGGAAAGCCTCGGTGCAGGACGCCCTGAAAACCGTCGAGCCGCTGTGGAAGGACCTGGCGGCCGAGGAGCATCCCGCCGACGAGAAGCGCATCCTGGACCGGGCGGCGGTCGCCAAGAAGGCCTCCGACAAGGCGGTCTCCCGCCTGCTGGCCATCATCGACGCGAAGTCCAAGGACGAGCTCGTCAGCTTCGTCGAGAAGGAGTTGTACCCCTCGGTCGACCCGTTCACCGAAGCCCTCTCGAAGTTCGCGGAGAAGCAGCAGCAGGCCGCGCTCGAGATCTCCGAGAACACCGAGGCCCTTCTGGACAACGCGCTGGTGGCAATGCTGGGCGCGACCCTCCTGGCCATCGTGCTGGCAGTGCTGGCGGGCTACCGCATGCTGCACGCGCTGCGCCGGGCGCTGACGACCCTCGAGGCGGCGTTCGTGGACATCGCCAAGGATCCGAAGACCGCTCGCGTCGGCCTCCCGAGGATGGGCGAGTTCCGGGCGGTGACCGTCAAGCTCCGGGCCCTGCAGGCGCGCGTCGCCTTCGCCGAGTTCGAGCGGGCCGCCAGCCAGGCGAAGGCCGACGAGATCCGCCGTAGCGCCATCCGCGAGATGGCCGACACGGTCGAGGCGGAATCCCGGCGGGCGGTCGACGGCGTCGTGCGCCTGACCCAGGCGATGGCCGACGACGCCCGGTCCATGGCGACCTCGGCAGAGAAGGTGTCCGACAACTCCGGCTCGGTCGCGACCGCGGCCAACGAGTCACTGGGCAACGCCCAGGCCGTCGCCGCCGCCACCGAGGAGCTGACGAGCTCGATCCGCGAGATCGCCCAGCAGGTGGCGCGGGCCGGCGAGGTCACCGGCAGCGCGGTATCGATCGGCAACCGCACCCGGCAGACCATCCAGTCGCTGGCCGACACCGTGCAGCGCATCGGCGAGGTGTCCAACATGATCCGCGGCATCGCCGAGCAGACCAACCTGCTGGCGCTGAACGCCACCATCGAGGCCGCCCGTGCGGGCGAGGCCGGCAAGGGCTTCGCCGTCGTCGCTTCCGAGGTGAAGGCGCTCGCCACCCAGACCGCCCAGGCGACCGAGGAGATCGGCAAGCAGATCGCCGAGGTCCAGACCGTCACCGGGCGCGCCGTGTCCGACGTCTCCGAGATGAGCGAGGCGATCACCGACATCGAGTCGATCTCGACCTCGGTCTCGGCCGCTATGGAGGAGCAGGCCGCCGCGACCGCCGAGATCAGCCGCAGCGTCTCCGACACCACGGATGCCACGAACGAGGTATCCCGGCGGATCGCGACGGTCTCTGACGAGGCGTCCGCGACGCTCGGAGTGACCAAGAGCGTGCAGACCGCCGCCACCGACGTCGAGGAGGCGGTCAAGGAGCTCAGCTCGATCCTGGTCCGTGTGGTCCGAAGTGCCACCGAGGACGCGGACCGGCGCATGGCGAGCCGCCCGACCGTCAACCGCTCCGCGGAGCTGCGCAAGGGCGACCGGACGTTCCGCTGCACCGTGCACAACCGATCCGACAGCGTCGCGTTCCTGAAGGACCTGGACCCGTCCGAGGTCGCAGAAGGCGACAGCGTCCGCCTCAGCATCCAGGGCGAGACGCCGGTCGTCGGCACCGTGCTGAGCAGCTCCCGCGAAGGCGTCCGGGTCAAGTTCGCCGCCTAGTGGCCTTCGGCCTCGGCTCGCCGGCCAGACGGCGGGCCGAGGCCGCGGAGGCCGGGCGCCCGGCACTCCGCCTAGGAGTCGGACGGGCGGGCCGGGCGGACGTGGTCGAAGCGCGGGTTGCGCTTGAACACCTCGGCCCGGGTGCCGCCGCCGCGCAGCCCCTCGCCGATCCGGCCCTCGATGCGGGCCAGTTCCTCGGCGTCCTCGACGATCGTCGCCGCGACCGCCGCCGGCACCACCACGACCCCGTCGCCGTCGGCCAGGATGTAGTCGCCGGGCGCGATCGTGAGCGGCCGGCCTTCCTGCCCGGGCAGGCTGACCGGTACGTCGACGTCGGTCCACCGCCAGCGGCGCGAGCCGTTGACCGGGGTGACGCCGCCGGAGACCACCGGCAGGCCGAGCCCGCGGATCTCGTCGGCGTCGCGCACCGGCCCGTCGGTGACGATCGCCACGCAGCCCTCGCGCTGCAGGCTGTAGGCGACGAAACCGCCGAGCAGGGCACCGCGGGCGAAGCCGCCGCTGTCGATCACCAGCACGCCGCCCGGCCGCATCGCGTTCTCGAGCGCCGACCCGGGCATCGCCGGCCGGGCATACCGGCCGCCGACCGTCGCCTCGCCGCGCGCACAGACCGCGATCCCGGCGAACCGGGAGCCGGCCGCCAGCGGCACCAGGGCCGAGGACAGCGCGTGGTTCGGCAGCCCGGCCTCGTCCAGGACGTCGCTGACCTGCCCGGTCTCCAGCTTCGCCAGGCGTGCCAGCAGGTCTCCAGCGGTTCCGGTCATTCTCCTCCCCCTCGTCCGTCGGGACTGTCGCCGTCTCGCGCCGGGCCCATGCCCGGCGACACCGCCGTCAGCTTGACCGGTGTCCGGCTCGAACCCTAGTCTTTCTCGACGACGGAATTTCGGTCGCCGGCTCGCTCTTGAGAGATGGAGGGCGAAATGTTGCCTGGTTCGGCACACGGATTGGGGCGGCGAGCCCCGCGGTTTTCACGCATCGCCGCGGTCCCGGGAGTCTTGGCCGTCCTGCTGGCAGTCGCAGCGGCGCCGGCCATCGCACAGCAGTCGAGCCCGGATACCGTCCAGCCCTCGGCACCCGCCCCGACCGCCGGCGTCCCGTCCGGATCCGGCGCGCAGTCCGTGCCCGGCTCGCAGGGACAGTCCGGCGGGGGCGACCTGCGGATCGAGACGCCGGGCCGCGACGGGCACTGCTCCAGCAAGGTTCCGGTGAGCTGAGGCCGCTCAGGTCCGGGTCGCGTCCGCCGCTACCCGGATCACGCCCGTCATGCCGGCCTCCTGGTGCTCCAGGATGTGGCAGTGGAACATCCAGTCGCCCGGATTGTCGGCGACGAAGGCGACCTCCGCCTGCTCGCGCGGGGCCAGCAGGACCGTGTCCTGCCACTCCCGACGCTGGGTCGGCGCGCCGTTCCGGCTGATCACCCGGAACGAATGTCCGTGCAGATGGATCGGGTGGTGGAAGCCGGTGTCGTTGGCGAGCGCCAGCACGTGGGTGCGGTCCCGGGCCAGGGTGAGCATCGGCGCCGGGGTGTGGCCGGTCTCGGAGCGGCCGTTGATCGTCCAGATGCCGCCGCCGGCCATGCCCGGCCCCATCATCCCGCCCATCATGCCGCCCATCATGCCGCCCATCATGCCGCGACCGTTCATCCCGCCCATCATGCCCCCCATCATGCCGCCGCTGCCGAAGGTCACGACGTGGCGCTGGGCGTCGGCGAGATCGGGCTCGGGAATCGGGTTGGCGGGCAACCGGACCTCCGCCTCGAGCGGGCGGTCGCGCAGCGCCTCCTCCGTGTAGGCGAGGTCGAGCAGCCGGTAGGCCGCGCGCGCGTAGAAGTCGTCGATCACCCGCAGCCGCGCGCCGGGCTGTCCGGTCATGTCGAGGATCACGTCGACCCGCATCGCCGGGCCGAGGACGACGCGCCCGTCCGGCGGCATATGCGGATCGACCGGCTGGCCGTCGAGCGCGACGATCACCGGATCGTGCCCCTCGAACCGCAGCCCGAAGATCCGGGCGTTGGCGGCGTTGACCAGCCGCAGGCGGAGCCGCTCGCCGGCGCGGACCGCGAAGCTGTCGCGGATCGCGCCGTTCACGGTGACCGAGTTGCCGATCCGGCCGGCCATGGCGGCGTCGTGCAAGTTGCCGAAATCGGCGCTGATCGAGGCGTCGCCCAGCAGGCGCCAGTCGTCGAGCACCCAGGTCAGGTCGCGGTCGACGGTCGGCGGCTCGGCCTCCTCGATCACCAGCGGACCCGACAGCCCGCGGTCGACCTGCTCGGAGCTGCGTTGGTGCGGGTGGTACCAGAAGGTCCCGGCGTCGACCGCGTCGAACTCGTAGACGAAGGTCTCGCCCGGCCCGATCGGCCGCTGGTGAGGTGCGGCACGCCGTCCATGGCGTTCGGCAGGCGGATGCCGTGGCAGTGCACGGTGGTCGCCTCCGCCAGCGCGTTGTCGACCACGATCCGCAGCCGCTCGCCCTGCCGAACCCGGATCTCCGGACCCGGCACGCTGCCGTTGTAGGCCCAGACCGCGGTGTCGGGATAGGGAACCGGCGCCAGCCGCGCCTTGCCGGGGGCGACCTTGAGGTGGAACTCGCGCATGTCCGCCCGGGCCGGCAGTCCGACTGCGGACACAAGGGCCCCGGCGGCGACGCCGGCCAGCACGCGACGGCGCGAGATCATGGGAAGCGAGGCGGTCTCGTCGAGCGACATCGGCGGGCCCTCTCGGCCGGTCGTGAAGACGTTCTCGCAGTGTCGCACGCCCGGGTGGTTTGCGACACTGCGTGCGGTGGATCGACGGCCGCCAACTATCCCGCACTGCAGCATCCACACACCGGCCGGGACGTGACGTAAGTCCAGTCCCTGCCACCCAGAATCCGGACGGTTTGGCACTCTGGGTCGAATTCGGATAAGTTCTGTCGCTCGTACGACAAATGAGGACAGAAGAATGACGTTGCTGACGAAGGCCGAAGAGATCTCCGACGTCGCGTTCGGGTTCATGGGCTCCAAGGCGCTCTTCGCGGCACTGCATCATGGGCTCTTCACGAGCCTGGCCGAAGGGCCGATGACCGCCGAGGAGGCCGCCGAGGCCACCGGCCTTCACCCGGAGCGCGCGCGCACCCTGCTGACCGCGCTGGCGGCGCTCGGGGTGGTCGCCGTGGAGGACGGCAGGTTCGCCAACTCGCCGGCCGCCGAGGCGTTCCTCGTGAAGGGCGCCAAGTACGATTTCGGCGACTATCTCCGCCTGCAGGTCGACCGCCAGATGTACGGCCTGCTCGACCAGATCGAGGACGCGATCGCCAACCGGCTGCCGGACGACGCCACCGGCTCCTACGCCGACTGGTTCTCCGACCCGGAAGAGGCGCGGCTGTACTCGCGCAGCCAGCACGCCGGCTCGCTCGGCCCGGCCCGCGGCCTGGCGCGCCGGCTCGACCTGTCGGGCGGCAAGCGGCTGCTCGACGTCGGCGGCGGCACCGGCGCCTTCGCGATAACCCTGTGCCAGGCGTTCCCGGACCTGAAGGCGACCGTCGTCGACTTCCCGAACGTCGCGGTCATCGGCGAGGCCTATGTTGCCAAGGCCGGCCTGCGCGATCGCATCGCCTATGTGCATGGCGACGCCCTGCAAACCGAATGGCCGACCGGCCAGGACGCGATCCTGATGTCCTATCTGTTCTCCGGGGTGGCCGGCGACGAGCACGAGGGCCTGCTGACCCGGGCCTACGACCACCTGGTCCCGGGCGGCCGGCTGCTGATCCACGACTTCATCGTGTCGGCCGATCGCACCGGCCCGAAGCTCGCCGCGCTCTGGCAGCTCCAGCACACCGCCTTCACGCCCGAGGCCCGCTCGCTCGACGACGCCTGGCTGGCCGAGCAGCTGACCGCGACCGGCTTCGAGGACGTGTCGGTCGAGCCGATGATCCCGGGCATGACCATGCTGGCCGAGGGCGTCCGTCCAGGCTGAACGACGGGCCCGGACCGCGACCGCGGGACTGGAGTGTCCGGCCCGTACCCGCTACCATATCGCGAAGTCGGCCGGCCGAAAGGCCGCCCGCTGCGGACAGGGAGGGATCCTCATGGCCGGATCGCGACAGCGCGAATGGATAACCGACGTCCTCGAGAGCCTGCCGTCGGTGGTGTTCCTGGCGCTGTGGCGCAGCGACGCCGTCGGCCTCGAGACCGCCGGCTGGATCGGCTGCGGAATCGCGGCGGCCGTGCTGCTGGTCCTGCGGCTGCAGCAGACGCCCTACAACCCGATCCTGCTCGGCATCAACCTGCATATGGTCGCGATGACGCCGCTGATCGTCGGACTGTTCCGGCTCGGACAGCCGGAACTCGCCAGGACCCTGCTGGACAGCGCGCAGACCGGGGTGCTGGTCGCGGTCCTGCTGGTCGGCGCCGCCCTCACCCTGTTCGGGCCGCGCGGCTTCGTCGGTCTCGACGGCCTGCCGCCGGGGACCCGCCGCGGCTATTCTCTGCTGCTGCTGGTGCTGGCCGCGGTCGCCGTGCCGTGGTCGTTCGCCCATGCCGGCAACTCCCTGATGTCGGTCGGCGTGCCGTTGATGGCGTTGTTCGGCTTGCGCCGCTTCCTGATCGCGCGCTGGCGCGACCGGGCCGGCGGCGACGGCGGCGAGGCGCTGGCGGTGATGGCGGCGCCGGGCAGCGACGGCTGAGCGCGAAAATCGCAAGCCCGGCCCTGGTGCGGCCGGTCTCCCTTCTGCGACGATCATGATCATGAAACGATCCTTTGCATCGCTCCCCGGCCGCACCCATCTGCCCGCCATGCGGGATCTCCGGCGCGGCCGGCGGCCGGAGTCCCCCGACCGGCAGGATGGACGATGGCCCGCTTCGACCGACGCTCACTGCTGCTGCTGGCCGCCGGCGGTGTCGCCACGCGCGCCGGCCTCCTTGCGGCCCGGGCGGAGGCGACCGTGACCGCCGCGCGACCCGCCGGCGAATGGCCGCTCGCCACCCCGGCCGAGGCCGGCTTCGCCGCGGACCTGGAGGCCCGGATCGACGCCGTGGCCGCCGATCCGCGGTTCGGCAACCTGCATGCGGCCCTGGTGGTGCGCGACGGCGCTCTCGTGGCCGAGCGCTATTACGAAGGCATCGACGAGACCTGGGGACGCCCGCTGGGAACCCGCAGCTTCGGCCCGGACGACCTGCACGACCTGCGGTCGGTCAGCAAGAGCGTGGTCGGCCTGCTGTACGGCATCGCGCTGGCTGAAGGCATCGTGCCGCCACCCGACGCGCCGCTACTGGCGCAATTCCCGGAATACTCCGATCTGACGGCCGATCCGGCCCGCCGACGCCTGACGGTCGAGCACGCGCTGACCATGACCATGGGCATGCAGTGGGACGAAGGCCTCTCCTATGCCGACCCGCGCAACAGCGAGCACGCCATGGAGCTCGCCGCCGACCGCTACCGCTACGCCCTCGACCGGCCGATGGTCGACGAGCCCGGCGAGAAGTGGGTGTACAACGGCGGTGCCACGGCAATCATCGGGCGCCTGATCGCCAGGGGCAGCGGGCTGTCGCTGCTCGAGTTTGCCGAGAGCCGGCTGTTCGGCCCGCTCGGCATCCGGGCCTTCGAATGGGTCCGGGGCCGCGACGGCGACTGCGTCGCGGCCTCCGGCCTGCGGCTGCGGCCGCGCGACCTCGCCCGGATCGGCCTGCTGGTGCTGAACGACGGGCTGTGGCAGGGCGAGCGGATCGTCCCGGCCGAATGGCTGGAGACGTCGCTGAGCATGCACACCAGCACCGGCGAGCTCGGCTACGGCTACCAGTGGTGGCTCGGCCCGCCGGCGCCGGACGGCCGTCCTGGCTGGATCGCCGGCTTCGGCAACGGCGGCCAGCGGCTGTTCCTAGGCCCTCGACTCGACCTCATCGTCGTGGTGACGGCCGGCAACTACAACCAACCCGACGCCTGGCACCTGCCGGTCGCGATCATCACCGAGGCGGTGCTGCCGGCGGTGACCCGCCGCTGATCGGCGATACGGTCCCGTTCCGATCCCGCCCCTATCGACTCCGCCCCGCTCCGCGCTATGTATCGGCCCTCATCTTGCCCACCCCGCGCAACGGAGGACGCCCCGATGCCCATGCAGTACCTGCACACCATGGTCCGGATCAGCGACGTCGACGCCAGCCTGCACTTCTACTGCGACCTGCTCGGCATGAAGGAGGTCCGCCGCTACGACAGCGAGAAGGGCCGCTTCACCAACATCTTCCTGGCCGCCCCGGCGGACGAGTCGGACGCCGCCTCGGACAAGAAGGCGCCGCTGCTCGAGCTGACCTACAACTGGGACCCGGAGGACTACAAGACCGGCCGGGCGTGGGGCCATCTGGCGTTCCGGGTCGACGACATCTACGCCACCTGCCAGAAGCTGCAGGACGGCGGCGTGACCATCAACCGCCCGCCGCGCGACGGCTACATGGCGTTCATCAAGTCGCCGGACGGCATCTCGATCGAGCTGCTGCAGAACGGCAGTGCCAAGGAGCCGGCCGAGCCCTGGGCGTCGATGGCGAACACCGGCAGCTGGTGATCTCGGCCGCCCTTCGCGGCCCCCGTGCGGGTCGCGAAGGGCGCAACCGCTCTCGGCACGGTGCGTTACCGGGGGACCGCCGGCTGCATTGCCGCGGTACCCCCAACCTTTCGGACCGACCATGGCCGCCTTCGACCGCCGTTCCCTCCTGCAGCTCCTGCTCGCCGCCGGCGCCGCCCGCTTGATCGGCGGAACCGGCACCGCCGATGCCGCCCCGACCGGCCTCGAATTCGGCCCGCCCGAGCCGTTCTCCTACGACTGGCTGAAGCAGCACGCCCGGGCGATCGCGGCCAGGCCGTACGAGCCGCCGCCGCGCCCGGATCCGGCGATCGTCTCCAGGATCGACTACGACGCCCACGGCAAGCTGCGGTTCCGCAAGGAGTTCGCGCTGTACCGGGACGGCGCCTACCCGGTCACGTTCCAGCATGTCGGCATGTACTTCCCGAAGACCGTGCGCATGCACGCGGTCGAAGGCGGAACCGCCCGTGAGGTCGTGTACGATCCCGGCTACTTCACGATCGGCGCCGACCACGTCGCCGCCGGCCTGCCGCACCAGCCGTCGGCATTCGCCGGCTTCTGGGTGCACGACCCGGTCGGCAAGGGCGAGCTGGACAAGGTCGAGCCGTGGGCGACCTTCCTCGGCGCCTCGTACTTCCGGGGGGTCGGCGAGCTCGGCCAGGTCGGGCTGTCGGCGCGCGGCATCGCGCTGGCGCCGGGCGGTCCCGGTCCCGAGGAGTTCCCGGACTTCGTCGCCTACTGGTTCGAGCCGGCCGGCGACGCCGACCAGCCGGTCACCGTCTACGCCCTGCTGGACGGCCCGTCGGTCGCCGGCGCCTACCGGTTCCTGCTGCGCCGGACCACCGGCGTGGTGATGGACATCGAGGCCGCGATCCATCCGCGCAGTACCGTCGAGCGCCTCGGGCTGGCGCCGCTCACCTCGATGTACTGGTTCTCCGAGACCGCCAAGCCGACCATGGTGGACTGGCGGCCGGAGGTGCACGATTCCGACGGCTTGGCGATGTGGACCGGCGCCGGCGAGCGGATCTGGCGACCGCTGAACAACCCGCCGCGGATCAGCATCTCCAGCTTCCTGGACGACAACCCGCGCGGCTTCGGCCTGTCCCAGCGCGACCGCAGCTTCGACCACTACCTGGACGGCGTGAAGTACGAGAAGCGGCCGACCGCCTGGGTCGAGCCGCGCGGCGACTGGGGGCGCGGGTCGGTGCAGCTGGTCGAGATCCCGACCGACGACGAGATCCACGACAACATCTGCGCCATGTGGGTGCCGGAGACGCCGCACGGGGCCGGCAGCCATGTCGAGCTGGCGTACCGGCTGCACTGGCTGGCCGACGAGCCGTATCACAGCGGCCTCGGCCGCTGCGTCGCCACCCGCCTCGGCAACGGCGGCCAGCCCGGCCAGCCGCGGCCGCAGGGCGTGCGCAAGTTCATGGTGGAGTTCCTCGGCGGGCCGCTGGCGCAGTTGCCGCACGGCCGGCTGCCGGAGGCGGTCCTGTCGGCCTCGCGCGGGAACTTCTCCTACGTGTTCACCGAGGCGGTGCCGGACGACGTGCCGGGCCACTGGCGGGCGCAGTTCGACCTGACGGTCGAGGGAAGCGAGCCGGTCGACCTGCGCTGCTACCTGCGTGACGGCGACACGGTGCTGACCGAGACCTGGCTGTACCAGTACCACCCGACGCCGCTCGCGTAGACGCTCGGCGCTGTGCCCGCCGACCGTCCGGCGCAGGCTCAGCCGAGACCGGCGAGAGCCTCGACGAAGCCCAGGAGGCGTCGCGTATCCGGAAGCTCGGTCCGCTTCAGGGCGGCCCGCGCCGTCGCCAGGTCGATGTCCCGGTATGCCATCGCCGCAGCCACCGCATGGCTGTCGTGGAGGTCCCGGCGCAGCGCCTCGCGCTCGGTCTCCGAGGTCCGCGCCGCCGCCAGACGGGCGAGGAACGCCGGTCGCTCCGAAGTCGTCAGCGCGTTGACATGGGCGGCCAGCGGCACCGTTCGCTTGCCCTGCCTGAGATCGCCCCCTTCCGGGCTCAGCAGATCCGCGATGTCGCCCGACAGCACGAGGGCGCCGGCGAGGTGGTGGGCATAGCTGGCGAGGTACCGCACCGTCGCCGGCTCGGCACCGGCCAGCAGCGCCGCCATCTCGGCGTATCCCGACGCCTGGTCCGGGCCGCGGGCGGTCAGCACCCGGCGGGCGGTCGCCATGTCCCAGGACGCATCCCAACCGGCGGGGTCGGCGGCCGCCAGGTCCTCGCGCTGACCGTCCGCCATGCGCAGCAGCGACCGGCGATGGATGCCGCCCAGCGCGGCGAGCAGGGCGGGGTCGTCGGTCGTCCGCGCCAGCGCCTCGGGGATCAACACCGAGAGGATCAGGGCTCCGGTCAGCTCCATCTCGGCCGGACGTCGGTCGCCCCAGTGCGCCGGCCAGTCGCCGTCGGCCAGATCGTCGAGGATGTCGAGCGCCAGGTAGGTGAAGGTCGAGGCCGCCGGCAGGGCGATCGGCACCGGCCGTTGCGGGGCCACCGCCTCGAAGACGGCAACCGGAAGGGTGCCGAAGATCGAGAAGCCCAGGACCGCCCGTACCTTCGCCTCGAAGCCCGCCAGCCCGGTCGTCGCAAGCCTCAGCATGTCCCTTTGGCCCCTGCTGCAGGCCAGTCCGTCGACCAGACCGTCGATCCACGCCATCAGCGCCTCGGCGAAGCCCGGATCGTCGAGCCGCACCGTTGCGGAAGCCGGACCGGACGGGGCCGCCGTCATGCCGCAATCACCGTCACGTTCCAGACACCGGCCGGTTCCGGGATGCCTGCCACGCAGACTTCAGGCTTCGGGTCAGGAAGGCGGCGCTGCTCGCATACCAGAGCAGGGAAATCGCCAGGGCGCCCAATTCCGCCACCACGGCCGGGGCGGCGTCGCCGAACCAGCTGGCCAACAGCGGGCGATAGACGAGGTACAGCGCGACGCCCATCGTCGACACGTAGACCAGGGTCAGGGCGGAATAGGCGATCTCCACCGGATGCCGCCGGGCGATCGTCAGGTCTCCGGAACGGACCAGCTCGAGGAACCGCCGGAACGACTTGATCCGGAGATTCGGACGGTCGAGCCAGTCGGACAGCAGAAAGTAGCCGTCCAGGTCGAAGAACGGGTTCAGGTTGACGAGGACGATCTGCCAGGAGAGCACCGCGAACAGCCACAGCACCGCGACCGTCGCCGGGTCCTCGGCGATCAGCAGGCCGAGCCCCGCCAGCCCGGCCAGGAGCATGTTCACCACGAGGCCGGACGCGTCGACGACCAGCCGGGGGCCCCGCCCCTCCAGCCACATGTCGCTGGTGTTGACGTAGGCGAAGATGATCGGCCCCTGGCAGCCGAGGCCGGCGCCGAGAACCTCGCGCCCGTAGTGCTTCACCGACAGGCCGTGGCCGAGCTCGTGCAGGACGATGCTGGCGTAGACCATCGGCACCACCAGCCAGAGCCAGCCGTCCGTCCAGCCGCCCGCCATCGCCGGCCGAGCCTCCGGTCCGGCGAGCGCGACGATCGCCGTTCCGGAGAGGACGATCGCGGCGATGACGGCGAGGCCGGCCGTCCGGTAAGCGAGATGTCCGCCGCAATCGTAGAGGCGGCCGACCAGGCGGTCGCCGGAGCCGATATCCCAGTGCCAGACGAAGATGCGTCCCAGGACGGCTCCGATCCGGCGGAGGGCATTGCTGCCGGTGTGATCCGCGAGCCGCCCGGAGACCTCCTGGGTCACGTCCCGGACCTCGACGAAGCCGCCGGCGATGAGGGCGGCGATGGTGTCCGCCACCATCTGCGGCGCAAACGTCTTGGTGGCGAGCATGTGGGAAATCGTGATGTCGCGGAGGGTCGCCTCGCCGTCGAGCTTCTGCCAGAGGCGCCAGCCGTTCTCCGACAGCTGGAAGAAGGCGCCGGTGTCGCGGCGCTTCAGGACGTAGAGGGTGTCGCCGTCCACGGTCTGTCGTTCGTGCACCTCGACGCCGGTCGCCTGCCGGGGCTGCTCGCGCAGGCGGAACAGCTGGATCGCCTGCAGGCCGATCCGCCGGTCGCGCTCGAACATCTCCAGCAGGGCATCGCGGTCGATCCGGAAGGCGTGGCCGTCCTTCAGCGCGCGGACCGAAGCGTTCCGGACCTCGCCGGTCAGGATCGCCGCCTCGCCCAGCATGGCGCCGACGCCGAGCGTGGCGAGCCGGCGGTCGTCCTCGCCGTCGCGCCGGGTCACCTCCACCTCCCCCTCGGCGATCAGCAGCGCGAAGTCGCCGGCGTCGCCCTGCCGGATCAATTCGTCGCCCGCCACGAATTCGGTTCGTGTCATCCGCGCCGACAGCGCGTCGAGCATCGCCGGCTCCAGCGCGCCGAACGGGCTGGCCATGCGCAGGAACCGGAACCGGAGAACGGTGTCGCGAAGCCGGAGCACCGCGTCGCGCAGCCCGCTCTCGGCCCCCAGCGCCTCCGCGAACACCGCTCGCGGCAGGCTGAGGACCAGCACGGGCCCGGTCGCCGTGACGGTGGCGTTGCGCCGGCCGTCCGGCTCGAGCAAAGCGAGCTCGCCGAACATGTCGCCCGGCCCCAGCGATTTCATGAACACCGACCGCTTGCGGTCGGCGGAATGGACGTCGACGGTTCCCGAGGCGATCACGAACAGCCGGTCCCCGGGGTCGCCTTCGCGGACGATCACGTCGCCGGATCCGTACCGCTCTTCCGTGAACTGCCCGGCGAGCGCCTCCAGCACCCTGCCGGACAGCGCCGCAAACGCCGGGTGGGCGGCGAGGACGCCGCGCTTGTCGGCAATCGATGTGCGGTGTTCGTCGTCGGCTCGCATCCGGCGTCCGTGTTCAGGCGGGCACGGCTACACGCCGACCTGCCCCGTCCCGTTGACAAAGTCGACCGACGACCCCGCCGACATCCGCGCCGCAAGCTGCTCGTCGGTCTGCGAGAAGTCGATGGACTCCAGCAATGCCCGTTCCTCGTCGTCCAGCTCGAAGCCGGCGCTCCGGATGGCACCTTCCGGATCGGCCCGCACTTCCACCCGGAACGCCTCGTCCGAGACATACCTGTCGACGATCTGCTTCACGATCTCTTCGCTCATACTCGACCCTCCGGCGTCAGGTGTCCTGGGGCTGCCCGTACGACGCTTCGGCCTGGAACCGGCGGTCGCCGGGATCGACATGCCGACCGGCGGGCGGCGCGATGCCTTCGCGTGAATTCAATCACGCGCTGCGGTCGATTGGAATCGCAGCGTGCAAGCAGCGGCTGTCACAATCGGCAATTGATTGAGCGAGAGGAGGCCGTGTCGGACCCGGGATCAGGTCGCCGGATCCCAGAGCCGGCGGATCGCCTCGGCGCTGTCCTTGAACGCCGCCAGCACCGCCGGGTCGAAATGGCTCGGCTGGCAGCGGTCGTCGCCCTCGAGAATGATCCGGCAGGCGGTTTCGTGGTCGATCGCCGGCTTGTAGGGCCGGGCCGCCCGCAGGGCGTCGTACACGTCGGCGACCGCGACCAGCCGCGCCACCAGCGGGATCGCCTCGCCCTTCAGGCCGGCCGGGTAGCCGGTCCCGTCGAACCGCTCGTGGTGGTGCAGGGCGCACTGGATGACCAGGCCGTCGGGATCGTAGCCGGCGTCTTCGAGCAGCATGGCGCCGTGCCCGGTATGGCGGCGGACCTCGGTGACCTCCTCCGCGCTCAGCATGCCGTTCTTGCCGAACAGCGCGTCGGACATGGTGCTGCGGCCGACGTCGTGCATGGTGCCGGCATAGGCGAAGGCCGCGGCCTCCGACTCGTCGTGGCCCAGGGCGGTCGCCAGGAGATGCGTGATCAGCCCGACCTTCGCCGCATGCTGGTGCAGCACCTCGCCGCTGGCCTGATGCATCGTCTGCAGCAGGGCGTCGGCCAGGTTTTCGCCGGCTTCCGCCGTGCGGAGCTCTTCGGTCATGGCACTGTTCCTCCCTCCGCCGACGCGAGCCGACGCCCTGCCAGTATCGGGCCGACGCCCTGCAAAGGTAAAGCAGGCTTGCGTGAGGTGCGGAATATACGGACCGCCCGAAGAACCGGACCGGCGGCGCCGGCGTTCAGACCTTAGGGTCTTCCCAGAACCGCTGGTCCATCGAGAGCGCCGGGCGATCGCAGCCGGCAGTGCCGACCACCTTGGCCGGAACCCCGGCGACCGTGGTGTTCGCCGGAACGTCGCGCAGCACGACGCTGCCGGCACCGACCCGCGAGCACTGGCCGATCTCGATGTTGCCGAGGATCGTCGAGTTGGCGCCGATCAGGGCGCCGCGGCGCACCTTGGGATGACGGTCGCCGGTCTCCTTGCCGGTGCCGCCGAGGGTGACGCCGTGCAGCAGCGACACCTCGTCCTCGATCACCGCGGTCTCGCCGACCACCACGCTGGTCGCGTGGTCGATCATGATGCCGCGGCCGATCCGGGCCGCCGGATGGATGTCGACCCCGTACACTTCCGAGGTCCGGGACTGCAGGTACAGCGCCATCGCCCGCCGGTTGTTGGACCACAGCCAGTGCGCCACCCGATGTGCCTGCAGCGCCTGGAAGCCCTTGAAGTAGAGGAACGGCTCGAGATAGCTGGTGCAGGCCGGGTCGCGGTCGAACACCGCCGACAGGTCGGCGCGCACCTGCTGGCCGATATCGGCCTCGCCATGGACCGCCTGGTCGATGGTCTGGCGCAGCGACAGCCCGGTGATCGACTCCGACCCGAGCTTCTGCGACAGATGATACGCCAGAGCGTGCTCGAGCGTGTCGTGCGCCAGCACCGTGGCGTGCAGGAAACTCGCCAGGGCCGGCTCGTCGCGGGCCGTCGCCTCGGCGTCCATCCGCAGACCGTCCCAGATAGGGTCCAACTGCGCCGCGACCCGGCGCGGCCATTGGGCTTCGGCTTCGGCCATCGGATTTCCTCCTCGCCGCGCGGTCCCGCTCCCGGGCCACCATGCGTCCGTGCCTCACAGCTTGTGCCGAACTCTACCCCTTTCAAGCATCCGCCGTCACCGCCGGCGCGGAACGGGTCCCGTTCCAGGGGTTCATTCGACACGCTTTGGGCGAGTGGCTTCGAGCGCTACGCTTCGGGCAACGAGCTTAACGGGGGATTAATCGATCTGATGCAAGATCCCCCGACCGCCCTGCGATGCGAGCTTCGCCGTGACGACCGATGCACCGCCGACGGCCGGACTTTCCGAGCCCGAGGAAAGCCTCAGCCCCTCTGAACGTACGCCGGCGATGGACATCGCCACGGTGCGGCAGAGCCTGCGCAGGCTCAGCGTCGCGATGACAGTCGTCGTGCTGCTGGCCATTCCCGCTCTGTTCGCGGCGGTCAGCATCCGCGCCTTGCACGAGCATGCGAGGCTGGACGCGGCGATCGTCGCCGAACGCGTCGCCGAGCACGTGCAGTCGGCCGGGTCCCAATGGCGGCACGCGCCCAACCTGCAACAGGTTCTCGGCGTCGCGCCGACCAACGACATTCAGATCGAGCGCACCCTCATCGGACCGGAAGGCGGCGTGTTGATCTTCCCGCCGGACACCGTGGCGCGGCCGATCCTGCGCGTCCGGGCGCCGGTGATCGCCAACGGCACGCGGGTCGCCGAGGTCGTGGTCGCCGTCAGCCTCTGGTCGACCCTTGTCGAGTCGGTGCTGGTCCTGGTGGTTTCGGCGCTGTTCGCGGTCGGCCTCTACCTCGTCGTCGACCGCCTCGCCCTGCGGGTCCTGCGGGACGCGCTCGACCACCTGCAGACCGCCCTGCGCGAACGCGACCGGGCGCTCCAGGAGACGTCCGAAGCGCTGACCATGCTCGGCCGCCAGAACGCCCGCCTCAAGACCACTTCCGAGGAACTGGCGCGCGCCCGCGACGCGGCCCTGTCGGCCGATCGCTCCAAGTCGATGTTCCTGGCGGCGATGAGCCACGAGCTGCGGACCCCGCTGAACGCCATCATCGGCTTCTCGGAAGTCATGGCCCGACAGCTGTACGGCCCGATCGGCCACGACAAGTATCGCGACTACGCCGCCGACATCCGGTCCAGCGGCGACCACCTGCTGGCACTGATCGACGACGTGCTCGACCTCTCGCGGGTCGAGGCCGGCAAGCTGACCCTGCGGCGCGAGCCGCTGGACGTCGCCGAGCAGGTCGAGGCCTGCCAGCGGCTGATCCAGGGCCGGGCCTCGGATGCCGGCATCGACCTGCAGCTGGCGCCGCGCCACGGCTACGACACGGTGATCCTCGGCGACCGGGTGCGGTTCCGGCAGATCCTGCTCAACCTGCTGACCAACGCGATCAAGTTCACCGAGCACGGCGGCATGGTGCGGATCGAGACCGACGCGGTGGCCGGCGGGAAGGTGCTGGTGCGGATCACCGACACCGGCGTCGGCATGTCCGAAGTCGATCTGGAACGGGTGTTCCGGCCGTTCGAGCGGGTCGACGTCGGCACCTCGCGGCCGACCGAGGGAGCCGGGCTCGGGCTGGCGCTCTGCCGGGCGCTGGTGCGCGAGCACGACGGCAACCTGCACATCGCCAGCCAGCCCGGCGAGGGGACGGTCGTGACGCTGACCTTCCCACGGCTGGGCGGCGACGGCTCGGTCGATCCGGGCCGGCAGATGTCCCTCGGAGACGCCCTCGGCAGCGACGACGACGCGGCCCGCTGAGCGCGCCGTCACAATCGCGTCGGGACACGACCTTCTTCTTGGCAACTATTGTCATGCTAACTAATATCGCCCCATGGAACGTTCCGACCTGCATCGCAACTTCGGATTCCTGATCCACGACGTGGCGCGCCTCATGCGGGTCGCTTTCGACCGCCGTGGTCGCGAGATCGGGCTGACCCGGTCCCAGTGGTGGGTGCTGACCGCACTGTACGCCAACGAAGGCGTGACCCAGTCGGAACTCGCCGCCTTCATGGACCTGGAGAAGGCGACGCTCGGCCGGCTGCTCGACCGGCTCGAGGAAAAGGAGTGGATCGAGCGTCGCCCCGACCGCCAGGACCGCCGCATCAAGCGCGTCTACCTGACCGACCGGGTGCAGGGGTTGATGCGGTCGTTGCGCGCCATCGCCGCCGACATCCGCAACGACGCCAGCAAGGGCATCGACCGGGATCGCTACGAAGCCTTCGTGGACACCCTGCTGCAGATCAAGGCCAACCTGCACGCCTTCGACGAGTTGCGTGGCCCGGCCACCGAAGGCCACCGCGAGGCGGCTGATGACTGAACGGGCCGAGGCGGCCCCGCAGCCCGGCCCGGCCGCCTCCTTCGAGACCAAGTCGCGGCGCGGACGCGGACGCCGCATCCGCCGGCTGATCCTGCTGGTGCTGGTGCCGTTGCTGATGATCGCGGCCGGCACGACTTGGTACGCCTTCACCGGGCGCTACGTGACCACCGAGAACGCCTACGTCAAAGCCCACGTGATCGCGATCTCGACCGACATCGACGGGCGGGTGGTCGAGGTGTTCGTGCGCAACGACAAGCGGGTCAAGGCCGGCGACCTGCTGTTCCGGCTCGACCCGGACCCGCACTGGCTGAACCTGCAGATCGCCGACGCGAAGATCGAGTCGGTCCGCAACGCCATCGACGCCATGCGCGCCGAGTACCGCCAGATCGAGGCCGAGATCGCCGAGGGCGGCGCATCGGTGCGCTACTACGAGCGCGAGGCCGAACGGCAACGATCGCTGGCGAAGTCCGGGGCCGGAACGGCGGCCAAGCTCGACGAGGCCGAGTTCGAACTGTCGGCCTCCCGCGAGAAGCTGCGCGGCCTGCGCGAGAAGATCCGCAAGGTCCTGGCCGAACTCGGCGGCGATCCGCTGCGCGCGGCCGAACTGCACCCGAGCTATCTGGAGGCGCTGGCCGAGCGCAACATGGCCGAGCTTCAGCTCGGCTACACCAACGTGCGGGCGCCGGCCGACGGCATCGCCACCCAGGTCCACCTGGAGCCGGGCGAGTGGCTGGAGGCCGGCAAACCGGCGTTCGGGCTGATCGAGATCGACGAGACCTGGGTGGTCGCCAACCTCAAGGAGACCGAGCTGACCCACGTCCGCGAGGGCCAGCAGGTCGAGGTCGCGGTCGACGCCTATCCGGGCGTCGCCTGGAAGGCCCACGTCACGTCGATCGCGCCGGCCACCGGCGCCGAGTTCGCGGTGCTGCCGCCGCAGAACGCCTCCGGCAACTGGGTCAAGGTCGTGCAGCGGGTGCCGGTCCGCATCGACCTCGAGGAAACCGCCGACCAGCCGCCGCTGCGGGCCGGGATGACCGCCTCGATCTCGATCGACACCGGCCGCGAGCGACCGCTGCTGACCGTCGCGCGCGAGGCGATCGCCGCCTGGCGCGAAGACCGGGCGCAGGCCAAGGCGGACTAGTCGGATCCTGCTCGACTTGACAGTATAGTTGATATCAACATTATATGGTCATGCCCGAGCCCGGCGAGCTGCCTTTCGACATCACCCTGAAGGTCCGTGACGCCTGCGTCTGCCTGCACGTGCAGCGGGCCGCGCGTGCCCTGGCGCGGCGTTACGACGAGGCGCTGCGGCCGGTCGGGCTGACCAACGGCCAGTTCTCGCTGATGATGTCGCTGAACCGGCCGGAACCGCCGCGCATCGGCGAGGTCGCCGACCTGCTGGCGATGGACCGCACCACCCTGACCGCCAACCTGAAGCCGCTGGAGCGGCGCGGCCTGGTGACCGTGGCGGTCGACGAGACCGACCGGCGCAGCCGGCGGCTGTCGCTGACCGATGCCGGCCGCGCCCTGCTGGTGCAGGCCATGCCGATCTGGGACCGCACCCAGGCTGAGATCGAGGCGCTGGTCACCGGCTCCGACCCCGACACCCTGCGCGCCGACCTGCGCGCGCTTTCCTGAGTTCAGGCAGCCCTGAGTTCAGGTAGCCCTGAGTTCAGGCAGCCCTGGATTCAGGCGGAACCAGCCTCGCGTACCGTCCCGGCCGCGACCAGCGCGTCGATCTCGGCCTCGCCGAGGCCGGCCGCCCGCAGCACGGCCCGGCTGTCCTGCCCGACCGCCGGCGCCGCGGCCAGCGTCGTCTCGGACGCGTGCAGCGCACCGGGCGTGCGCGGAACCTGCACGCCGCCGACCCCCGGCGTCTCGACCTCGACCACCGCGCCGGTCTCGACCACGTGCGGCTCGCGCGCCCATTCGCCGGGATCGAGGATCCGCTCCGCAATGACGTCGCCGGCCAGCAGCCGCTCGAGCCAGGCCGCCGTGGTGTCGGTCCGCAGCACCTCGGCGATCTGCGGGACCAGCAGGTCGGCGACGTCGGCGCGCCGCGCGAAATCGGCGAACCGCGGGTCCTCGGCCAGGTCCTGCCGGCCGATGACCCGGCACAGGCTGCGATACTGCGCCTCGGTTACCAGCGTCACCATGATCCAGCCGTCGCCGGTCGGATACACCCCGGCCGGCGCGTTCAGGGCGCGCGGGCTGCCGCCCTCCAGCACGTGCTCGGCCAGCTTGTGGCCCAGCAGCGCGGCGGTCGACTGGGTCAGGCTGACGTCGATCCAGCGGCCGCGGCCGACCGCGGCCCGGGCGTACAGCGCGGTGGCGACCGCCTGGAACGCGTACAGCCCGGTCGACACGTCGGTGACGGTGGCGCCGACCCGGTGCGGGATGCCGTCGGCCCCGGCGTTGAGCGACACCAGCCCGGAGAACGCCTGGCCGACCGAATCCGAGCACGGCCGCGCAGCAAGCGGCCCGGCCTGCCCGAAGCCGCTGATCGACACCATGATCAGCCCCGGATTCTCGACCGACAGGCTGTCGTAGCCCAGGCCGAGCCGGGCGGCCACGCCGGGCCGGAAGCCTTCGATCAGGATGTCGGCCTGCAGCGCGAGGTCGCGCGCGATCCGCCGCCCGTCCTCGTGCTTCAGGTCGAGGCACAGGCTGCGCTTGCCGCGGTTGAAGACCGCCGACAGGGCCGAGTGGCCGCCATAGGTGGTACCGAGCCGCCGCGACCAGTCGCCTTCCGGCGGCTCCAGCTTCACGACCTCGGCCCCGTAGACCGCGAGGAGCTGCCCGCAATACGGCGACGCCACGCCCTGCCCGAGGTCGAGGACCCGCAGGCCCCGGTACGGCGCGTCGTGTGTCGGCTGCGGCGCCTTTGACTGCCGCACGGGGGGCTCGGTCATGGTCGCGGTCTCCGGATCACGGAACTGTCGGCATCGAGGATAGGGCCGCCCGCATCATTCCGGCGATGCCCGTCCGACACCGGTGCCGTGCCGGCCGGCGCCGGCGGCGAAGCGCGCGGCCCCGGCCCGGGCCTCGACCCGGCGCGCCTCCTCGGCCAGCCGCATCTCCTGGGCGATGGCCTCGGCCTCCGGCAATCCCGCCTGCCGGATCGCCGAGAGCCGGTCCGACCGCATGGCGACCTGCGGGAACGCCGCGATGTCGTGCGCCAGGGCGACGGCCGCCGCCAAGGCCTCGCCCGGCCGGACCATCCGGTCCGCCAGGCCGATCGCCAGCGCCTCGGCGGCCCCGACCTTGCGCCCGGTAAGCAGCATGTCGAGGGCCCGGCCGGTGCCGACCAGGCGCGGCAGCCGGACGGTGGTGCCGTCCGACATCGGCACGCCCCAGCGCCGCGACAGCACCGCGAAGGTGGCGTCCTCCTCGACCACCCGCAGGTCGCAACGCAGCGCCAGTCCCAGCCCGCCGGCGCAGGCATAGCCGGCGACCGCGGCGATCAGCGGCTTGCCCAGCACGTCGTGACACGGCCCGTCCGGATCGCCCGCCCATGGAACGTAGTCCTGGCCGGCGGCCAGCGCCTTGAGATCGGCGCCGGCGCAGAAGTGGCCACCCGCGCCGGTCAGCACCGCGACCCGCGCGTCCGGATCGGCGTCGAACGCCCGCAGCGCCCGGGTCAGGGCCGCCGCGGCCTCGTTGTCGAGCGCGTTGCGCACCGCCGGGCGGTCGATCGTCAGAACCGTGACCGGCCCGTCGGTCTCGACCCGCAGCTTCGGCGTCCCGGTGTCGTAGCGGCTGGCCATCCCGCCTCCTGCCCCTTACCCGCGTGGAGTGCGGAAACGATACCCAATAGGATCGTGGCGTGACGAGACACCATCGAGCCGTATGACCGAGGGCGCCGCCGGTACCGGCGTGGCCGCCACCAGGGGAGGAGTTGGACGATGACCGGAACCGAGGCGCGCGACGACGCCGCCGGCTACGCCGCGGTCGAGGCCGTCTACCACGGCTACCTGACCGGGCTGATCCTGGCGCTGGTCACCCGGGCCGGCGCCGGGCCGGCCGCCGAGGTGGTGTTCCGGACCTTCCGCCGCCAGCAGCTCGCCCGCTTCCTGCCGGGGCTGAGGAAGCTTGGGCTCGACGGCCTGCCGCACGCGGTCGCCTGCGCCCAGTACCACTACCTGTCCAACCAGGTCGGCGGCGTGAAGGTCGAGTACGTCCACGAGACCGACCGCAAGGCCTGGGTCCGCTACCCGCCGCCGCGCTGGATCTGGTCCGGGACCGCGATCTGCGGCATCCCGAGCGAGGTGTCCCGCGCCATGCTGCGCGGCTGGCACGCCAACAACGGCGTGGTGCTCGGCAACCCGCGGCTCGGCTTCGTGTGCACCGGGCAGACGGTCGACGGCCAGCCGGGCCTCGAAGGCTACTACTGGGAGGCCGACCGCGAGCTGGCGCCGGACGAGCGGCTGCTGTTCTCGCCGGGCGAGCAGTGCCCGCCCTTCGATCCGGCGGCCGCCCCCCTTCTGTCCGCCGACGCTTGGCCGGAGGTCCGCCTGCGCAAGGTCCTGCGCAACTACGCCATGGAGTACATCACCTCGATCCTGCCCGAGGCGGTGGCGGTGCTGGGGCCGGCCGAGGGCGGGCACGTCGCCGGCATCGCGGCGCGCCAGGTCGGCATGCACGTGTTCGACGAGACCGCCCGGCTGCTCGGCGGCGTGGAGCCCGGGGCCGCCGGGTTCACGGCCTGGCTCGCCCGGCTGTCGCGGGCCCAGGGCGACGCCGCCGAGGTGTCGGGCAGCGGCGACGCCTGGACGGTGCGGCAGACCGGCTGGCGGCTGATGGCCGAGCGGCCGATGCCGGCGCCGGCCGTATTCGAGGCCTGGAACCAGCTGTGGGTCGGCGCCGCGCTGGCCCATGACCGCTGGCTGCAGCTTGAGGTCGCCGACCGCCGCGACGGCGACGATCCGGCCTGGGAATGGCGAATTATCGATCGAATGAAACGATTTTAGATTGAATCTCTGAGAACCCTCCCACGCACCCCGTTCCCTCCGGCCCGGGACTGCGCTAATCCCGGTGCATGGCGGCGAGCGCGCTCATGTTCCAGGGGACCGGGTCCGATGTCGGCAAGTCGCTGATCGTTGCGGGACTCTGCCGCCTGTATGCCCGCCGCGGCCTGCGCGTCAGGCCGTTCAAGCCGCAGAACATGTCGAACAACGCCGCGGTCACCGTCGACGGCGGCGAGATCGGCCGCGCCCAGGCGCTGCAGGCCCGGGCCGCCGGCATCGACCCGACGGTCGACCTCAACCCGGTGCTGCTGAAGCCCGAGACCGACACCGGCGCCCAGGTCGTGGTGCACGGCCGCCGGGTCGGCCACGCCCGCGCCCGCGAGTTCCAGGCGCTGAAGCCGACCCTGCTGGCCGCCGTGCTGGAGAGCGCCGCGCGGCTGGCGGGCGACGCAGACCTGCTGCTGGTCGAGGGTGCCGGCAGCCCGGCCGAGATCAACCTGCGGGCCGGCGACATCGCCAACATGGGCTTCGCCCGTGCCGCCGGGGTGCCGGTGGTGCTGGTCGGCGACATCGACCGCGGCGGCGTGATCGCGGCGCTGGTCGGCACCCACGCGGTGCTCGACCCGGCCGACCGGGCCTGCGTCGCCGGCTATCTGATCAACCGGTTCCGCGGCGACCCGACGCTGTTCGACGACGGCTTGCAGGCGATCGAGGAACGGACCGGCTGGCACGGCTTCGGGGTGGTCCCGTGGTTCGCCGACGCCGCCCGGCTGCCGGCCGAGGACGCGGTCGCGCTCGAACGGCCGGCCGCGCTCGATCGGTCCGGAGCGACCCTGGTGGTCGCCGTCCCGAAGCTGTCGCGGATCGCCAATTTCGACGACCTCGACCCGCTGCGGGCCGAGCCGTCGGTCGACCTGCGGATCGTGCCGCCGGGGCAGGCGCTGCCCGGCGACGCCGACCTGGTGCTGCTGCCCGGCTCCAAGTCGACCATGGGCGACCTGCGGTTCCTGCGCGAGCAGGGCTGGGACGTCGACCTCGCCGCCCACGTCCGGCGCGGCGGCCGGGTGCTCGGCCTGTGCGGCGGCTACCAGATGCTCGGCCGGCGGATCAGCGATCCGGAGGGTATCGAAGGGCCGCCGGGCACCGCCGAGGGCCTCGGCCTGCTCGACGTCGAGACCGTCCTGACCCCCGACAAGACCCTGACCCGCACCCGCGCCCGCCACGACGCCACCGGCGAGCCGGTCGAGGGCTACGAGATCCACATCGGCCGGACCGACGGCCCGGACCGGGCCCGGCCGGTGCTCACGCTCGACGACGGCCGGCCGGAAGGCGCGGCGTCGGCTGACGGCCGGGTCGCCGGCTGTTACCTGCACGGCCTGTTCGCCGCCGACGGCTTCCGGCGTGCCTACCTTCGCGATCTCGGCGGCGACGGCGATGCCGGGCTCGGCTTCGACGCGTCGGTCGATGCGGTGCTGGACCGGCTGGCCGATCATCTGGAGCGCCATCTCGACACCGACGCCCTGCTGGCGGCGGCGCAACCGATGGCAGGCCCGCAATGATCGAGAGCCTCGACGTCCGGACCCTCGCCGTCATCACGTCGCTGGTGCTGCTCTCGGTCACTGGCGTGCTGGCGATCGTGTACTTCACCCAGCGGGTCTATCCCGGGTTCGCGCACTGGCTCGGCTGGCAGGCCGCGGTGACCGCCGGGGTCATCGTGTTCGCCCTGCGCGGGCCGGAGCCGTCACCGGTCGGGTTGATGCTGACTCAGCTCCTGCTGCTGACCGCACCGGCCTTGCTGTTCGACGGGCTGATCCGGTTCCACGGCCTGTACTCGACCCGCACTCCCGCCCTGACAAACTACGCGCTGGTCGCAGCGGCGTTGCTGCTGCAGGTCTGGTTCACCTTCGTCGCCCCGAATCCCGATGCCCGGATCGCGGTGTTCGCGATCACCCGGGCGGTCCTCCAGCTTCGTTGCGCGGGCGAGCCGCTGCGGGTTGCCAGCGCGCGGCGCAGCCCGGCCTTCTGGCTGCTGGTGGGCATCCTGGTGCTGCTCAGCCTCAGCGAGTTGAACCACGCCTGGCGAGTCCTGCAGCCCGGACCGATGGTCGACCTGCTGCAGAGCGACAACGTCCGGACCGCGCTGATCCTGGCGATCGTCGGTGACATCCTGGCGGCCTACGGCCTGGTGCTGCTGACCAACGAGCGGCTCGAGGGCGAGCTGCGCGCCGCCCGGCACAACATCGAGGTGCTGGCCCGCACCGACAGCCTGACCGGGCTGTGGAACCGCAGGCATTTCGAGGACACCGTCGAGATCGAGATCGAGCGGGCGCGACGCTACGGCACGCCGTTGTCGCTGCTGACCCTGGACGCCGACCACTTCAAGCGGATCAACGACAGCCACGGCCACCATGTCGGCGACGACGTGCTGCGCAAGATCGCCCAGCTGCTGGGCCAGCAGATCCGCCGCTCCGACCTGCTGTGCCGCTGGGGCGGCGAGGAGTTCATGGTGCTGGTGCCGGAGACCGACGGCGACCGCGCCGCCACCATGGCCGAGAAGATCCGACAGCGGGTCGCGGCCCACGAGTTCGAAGGCGTCGGCCGGGTCACGGTCAGCATCGGCGTCGGGCAGGCGGGCCGGGGCGAGACCGCGGACGCCTGGCTGCGCCGGGTCGACGCGGCGCTCTACCAGGCCAAGCAACGCGGGCGCAACCGCGTGGTGCTGGCCGACGGGCCTGCCGTCGCCGTGCCGGCAGCCTGAGGTCCCGGCGCCGAGACCCCCAAGCCGAGTTCCTTGGACGCGCCGCTCGATTCGTGCCAGCCTCGAGGTCCTCATGGGTCGGCGACCGTCGGCCCGAGCGGTGCGCCCGCACCGTCAAGAACGCGATCGAACGCGTCGCCGAGCCACCCAGGGAGGTTTGCCGGACATCGTCTTGTGGGGGACCCAACATGAAACGACTCGCCGCAGTACTCACCGCCCTTCTTCTGTCGACCGCCGCGCACGCAGCACCGCTCAGGACCGGCGTCGACGGCACGTTCGCGCCGCATGCCATGCCGACCCTCAACGGCGGCGTCGAAGGCTTCAACATCGATCTCGCCAACGAGATCGGCGAGCGCACGAAGCGCGGTGTCGTCATCGACGCCACCCAGTTCTCGGGGCTTCTGCCGGGGCTGCAGGCCGGTACCTACGACTTCATCGCCGCGCCGACGACCGTCACCAAGGAACGGGCGTCGAACCTGCTCTTCACCGAGGGCTACCTGAACACCGACTACCAGTTCGTGATCCTCAAGAACACGCCGGACATCAAGGATCTGGCCGAGCTGAAGGACAAGACCGTCGCGGTCAACCGCGGCTCGGTCTACGAGAGCTGGGCGCGCGGCCTGACCGACAAGATCGGCTGGAAGATCGAGAGCTTCGGCACCAACACCGACGCCGTGCAGGCGGTCATCGCCGGCCGCGCCTACGCCAACGTCGCCGGCAACACGGTGTCGGCCTGGGCGGTCAAGAAGAACCCGCGCATCAGGCTTTCCTACCTGCACTCCACCGGGCTGGTCTGGGCGGCGCCGACCCGCAAGGACGACCCGGAGATGCGCAAGCTGATCGAGAACGCCATCGAGTGCATGAAGCTCGACGGCACCATGGCGGCCATGCACGAGAAGTGGTTCGGCACCAAGCCGGCGCCGGGCTCGGCGGCGGTCACCGTGTTCCCGGGCTACGGCGTGCCGGGCATGCCGGGCTACGACCCGACCGAGCACAAGCCGAGCTGCGGCTGACGGTCCGGTTTCCGAAAAGCGATACCCGCGGGCGGCACCTCCGGTGCCGCCCGTCCGTTCCGTTCCCGATCGCCGGAGGTAAGCCGTGTCCGACGACAACGCGATGCTGGACGTCGCCGGCCTGCGCAAGAGCTTCGGGTCGCTGGAGGTTCTGCGGGGCATCGACCTGACGGTCCGGCCGCAGGAGCTGGTGTTCGTCATCGGGCCGTCCGGGTCCGGCAAGAGCACCCTGCTGCGCTGCTGCAACCGCCTGGAGGAGCCCGACGAGGGCTCGATCCGGGTCGACGGCGTCGAGCTGCTCGACCCCAAGACCGACATCAACGCCATGCGCCGGCGCATCGGCATGGTGTTCCAGTCGTTCAACCTGTACCCGCACATGACCGTGCTCTCGAACGTCACGCTGGCCCTGCGCAAGGCGCTCGGCAAGAGCCGGACGGAAGCCCGCGAGATCGGCGAGGCGGCGCTGGCCCGGGTCGGGCTGGCCGACAAGGTCGACGCCTATCCGGCGCAGCTCTCCGGCGGCCAGCAGCAGCGCGCGGCGATCGCCCGGGCGGTCGCGCTGGAGCCGAAGATCATGCTGTTCGACGAGCCGACCTCGGCGCTCGACCCCGAGCTGGTCGGCAGCGTGCTGGCGGTCATGCGCGAGTTGCGCGAGGCCGGCATGACCATGGTGGTGGTCAGCCACGAGATGCGGTTCGCCCGCGACGCCGCCGACCGGGTGATCTTCATGGACGACGGCGTGATCGTCGAGCAAGGCCCGCCGGAGCGGATCTTCGGCAGCCCCGAGCACGCCCGCACCCGCAGCTTCCTGGCCGACGTGGCGGCGTAGGGGACGGCCCGATGGATCGCTTCGTCGACGCCTTCCTGAACCCGGCCGTCATCGAGAAGTACCTGCCCGACATCCTGTGGGGCATGGTGGTCACCGTCGAGGTCGCCGCCGCCGTGGTGGTGACCGGGGTGCTCGGCGGCCTGGTGCTGGCCGCCATCCGCAGCTTCCGGGTGCGCCCGCTGAACGCGCTGATCGTGCTGTTCGTCGACGTGTTCCGGGCGCTGCCGCCGCTGGTGATCATCCTGATCGCGTATTTCGGGCTGCCCAACGTCGGCATCAGCCTGTCCGGCTTCACCGTGCTGTGGCTGGTGCTGTCGCTGGTGCTGGCGGCGTTCTCCGAGGAGATCTTCTGGTCGGGCATCCTGTCGATCCGCAAGGGCCAGTGGGAGGCGGCGCGCAGCACCGGGCTCAGCTTCGTGCAGACCCTGGCCTGGGTGATCCTGCCGCAGGCGGTGCGCATGACGGTGCCGCCGCTGACCAACCGGACCATCGCGATCACCAAGAACACCGCGCTGGGTGCGGTGATCGGCGTGCCGGAGATCCTGATGCAGGCGCAGACCGCGCAGAGCTTCTCCGGCAATGCCACGCCGCTGCTGATCGGCTCGCTCGCCTACATCCTGCTGTTCATCCCGGTGGTCGCGGTCGGGCGCTGGCTCGAGACCCGGTTCGCGTGGGGAAGGGCGTAGGCCATGGAGTTGTTCGTCGACCAGTTCCTGAACCTCGAGATCATGCGACAGGCGTTCCCGCTGCTGCTGCGCGGCCTCGGCATGACCCTGCTGCTGTGCCTGGCGGTGGTGCCGCTCGGCCTGGTCGGCGGCCTGGCGGTCGCCCTGATCTGCCGCAGCCGGTGGCGGGCGGTGCGCTGGCCGGCCTACGCGCTGATCGACTTCTTCCGGGCGGTGCCGCCGCTGGTGCTGCTGATCTTCATCTACGCCGGCCTGCCGTTCGTCGGCATCCGGCCCAGCCCGTTCGTGGCGGTGTGCGTGGCGTTCCTGCTGAACACCAGCTCGTACTACGGCGAGATCTACCGGGCCGGCATCGACAGCATCGGCCGCGGCCAGTGGGAGGCGGCGCGCTCGACCGGCCTCAACGTGTTCCAGACCTTGGCCTGGGTGATCGTCCCGCAGGCGGTGCGCAACGTGCTGCCGGACCTGATCTCCAACACCGTCGAGGTGGTGAAGCTGACCTCGATCGCCAGCGTGGTGGCGATGCCGGAGCTGCTGTACGCCGCCGACATGGCGCGCTCGCTGACCTACAACCCGTCGCCGATCGTGCTGGCGGCGGCGATCTACCTGGCGCTGCTGTGGCCGTGCGTAAGGCTGCTCAGCCGGATGGAGCACAAGGTCGCGCGGTAAACCACAGGACTTCGCCTTCCTCCCTCATCCCGGGCGAGCACAGCGAGACCCGGGACCCAACCGACCGGCATGGGGCCCCGGCTCTGCGCGACTACGTCGCTTCGGCCGGGATGAGGGTCAATGGGCTGGCTCAGCCCCCGACCGCGAACCCCTCGTAGCCGTTCGCCGCGACCTCGTCGCAGCGCGCCACATAGGCCGGGAAGCCGCCGATATAGGGCATGAACACCCGCGGCTTGCCGGGCACGTTGGCGCCGACGTACCAGGAGCTGCAGGTCGAGCGCAGGGTGTTGCCGGCGACCTCGGCGTTGTGGCCGACCCAGGCATCCTCGGCCGCGACGCTGGCCTCGATGCGGTCCTCGCCGTGCTCGCGCAGCCAGGCGAAGCAGTCGGTGATCCACTCCACGTGCTGCTCGATGGTCGGCAGCATGTTGGTCAGTACCGACGGGCTGCCCGGCCCGGTCACCGTGAACAGGTTCGGGAACCCGGCGATCGCCAGCCCGAGGTAGGAGCGCGGGCCGTCCTTCCACTTGTCGCGCAGGCCGAGCCCGCCCTTGCCGCGGATGTCGACCTTCAGCAGCGCCCCGGTCATGGCGTCGAAGCCGGTGGCGTAGACGATGGCGTCGACCTCGTACTCGACTCCCCCGACCTTCACGCCCTTGGGCGTGATCGCCTCGACCGGCGAGTCGCCGATGTCGACCAGGGTGACGTTCGGCCGGTTGTAGGTGGCGTAGTAGCCGGTATCGACGCACAGCCGCTTGCAGCCGATCACGTTGGTCGGGCACAGCTTCTCGGCGGTCTCGGGATCCTCGACGATCTCGCGGATCTTGCCGCGCACGAAATCGGCCGCGGTGGCGTTGGCCGCGTCGTCCAGCATCAGGTCGTTGAACGCGCCCATGAAGGTCAGGCCGCCCTCGGCCCAGCGCTTCTCGTACTCGCGCTTCAGTTCCTCGGGCGTCGCCTGCTTGGCCGGGTGCATGTTGGGGTGGAAGGCGATGCCGTTGACCATCCGCTTGCCCCAGGCCCGCAGCGCCGGGTAGTCGGCCTTCACCGCCCGCACCCGCTCCGGGTCGAGCGGCGCGTTGTGCGCCGGGATCGTGTAGTTCGGCGTGCGCTGGAACACCGTCAGCTGCGCGGCCTGCTCGGCGATCAGCGGGATCGACTGGATCGCCGACGAGCCGGTGCCGATCACCGCCACCCGCTTGCCGGTGAAGTCGACGCCCTCATGCGGCCAGTTGCCGGTGTGATAGGTGACGCCCGCGAAGCTGTCGCGGCCCTGGAAATCCGGGGTGTTGGACGACGAAAGGCAGCCGGTCGCCATCACGCAGAAGGTCGCCGTCACCCGGTCGCCGGCCTCGGTCTCCAGGGTCCAGCGGTGCCCGGCCTCGTCGTAGGTCGCCTTGCCGACCCGCGTGTCGAACCGGATGTCGCGGCGCAGGTCGAAGCGGTCGGCGACATGCTCGGCGTACGCCAGGATCTCCGGCTGGGTGGCGTAGCGCTCGCTCCACTCCCACTCCTGCTGCAGGTCGTCGTCGAACTGGTAGGAGTACTGGATGCTCTCGATGTCGCAGCGCGCACCCGGGTAGCGGTTCCAGTACCAGGTGCCGCCGACCCCGCTGCCGGCCTCCAGGACCGTGGTCCTGAAGCCCATGCCGCGCAGCCGGTGCAGCATGTACAGGCCGGCGAACCCGGCGCCGACGATCACCACGTCCAGATCGGGGTTCGGCTTCGCGGTCGGCATTTTGAACCTCCGTTTCAAAATTCCATGCAAGCCTAACCCGAGCGACCGGGGCGCAGGCAAGCCCGAAGCGCCGAAGCCGCCCGACGGGCTGGCCTCCGGCGCGGCGGGCGCGCTATCGTCACGCAAAAGCTGTCGACAATATCTCAGAGGGTGAAACGCCATGGCCCTGACGATCCGGCCGATCAATCCCAGGCGCGACGACTTCGTGGCCGAGGTCACGGGCGTCGACATCGCCGCCGGCGTCTCGGCGGAGACCGCCGCCGAGATCGAGGACGCCATGGATCGCTACGCGGTCCTGGTGTTCCCGGACCAGAACATCACCGACGACCAGCAGTACGCGTTCTCCCAGCACTTCGGGCCGATGGAGACCGCCACCGGCGACATCGCGAAGCTGGAGGACCGGCGCCTGTCGATGAACATCAACGACATCTCGAACCTGGACAAGAACGGCCAGGTACTGGCGCGCGACGACCGGCGCCGGCTGTTCGGGCTCGGCAACATGCTCTGGCACTCCGACAGCTCGTTCAAGGCGACCCCGGCGAAGTACTCGCTGCTGTCGGCGCGGATCATCCCCGAGGAGGGCGGCAACACCGAGTTCGCCGACATGCGCGCCGCCTGGGACGACCTCGACCCGGCGACCCAGGCCGAGTGCCTGGACCAGGTGTGCGAGCACAGCCAGCTGTACTCGCGCGGCTCGCTCGGCTTCGACCAGTTCACCGAGGACGAGAAGATCAAGTGGACGCCGGTGCCGCAGCGGCTGGTGCGCCGCCACCCGCGCACCGGCCGGCTGAACCTGTACCTGGCGTCGCATGCCGGCGCGATCCGCGGCTGGCCGGTGCCGGAGGCCCGGATGTTCCTGAGGGACCTGACCGAGCACGCCACCCAGCGCGAGTACACCTACTCGCACCGCTGGCGGCCGCACGACCTGGTGATGTGGGACAATCGCGTGGTCATGCACCGGGCCCGGCGCTACGACCGCACCAAGGTCCGCGACATGCACCGCACCACCGTCGCCGACAGCGCCCCGACCCTGGAGCAGCCGTTCTGAGCGAACGGCTCGGGCGACGGAGCGGCGGGTGGGTCCCGGCTCGCCCGCGCCGAGGACGGCGCGTTCGTCCGGAATGACGACGATGAAGAGGCGGGCCGCACACGACACCCCCTTCCCTGTCGTCATTCCGGACGGGACCACCGCAAGTGGGACCGATCCGGAACCTACCGGCAGCCCCCGGAGCCCCACGGCCTTCCCCTCACGACATCGGCGGCGCCTGGATCTCGCGCAGCAGCTTGCGGCGGATCTTGCCGAGGTAGTCGCGGTAGCTCTCGGCGCGGATCACGAAGGCGCCGACCCCGCCGATCAGCTGGTCCTCGAAGTAGTCGCCGAGCCCGAGCACCTGGTTCTCGATCGCCAGGGCGTTGATCGTGGTGCCGGTCGCCAGCACCTCCGCCCGCACGCCGGACAGCCCGTCGCCCTGGTTGTTGTAGCCGTCGCCCGACAGGTCGATGGTGCGGCGGGTGCCCTCGAAACCGTTGGCCTCGAACAGCTGGTTGGCGACCCGGATCGCCGATGAGATCGAGGTCGCCCCGGTCTGGATCTGCCGCGGCGAGCGGTCGATGCGGTCGGCGAAGGCGGCGGCGTCCGCCGCGCTGGCGATCCGGGTCCACGGCAGCACCCGCTGCTGGCGGTCGGCGCTGGCCCATTCCATCAGGGTGACGGCGATCGCGCCGTACTGGCCGTTGCCGATCGCCGCGACCAGGTCGGGGTCGCGGAACGCGTAGGCCAGCCCCTCGAGCTGCAGGTTGAACTCGATGTAGTCGACGCTGGCCGAGGAATCGACCGCCAGCACCAGCTCCAGGTCGACCGGCTCGGCCCGGGCGGGCGTCCCCCGGCCGGCGACGGCGAGAACCGGGACGAGGGCCAGGGCGAGGAGCAGCGTTCGCATGTCGGGATGGTGGTCAGCGGGACGGTGGCGGGACGGCCGCCACTCGAACCCGGCTTTCGGGCAAGGGTAAGGCGCGTCCGGGACCGGGACCCTCGGGATCCATCTCGCTGACCGTCAGGCTGCGGATCTCGCGGATCAGCTTGCGCCGGATCGCCGCGACATAGTCCCGGTAGTCGGTCGCGACCTCGACGAAGGCGCCGGTGCCGCCGATCACCCGGTCCTCGAAGTAATAGTTCAGGGTCGGATGCTCGTTGAGGATCGCCAGTGCGTTGACCGTCACGCCCTGGGCCACCACGATGCGGCGGACCTCCTCGACCTTGCGGCCCTGGTTGTTGCGGCCGTCGCCCGACAGGTCGATGACCCGGCGGTCGCTCTCGAACGGCGCGGTGCGCAGCAGCGCGGTGCCGAACGACAGTGCCCCGGCGATCGAGGTGGCACCGGTCGGGATCGCCCGCTCCAGCGCGTCGATCCGGTCGGCCAGCGCCAGCGCGCCGCCGGCGTCCCCGACCTGCGTCCAGCCGACCACCTGCACCTGCTGGCTGGCCCCGGCCCACTCCATCACCGCGACGGCGATCCGCTTGAGCGGACCGGCGGCGATCGCGTCCACCACCTCGCGGTCGCGGAACGCCGCCGCCAGGCCGCCGCGCTGCTGGGCGTACTCCTCGGCATCGACGCTGGCCGAGGTGTCGAGTGCCAGCACCAGCGTCATGTCGACGGCCGGCTCCGACGCCCCGGCCGGCCCGACGAACGCCCCTACAGACGCCCCGAACAGGACGCCTGCAGCCACCATCCCGGCCGACCATCGCGAGGCCCGGCCGACGGTCATGGCCCCCCCGCCCCGATGCCGGCCGCCGACGGCAGCCGCGCCAGCTGCCCCGCGCCACCCCGGACGCGACTGACCGGCGTCTCGCCGATCTCGCGCAGCAGCTTGCGGCGGATCGCCTCCGGATAATCCGGGTAGTCGCTGGCCGCCATCACGAAGGCCCCGAAGCCGCCGATCACCCGTTCGCCGAAATACTCCTCCAGGTCGGGCATCTCGTTGAGGATCACCAGCGCGTTGATGGTCACGTCGCGGGCCAGCGCGGCCTCGCGGGCGAGGTCGATCCGGCGCCCCTGGTTCTGCACGCCGTCGGACGAGATGTCGATCACCTGCCGGGCCGCCACGAAGCCGTTGTTCGCGAACTGGGCGGAAGCGAAGTCGAGTGCGCCGGAAATCGAGGTCACGCCGGAGTCGAACGCCCGCCCCAACCCGGCGATCTGGGCGCCGAACGCGATCGAGGCGGCGGGCCCGTCGATCCGGGTCCAGGGGATCTGCACGAACTGCTGGTAGCGGCCCGACCACTCGACCACCGCGACCGCGATCGAGCCGAGCGGACCGTCGGCGATCGCCCGGTGCACCGCCGGGTCGCGGAAGGCGTCGGCAAGCCCGCCGATCTGCAGCGCGTACTCGGCGCCGTCGACGCTGTCCGAGGAGTCGATCGCCAGCACCAGTTCCAGGTCGACCGGCACTTCCGCCAGGGCCGCGACCGGAGCCAGCCCGCCGGCCAGGACCAGCAGGACGGACCCTGCCAGCCAACCGATGCCGGAACGTCCCTCCATGCCCACAGACTTGCATCGGGGGGCGGGCAAATCCAGTGTGGCCGCTTGACCCCTCACGTGCGTGTGTCCACAATCATACGCATACGAACGACCTGGACGCGCCCGACGCGAACCGGGCGGGGGACGAACAGGACAACGGCCGGAGACGGCGACCGTGGATGCCTATACGCGACCGGAACGGCTGGAGGACGCGCTGTCGGCGCTGCGCGAGCGCCCGCTGACGGTCCTCGCCGGCGGCACCGACCACTTCCCGGCGCGCGTCGCCCACACCCCCGACGAGGACCTGCTGGACGTCACCGCCCTGCCCGAGCTGCGCGGCATCCGGTACGAAGTCGACGGCGGCCTGGTCATCGGCGCCGCGACTACCTGGAGCCAGCTGGTCGCCGCCGACCTGCCGCCGGCCTGCGACGGCCTGAAGGCGGCGGCGCGCGAGGTCGGCGGCGTGCAGATCCAGAACCGCGGCACGCTCGGCGGCAACCTGTGCAACGCCTCGCCGGCCGCCGACGGGGTGCCGGCGCTGCTGTCGCTCGACGCCGAGGTCGAGCTGGCGTCGCTCGACGGGCTCCGCCGGCTGCCGCTGGACGAGTTCGTGCTCGGCAACCGCCGGACCGCCCGCCGGCCGGACGAGCTGCTGACCGCGATCCGGCTGCCGGCGGCCGCACTTTCCGGCACCGGCCGGTTCCTGAAGCTCGGCGCCCGGCGCTACCTGGTGATCTCGATCGTCATGGTCGCCGGCACCATGACCAAGGCCCCCGACGGCACCGTCGCCGCCGTCCGGCTGGCGGTCGGCGCCTGCTCGGCGGCGGCCCTGCGCCTGCGCGGGCTGGAGACGTCGCTGGTCGGCCGACCGGCCGCCGAGGCCGCGGCCGCCGTGACCGACGCCCACCTTGCCGGGCTGCAGCCGATCGACGACGTGCGGGCCGACGCCGACTATCGACGTGAGACCGCCGGCGTGCTGGTCCGGCGCTGCCTCGCCGAGCTCGCAACGGAACGAGGGGCAGCCGATCGAGGGGACTCATGACGACCGCGACGATCACACTGACGGTGAACGGGGCGGAGCGGAGCGTCACCGTCGACCCGGCGCGCCGCCTGTCGCGGGTGCTGCGCGACGATCTCGGCCTGACCGGCACCAAGGTCGGCTGCGACGCCGGCGACTGCGGCGCCTGCACGGTGCTGCTGGACGGCGTCCAGGTCTGTGCCTGCCTGACCCCGGCCGCCCAGGCCGCCGGCTCGACCGTGGTCACCGTCGAGGGGCTGGCCGAGGCGGATGGCCGGCTGTCGGCGCTGCAGCGCGCCTTCCAGCGTCACGGCGCCGCCCAGTGCGGGATCTGCACCCCCGGCATGCTGATGGCGGCGGCCGACCTGCTGGCCCGCGAGCAGCACCCTGGCCGCGAGCAGGCGATGGACGCACTCGGCGGCGTGTTGTGCCGCTGCACCGGCTACCAGAAGATCGTCGAGGCGGTGCTGGACGTCGCCTCTAACGCCCCGGACCCGGCGATGCCGGCGGCCGGTACCGCGGTCGGCGTCCGGGTCGCCCGCCTGGACGGCGCCGGCAAGCTGGACGGCAGCGAGCTGTACGGCGACGACCAGTGTCCGGAGGGCGCGCTCTGGCTCAAGGTCGTGCGCTCGCCGCACGCGCTCGCCGACTTCGCGCTCGGCGACGTCGACGGCTGGGCCGCCGCCACCCCCGGCGTGGTGACCGTGCTGACCGCCGCCGACGTGCCCGGCCACAACAGCTTCGGCATCTACCCGACCCTCAAGGACCAGCCGGTGTTCGCCGAGCGCTTCGTGCGTTACCGCGGCGAGTCGGTGGCCGCCGTGGTGCTCGACAGCCGGGCCGCATTCGAGGCGCTCGACCTCTCCGGCTTCCCGATCGACTGGTCGCCGCGCGCGGCGCTGGTCGGGGTCGAGGCGGCGCAGGCCGACGGTGCGGTGCAGTTGCACGAGGCCTCGCCCGGCAACGTGCTGATCCGCGGCCGGGTGGCGAGCGGCGACGTCGACGCCGCCTTCGCCCGGGCCGACGCGGTGGTCGAGGGTTCGTTCGAGACGCCGTTCGTCGAGCACGCCTACATCGAACCCGAGGCCGGTTGGGCGAAACCGGCGGAGGGCCCTGACGGGACCAGGCGGATCGAGCTGCGGGTCACCACCCAGACCCCGTACATGGACCGCGACGAGGTCGCCCACGTGCTCGGCATCGCGCCGGAGCGGGTGCGGATCGTGCCGTCGGCGGTCGGCGGCGGGTTCGGCGGCAAGCTCGACCAGTCGCTGCAGCTGCCGCTGGCGGTCGCGGTCTGGAAGCTCGGGCGGCCGGTCGCGGCGCTTTGGAACCGGCCGGAGAGCCTGGCGTCGTCGACCAAGCGCCATCCGGCCCGCATGCAAGCCGCGCTGGCCGCCGACCGCTCCGGGAAGATCCTCGGCTACCGCTTCCACGGCGACTTCGACACCGGCGCCTACGCCTCCTGGGGACCGACGGTGGCCGGCCGGGTGCCGGTGCACGCGCCGGGTCCGTACCGGGTGCCGGCGGTGCTGGCGACCAGTGCGGCGGTCTACACCGACGGGCCGCCGGCCGGTGCGTTCCGCGGTTTCGGCGTGCCGCAGGCGGCGATCGCCGGCGAGGCGCTGCTCGACCGCATGGCCGACCGGCTCGGGATCGACCGGCTGGAGTTCCGGCTGACCAACGCGCTCAGGGCCGGCGAGCCGACCGCCACCGGCCAGCGCATCGAGGCGTCGGTCGGGCTCGCCGCCTGCCTGGAGGCGCTGCGCCCGCACTGGCGCGACTACCTGGCGCTGTGCGAGGCGGCGGAGGCCCGCGGCGGCAGCATGCGGCTCGGCGCCGGCATCGGCTGCATGTGGTACGGCTGCGGCAACACCTCGATGTCGAACCCGTCGATCATGCGGCTCGGCCTCAAGCCCGACGGGTCGCTGGTCCTGTACAACGGCGCCGTCGACATCGGCCAGGGCAGCTACACCATCATGGCCCAGATCGCCGCCGACGCGCTCGGCGCGCCGCTCGACCGGGTCGCCCAGGTGTGCGGCGACACCGACCGGACCGCCGACGCCGGCAAGACCTCGGCCTCGCGCCAGACCTTCGTGTCCGGCAAGGCGTCGGAGCTGGCCGGGCTCGACCTGCGGGCCCAGCTGCTGCGGCTGGCCAACGCCGGCGACGATGCCGAGCTGAGCTTCGAGGACGGCCGGGTCCTGGTGCGCCACGACGGCCGGACGCGGGCGATCGAGCTGGCCGGCATGCCGACCGACGCCGAGGGCGACGTGCTGGTCGGCAGCGGCACCTTCGACCCGCCGACCGAGCCGCTGGACGCCGACGGCCAGGGCAAGCCCTACGCCACCTACGCCTTCGCCGCGCAGATCGCGCTGGTCGCGGTCGACCTGGAGCTCGGCACCACCAGGGTGCTGAAGATGGTCGCCGCCCACGACGTCGGCCGGGCGATCAACCCGACCCTGGTCGAGGGCCAGATCCACGGCGGCATCGCCCAGGGGCTGGGGCTGGCGCTGATGGAGGAATACCTGCCCGGCCGCACCGAGAACCTGCACGACTACCTGATCCCGACGGTCGGCGACATGCCGGAGATCACCTGCATCCTGGTGGAGGACGCCGAACCGCTCGGCCCGTACGGCGCCAAGGGCATCGGCGAGCCGGCGCTGGTGCCGACCGCGCCCGCCGTCCTGGGCGCGATCCGGCACGCCACCGGCGTCGACATCACCCGCGTGCCCGCCCTGCCGCATCGGGTGCGGGCGGCAATGCGGGCGAGAGAGAGGGCCGCGGAATGAGCGACGCCGCCGCCGACCAGATCACCGACCCCGCCGGCGAGATCGTCCGCTGCGACGCCTGCCCGGTGCTGTGCCGGATCCGCAAGGGCAAGGCCGGCGCCTGCGACCGTTACGCCAACCACGACGGTGCGCTGGTCCGCCTCGACCCGCTGGTGGTGACCGAGCGCGTGATCGCCCGCGACGGCGAGGTCGTGCCGTTCCTGGAGGCGGCGCCGGAGTGGGACGGCAAGCTGGTCTCCGACCCTCCGGTCTTCGTGACCGGCATCGGCTCCGGCACCACCTACCCGGACTACAAGCCGGCGCCGTTCATCGTCGCCACCGAGTGGCAGGGCGTCGACACCGTCACCGTGGTGACCGAGGGGATCTTCAGCTACTGCGGCGCCAAGGTGAAGATCGACACCGACCGCCATCTCGGCCCCGAGCAGGCGGCGGTGCGGGTCGACGGCGAGCCGGTCGGCCACGTCACCACCGCCGAGTACGGCTCGCAGATGCTGTCGCTCGGCGGCGTGCGCCACCTGGTGGGCGGCTCCAAGCGCGAGGGCACCGTCACCTGCGCCGCCCTGCTGGCGCTGTGCAACGGCGAGGCGGTCGACCTGGCGATCGACGGCGGCTCCACCGTCACCGTGCAGGCCGGCAAGCCGCCGGTGGTCGACGGCGAGCGCGAGGAGCGCATGCGGGTCGGCTGCGGCTCGGCCACCATCGGCATCTTCGCCCGGCAGTGGCTCGGCCATGCCGACGAGGTGATCGTGGTCGACGACCACATCACCGGGGTGCTGAGCGAGCACCAGGCCGGCCGGTTCCTGGACATGCGCCCCGGCGGCATCCGGGTGCGCGGCCGCAAGTCGACGCCCGGCCGCTACTTCCAGGTCGCCGAGCCGGGCTCCGGCTGGGGCGGCACCGACGTCACCGACCCGCTGGCGATCATCGAGAAGGTCGACCCGAAGTCCGCCTGGCCGGGCGAGCGGGTGCTGATGGTGTCGACCACCGGCGAGGACTCGGCGTATTTCGAGCTCGACGAGAACCTGCGCTTCGTGCCGATGCAGATGCCGAAGCCGCTGCAGGTGGTGGTCGACCGGATCGGCGAGAACTGCGAGCCCGCCCTGTGCACCGTGCTGTTCATGGGCGGGGCCGGCGGCAGCCTGCGGGCCGGGGTCACCGAGAACCCGGTGCGGCTGACCCGCTCGGTGCAGAACCTGATCACCCGGGTCACGGTCGGCGGTGCCCCGGCCTATGTCTGGCCGGGCGGCGGCATCACCCTGATGGCCGACGTCACCCGGCTGCCGGCCAACGCCTTCGGCTACGTCCCGACCCCGGCGCTGGTGGCGCCGATCGAGTTCACCCTGCCGCTCGCCGCCTACGAGGAGCTGGGCGGCCACATGGGCTCGGTGCGGGCGCTCGACGACGTTCTGGCCGAGCACCCGGAGCTGCGCCGCGAGGCCGGCCGGGCCGACAACCCGTGGCCGTACGATCCCCCGGGGAAGCGATGAGAGTGGCACGCCCTTCCCCTTCCTACCTCATCCCGGACGCGCGCAGCGCGATCCGGGACCGAGGCAGCGCACGCTGGGTCCCGGCTCCGGCTCGCCTGCAGCGAACCGGTCCGGGATGAGGATCGAAAGGGGAGCGTCACACGCGAGGCCGTCGCCATGACCGGCACCGCGTCCCGGCTGCCGGACGGTCGCCTGCACCTGCAGGAAGGCCCGATCGACCTGGTGATCGGCGCCGAGGGGCCGGCCGACGCCGTGCAATACGCCTACGCCGCGGCGATCCGCGCGTTCGACGGCCTGCTGGGCGGGCTGGCCGCCGAGTTGCGGCTGCTGCGCGCGGCCGCCGGAGAGACGCCGGCCGCCGTCCGGGGCCCGGTCGCCCATCGCATGGCCGCCGCCGTGCACCTGCACCGCGACGTGTTCGTCACCCCGATGGCGGCGGTCGCCGGCGCGGTCGCCGACCATGTGCTGGCGGCGATGGTCTCGGCGGCCCCCGGGCTTGCGAAGGCGTTCGTCAACGACGGCGGCGACATCGCCTTCCACCTGACGCCCGGCGCCCGCTTCGAGCTCGGCCTGGTGCCCGACATTACGGCACCGGCACTGGCCGGCAGCGCGGCGATCGGCTTCGACGACCCGGTACGGGGTGCGGCCACCAGCGGCCGCGGCGGGCGCTCGTTCTCGCTCGGCGTCGCCGACGCGGTGACGGTGCTCGCCCGCACCGCCGCCGAGGCCGACGTCGCCGCCACCCTGATCGCCAACGCCGTCGACCTGCCCGGCCATCCGGCGATCCGCCGCGGCCCGGCCAGCGCCGAGGACCCCGACAGCGATCTCGGCAACCGGCCGGTGGTGCTGGAGGTCGGGGAACTGTCGGAAGCGGAGATCGAGGCGGCGCTCGCCGCCGGGGCCGCCGAGGCGGAGCGGATGCGGGCCGCCGGCCTGATCCACGCCGCCGCCCTGGCGCTGCGAGGGCGATGGCGGGTGGCCGGCGACACCGGCCAGGTGGTGGCTATAGGGCGGCCGTCAGATCCGTCTTCGTGAAGTCGGTGCCCTTGAACAGCAATGGCGCCGAGTAGGTCGAAGCCAACGCATAGGCTGCGCAATCACCGAAGTTGAGCGCCGCAGGGTGCCGTCCTCTGCCGAAACGGACGAATGCCTCACGGGCCCGCAATGCCTGCTCGGCATCGAACGGGACGATCTCGATGATTTCGGCGGTCAGTGCATCGAGCCGTGCCCAGTCATCAATCGTCCCGGTCCTGCCGGCGATGACCATGGACGCCTCCAGAACGGAGATTGCCGAGATCAGGCGGCGGCCGGCACGAGCAATGGCGTGCATGCAGTCGTCGGCTTCCGGCTCCAGCCGGAGGATCGCGATTATCGCGGAGGTGTCGACGACGATCACCGCGGCAGCCCGTGCTCGTCGTACAGATCCTCGTCGGTAAGCAGCTCACGGCCCGCCAGTTCCGCAGCACTTCGTTCGGCAATCTCTCGAAGTTTGCGATAGACGGCCTCCCGGTCCGGACCAAGCGGTCGACGACGCACGCCGGCCTCGATGAACTCGGCCCCCGCCTTCTCCAGCTCCGCCTGGACCGCGGAAACCGTGTCCTCGCCGACCCTGCCGGTCCCGCCAGCCGCCTCCAGCCGCCGGATCGTGGCGACCGAGGTGCGGGCACGGCGCGCCAGCTCGCCCTGATCGAGGCGGAGGAGCGCACGGGCGGCGCGGATCTGCTCGGACGTGATCATGACTGAAAGATATCACGTCCGAGCGTTTCCGCTCAATCTCAGCGCCCCAGCACCGCGTTCCTGAGGCCGGCGGCCGCCCCCATGACCTGGACGATCAGGTCGGCCGGCACCGTCAGGTCCTCGAGCGTCGACTGCAGGTGCCCGGCGACCGCGTCGAAGTGGGCGTCGCCGATCCGGCCCTCGTCGACCAGCCGCCTGTGGGCGCTGCGCATATAGGTCTGCACGCCCTCGGTCTGGCCCTTGAACACCGTCCCGAAGAACGCCTTCTGCTTGCGCCGCTGGGCCGGCATGTCCATGGCGGCGAAGAACGGCGCCAGCAGCGGATCGCCCAGCACCTTGTCGTAGAAGCGGTCGACCGCCGCGTCGATGGCGGCCTCACCGCCGATAGCCTCGTAGAGTGACATCGCAACACCCGTTTTCTGCCTGCCCGGATCGGGACGGCCGAGGGTTTACGCCGCGACGGTATCAGGATGCCGTCGCCGATTGTTTCAATTGCTTCAGGAGGTCCGCGCCGGCGGTGACGCACCCGCCGGGCTGCTGTATAACGCCGCCATGACAGAGACACCGAAGATCCTCCGTCCCGTCCTGCTCTGCATCATGGACGGCTGGGGCGAGCGCGCCGACGCCGCGAACAACGCCGTGGCGCAAGCCGACACCCCGAACGTCGACCGCCTGCGCGCGACCTGGCCGACCGGGCTGATGAACGCGTCGGAGGAGCATGTCGGTCTGCCGCACGGCCAGATGGGCAACTCCGAGGTCGGGCACATGAACCTCGGCGCCGGCCGCGTCGTGTTCCAGGACCTGCCGCGCATCGACAAGGCGATCGCCGACGGCGAGATGGAGCGCCAGCCGGCGATCGACCGGATCGTCGACGCGCTGAAGGCCAGCGGCGGGACCTGCCACCTGATGGGGCTGGTCTCGACCGGCGGCGTCCACAGCCACCAGCGCCACGTCGCGGCCCTGGCCAAGGTCGTCGCCGGACGCGGCGTGCCGGTGGTGGTCCACGCCTTCACCGACGGCCGCGACTGCCCGCCGAAGAGCGCCGCCGGCCAGCTCGCCGACTTCCTGAAGGATCTCGGCGGCGCGGCGCGGGTCGCCAGCGTCACCGGCCGGTTCTTCGCCATGGACCGCGACAAGCGCTGGGAGCGGGTCGAGGCCGCCTGGAAGGCGGTGACGCTCGCCGAGGCCGAGCACCGGGCGGACGACGCGGTGGCGGCGGTCGAGGCCGCCTACGCCCGCGGGGAGACCGACGAGTTCGTCAGCCCGACGGTGATCGGCGAGGGTGCCGCGATCGGCGACGGCGACGGCATCGTCATGGCCAACTTCCGGGCCGACCGGGCGCGCGAGATCCTGACCGCGCTGATCGACCCGGATTTCGACGGCTTCGCGCGAACGCGGGTGCCGCAGCTCGCGATCGCCGCCGGCATGGTCGAGTACTCCTCGGCCCTGGCCGCCCGCATGGTCACGATCTTCCCGCCGATCGACCTGGTCGACACCCTGGGCGAGGTGGTGGCCAAGGCCGGCCTCAGGCAGCTCCGGATCGCCGAGACCGAGAAATACCCGCACGTCACGTTCTTCCTGAACGGCGGCCGCGAGGAGGTGTTCGAGGGCGAGGACCGGATCATGGTGCCGTCCCCGAAGGTCAAGACCTACGACCTGCAGCCGGAAATGTCGGCGCCCGAGGTCTGCGACAAGCTGGTCGCGGCCATCAAGTCCGGCACCTACGACCTGATCGTCGCCAATTTCGCCAACCCGGACATGGTCGGCCACACCGGCGACCTGCAGGCGGCGATCAAGGCGGTCGAGACCGTCGACACCTGCGTCGGCAAGGTCGCCGAGGCGATCGAGGCGGCGGGCGGCGCGATGTTCCTGACCGCCGACCACGGCAACTGCGAGACCATGGTCGACCCGGCGACCGGCGGCCCGCACACCGCCCACACCACCAACCTGGTCCCGACGGTCCTGGTCGGGGCGCCGGCCGACGTGGTCGGGCTGCGTACCGGCAAGCTGGCCGACGTGGCGCCGACCCTGCTGACGCTGATGGGCATCACGCCGCCGGCGGCGATGACCGGCACGCCCATGCTGGTGACCGCCGATGCGGCGGCCCGCGAAGCCCACGCCGCGCAGTAAGCCCGCCGGCCTCGCGGCGCCGGCCCTGGTGCTGGCGCTCGCGGGCGGCCTGCTTGCCGCTGGCGACCTGGTCGCCGTCGGGCAGCCGGCGGCCGCCCAGACCACGGCCCCGACCGTGCAAGCCGACCCAGGGCAGGCCGACCCCGAGCGTGCCGCCCGGGAGCTCAAGCGGATCGAGGAGGACCTCGCCGGCGGCCGCTCCAGCAAGGCGCAGTTGGACCGGCTGGCGACCGAACTGGCCCGCGAGGTCGAGCACCTGCGGACCGACATGGCGGAGACCGCCACGCGCCAGCAGCGCACCGAGGAGACCGTCGGCGAGGTCGAGGCCACCCTGGCCGTCCTGCGCCATGAGGCCGGCGAGAAGCGCGGCGTCCTGGCGACCCGCCAGCTCGAGCTCGGGCAGCTGGTCGGCGCCCTGCAGCGGCTGGCGCGGCGCCCCCCGGAGGCACTGCTGCTGATGGGACGGCCACCGCTGGAGACCGTGCGCACCGGCATCCTGCTGGAGGCCGCGATCCCGCAGATCAACGCCGAGGCGGAACGGCTGAAGGGCGAGCTGGCCAGCCTGGCCGAGGTCGAGGCGAACATCCGCGACCAGCGGGCGCGGCTCGACACCGCGACCGCGCAACTCGACCGCGAGCGCCGCCGGCTGGCCGCCCTGGCCGACCAGAAGGCGGCGCTGCTGGCGACCACCGAGACCCGCGCCGCCGGCACCGCCGAGCGGCTGCAGACACTGGCGGAATCCGCCCGCTCGCTGCGCGAGTTGCTGGCCGGCATCGAGGCGCAACGAGCAAAGGAGCGCGCCGAGGAACGGCGGCTGGCCGCGCTGGTCCGCCCGCCCGCCCCTACGGCGCCCGAGCTGCGGGCGCCCGAGCCCGACCGGCAGCCCGCACCGCCCGCCCCCTCCGCC
>Ga0070728_10000864_pt1 | contig 52537 bp, 29 predicted proteins | sample tdDd471_FD_66723 | JGI IMG/M metagenome (GOLD analysis project Ga0070728, IMG submission 66723) | Marine sediment microbial communities from the Atlantic coast under amendment with organic carbon and nitrate - tdDd47.1 | ecosystem: Environmental > Aquatic > Marine > Coastal > Sediment | place... | reverse complement strand
CTGCGGGTCGCCGCGGTGGCTCCCGAGGGGAAGACCTATTTCTATTTGACAGACCAGGTGGATTCGGTAAACTTAATCGTTGATGAAAATGCCGATACAGTTTCCCGGTTTGAGTATCTTCCTTACGGTGAAACGTGGGTTGAGGAAGGGGAGGATAAGCATAATCCGAAGTATAATAGTCAGGAGCTGGATAAAGAGACAGGATACTATTATTATAATGCGCGGCATTATGATCCGGAAATAGCCCGTTTTGTCACGGCGGATAATGTTATTGATGGTGAGGGGGATAGTCAAGGTTGGAATAGGTATAGTTATGTTAAGGGGAATCCGGTTGTTTATAAGGATCCGACTGGGCATATGGGAGATGGCTATTCTTGTGGGTTTGGGGGATTGTTAGACAGAATATTTGGACCTAAAAATAATACAGGGAGTTCAGGTGGTGGTAGCTCAGATAAGAAACATCCAAGCTTAAAACAAACTCCGGAGCAGTTGAAAAAATTTGCGAAAGAACATTATCAGAAAAAAGATGATACTTTGTCTGATAAATTACAAAAACATTTACATAAGCTTCCTATCAATTCTAAAGATAAAAGAAATAAGAGGGTTATTGCTAATGATATAGCGTCATCATCATGCTACTCATTATCTCTATATAATAATTTGAAAGGAATTGGAGCAAATGTTGAATCTTCTTATGAGAAATTTTTTGAAAGACATACTAAAGAAATGAAGGATTGGCCTCCTAAATCGAAGCAATCTCGAATTAGAGTAGAGGATGCCTATGTTAGAGCTGCAGATTTAATAGTTAAAAAATATCGAGTTAATGGGGAAAAGCTGAGATATCACTATACTAATAAATGGTCTGATTATATTAATAATAAAAGTCAAATAGGAATAGTAAAAGTAAAAGGCCATTTTAGAAATTTTTATCAGCATAATGGCGAAAGATATGTTACTGATACTGGATATAAATTGAGTGGTAAAAAGGCTTCACAAGTTATAACTAAAAAAGATTTTCAAAATAGTCAAGGTAGAGTAGGGTGGATAACAATCGTAGGGGATAAAAAGAAATGAAAATGAATGTTTTTAAAGTAGCTATGTTATTTGCTGTTGTCCTAAATATAGGGATTTTAAATGGCTCTGAGAATAAATTTTTTAATATAGTTAATTTAAACTTAAGAGATAAACCAAGTTTAAAAGCTAAGAAGATTCTTACTGTACAAGAAGGTTCAATTTTTAAAGTTTTAAAGAAAACTAATTTTAGAAACAAAATTGATGTTTTTAATGAACATTGGTATGAGATTGATTATAAGGGGAATAAAGGCTGGGTTTTTGGGGGATACTTGGTTGAATACGAAGGACAAAAAATTGATGAATTTATCAAAAGATATAAGCTCATACGTTATTTTAAAGATGGGAAACTATGGGGGAATGGTGAAGATAAAACCAATATAACTTGTGATTTATACTTAGGTTTTATCAGCTTTGATAAAAAACTTAATGAAAGAGAATTGGAGTTGGATATTCAAGTTTCTAAAGATTCTTTAATTGTTTTATCTTTAACGATACCTATTGGTTCCTTCGAATATAAAAAGAATGACTATTATTTATATGCTAAAGAAGGGCGTACGTTGAAGGGGGATATAACCGGAAAATGGCGGAAAGGAGATTTAATTTGTGTATTGTCAGTTAAAAATAATGTCTTAACTGTAAAAAAAATTGAAAAGATTTTGTCAAAAAGAAATGAGAAGAAATTCAATACATTCGAGCTTAATAAGCTAAAGTTTAAACTTGATTACGGTAGACGATATTGGAAAAGAAATGATTTTGAATAAGTATCATTTGAAAAAAACACCATACCCTCGCTCACCACAAGCAACGGTTTCATCGGGAGCTGCGAGGTGAAAGTATAAAGTAACAAGTAAAAAGTTGAAAGGTTTTCTGAAGGAGACCAGTATTCTCATTAGTGCAAGGAGCTTCATAATATGAAAAGCTCCTTTTTACTTTATTCTTGATGCTTTCAACTTTTACTGGGGATACTCAGGGGTGGAATCGGTATTCCTACATAAAAGGGAATCCTATTGTTTATAATAACGTTCTAGCCAGATAACGGGGAAAAGAAACAACGAAATATCCCCCGAATAAACTCTATAATTACACAGCCTGTCGAGGCCTTAAAATCCTTCCATTTTCCTTGCAGGTCATATCACATACAAAATAGAAGCTACAAAATTCTAAAAACTTACAAAAAGCATGTTGACGAAATTGAGTCTGGATTATTTCTGACATATATCACGAAGTTGCGAGGTATTATTATGAAAAGAACAGAACTTGAACGACACCAGAGAGATTTAAATAAAATTGCAAAAAGAGAGAAAGCTGCTAATAAAAATTCTGACTCATCAGTTAAGAGTCGCAGTGTAAATGACTATATAAACGGCCTGTTTTCTCTTTTTCTCTATGATGGAGAAGAAATATTCAATACTAATACTGATGAAAAGATCATGGATCTGCTTGAAGAAATGAAAAGTGAGTTACCGGAAAAGCAATGGGACAATGTCTTAAGAAAAGGAATCAAAAAAACTAACATCAATCAAAAAGAAAAAGCTTTTGATGAATTAAAATTTTTCATTGCCTGATTTTGCAGTTTTCTATCGCAAGAATAGCTAGTTTCAAGAAGTCGTCTTTATTCGAAAAGGCGCCTTTGGTTTTAAGAACCCTGCGTATATAACCACCAAAAGAATAAAAAACCTGCAGTGCTCTCACCCCCGGCCCCTCTACCGATTTGAACTGAAAAAAAGACAGTAACCAGTAGTAGGGGAGAGGACGGTTCTCCGTGTCAGCAAATTTTTTTTGGAACAAAACATAAATAAAACAGGTTTAACAAAGCAAATACCTTCATGAACTTCTCATAGAGGTCCAGACTAAAACATACTTGTTTCCCAAAAGGAGAGATACATGAGAGCAATTGTAATACTTTTATCTTTAACAATAGCAGCCGCCGTTATGGCCCAGCCCCGGGGGCACGGAACACCGCCATTTGTCACGGCCTGTGAATCCATGAATGCAGGGGACAGCTGTTCGTTTGAAGGCAGGAATGGTGGCACAATTGAAGGAGTATGTACCCAAAAAACCAACCCTCGTTCAAATGAAGAAGAATTGGTCTGCTGGAACGAAAGTGCAATGAAGAAAATGGGGTCCCGGCCTGGTGCCGGCAGGAGGCGCTAAAATTATGTAGACGCCTCAAAACACAAAAAGCCCGCAGCATAAGCTGCGGGCTTTTTATGTGACCCTGCTTTGATGATTTGATACAGTAACGTGCTGCTGTAAAAAAAATTTAATATCCCGGGCTTCCAAATCGTTTATATGTTAAGAGGCCTGAAGATGAAAAACCCTAACCAGCATGACAAACGCTATAAGAAACTTTTCTCAAATCCGATCCTGCTTCGGGAATTACTCGAGTCCTTTGTTGAGGAAGATTTTATAATGGAGCTTGATTTTTCAACCCTTGAAAGAATCGATAAGTCATTCATTACCGACAGGTTTCAAGAAAAGGAATCTGACATTATCTATAAGATCAACTATAGAGACCAGGAAATCTATATTTATCTTCTCATAGAGTTTCAGTCTACCGTGGACAGGTTTATGGCACTCAGAATTTTAAGATATATCTGCGAATTCTATGAGTTTCTGGTACAGCAGAAGATTAAAAAATTACCTGCAGTCTTTCCGATACTTTTATATAATGGTGATGCCCGATGGACGGCACAAAGCAATATCAAAGATTTGATTAATCATGTGATACCGGAACAATATATTCCTGATTTCAGTTATTATCCGGTACTTGAAAATGAATTATCCAAAGATACATTGCTGAAAATACAAAATACCGTTTCTGCAATATTTTATATTGAAAACAGCAGTGTAGAAGAAACCAGAAAAAATATAAAGAAAATTGTCGAATTATTGATGACAGAGAGCCCCGAAGTAGTTAATTTGTTTAAGAACTGGCTGCATGATCTTTTGGGTTGTAAAGATCATGAAATAACCGAATCACTAACGGATCTGGAGGGTACACGCGAAATGTTTGCAACAGCCCTGAAAAGGCATGATGAAGAATTAAAGCGGATAAGTGAACAGAAAGGTATAGAGAAAGGCAAAATAGAAGATGCCAGAAAAATGAAAGAGAAGGGCCTGAGTCTGCAGGATATAATTGAAATTACCGGACTTGCAGAAGAGATACTGGTTCAATCGGGTGTTGAATAGATTTAACATTTCACCAGTAACCACCCCTCAAAACACAAAAAGCCCGCAGCATAAGCTGCGGGCTTTTTGTGTAACCTTAAGCGGATTTTTTAGAGTTCTTTAACAGAAATAGCCCGGGGGCCTTTGTCTGTATTTTCTACTTCGAACTCAACCTTTGCGCCTTCACGCAGGGTTTTGAAACCTTCAGCAATGATTCCAGAATGGTGTACGAAAATGTCCCCACCACTGTCTTTCTGGATAAATCCATATCCTTTGCTGTCGTTGAACCATTTAACGGTACCCTGTTCCATGGTTATGCTCCTTGAAAAGTATTTGATACTTTGCCACTATGCTGCCGGATATAGATTGTTCAATTGACTTGCCGATTTTACCCGAGGTACAAAAGGCGGAGATTGAACCGAAGACCCTTAAGACTATACCACTGATGCATAATGAGCGTGCATCTATGAATCAATAATATATTGACGCGCGAGAAGATGTCAAGTAAAGAAACCCTGTTTTTGATCAAAAATCTAAATCATCATGAAGGGGAAGTTTTGCTGAACACCTCAGTACAACCCCGGGATATGTCCGGGGTCATTTTCTGGTGTTACAATTAATGTTTTGATGCATTCCCTGTGGATGGGGCACTGCCGGATTCCTGCTTCAGTTCTTTTCTTCTTTTGCTGCTGCGGAATTTTCAGTGCTCTGGTCTTCTTTTGAGACCGGTGGATCAGTTCTGGGATGCCTGGTAAATCGATCGTAGTAATAATTCATGTGGTAATTCAAATGGGGTTAAGCTTAACCGGTTCCCATCTGTTAAAACAGGAACCGGTATAATATGTGATTATAATTTCTTACAGTTGTGTGACAGAAATAGCTCTTGGGCCTTTATCTGTATTCTCAACTTCGAATTCAACAGCGGCGCCTTCTGCGAGGGTTTTGAAACCTTCAGCATTGATACCTGAATGATGAACGAAGATGTCTTCTCCGTTTTCTTTTTGGATAAAACCATATCCTTTACTGTCGTTGAACCACTTAACGGTGCCCTTTTCCATTTGTAGACTCCTATACTTTAATTTCAGACACAATGAGACTATGCTGCATGATATAGGATCTAAATTGATACGCCGCTTTTTACTCGGAGTGGATACCACGAAGAGAAAACCGGAAAGTAATTTTTGAAACTATACCGCTGATGCATAAACATTTGCATCTTTAGGCCGGAAGTATGGAACAAATTCTCTACTTGTCAAGCAAAATAATGGGTTTTTTTGCTTTTTTCTGGGGATCATTTGTAGATGCAAATTTGTATAATTATGTCTTGTCTTCATAAAATTGAGCTTTTTTCCGGTTTGCCAGTGATATGCCGGAAATAAGAAGAATCAGTGCTAACAGTATTCCTGTTATTATGACCCGGTTGCCTGTTGTTGTTTTCATGAGATACGCAGACATGTTGGAATTCGCTGTCTTTCTCAGGCTGACCATCTGAATCGCAAGGTTGGTGTCATGCTCTCCTTCGCTGAAGGTATCGTTGAGCCAGGTCAGGTATACTGTGGCATCTCCTTCGGGGAAGAGGAGGGCGACTTTTCCCCTGGTCCATTTTTTATCTGATGCGGGGATAATGATTTCATCTGAATTATTGTCACTGTTTATCTCAATTCTAAAGCCTTCATAGTTTACAGGAAGCCCTGTTTTTGAGCGGTTTTTTGCCTTGATGATGAATTCGTAGGAACCGTCAGTGAGGTTGTAAAAGGTGTAGCCTATGGTCTGGTTTGCATGATATGTATATGCATTATGTTTTTCGAAAAACCAGCGTCCATCGAGATAGGAGTATTCCCTGCCCCGCCTGACTGGCCGAAGGGTAAAACGGGGTTTTTTTATTTTTTTCAGCCGGATATCCTTTATCTGGATATTCGCATCACCCTTTTCGTCTCTGGCGTCATTGTCCCAGAGCAGGTCGAGGATTCGATCTCCCGGTTCTTTGAGTTGGAAGATGAGCCTGCCCCTGGAGTAGGCCTTTTCACGGGCCTTGATAGAGAAGTTTCCTGCCACTGTTTCACTGCTTTTGTTCAGCAGGGTCATACTGAAGCGGTGATATCCCCCAGGCAGGGGGCCGAGGTTTTTAGCAACTACAGTGATTGTATACCAGCCGGGCTCTGCATCACATACGGTAAGGTGAAGGCTTTCATTGGCCTGAAAGGTGTGGATGCCCCTCTGAAGGGCTCCCCCTGAGCCGATTATATCCCGTTGGGCGGCAAGAGCACTTCGAAGTATACCAGTCTGTTCACGGCCTTCTTCCCGGCTCAGAGCCCCATTTTTGACAAGTTTTTTCACAGTATATATCTGTGTGCGGAGAGCTTTAATTCTGTTTTTTGCCGCAGCTGCAGTTTCTTTTGAAAATAGTCTTTTTTCAGGGGTTACATACCAGTTTCCTGCGGTTGTATCCAGGGCGAGGGCCATATTGGTTCCCTTGTCGGTGCCAGTCGGCTCAGAGCCTTCCTCTGGGGGCTCTGTAGGCTGCTCAGAGCTGTCGCTGTTATCTTTATTCGCACTGGCTTTATCATCAGTATTCCCGCCTGCTGAGATGTAAACTTCCCCCCCATGATTTTTTTCTTTTGAAGGGTCTTCTGGTCTTTCATCGAGCACCGGGTCGGCAAGAGGGGTTTCTTTTTCTGTGGTGACATGTTTTTCTGCATTTTCATCGGTGTCGGCCCCGCCGGCAAGATTGAAAATGCCTGATTCAGTGATTTGTTCGCCAGTTTTTATGGTATCATAGTCAGATTCAGCAGGTGAACCGGCCCCGGAGCTGCTGTTTGAATCGCATCCCGGAAGGATCAGGGAAAGGAAGATAAGGGCGGCGCTCAGGAGAAGATGTTTCATAACGATACCTCATGCCTTATGCGGCGCGTTACCGGGTGCGCCGGTGTTCAGCGATTGCCGTGTCTGTTGAACCTTTATTCTTGCTTAAATAATAACAGGATCAGGAAGTCGAGTCAAGCTGTCTTTAATAAGAAAAGGCCCTTCCGGTGAGGGAAGAGCCTTTTATTGTTGAGCTTCTATGGAGGGGAAGTCTATATTTTAATGCCCACTGATACGGTGACAAGGTGATTCATGCCGCCGTAGGAGTAGTTTCTTATTTCATCCAGCTCAGTAGTCTGATTGAATACTGTCCGTGTGACAGTTGTATCTGCAAAGTATTGAAGCTGGTAGCCTGCGGCAATTACCAGGGGCCCCTTCAGCGAAAGGAGGGGCGGAATGACAAATTCAGCCCCCAGTGATATGGCGTGCATATCATTGTCCATGAAATTTATTGTCGAATCTATGGGCAGAGATTTCAGCATGGAGGGCTGGTAGTAATAGCCGGTCATGATACTGAGCCATGAGAGTGGCTTGACTTCGATTCCCGTGCGGACAATGGGTACATCTTTCATGCCCGGCAGAAAGACTCCCCGGTCTTCGAGAACCTGTGTGTTCGATTTAGAAATGCTGAATTTAGACCAGAGCTGGTATTCGAAGTCTACGGATACAATTACTTCAACCAGGGGTACTGGAATTGAGTAGCTGATACCCGCGGTAATTATATGCGGCACATAGTAGTCATAGATTGCCATGTTTTTCATGTCGAGAAGCATGGAGAATACTGTTGTTGTTGCCTCAGCATCAAGGGGGGCAATTTCAACCTTTGATTCCATGCGGTATGATACGCCGATCTGGAGGCCCTTGAGAAGGCTGAGCAGCCTGTCAGGTGTGAAGTAGAGGCCCGCATTGAACGAGGGGACCATCTTCATGTCCATTTTAGTCTGGGCCAGGGGAGTCTGGGGGTCGGGGCTGATTTCTGCACCGTTGAGATCCATATGCCCGGTTCCGCCAAAACTGGTGAAGACCGAGACACCCGCACCGAACATGTCATCGAGAAAGCCGAGGCCGAGGCCCGCGAGAATAACAGCACGCTGAGCGTCGCGGCCATAGCGGACATAGTCGGGAGTCCGGGGGTCGATGTCATTGATTTTCATTGCCGTACCGTCAATGCCCACGGTCGCGCCGATGCCAAGCCGCGCAGATGATATAAATGAAGGCATGCCGACGATCATGTTCAGATCAAGGGCCATGCCGACGGTTACCATGCCGAAGCTGGTACCATTGAGGGCTTCTGTAGTCTGGTCTCCGGTCAGTCCGGAGATGCTGTGGCCTGAGACAGTGTAAAATGATGAAAGAGCGAACTCCGTGGGATGATAATTACTTGAATTGTTTGAACTTTTTTCTCCCTTTTTCTTTTTAAGGGCAAGATCAACTTCCTTTCCATCTGAGCTCTTTGAAAGGCTCCGGGTTTTTCCGAGGCCCGCGGGATTGTACCAGACCGATGACCAGTCGTTGACGGTTGCGGTCATGGCGTTACCCAGGGCGATTCCCCGGGGTGAGTAGCCGTATGTGTCGGCCGGGTTGCTGGCGGCCAGGGGCAGGCTGACAGCAAGGGTTAAAATAAGTGCGATGAATGTGCCTATGGCAGTAACTGGTTGTTGTCTCATGAGCATGTTCCTCTTTGTTTTTTATTCACCAAATGGTTTAGGAGAGAGCGCGGGGCGCTGCCCGCACTCTCTATGTAAATTTTCTATTTAAAGACGCTGCGGGTTTCTTCAAAGAAATCAACCCCGTTGTAATGAGGCTGGGCCTCGATGAGAGTCGCCATGTCATCCATGAGGGTACCCATCTGCCACCAGAAGGTATCCTCGTAGGTAAAGTACCTGAAGATGTCCTGGTTCATAAGGGTATTGAGCTCATCGGCGACATCCCATGCCTCAAATTCTTCTCCAAGGTTCATGGCGTTCATCATGTAGTCCCCGATTCCATCATCACCAAAGGCGATGAGTCCCAGGTCTACGAGATCGTCATAACTTCCCTTGAAGGCCGTGAGGAGTTGAGGCAGGTGAGCGCTCAGTTTTGTGAAGAGGCGGGTGTACCCGTCATTGTAGATTCCGTCTTCATTGACGTCAACGAAGGCCTCTCCCGTATCCCAGCGTCCGTTGCTGTTGGCATCGGTAAAGGCTTCTTTTTCCGTTTCGCTGTAAAGGAGGGCGGCAATGGCGGTGCGGGCCATCTTGAGGCGTTCAGGAGTAATGTTCGCGCTGTCGATAAAGGTCTGCCAGGCGTCGAAGAGTTCTCCTGTCTGGTAGTTCGGGCTCTCAGGATGGAAAAGTGCTTCTGCTATATCAATTACATTATTGATCATGTGTTTGTGGGGGAAGTTAGGGTCAGCTCCGGCCCCGCTTTCGATTGATTCATCGGTCATGTACACTTCCCTCAATTCTCCTGTCTCTCCTTTCTGATCAGGATCGGGATCAACATAGGCATACTCAAAGACGTTCTTATTCAGGAATTCCTGTACCTTGCCGACCATGGTTCGTATTGAGGCGGTTTTCTTTGCCGGGTCAATGTAGTCGCTCGACTCAAAACCGAGGATTCTTTCATAGCTGTCCTCTACTTCAATTGCCTTGTCATCGTAGATGTAGTCAATCACAGAATCCTTTGCAAGGTTTATGCGGTCTTCTACGTCGAGACCCCCAAAGCTTGAGCCGTCCCAGCCGAAGATGAGGTCTGTCAGGGAATCGGGCATGTAGTAGACCTTCTGGTTAGTTTTTCCATAGGTCAGTTTCATGTCAGCAGGGCCCTGGGTGCCGAAGGTGAAGTCAGAAGACTCAAGACTTAAGAGCAGGTCGTTCCATGAATCCATGGTCAGGTCAAGCCTGAAGTCATACTTGTGGGGACTGTAGACATAGGGGCATTGCTCAAGGCTTCCCCGGTACCATGGGTCATCATAGTCTTCATCATTTCGGATGATAAAGAGTTCCTTGATGCCTGCCCATTCCACTTCTGATACCACAGCGCTGTTGACTGTTCTTGAGTCATAGTTGGCGTCACTGGTAAAGATGTAGTCTTTAATGTCGAGGTACTTGTAGTAGCGACCGTCATCTTCGATATCATAATCGGAAATGTCGCTTTCGATATACTTACCGAAGCCGTATATCCGGTCGCCGGCATTAAAGTCGATGGTGCCGTCGCTGTCTGCATCTATGTCATCATTGAGGGTGTAGATACCTTCGATGATTCCTTCTTTTATATTGAAGCCGAAGTATTTGATGAGTTTGCTGTTCAGGTCATCAATCTGTTCTTTCATTTTTTCAGGATCAATCACGCTGCCCCAGTGATCAAAGGAAAAGTTGTAGAGCTTTTCAATATCGTTGACCCCGGTTTCCTTGATGAAGTCTATCAGCTTTGAGTATTCGAATTCATCAAGAAAGCTGACGATCCGGGTGATGGTTCCTTCGTCACGGATGCCGTCAAAGTCGACGTCTGTAAAGGCTTCACCGGGATCGTACTGACCATTGTCATTTTCATCAGTATAGGGTTCGTCTTCATCGAGGCTAATCTGAAAGGCCCCGTCTGCGACGGCTTCAGCGACCGTCATCTTGAGACCGGTTTCCTTGAATTTATCATCGATGTACTTCACCGCGAGATAGGTATTGAGCGCGGGAATGGTTTCGCGAAGGAAGTTGACGAACTTCTCATCATGGGACAGGTCGACGACGAAGTCAAGGGTTCGGCTGAGGCGGTCAAGGGACCGGTCATCAGTGAAGTACCGGAGCCGGTTGATCGGCTTGTCCCAGTCTACCGCCGGATTGATTTTTTTGTAGCCCTTGTCGTCGAGTATGTATTCGTCTTCTGAATCTTTCAGGTACATCTCTTCAAGGTCGCCGGTACCTCCGTTGGAAAGCCGGAAGTTGCCGCCATTGTTCAGGTAGGTTCTAATGACATTTTGAATTGCTCCCTCAACAGCGTTCTTTACGGGATCCATGTTGTTCAGGTTCATATACTGACTTTGCATCAGTTCGGGAAGAAGACCCTTTCTTGATCCGGGATCAAGTGTCTGGTCGGCAATACTTCCGTCTCCATTGGGATCGGGATCCATGTCAATAAGATAGGCGAGCCATGAGGTGCGGTATGTAGTGGTGCTCGGTGTTTTGTCACTTCCATACTTCATATCGTTTAAGGCCGCCATGGCCAGAACGATATAGTCAAGGTTTGCCCTGAAGCCGTCATTGGCAAAGTAGGCGATATCACCCTGATTGTATACCTGGTTGTAGTCGTCGTCATCTGCCGGATTTGATCCGTCAATGGCAAGATGCACGGTTCCGTCTTCATGAAAACTTCCTACCATTGCGGTGAGAATGCCGAGGATGTCTTCGAATTTTCCCTTGGAGTCTCCCGTGTATTCCTCCCACTGGTCAACACTTCCGTCATCATTAAAAGTAACCGGGTACGTGACGCCCTGTACTTTAGGTACTGCCGGAAGCTTTTCAGCGGTAATCTCGCCGCTGTTGAATTTCGTGATGAGATCAGCGTCAGGAAAATAGCTGGTGTAGAATTTTCCGAACTTTCGGATGTCAGAGGAGTCATCGGCATAACCGCTGATGATGTCACTGTTGCTATAGACTGCGTTGCCCAGTTGAATCATGGGGGCAAAGTTTTTGGCCAGAGCCTCAGGAAGAACGCCGGTCGAACCGAGGCATCCCCAGATTTCATCGGTCATGGTAACCATTGCCTTGGCGAGGCCTTCGAAAAGACCGCTGACATAGTACTTGTAGTCCATTGCCAGGCAGTAGTCCTGATCGGTAAAAGAAACACCGGAAAAACGGCTGGTGTTGTTGCCTTCATCGACTACGTTGAGAAAATAATTATTCTCACCCTCATAATTCTGGTAGAAGTTGCTGTTTACTCCCGTGAGGCCCCACTTGGCGTTATCTGAGATACTGTTGCCGTATCGTTTTGCCGATGCGATACCGGCGACTCCGTTGGCGTTGATGGTACAGTAGGCGTAGATTTCGATGTCAGCAGAGAATATCCACCAGCCGACCGTTTTGGTCGCGTGAATGGGAATCATGTACTGGTACTTTTTCTGGTTCAGGAGCCACTTGAAGTTTTTGCGGATTGCTTCTTCACGGCTTCCGCATTCGAGAATTACTTTATTGTTTGCCGCTACAACCGTGTTGGTGTCCGCGTAGCTTCCGTCGTTTTTGTTAGGACGGGTGTAGCCATATTGCGGCATGTCAGCGCCGGTACTGTTGTTCTGTCCTGAATCGGTAAATCCGCTCTGCCCTGATTCGGGACGGTAAATCGCTTCGTACATGTGGTATCGGCCGGAGCTTCTGCTCAACTCCCCGAAACCGGGGCCCTTGTTGCCATTTTTCCATCCGTCTATGTAATACCAGTCGGTATAGTAGGAATTTTCGTATTTGCAGTCTGATCCATTGGGAGCCCGTCCCTTGTAGGTGTAGGGGCCGTATCCTTCCCAGCAGACCAGGGCGATTTCAGAGAGCACCCAGTTGGCTGTAATGACTTTTCCGCTGCTGTCGGCAACACCGATCAGGTCACCCTGTGAAGGGGCAAACTTGCCATACCAGGTGGTGCCGACGCCGGTATTATTTGATCGCTCTCTGAAGGTTCCCGGCTGAAGAAGTTCATTGGCCGGCATGGCATGCTGTGTCGCATACCGGATCCAGTTTCCACCTTCGACGCTTTTTCGGTAGATGTCATTGTTTCCCATTACCGCAATATCAATATCAAAGAGTGGCGTTTCACTGGTAATGTAGGTGCTGGTTCCGAGGGGTGAACCCATGGATTTAAGGCAGTTCTGCACTGAAAGTTCACCGGGGCCATTAGTCGGGTCGGCAATACCATAGGCTGCTGCCATAACATAGAACATCTCTGAGATCAGGGGTATTTCACTGTATCCTGAATCGCCGGGGGCCTTACCGTTTCGGTCAAGAACCATCATGTTGCGTGTTGAGGTTTGTATTCCCCCCAGGAGTGTCTGGACATTTTTGTTCGCGTCACCGAAATATTCCTGTCCGTCTTCGGGAGTCATTGCCCATTTTTTATGGGTGGGAGAATAGTAATCGGCAATCAGGTGCAGGTGCATGTTGGTGAGGAATGTTTCAACCTGGCTTTCAGCCGCGCCGTCGCCGAAATCGTTAAGGCCTGAATCTCCCGCTTCGTTATTGTTGTAGGTAAGATTTATTTCTTTGAAAACCGTGGTGCCGCCGCTGTTCTGGGAGTCGCCGTCATCGCTGTAGTCACCGTTGTTATTGCCATTGAGCACATCGTGGGCCTGGCGTCTGAAGGGCTTCGGAATATTGTCAGAGCTTTTTGTTTTGGCCATGCGGGTGACATATCCATCATTATTGTCAATGGTTTCAGGATCCGGGTTTCCCACTGAAAAGAGGCCCTTGTAGGTGGTGCTGCCGCCACTGGTCGGGTAGTAGGTCCAGCCGTCCCAGAATAACTGCTTAAAGCGCTGGGGGGTGATGCCTGAGCTCATGCCGCTGCCCGATAAGCTCAGGGCAGAGTTGAGGGCCGGTTCGATATCTTTTTTCAACCAGGCAAGAAGATCGTTGTTTTCAAAATCGAAAACATCGACATCCTCGAGGTGATCATAATAGTCGATGTCATTGTAGAGGCCTTCGATAAACCATTTTACCAGGTTTGTGTCGTCGGTAGAGGGTGATGAACTTGAGTAATCAGTGGAAATATCCGCGGCGCTTGTCTTCAGGAATTCCATCTGATCATCAAGGAGCCACCTTCCCCTTTTGATGAAATTGCGGTAGTCTTCTTCTGTGGCTATGTAGTCGGGAAGGTCAAGGGTTGAGAGGTCAGGGACTGCCGCGTCTTCAAGTATCGGCTCTTTTACCATCGGGTAGAGGTGATTGAGAAGGTAATCAGTTATCTTCTGTTTGTCTTCATCTGCTGCGAGCCAGTCGGCGACTTCCATTTCTGTAGCTTCAACGGAGTCAGAGGGAGTTTCGGGATTTTCAATGAAATCGATAACTTCCTGAACCCGCGCCTCTACGTCAACCCCGTCGTCTCTCAGGGTTTGAAGGAAGTTTTCTACAAATGCGGCGGGATTGGAGAAGTCATCCGCGTTGCTGTAAAGTTCCTTTACGAAATCGAGGCTGCCGATGAGATCATCGATGCCTTCGGTTCCGATATCGCCGAATTCCTGGGTTTCGCTGAAAATGTCCCATGAACCGTAAGAACTTCCTTCATTTTTTAATATAGTCATCAGGTTGACCAGGGTCTCCGCTCCGCCGGTCATGGCGCTGGCCTCAATGTTGAGTATATCTTCCACGACCTCATAGGCGGTATTGAGAGATTCGGGATTTTCCCGGTAGGTATCATGAAAGGATGTCAGGCTGTCGGCCATGTCTCTCATTGCCTGGGGGAAGATTACGTCATCACCATAGAAGGTATCAGCCAGGGTCCGCATGCTTTTGACCATCAGTTCCGGATCTGTTGTGACCAGGTCATCGGTTTTGATGTTGAATTCATGAGCGTCAACACCGGCAAAGAGTGAGCTGAGGGCCGGGGATTCGTCAAGAAGCTCAAAAAGTTTGATAGATTGAGGATCATGGTGCTGAAATGATCCAAGGTCGTCACTGGAGCATCCGGTAAAGGTGAAAAATACCATAAAAAATATGAAAAGAATAGAGGTGAAGGAAGTGAAGGTTCTACGAAGCATAGGGACTCTCCTTGTCCATAGTTTCATGAGCTGAAAGCTTTCTTTATTTTTTTGCCGCCTGTATAGCACCGGGAAATGAAACTGATCCCTGTATATAGTATACTCATGCAGGCTTCAAATGTGTATATAAAAACCCATCCGGGCGGGATAAAAAATGAATTTTTTAGTCTTTAATTCAGCTGTCACCCTTCTGAAACAGGGTGCCTTTTTTTTTATTTATAAGCCCCGATCACTCCGGATCCGGCACCTGGAATCAGTGCCGGTTTCATATTTATCCCATCCAGACGGTTTTACATATTAATAATAAATTTTAAATAAAGGGTCTCATCAAAAATTGTTATCACAAAAAATGATGAATGATTACGGGCACATTAATGAAGGAAGGGGCATAAAAAGGGCTCAGAGCCTCTTTTGAGGAGGCTCTGAGCCCTTTTTGCTCTTGTATGTTTTGATAAAGATCAGGGGGGGGTTAGGCTTCTTTTTTCTCTTTTCGGTAATTGCTCGGGCTTGAACCGGCAACCTTCAAGAAAACCCGGTTAAATGTAGCGAGGCTTTCAAAGCCTACATTAAAAGCTATGTCGGTAATTCGTTCATTGGTTTCAATGAGGCTCTGAGCCGCCTCTTCGATGCGCAGTTCGTTGATGAAATCATTGATCTTTTTCCCTGTATGGGCCTTAAACATGCGGCTCATATGGTCAGGAGACATATCCATCGCGTCGGCCAGGCCTTCCCGTGAGATGTCTGACCGGTAGTTTTCCCGGAGAAACTCCTGTACACGGCTCAGTTTCTCTTCGGTTGTGGCCGTGATGACCGTATCCCGCGTCTGGGCTGTGTAGATTTTCAGTTCACGGTAGAGTTTTTCGACGGTGATCTGGTTTTTGATAGTTTCGTCAACAATGAGAACCATCATACCTACAATGAAGAGAGGAAGAGTGTAGGTATGAGTCAGGGGAGGATAATGAAAGATAAAGAGGTAATTTATTATATCCCAGCCGATAAAAAGACCGGGGAAAATACCAAAAAAGACAAAAACGTAGGCTATTTTCTGGGGATTGATGCGGTTTGCCTGGTACATTGAATAGAAAAGCAGGATTCCCGCGAGAAAAAGTATAATACCCCCGGATATACGTCCCAGAAACCAGGGGGACGTAGTGTTGGGATTGATGATAATGCTTAGAAATGCAATAATAAAGATGGGAATGGCGATCCGGTTGAGAGAGGTCAGCTCAATACGGTAAAAGGACTGGATCAGTTTCAGGAAAAAGATCGGCACAAAGGCGGTACAGGACCAGAGAAGTGTGATGCGCATGTCGGATCCCGGGAAGCCCCAGGGAGCAAAAAGAAGCAATATATAGAAGATGAAAGAAAGGCAGACCAGGGCTGAATAGCTGTTGATGCGCATGTTTATCTTTCGGATGAGAAATATCAGGTTAAAGATTACCTGTCCCAGGAGAAAAATTATGATTCCGAAGGGTATTTTGCGAAAGATTATATCATCAGAGATTGACCGGGTTCTGAAGGGACTGCTTTTCATGAGCAGTACTGAACGGGAGAGGCCGCCGTATTCTTTACCATATATACCGAGGCGAATGGATATGGTGTTCTCTCCCTTTTTGAGAAGCCCCCCGGGTATCCTGTAGTTTCGGGGGAAATGACCATTGCCGTAGGTGTTTACGTCATGACTTCCGACCTGAACATTGTTGATGTAGGTGCTGTCGATGTAATAGATTCTTCCCAGGGAGATGCCCCGGTACTCTGCAGGATCACCGGTAATATCAGCCTGTCCTCTGAGCCAGAGGTAATGATAGCGCCGTTCTCCTCCCCGGGGATGGAGGAACATGTCGGGCATCTCCTGTTTCTGCCACCCGTCACTCACCGCGGCAGCAGCAGGGTCGTTGACTTCAGAAAGAAGAACTTCCCACTCCTTTACCTCGATTCTCTCACCACCAGAACAGGCAGAGAGGACAGATAGCAGGAACATGAGGAGTAGAATTATAAATTTTTTCATTGTTCAGGTCCGGAAAAGGATAATGCAACTATAGAATAATCCTTTCATATATGCAACTATTTATAGCAATTATTTTTTACTGTGTAATGTATTTTGGAAAAAATCTTCTGTGAAGGGAAAATATCCCGGGATGCGTAAAAAAAAAGCAAAAAAATTGAGTTTTTGCCCGGCGGGGCTTTTTTTTTCTTGCCTGCGAGTACCTGCTCACTTAAATTAACAATGGTAAGAATAAAAACCGGATGTATGGTTTTTATTGTTTCGTGCAAAAATATAAAAATTGTTTTCTGTGATAGGGGCTACTGTGATGTTAAAAAAAATTACCTCGTGGATAATTTTCTGTTCTCTTATGCTTTTTTCTGCCTGTTCCGGCGTTGATCTTGCTGACTTTCAGCAGAATTCTCCTGATCCCGATTTTACTGTTTTTACCCTTGTTGAAGGTTATCCCACTCTCGAATATATCTGGGATAATATGAACAGCTCTGAGGTGAACGAGAAGCTCTCTGAGACCATGGATGTCCGTTCCGATGAATTTGTCCGCTTTTCATCAATCCAGGCAGACATTATGCGTAATAATCCCGACGTCCTGGTCTCCCTGGTGGGCAAGGCATCAAAGGCCCTTGAAACCCTTCTCGATACCGAAGAGCAGTATTACTACTCTCCCTATGTTGACAGTCTGTACCAGGAGCGGGGCAGTGCATATCTCTCTTCATTTTATGCCCTCCTTGAACGAATCAGTAATGCCGAAACCGACGGCCTCCGTCCCTCGGTGATGAATATTGTTCGGTCAGTTCTCGACTATATTGTTGATACAAAGGATAAGCAGGAGCTGAATTCCTTTATGGCCACGGCTATTGCCTCAATGTCTGATATGGAAAGGGAAGATTTTACGGACCTGACCGAGATGCTGGGAAAAATGCTCATGTCGGCCAACTATCCGATTTATCTAGACATGAGCGGTGACCTGATAGCCGATCCCAATGATATCGGATCCGGGGCTCTTAATACGGATCTCGGTAATATGACCGCGGGTGTTCATACGCTTTTACTGGCTACCGCGCAGATGGTATCCCAGGATGAGGCTTTGAAAGAACGACTCTTTGGGCTCCTTGACGAGGTGCCGGTTCTCTACGGGGCACAAACAGATAACGGCAAGGGAATTGCCCGCGTGCTGACCGATTTGATTACCAATATTGAAGGTTACTACCTGGCTGATGATGGTGATAATACCCCCGGTGATCGGGGAGACTATTACCGGACCGGGGCCCAGTATATTAATTCTGAACTGAAGAATACTATAAAAGAAATACTTCCCGCTATCCAGAAGTTGATGATCAGCGCTGGAAAACCCGGTTCTGTTATCCGCGATCCTGAAAACAGCGGGCGGGGCTTTCTTGAAGTCTTCCTTTCTAACCTGAAGACCCTTGGATGGGATGATGAAAAGATTGCCGCCATGGACTTTGACAACGACCTGGTGAACATGGTCCGCTATGACGGCTTCGGCCGGGACCGCCTTGATTCCGGATCGGGTGCATCAGATGTTTCCTATCTTGATCACACGATTTTTACCCTTCTGGCTGCTTCAAATTACGGTTACCGTGAAGGCGGCGGCCACAGCAGGGGTGCGGCAAACGGGGGGATGATTACCCTGAATGACTGCCTGCAGAACCAGGGCGTTTACTCTACCATGGATAATGATCCTTATACCATGTGCCTGAATAAAAATACTGATGGAGAAAACGGCGATGACCCGGGCAACAAGACTTTTCGAAGCAGCACTGATTTTCACGCCGGCAACCGGGGAAATTACAAGTTTTTTCTGAAGCCGAGTTATCCCTCTAACGCTCTTCTTTCCGGGCAGTGCATCGGTGACGGGGGGCTGCCCAACGGGGGCCGGGCCATCGGGTATAATGGTGGAAGCAATATTGATATCAACTACTGGCCTTATAACGGCAACGGTACCGGTGAGATGAACACGGCCCTCTGGTCTGTCGGGTGGATTACCCGTACCTGCTGGAAGGGAGAAGGGCCCTACTACTACGGAACGCCAAATGAAGAAGTTGAAGCGATAGAAATCGCCGGCAATTCTTACCAGGCCTATATGCGTCCCGACGGGAATATCTACGCCTATATCTATAAGGCCGATGAATCAGATCCCTCTACCTGGGAATATGTCTATCCCGATGACGCTCATTACGACGCCCCGGTTGAGGCAGCGGTAATTGCCGCGGGTAAAACCAAGAACTACGCGGAGTTTCGAACTGACGGCGGGCGTTATGGCGGTGGTTATGTCTTTACTGACCGGCAGAAACTCACGGTTCGTATGGGAGAGACTGAGCGGGGGTCTTTCAGTAAGCAGCCCTCAGGAACCTTTGCCACACAGTGGACCACTGGTGATACCATAAGTGCCATTAATGGCCTCGGGTTTTCCGGGGACTCTCTGAGTTCCGAGAGCGGCCAGGTGCGCATTAAGAACAGTACAGGGCCCATGGCCTTTGTCAATGACGGAAACACGGGAGTCTATCCTTCCCTTTACAATATGATATGGACAGAAGGTACCTACTCGGGGGCAACCAATCACTCGGTATACGTGGCATGCAACAAGTACATTGTTAAAAGCGATTCAAGTATTCGCGTGCAGATCGATGATGATGTTGATGTGACCCTTACCTTTTCAGCCGGGGATATTTTTTCTATCAGTCAGCTGATCAGCCGCCTTCAGAGTGAAATAGGCTCTGATTATGTAAAGGAAGTCGGCTATTACGATGAAGGGGCAACAGGAAGCAGTCAGAAAAATGTCACTGTTTATCCTGACTCAAAGGATAATTTCAAGAACGATTCATGGTGGCAGTACTTTATTGAACATGACGCGCCGACCATCGATAAGCATTTTAAGCTGGTTGCAAAAGCCGAAGACTACCGGGAGAACCGGATAACGATAACCAATAACTATGGTTCGGCCATCGAAGATCTTTTTAATATCAGTCTATCCGATGGAGCGAGCCAGACGGTTCGATGCAAAGGCCGGGAAAACCGCTACAAGCAGGTTTGGAATACTGACCACTACATGTTTGAAATCGACGGCACCACCTACGCGCCGAACAACTGGTCAGGCATGCGGGCTTCTCAAAACGCGGGAACCTACACCATGACCGAAAAGATTGCCGAGAATCCGAGCGCTGCAGATTACGCCTCGGGCATCAGTCGTGAATGTTCTTCCCAGGAAGAAGCGATGTACAAGAACTATCAGTACCTGATGGGAGAAAAGAAAATCATCTATGTTATTCCGATGCTGATAGACCATACGGTTGTGGGCTGTGTCAACCTGAAGTTTGTGGTCAACTGCCTGGTTGAGGCCAATGGAGTGGCAGGGCTGTCAAACGCCCGTAAGTACGGCTTCGGCTATGGAAATAACGGTAAGTGGATCAAGACGGGGGCTACCGGCGATTCGACGATACCGGGTGACGGCCGGGTCTGGGTGGACATAAAGGAAGTTCAGGGCAACGACCTGCTGGTTGCCGTTCACTCCGATACTATTTTTGAAAGTGTGGGCAACGGCTTTGTTCTCCCCAGTGTTGTGGGCTACAACATGGCACCGGTCGAACGGATGGCTTACCTGATGCATGCCACGGGAAAACGCGATATGAACAGGGACGGTGATACGAATGACGTCTATGACAATGTTCTTGAAATTCCTTCAATGGATGCGGGAGTTAACGGTCCGTATTATAATAAGCGATCAAAGGCCTTTCCTCTTATCGTGACGCTTATGGGAACCCTTGACGGTCTGAGCCATTATGACCGAACCGGTGAACCGGCCCGTGATGTCAATATTTCAGGGAATCACAAAAAGCCTCTGAAGCTCTTGACCCATGCACTCCTGCCGGCCCTTGCCAAACCGATGTTTTACTACAATACAGGCAGCGGATCGGCTCCCAATAACTGCTGGAAGCCCCGCATTACCGGAAACGGCGGCGCCCTGAATAATGACTACACGCGGGTGGTCATCAACAAGAATGAAAGCTGGAACATGAACCTTGAGTACTTTACGCCGAAATACTACCGGACCCTGACAGGTATGCTTTTCGAATCAGGACCGAAGGCGGTAGACGGCATGGTTCCCCTGATGGCTAAATCTAAAATGGGGACGAAGACCATCCAGCTCCTCAATGGTATTGCCACAGGTGATCCGGCAATCTACGGTCGGTCAGCGAGCTATAACGCCGCAGACAAGAGTACCTGGGGCATTATAAAAAAACTTTCCTGGGCCCTCGAGCAGCTTACCACAGGGATGAAGGCGACAAAGGGTGAGGCCTATACTTCTGGCTACCTCGAGGATATCTACGAATCATGGCAGTATGCCACCGGGTCATCGGGTTCATGGGCTAATATCCGGGACTGTGATATTGTCCTCGATGACATGCTTGATGATCTTCTTGATGAAACCCTGGCGGACCTTCCCGATTCGTCCCGCACTATTGATGATGAAGTTGTCGGCAATGTGGGGACCATGGTGCAGGTTACCCTCGGACACAGCAATATCAATAGCGGCGCCGGGATGACCATTAAGGTTGCCGATGAAAATGGAACCCTCAGCGCCATAGACGCGTCGGTAAACAACGGGCTTATTACCGGTTCTGGTATTGAAGGCTATGGGCGCCTGAAGGCTGACACGGGAGAAATATACTTTGTCCTTGCTGAAGAGCCGGAGGGAAAGGTTACCGTTACCTATACGTACAATCATTCCTGGCAGGATTTCTATGACCTCGTCGATGATCTGGGTGCCTTTATTGAGGCAGACAGTGAATATTATATTTTTGATGACCTGGTGAGCGCATTCAGGAATACCCTCGACGCACTGACCTATGATGAGAGCCTCAATGATGAACTGAAGGGTGCTCTCTATACCTTCGGTAAACTCTTTGCACGCTACGACGGCAGCCGATGGGTATACCAGGGAGAGGAAGGGTTCGATTTTCTCTATACAATGTTAAAGGAAGATCTTTCCTCCATGCAGCGCCTGATGCTTGACAGTAACGGCGAAAACATCGAGTCGGTCATGTTGCTTATCCGGGAGATGGTTCGTTCCGGGGGGCTTGTTGACGCGATTCTCGACAGTGTTGATGACATGAATGTCACCGATGCCTTTGAGTGGGATGAAATTTTCGGTGACCTTTCAGCCTTTCTCCAGGATCCCCTTTTGACTGATCCAGAATCGGATCTCTGGCCCGTTCTTGCAAACATGATGGAAGATATGGCCGATGCAATCGAAAGCTCAGGGACCGCATCGGTGAATGGGGCCTCCAACGAGGATCTGCTCAGGGATCTCTATGAGCAGTATGGTTTTCAGTCTAACCGGTAATTTTTTAAAAAGCTAATACTCCCGGCTGACATGTCAGGGCAAGTTCCTTCAATATGATTGGAATTATAAGAAGTTTTCATGTCAGCCGGGTTTCTTTTGTCTTCAACGGCCTGCCTTAACTTCCTTTCTCAAAAAATCCTTCTATCTTTAGTTCGTATTCTTTAACTATTTCGGCGAGAATTTGTTTTAACCCGGGTGTGTAGGACCCCGCATGCCCGATTAAAAGCAAAAATAATATTTAATACATTAAAAATTGCAGCATTTTACTTTTTATGACAAAAAACCGTCCGGATGATATTTTTTTTTGCGCACAGCGCACCCTGTTTTTATTCTAATATGACACTGGTGTACAGTTTTAACCTGCATGTTTCCGAATCGGGCTTCGGTGACAGGTGTCGTTATATAAACAAAAGGGTTAATTCTGTCCCGGCTATGAAAACAATATTCATTCCCTGCGAGGTCTCCCATGATGCGTAGATTGCTGCTACTCTGCTCAGTTGTTGCCATACTTTTTTCTTCCTGTGCTGGAGAAAATCTCAGTAATTTTCAACGAAATGCCGCTGACCCGGATTTTACGATTTTTACCCTGGTAGAGGGGTATCCCTCCCTGGAGTATCTCTGGGATAACATGGACAGTAAAACGGTTAATGACCATCTCTCTACTACAATGAAGATCCGAAGTGATGAGTTTGTCCGGTTTTCAAAGGTTCAGGCCGACCTGATTCGAAGTAATCCTGATATCCTCGTCTCCCTGGTGACGCGGGCAGGGGATGCCATGGAGACCCTTCTCGATGAAGAGAATAAGAACTACTACAGTCCCTTTGTCAGTTCATTTTACGGTGATGTGCGCGGCTCTGTCTACCAGGAGAATTTTTATGCCCTTCTTGACCGGATAGCAAATGCTGAAACCAACGGACTGCGCCCCTCGGTGATGAACATGATCAGGACTCTGCTGGATTACCTGGTAGAGACAAAAAATCCTTCTGATTTGAATAATTTCATGTACGAAGCTGCTGCAGCCATGGAAGACCTGGAACGTGATGATTTCATTGATCTTTCGAAATTACTCGGAAAGGTTCTTCTTGCTGCTGATTATCCCATCTATCTCGACGGCACAGGCAACCTGGTTGCCAGTGCTGATGAAATCAATATCGGTTCATTTAATACAGACCTGGGGAATATGTCCCGGGGGCTTCAATCTCTGCTCCTTGGATCAGCTGAAATGATTTCAATAGATCCTTCTCTCAAGAATAAAATGTTCGATATATTAAGGGAAATTCCTGATCTCTATGCTGCTGAGACCGATGGAGGCAAGGGGCTTTCGGATGTAATGATAGACCTGGTAAAAAACATCGAGACTTATTTTACTCCCGCAGATACGGATGAGGGAGAAACTGCCTCGACAGATTATTATCTCGATACAACAGAAAAATATATTAATTCTGATTTAAAAAACAGCCTTAAAGAACTTTATCCCTCTCTTCAGAAGCTGATGATATCTTCAGGGAAAAAAGGATCAATTATCGCCGATACCAACGGCAAGGGAGATGCACCCCTTGAGGTCATTATTCAGGCCTTGAAACAGCTCAAGGGTATAGGGATTGACGCGACTCAAATTGATCTTGCCGGTGAGATATATAACATGATGCGTTTTGACGGAAACGGAAGGGACCGGGTCACCGATCCGGGGGCTTCTGACATGCCCTATATTGACCACCTGCTTTTTACCCTGATGGCTTCAGGGTCTGTCGGGTATCTCGACGGCGGTAATACCGGTGAGGACTATGATAATTTCGGTCACGGCCACGGCACCTCGACAGGTGGTATTTTAACGGTCAATGACAGCCTTTACAGTATGACCAGTAATGCTTTTTGTTTCATGAATACCTATGGCCTCTGTTTTGATGCACCGGTGGGTGATCAAATCTGGCGCTGTAAAGATCCCTTCACCGCAGGAACTGCAGCAGGCAAAGAGTTTTATCTATACCCGAATTATCCGGCGAACTTTCTTCTCAGCGGCAACAGCATTGGTGACGCGGGAATTCCCAACGGCGGCTTTAGTCTTGGCAATAATGTAATGGGGCACTGGCCCTATGATTCCCGGGGTATCGGCGAAGGGAATACCGGGCGCTGGGTCCTCGGCTGGGTAGCCCGGGTTGTCTGGGAAGGGGAAGGTCCCTACTACAGTACCCAGAGTGCCGAGGTAGCAGGGGATGTTCATACGGTCTATCGTCCCGATGGTTCCATCTATGCACAGGTTGAAAAAACCGATCCCGGTGATGCTTCAACGTGGACCTATACCTATCCGAAAGACGCGGATTATGATGTAGATGCCGATAGTGACGGCAACCGGGATAATCGCTATAAGGAAACATGGAAAACAGATTATTTTCTGATCAGGAATAAAAAAGGTGTTGGTACTACCTACTGTCATGCACCGGGGAGCATGGAACAGGCAAATAACAGTGCTGCCGCTGCCGGTGCTTATACGGTCACCGAGCGGATTGCAGAAAAAAACAGCAGCCGGGAATGCGCAACCCAGGAAGAGGCAATGGTGCGTAATTTCCAGTGGCTGGTAAATGAAAAGAAATTTCTCTATGTTATGCCAATGAGGATTGATGCCGGTGTAGACGCGGCAACCCTCTATGTCCGCCTCGAAGGAAATGGTATCCAGGGTGTTGCCAATATTCGAAAGGCCCCGACTCATGGAAACTGGTGTTCTCCCACATCTGATAATGCCGGTGATATTCCGGGAGCCGGAAGGGTTCTGGTTGAAATGTCTGAGGGAAATCTTACAAATTTTTCAGTCGTCTATGATACAGTTCTTGGAGCCGGATACGTGCTGCCTGATATTGTCGGGGCTAATTTTGGCCCACTGCAGCATATGGCCATTATGAACAGTTCAACTGTCGCTTCAGCTGACGCTGGTCCCGCAGGGCCTCACTGGGATGACCGGAGCCGGATGTTTCCCATACTTGCGGCGATTATTGGTGAGCTCCACAAGAGAAGTCATTATGAAGAACCGGCATCGGGCTATAGCTTCAATGATTCGGATAACAACCGTTATCCCTTTAAGGTTGTTTCTGATCACCTGATACCGGCCCTGGCGAAGCCTCTTTTCTATTACCAGAAAGAATCAGGGGCTGAACCGCATAAGGCCTGGAAGCCCCAGACCATGAATAACGGTACATCCTGTCTGCAGCCAGACCAGGATGATCCTTCGACGGTGAGCGGCGATAATGGCCGAACAGACTCTGAATTTCAGCCGAAACCATTGCGAACCCTGGTCAGCATGCTGGGAGAAAGTTCTCCTAAATCCATGGACGGGCTTCTCTGTTTGATGAACAATACTGACGTGGTATCAAAGGTGATTGAGCTTCTCGATGCTCTGAGCAGTGAGAATTTCGATAATCCGGCAGAATTTGATTCTGAAAATGTAAATACCTGGGGTGTGCGTCATAAACTTTTTTACGGTCTTGAACAGCTTTTAACAGGCATGAAGGTGACCGCTGGTGAGGTTTACAGCAGGGGATATGTCTCCGCTGATGACTTTGAGCCATGGCAGCTTGCGTCGGGAACAGAAGAGCCCTATGGAAATGTCCGTGAATGTGATGTGGTCCTGGATTCGATGTTTGATAATCTTCTCGGTCCCGAGGGGGCCCTTTCTGAAATTCCTGATACCCTGGTGAGCCGAGAGAATGTTATTGTGAAAGGAAGAATAGTCAGCATGGAGCTTCCCGATGAGTCAATTGTGCCGGGTAGTGTGGTTCTTGAGTTTAAAGATGATGCAGAAAACTACACAGCGGCAAATGCTTCTTTCGGGATGTCAGACGGCCTGATAACGGGCAGTGATATTGAAGGATACGGCAAAATTGATTACACCGATGGAAGAATATATTTTGTTCTTAAAAATGAGCCTGATGAGAACCTGGTAATTTCATATTCCATAACTGAGAACTGGGACGGATTCAGAGAAACCATGGATGAACTGGGGCTGTTTATCGAAGAGGACAGCAGGTTTAATATCCTTGATGACGGTATTGATGCCTTTGGGGCCCTTCTCGACGCCCTTACCTATGACGACGACCTGGCTGGTGAACTGAAAGGCTCTCTCTATGTTCTGGGAAAACTCTTTGCCGGGTACAGCGGGGATTCATGGACCTTCCAGGGAGAAGAGGGCTTTGACTTTCTTTACATGATGTTAAAGGAAGATCTCCCAAAGCTCCAGAAGGGCATGCTTGACGAAAATGGTGACAATATCGAGGCTGTTCTGGTTCTTTTAAAGGAGCTTCTCAAGGAGAACGGCATGGTCGAATCAGTGATTGATATTGTCGATGCCATGGAGCTTACGGACCTTTTTGAATGGAATGAAATTTTCGGCGACCTGAATGCCCTGCTTCATGATGATCTCATGACTGACATCGACTCTGACCTCTGGCCGGCCCTTGCCAATATGCTTGAGGATATGGCTGATGCGATCGAGAGCGGCAGCAGTTCAGGCAGTGATGCCATAGAAGAACTTTTTGAAGAGTACGGATTTCAGTATAACGGTTAATGTTTTGAAACAGCATATCACCCGGCTGACATGTCAGGGCAGGTTCCTTCAATGTGATTGGAATTATAAGAAGTTTTCATGTCAGCCGGTTTTCTTTTTTTCAGGGGAGGGGAAGAGGAAGTCATGCTTTTCTCAGCGTACGAACAGACCGGTGATGCCAGGGCTGTTCAGGGTAAACTTCCTTCTCAAAAATTTTTACCCGGGGAAGTAACCGGTGAATTATATGATGTAAAAAAAGGAGGAGGTGCCGGCGGGGGAAGTTTATTTTTAACTTTCCAGTTAAAAATAGTTGACATATAACACTGTTCAGTTTAAATACCGAACAGACGGACTTTGATTGGTGGGTGTCTATCGTCTTGATTTTTATTTTTTAAAAATTAAACTTAACATGATTAAAGTTATTGCAAAAATAAAAAGAGCCATAATTATAGACTGTATGTTCAGTCTTTTTAACTGAATATGGTATAAATGAGCAGACTGAGGTGTCGCTCATTTTAAGTATAAGAGTGGACGGCTGTGATAGGGTGTCTCAGAAAGATCGGTGGAGGAATAACAGCCTGCTTCGGGCGCATGCTGTTAACCGGTTGTAAAGTCTCAAAACCCGTTTCTTCTCTTCGGTAGTTTTCCGAGAGAGGTCTATGTTTTGCTCCTATATCGCGCCTTCCTGCTCTGGTAACCGTAACAGATTTTTTTTTAACGTTAAATAATTAATTACACTCTATGAAGTGTACGTGACTATTGTTAATAAAAGACCGAATGGTTGGTTTTCAATAGGTTGACGCTTTATTATTAATTATTTAACTTTGTTTATGCCAAGGTGTAAAGCCTGCTGCGGCAGGTTTTACAGATTTGAAAATATCAGACAGTACAAAGAAAGCAAAAAAAAGAAAAAAGTATAAAGGAGCTTTAACATGTTGAAGAAACTTGCCCTGATTCTTCTCTCATCAGCTCTTCTGATTCTGACTGCCTGTTCAGGTGAAGACCTGAGCGATATGCAGCGGAACGCGGCAAACCCCGACTTTACAATTTTTACCCTGGTTGAGGGGTATCCGAGTCTCGAGTATTTCTGGGACAATACGGATAGTACAATTGTAAACGAGGGCCTTTCAAAGGCTATGAAAAACCGCTCAGAAGAATTTATCCGCTTTTCAGAAATTCAGGCTGATATCATGGAAAATAACCCTGAATTGCTTACTGCACTGGTTGCTAAAGGCGGTGAGATACTGGATGCCCTGCTTGATGAAGAGGAAAAATACTACTATTCACCCTTTGTTGATCTGTTTTATACAGACCGGGCAAGTACTTACCAGGACGGTTTTTACGCGCTTCTGAAACGCCTTGGTGCTTCTGAGGCAGACGGCCTCAGTTCCGGTCTCCTGAAGATTGTCGAGACTATGATGAGTCACAGTATAGATACAGAGGACGCAAGTGAGATGAACCGGCTGGCCTATGCAGCTCTCGCGCATCTGGAAGGTATGGACAGGGATGACATAATCGACGCTTCTAAAAGCCTCTCAAAGCTCCTTCTCCGGGCCGATTACCCGATATATATTGATAATGATGATCCGAAGATCGGTGACGTGATTTCCGATCCTGACAATATCGGCTCTTCATCTAAAAATTTAAACATCGGAAATATTACCAGGGGTATTCATACACTCCTTGGCACCCTGGCGCAGATAGTCTCAACTGACCAGGAGCTGAAAGATATGCTCTTTGATCTCCTTGATGAAGTGCCGGTTCTTTACGGCGCGAAAACAGACAACGGCAAGGACCTTGCCCATGTCATGAAAGAAATGACTGAAAATATAGAGAAGTATTTTCTCCCCGCCGATGCGGGTGAGGATGAAACCAATAGCACCTATCGGGCGGACTACTATGTCGATAACGGCAGCCGGTACGCCGATGCCGATATGAAGACAACCATGCGCGAAATGATGCCGGCTATTCAGAAGCTGATGCTTGGTGCCGATAAAGAGGGCGCGGTTATTCCTGAGATTGACGGAAAGGGAGTTTTTGTCAGCGCTTTGAAACATCTGAAGGCCGCGGGTATGGATCTTTCTGCAATTGATATTCGTGATTCTCTTACCAATATGATAAAGCGTGACGGTAGTGGTAATATCAGAACTTCAGGTTCAGACAAACTGACGGCTCTCGATCACCTTCTCTATACTCTGATGATTTCAAATACTGTCGGTTTTAGAGAGTATCTCTCGACTGGAGAAAACAGAGATGGAGACCTTAATAACGCTGAGAAGGATGCCGATGAAAATTGGAGCCATATACATGGAGAACCAACAGGTGGTGTTTTAACTGTCAATGATTCGCTTTTTTCAATGCATACTTTAATACCCTCAGACCAGGATTTGCTTAATTCATGGTGTTCTCTGGAACTTGATTCATATTCTCTTTGCTTTGAATCAGCGGTTGGCAATAATGTATTTCGCCATAAGGATTCCTTTGACAGCGATAATGCTGGTTCTGCACATTGGTTTGATCTCTGGCCAAATTATCCGGCCAACCTGATGCTTTCTGGCAACTGTATTGGAGATGGGGGTATTCCGAATGGAGGCGCAAGCACTGGGAGAATAAACAGTTATGATGCCGCTGATCCCATTTCTCATATGCCCTATTCTCCTAGTGGTATCGGTGAGTTGAACACGGGCCGATGGGTTGTCGGCTGGCTCGCCAGATCATGCTGGGAAGGTGAAGGTCCCTACTATTATGCTGATCCCACAGCAGACCAGGTTGATGTTGAAGGTGAAATGTACAGCAAGTATCTCCGACCCGACGGTAGTATTTATGCCTATGTTAACAAAGTTGATCCTGGTGATCCGACTACCTGGGTTTATAAGTATCCTGTAGATGCGAGTTACGATGTTGACCGTGACTTTGATAATGAGCGGGATGACCGTTTTAAGTCTTCATGGTATAGTGATTATCACCTTATTAATAATAATGGTTCCTATTATTCTCCTGAGGACATGAGTGGGCAAAGCTCCCTCAATGCTGGTAGATACCAGGTAAATGAAATGATGCAGCCGTCGCATTATGCAGCCCGGGAATGCAGTTCTCAGGAAGAAGCGATGGTGAAGAATTTCCAGTGGCTTCTTTATGAAAAGAAGTTTCTTTATGTTATGCCAATGCGTATTGACAAGACTGTCCTGGGGGCTTCTCTTCGCTCGGCAGTCTATGTACGACTTGAGGGTAATGGCATTCTTGGTGTTTCAAATATTCGTAAAAGTAGCTCCATGACAAATACTAATATGGGTAACAGCTGGCGTCGTATTACCGGAGAATGGTGTACTGCAAATGGATTCAATGCCGATCAAAGTGCCGACTATATCAGCAATCCAGGTGCCGGCAGAATTATTGTGGATATGAAAGAGGCAACTCTTTCTCTGCTTTTTGGCGCAATTAAAATCAATATGAAAGCTACTGGATCTGGTAATCTAATGGATATCGGCCTCTGGGATGAGGTGCTTGGCAGCGGTTATGTGCTCCCCGATGCTGTGGGTGCGAATTTTGGCCCTATGGAGCGGATGGTTTACCTTCTACCCAATTCAATTCCTTCACACCAGGCTGGAGCCGATGGGGCATACTGGAATCAGCGCAGCAGGCTTTTCCCGATTCTGCTTTCACTTTTTGGAGAAATGCATAAGCGAAGTCATTATGAAGTGCCGTCAAGCGGCAGCACCTTTAATGATCATGAAAATAACCGGTATCCTTTAAAGATTCTCACTGATGTATTAATTCCGGCCCTTGCCAAGCCTATGTATTATTATCAGATTGGTACTGCCATTAGTGGAGATTACGATGATAATACGCGCGACTTTTGGCGGCCCAGGGTCGCGACAAACAGTGCAGACTATGATTTTATGCAGCATGATGCTGATGACCCGGCTGACCGGAGTGATCCTGAGTTTACGCCTAAATATGTCCGTACCCTCGCCAGTTTTGCCGGTGAGAACGGCTCAGGTGACGCCGACGGCATACTGCCTCTGATCAACAAGTCAGAGCTATTGCCTAAACTCTTTGCCCTGATTCAAAAGCTTTCTGACAGTTCTTTTGATGATCCTCCCGAGTATGACGCCTCTGACATGTCTACCTGGGGCATCAGAAGTAAAATGGCCTATGCTCTTGAGCAGGTAGTGACAGGCATTAAGACAAACAAGGCGCCGGTATATGACCGCGGTTATATCACCGATGAGTTCTTTGACAGGTGGCAGTTTAAGGATAATGGAATCCGTGACTGTGATATCGATCTCGAAGAAATCATGAACGACATGTTCTGGGAAGATGTCAACAGTGATGATGATTTTGACATAGGCACTGATAAACAGGGTTCCATGGCAGAAGAGCCCGACGCCAGTAGAACCATAGAAGATGAGATTCTCGGCAATAATGGAAAAGTCGTCAATGCCACCCTTGAGTATGATAATGTTGATACCGTTCAGGAAATCAAAGTAGACAGCGTAAGCATTGATGTAGACATCAATAGCGGACTGATTACCGGTGATGATGTTGAGGGATACGGGCGCTTTATCGCTTCAACCGGTGATATTTATTTCACCTTGAAAGATGAACCTGAAGGCAACGTGACTATCTCGTATACCGCATTGAAAAACTGGGATGCTTATTTTGAGAATTTCGATGATCTCGGTATATACATCGAAGCTGACAGCGAGTATTTTATCTGGGAAGATTTAATGAATGTCGCAAAAGCGGGCCTTGATTCAATGACCTATGACGAAAATCTTGCCGGTGAACTGAAAGGTGCTCTCTATACCCTTGGCAAACTCTTTGCTCACTACGATGGAGACGACTGGGTATACCAGGGAGAGTCGGGCTTTGACTTCCTTTACACAACTTTAAAGGAAGACCTGCCTGCACTGCAAAAGCTGATGCTTGATGACACCGGTGATAATACTGAGGCGGTGACTCTGCTTCTCCGTGAGTTTATGAGCGCAGACGGTCTTGTCCAGGCGCTTATCGACAGTTCGGTTGCAATGAATATCACCGATGCCTTTGAATGGCGTGAGATCATGGCTGATCTCGACGCGTTGCTTGATGATCCTCTCTTGACTGAAACTGATTCTGACCTGTGGCCCGCCCTTGTAAGTATGCTTGAGGATATGGCGGGAGCTATTGAAGCGGGCAACACAGTGTCAGGAGACGGCAGCACAGAGGCGATTGAACAATTATATGAAGACTTTGGGTTTCAGTACAACGGAAATTAAAAAAATAAGATTTGTGACTTTGTGGAAATTTGGAGGAACAATGCATTTAAAGATTAAAGTGATTTTTGTCGGAACTTGTATTGCTGTTCTGTCGTTGGGCGGAAATGCCTTTGCGAGCAGTTTTGCCGATGTTCATGGGTTCAGTGCCAGAGGAATAGCCATGGGTAATGCCATGACTGCTATTGTAAACGACTGGTCTTCTGTGTATTACAATATGGCAGGCCTTGGAAAAACAGTACATAACAAATCCGCCGGTAGCGGTCAAGACCTTGATATGGGTCTGAAAAGGAAGAAAAAAGGAGCCGTGGCTGCTGGTAACACTAAGAGTTATATTAATGAACTCTACCTCGGTATGATGTATGTTGCGCCGATGCTTACCCTTGACCATGCTCCAGCAAGTTACGAGATTAAGGCAACCGATGGCCTCAATTACGGAATCCTGAATATCGGTCTGGCGGTAGATCTGAACATCATCTACAAAATGCCGAAGTTTATCTCATCGGCACGTCTCGGAGTCGGTATGGGAACACCGGCCGATGGCAGTGTAGCCAAGGTTAATGATATTGATCCTGACAGTCATAACTTTATGCGTTACGGCCGTGAGGCTCAGATGGCCAAGATTATGGTCGGTTTCGGTTTTGGATTTTTAGACGATATGTTTGGTGTCGGCTTAGGGGTTAACGCCTCATTCTCCGGTGAGGGTAGTGTTGTCATGAACGGGGTAGATATCAGCGCGACTCCACAGGCCCCTGAATCGGACTCCAGAATGGATCTCGCACTTTCTCCGTCAATTGTCGCGGGTTTATACTTTGATTTTTCTAAAGTAGTACCCATACTGAATGGTCTTCAGGTTGGTGCCTCATACCGTCAGGAAACCGCCATGCAGATTGATCCTTTTGATGCGGCTGCGATTGTACCTGATACTATGCAGATGCAGATGGCCCTGGCTATTTTCGACTATTATGCTCCCCATACTGTAACGGCGGGTGTCGCCTATACCCGGTGGGGTTTGACAGTTTCTGCAGATGTCGAAATCGCATTCTGGAAATATTACCAGGTTTCCTCTTCTGTAGAGGTCAATAATCCGGATCTGCCAAACCTGCAGAACATTATAATTCCGAAAATCGGATTTTCATATGAAGCACTCGACTGGCTCACCCTTATGACCGGTTATACTTATCAGCCGAGTTTTATTCCCGATGGTGAGATGTCAGGGGATGCTGATTTTCTTGACAATGATAAACATATATTCTCTCTCGGTTCTACCTTTAAGCTGGGCAAATTGTTCGGTTTTGGAGGCCCCATTGAGATTACTGTCGCGTACCAGTTTCAGCTGCTTCCCGAAAGAGAAGTTATTAAGGCTGATTCAACAAGCGAAAATGAAGAACCCGACTATGCCTACGGCGGAACATGTCATGCCGTCAGTATCGGGTTTATGCTGAAACTGTAGAAAGGAGGAATAAATGAATATGATAAAAAAAATCGCTGTGATAATAACTGCCCTTGCCAGTATGCTTGGAGCAGTATCATGTGCTGATATATCCCTTGGCGGTAGTGGTGATGGTTACAGTTTTGTAGTCACCAATGCTACCGGTGGAGTACTTGAGTCGATTGTCATTGATGCAACCACCTTTAGTGATGTTCAGCCCGATGCCACCTGTGAGGTTGTCTATAATGCCAGACCTGTAGAAAAGGAAGTAACTTATAATCTCAAGCAGGTGAATGGTTTCGGTGAGAGCGTTATCGGAACAGGTGTTGTAACTGTTAACACGACAGCGGCATCCGAAAGCCACAACCATGACCTGGTGCTTAATTCATCCTATGCTGCGGTGTGGGTCGAAAACATCAGTGAAACAACGGGCCGTGATATCGACCTGGTCGGTATAGGAGACGGTGGAACCATAACCGGTACCGGTGATTTAACCGATGTTGCCGATTATCAGGGTGTAACCGGCGAGGAAATTGCTTATACGGATCTTGACAATGTATCAGGATCTATCGCCAGCACTACTGCGGGATATTTCAGTGTCTATGCAACAGTCACCGGTGAAGAGTTGACCCATGATGTTACTGGTGAGGATCCGAGTGACGGAACCCTTGATAATAATTCAAGCAGTGCCTGTGATATCTTGAAAAAGTCTGTAGCTCTTTTTGACGGAGCAACGGAGATCGCCCGGGATGATGGGAATAACAACCTGGTCTCTACCGTGGGGGCACTTGATACCAGCGCGACTAATACTGTTAGCTATACTGACGGTGCTATCTCTTATACTATTGATGCCGGCTACGTGGTTACCGGTTCCATTACTGTCGAGTACACCTATTTCACCGCTTTTAACCTTGATCTACAGAATACTCCCAAAGAGGGATCGATAGTTATCAAGATGGGGAGTGAAGTGATCGCCAGTGAAGAGCTGGATGGGAGCGTCTATACTCTGACAGGGGATAAGATCATCTCTAACATGAGCGAGTATGACTATACAACCAGCAAACTGACGGTCTTTCTTGGTGCCGATGTTAAGACAACTGATGAAATAACTGCACCGATAACAATTCAATACGATTACCAGGTGTTTTCTGATGATGACGGTGACGGTACTATTGATGGTTCTGATACGAGAGTCAGCAGCCAGACGGGGACTATCGACTATGCCACCGGGATTTATACCAGTCTGTTTCTTGATGCGGCTTATTTTTCAGGCCGTGCACCTTACGCCCATACCGTAACGGCGCTTTATGCCAGTTACCATACGCCATATGTAAAGGCGATAGCTGATAACATCACTGATGCGGTTGATAGTCTGTCGACTCCTGAAGCTCTTGTCTTTGATGCTGCGACACGAAGTGTCGAAGTTTATCTCGCGAACCGTATTGTCGATCCTGGTTCAGTCAGCATCAAGGCTGTTTTTGATGATGCTTCTACTACTGAAGTAATAATTACCGATGACGGTTCAGGGGTTCTCAACAGTACTACTCCTGCAGGGGTTGTCGGAAATATCGATTATAACAGCGGTAAGGTGAAGTTTTCTCTTCCCGATGCTACTTATGTAAGCGGGGCAACTCTGGTTACTCTTACTGCAGAGGCCTACGATTATCAGACTGTTGTTGATTCAACCAACAAGACATTTGCCGGATTCGTTGAAACGGACGACATTTCCTCTGGAAAAGGATTTTATGTCCTGGATATGAACGGGCCGTCTACTCTTGCCGGCTACTGGAGATTTACCGACTTCGACTTTCTCTATGATACAAACAGCGCCGGTTCAACGGTTCTTAATCTTGTATGCGGTCCTAATGGATACACGATACCATAGAAAAAGCGTTATGTAGAAATAGAAAAAAAGGGTATCCTGAAGCGGATACCCTTTTTTTTTGCAGAATTTCTTCTGGTTAAATTTCTTAAATCGTCCCGGTTAAAACTCACTGTCAATAGGCGATATCACCTTCAAAAAGCTCATTGAAAAAATCAACAAGATACCGGGCTTCGTTGTATATTCCTGTAACGGAAATTTTATTTTTTGAATGGGAAAAGATTTCGGTACCGACAAATGAAACATTGAGACCGTCAACCTTGAGTACTTCAGCTAGGTTTTTCCCCTGCTGGAATGGAATAAGGCGGTCATTTTTTGAATGAATGATGTAAAAGCGAGTTGCGGCGAGATGCTCAGAGATGTTTTTAGTTTTAACGTCCATAATCTTCATGTCATCATGGGTAAATTTAAAGATTGAAATGTTCCGAAAAAGGTCTTTGCCCAGAATACGTCTCATTTTAGTCTCATCGGTTAATCCCGGGCTTGTTGACAGCATTGCCTTTTCAATGAGCTTTTTTTCCCGATCATTAAAATATTCATTTCTTGATGAAAGGGTCAGGCGTACGAGGAAATCGAGATCTGTATTTTTATTGTTTTGTTTAGCCGCTGCCTGGAGAAGGGGAACCAGTCCCTTGCCGTGATTGTAGGGACCGTAGAGAAATATTTTTTCAGGTACTTTTCCGCGCGCCACCTCAAGCATCGAATTCATTAATATTGATCCCCCGATGCATGATCCAAATCCACGGTATTTTCCCGGATAGGTGTCCTGGAGTTTCATGTATATTCCTGAAACTCCCTTTTTGATACTATCCATATTTCTATTTTTCCTGACATAATGGGTAAAGTCGGGAATAAAAACATGCATCCCTGTCGCGTCAACCAGTGCCTTCGCGAGATCATTGAGGGCAGGATGCTTGTAGCCAAGGGGCGTGAGCCCGTGAATAAAGACATAATATCGATCTGACGGTGACCTGGTATGATAATGGTACACCGGTACTTGTATGCCATCAACGGTTACTTTAATTTCTTCTTTTAACGCCCTGTCGGGGGAGAGATAACCTCCCTGGATAAGGAGCATGCGGGCGCCGGGATTTTTGCTGAGAATTGAAAAGCCGACCAGGGATGATACAATGAGGATACTGAAAATAAAGATGACGGTGATCAGAATGAATTTTGAAATTTTGCCCATTTTATTATATCCGGTAAAATATGATGTTCAAAATGTAGCAGTCGCAGTCTGCCTGTCAAGAAAAGAAAGAAGTCCTTTTACCGGTGAAGTTTTTTCTGGAACAGAATTTCTTCAGTCTGCCGGATAAATGAATTTTGGAAATAAATAATTATTGACGCACCTTTCAATGACTGGTAATGGTTTAATGTATATAAATAAAAATATGAATACATGTTAGATGCTGTTGGCAGATCTTTTCTAAAAACACCGGTTCATGAGTTGAAGTTTTTTGATAATCCCATGGACTTTTCTATGCATACAGTTAGTTTTGTAGTATACTGCTGAAGGGTGGTTTTTTTATTTTAAAATCAGAAGTAATTTTTCTGGCAGAAAAGGGTTATGAATTACAGTACCATAATTTCAAAAAAGTGCGCAGACAGCATTTCCGGAAAACTAACCGGTGAAGGGGTGCACCTGTCACAGAATGATGTAATCGAGGATATCCTCGGCATCATTGAAAAATGCACGCATTATTGTTCAATAATTCCGATAGTTGCCGCAGATGAATTTAAAAAATCCGCTGCTTTTCTCAAACAGATAACCGGTATTGATATTTTTTTTACTTTTATTGTTATTGGTGATTTTAATGATCTGGATAATCTGGGGAATGATTATTTAAAATATATTGGGGAAGTTAAAAGCGGCACTGTCTCTGCCGGGGAACTTCAATTTGCTGTCTCGAGGCTTAGGGCCCAGCTTGAAGCCGCCTGGGAAGAAAAGGAACATCAGAAGGAAGTTTTAGTCAGACTGACAGATACCCGTCAGGATCAGGAAGATCTTATTGATATCGGGAAGTCTCTGAACAGTGAGAAGGATATGGATAAACTTCTCACTATGATTCTCTATCTCAGTAAAAAGATTACCGGCGCTGATGCGGGAAGCATCTACCTGGTCGAAGAAGAGGGTGACGGAACAAAGCAGCTGAGGTTTAAAACTTCCCATACGTACTCCCGTGAAATCCCCCTTAAAGAATTTGTAATGCCCATTGATAAGCATTCTATTGCCGGGTATGTTGCGGTTACCGGTGAGGTGCTGAATATCCCTGATGTCTATAAACTTGATGAAATTGGTCACTATTCCTTTTCTCATAATTCGTCATACGACAAGCATCATTCATACATTACCCGTTCCATGATGGTTGTTCCCATGCTTAACTATCATGATGAAATAATTGGTGTTATACAGCTGATAAACAGCAAAGAAGATCTAACCAACAATGAAAATGCCGGCAACGAAGCCTATACCACTCTTCTCCAGGAACCGGAAGATTTTGATCGCTATGTTGTAACCTTCGACCATAAGTACAGTGCCCTTCTTGAAGCTATTGCCGGTCAGGCCGCTGTCGCTATCGAGAATAATCGGCTTATCAGGCAGATCCAGAACCAGTTTGAAGAGTTTGTCAAGGCATCGGTTACCGCCATTGAATCTCGGGATCCCGCCACCAGCGGTCACTCTTTCCGGGTTGCTGAAATATGCAAGGCGATGGCCTTTGCAGTCAATGAGATCCGGGAAGGCTATCTTGCTGATTACAGTTTTTCTGATGATGATATTCAAGAGCTTGAGTTTGCCGCTCTGCTTCATGACTTTGGAAAAGTATACATCGACCTTTCAATCTTTCAAAAAGAGAAAAAGCTTTTCCCGAAAGACCTGGAAAATCTTTTGATACGTCTCGACTACCTTTACCGCTATGTGGAGCTTCAGTGCCATCTGCGTGAAGAAAAAATTCTTCAGCAGAAGAACTATGACCGCAGTGAGCTTAAGGCCCTCGATGATGAATTGAAGGCGAATCTTGAAAAAATCAGATCTATAAAGGCACGCATTGAAAAGCTGAATGAACCTACGGTGACTGATGATGATCCTGAAAAAATTGTAGCGGGTCTGCTTGAAGAAATAAACGGTATGCAGTGTACTAATATAGACGGCGATAAAATGGATATCATCAGTGATGATGACCAGGTTAACCTTATAATCCGGCGTGGCAGTCTTAATCCGGGAGAACGGAGAGAAATTGAGAGTCATGTCGTTCATACGTATAATTTTGTCAGTAAGATTCCCTGGCCCCCGGAGTATAAAAATATTCCTGAGATTGCTCTTCGGCACCATGAAAAGATTAATGGCACCGGTTATCCCGACCGCCTCGAAGGAAGAGAGAGTACCCTGCTTCAATCCCGCATCATGACAATAGCAGATATTTATGACGCCCTTGCGGCGTCTGACCGTCCTTACAAGGCAGCAGTGCCCCGGGAAAAAATACTGAAAATATTGAGAGAAGAAGCAGAACGGGGAATCCTTGATGAAGACCTGGTGGATGTATTTATTGATCACCGGATTCATGAAAAAGTCGATTCTGATTCCTTTAAAGAAGGGGACGGCATTAATGATTAAAAAGATCTTTGCCGGGCTACTTTTTGTTCTAGTGATAAATTTTCAGGGTAATGGGTCTGGACAGCGTCGTGAGCTGACTGTCTGCTATACTAATTCGCTTAACGGGTTTCTCGACTACTGCAAATGCAAAGAAGAGCCGAAGGGCGGGTTGGTCAAGCGTTCTACGGTCATTAAAAAACTTCGTAAAACTTCCGGTTCTATTCTTCTTTTTGAAACAGGTGACTTTTTTCACTTTGAAAAAGATACATTGCTGGCTCGGTATATAATTGAAGCTTACCGTCATATCGGCTACGACGGAATTCTTTTCGGCGATCAGGAATTCGGTATCGGGGTCGATGCTTTTCTTGCAATGAAGCGTAAACTTCCTTTTCTATGTAATAATCTTACAGTTAAGGGAAAAAGGCCACCATGGCCGCGGTACAGGATTGTTACACGAAAGGGACTACGCATAGGCGTCATCGGGACAATAAGTAAAGATGCCTTTCGGTACTACAGTCGAAATGTTGTCTCGCGGCTGGTTGTTTTAAACCAGGCCCGGGAGATTAAAAAGGATATTGCCCGGCTCAAGGCAAAGGGGATAGAGTATATAATTCTTCTTTCCCATTCGGGCTATGAAACAGATAGAAAGCTGGCCGCGGGCATCTCGGGGATTGACCTGATAATCGGGGGCCACAGCCAGACATTATTAAAAAAACCGGTGCGGGTCGGCGATACGGTAATCGTGCAGGCCGGGTCTAACGGCGCGCGTATTGGCATCCTTCGGGCTGTTTTTAATAAGGGGCGGATAGTCTCTTATCGCAATTCATTTCAGCGTCCTGATGAAAGGCATCCCGCTGACGATCCGGTTATCAGAAAACTTATAAATAACTATTCCGCCGATCTTAAAAAAAAGTACAGGGGGCTTCGGTTCAATAAATGAATTCTTTTCGTGAAATTGCCCGGGATATGGTTTTTATCATAATCCTCAGTTCTGTTGTAGCCGCAGGTATTAATCTTTTTCACCCCCGCGGCTTTATTCTTGTAGGGAAATCTGAATACGGCCGAAAACAGGTGGTGGACATCTCTGTTGAAGAGGCTAAGGTTAAGTACGATTCAGATATCTCGGTCTTTATTGATACCAGGGACTCTCAGCTTTTCAGACATGAACGTATTAAGGGAGCTGTCAGTGTACCGGCACTTCCTGAATCGGTTCGAGCCGCGGCTTTTGAAAAACATTTTCAGCTTCTTTCGCAGGGTAAGGAAGTTGTGCTTTACTGCAGCGGCAGCGGCTGCGGGGATTCATCAATGGTAGCCGATGCCCTGATGGCCATGGATTATTCAAGAGTCATCTATATCATAAAAAAGGGAATCCCCGGGTGGAAAGATGCGGGTCATCCCGTATCAGAAGGAAGGAACAAGTGAAAATCGAAGATCGCCGTGTCGGCTTCGTTAAGCAGGTGTTGTACGGGAATAGTGTCAGCGCTGTTGTGAGAATTGTATTGGGCGTACTGATGCTTTTTTCCGGATGGTTTAAGGTGCTTGATCCTGAGGGGTTTTCCGCTGTTATTGTTCAATATGATTTGATGCCCGCTGCATGGGCTTCCTGGCCCGCCCTTGTGCTGCCGGTAGTTGAATGTATGATTGGTCTTTTTCTGCTTTTTGGTTTTCGCATCAGGGCCGCATCACTTCTCGCTGCTCTCATGATGCTTTTTTTTACCGGGGCTATTGCCATCAATCTTGCCCGGGGAAATATCTTTGACTGCGGATGTTTTGAACTGAACCGTCTCGGAATCGGTATCGATGAAACATTAAGCCCCCTGCTTATTGTACGCGACCTGGTTCTTTGCGGGGCCTTTATGCTGGTGTTTTTTGTGAAACGGCATATTTTTTCCTTTGAAGCAATGCGGGAGCAAATGCACCTGGAGAATATTGAGTAGGAAAAGGTATTACTGTTCCTGCCGGAGAAAGGCGACACTGCCGGTCTTAAGGCCTGTCATTTCAGCGACGGGCCCGCATTTAGCTTTAAAAAGATAATAGAAGGGTGAAGTTGTTTTTCTCCAGGCCGACAGGTCAAGGCCGAAAAGGGTTTCGAAGTTTCCCTGGCCCTTGAGTATTACCACATCAGCGCTTTTAAATTCTGCCATGAATTCCCGGGATGACCGCTCAGGGGCAATACCGGGTGTACTGTCTCCCGTATCAATTGTACTTACCCCGTCAAAGAGTTCCGTGTATTCAATATCCTGCCGTGTAGCATCATTGAGAATTATCTCGCCCCTGACAGCAAAGACTGTTTTCTCCCGGCCCAGCAGTTCGATTAAAGGCCGATCAAATACAATTTCTCCTGCGTTATCGCCGATGTAGAGTATCTTTTTGGCTTCGACAGTATCCTTTTTAAAAAGATTTATTGCAGTGCTGTCGAGTTTAATTCCCAGTGCATCAGAGAGAGACTCTTTGATTGTTCCCATGTCTCCGCTTCCCGGTGCGCCGTAGTCGATGATGTTGCCGCTGATGGCAACCTGTACGGCCTTCGAAAGGGGCTCTGAGGCTTCTTTAACTTCCTTCTCTATAAGCGGAAAGAGCTCCAGGGCATTATCATTGCTCAGTTTTTTGTGGGGGAAGTAAGGGTCGTCGTCAGCAAGGAGTTCTTTAAGTGCTGTGTGAATCTCTCTGCCGTAAACAGGCGGGGGAGAATCCGGCTCAAGGTTACTGACGATAGCTGAAACTTTCTGCAATATTTTTACTTTTTCTTCAGCAGGAAGTTGTCTTTCTTTCAGGAGGGTGCTGACCTGTGAGATCAGGCATCCGAAACATTCTGGCTGGAGGTTCATTATTTTGACCTGTGTAGATTTTTATGATTTATAATTATTTATTATCAAAGGGGCTTAATGTAGAAAGCTCGATTTGTTTTGAAGGCGCGAATGCGCTTTCGCGCCTTTAAAACAAATCGAGCCTTCAACAAATAAGATTACTCCATGGTGTCAATGACAGCATTGAAAGTCGTACTGGGCCGCATTTCTCTTTCCATAATTTTTTGATCGGGATGATAGTATCCTCCCATATCAACTGCTCTGCCCTGGGCAGCATTGAGTTCGTCAATTATTTTTGACTCATTGTCTGTAAGTTCACGTGCCGTATCTTTGAAGCGATTTTGCAGCTCTGAGTCTGTTGTCTGTTCGGCAAGGGCTTGTGCCCAGTACAGTGCCAGGTAAAAATTGCTGCCCCTGTTATCCAACTCATTGACCTTGCGTGAAGGGGATTTTCCATTTTCAAGAAAATCAGCTATTGCCGTATCAAGAGTCTCTTTCAATACTTCAGCTTTTTTGTTGTTACAGGTTGCGGCAATATGCTCAAATGATGCGGTAAGGGCAGAGTATTCTCCCAGTGAATCCCATCGGGAGTGACCTTCTTTAACGAACTGCTGAACGTGTTTTGGTGCTGAACCGCCGGCACCGGTTTCAAACAACCCGCCCCCATTGAGGAGAGGTACTATCGAAAGCATCTTGGCACTGGTGCCCAGTTCTATTATTGGAAATAAGTCGGTCAGATAATCCCGCAGTACGTTTCCTGTTACAGAGATCGTGTCCTTCCCTTCTCTGATTCTTTCAAGTGAAAATTTCATAGCCTCAACAGGATTCATTATGTGATATTCCATTTCAGATGTATTGTGATCCTTCAGGTACCTGTTAACCTTTTTTATCAGCTCTGCGTCATGGGCACGTTTTTCATCAAGCCAGAAAACTGCAGGTGTACCGGTTGCCTTCATTCTGGATACCGCAAGCTTTACCCAGTCCTGAACAGGAATATCCTTTACCCGGGACATTCGCCATATATCGCCTTCTTCAACTTCATGTTCAATTAACTGGTCCCCTGAAGAATTAATGACTTTAATCGTTCCATTCCCCGGTGCTTCAAATGTCGTGGGGTGAGAGCCGTATTCCTCTGCCTTCTGCGCCATGAGTCCCACGTTGGGAACTGATCCGAGGGTTGCCCGGTCAAACGCTCCATGTTTTTGACAGTCCTCAATGATTTCTTTGTACATGGTGGCATAAGACCTGTCGGGAATAACCGATTTTGTATCATGGAGCTTATCATCGGCACCCCACATCTTTCCGCCGTCTCGTACAACAACTGGCATGGATGCATCAACTATTATATCACTCGGCACGTGAAGGTTCGTTATGCCTTGAGAAGAATCAACCATTGCAAGTCCTGCCTGTTTTTGGTAAACTTTCTCAATATCATTCTCTATTTCTTTTTGTTTCTCATCGGGAAGCTTCTGCAGTTTTGTATAGAGATCACCGATGCCATTATTTACATTAACACCGAGTTCATTGATGACTTCTTTATGTTTTTCTAATACATCTTTATAGTAGACCGAGACACAGTGCCCGAAGATTACAGGATCAGATACCTTCATCATGGTAGCTTTCATGTGAAGAGAAAAGAGGATATTTTTATTCTTTGCATCGTCTATCTGCTCACTGAAAAATTTTCTGAGACCTTTTTTGCTCATGAAGGTTCCGTCAACTATTTCATCTTTAAGAACCTCGATGTTGTCTTTTAATGTTTTTGATGCGCCGTCTGCTCCCGTAAATTGAATCTTCAGGGTGTCGTCTTTTTCGCTGACTATGGATTTTTCATTGCCGTAGAAATCTCCACCGCTCATATGAGCGACATGGGATGTCGAATCACTGCTCCATTCTCGCAGCGGCAGTCCCATTGATTTGGGATACTTTTTTGCATACTCCTTTACTGATAAGGGAGCCCGGCGGTCAGAGTTGCCCTGGCGCAGTACCGGATTAACCGCACTGCCGAGAACCTTTGCATATTGATCTTGTGTTGCTTTGTCTTCATCACTCTGAGGCTCTTCAGGATACGCAGGGATATCATATCCCTGGCTTTGAAGTTCTTTTATTGCAGCTTTAAGCTGTGGTATTGACGCGCTGATATTTGGAAGTTTAATTATATTCGCTTCCGGTTTTAAGGTAAGCTCTCCCAGTTCGGTAAGGTGATCAGAAATCTTTTGATCTTCAGTGAGTTTTTCCGGGAAATTAGCGATTATTCTGCCCGCTAAAGAGATATCCTTTGTTTCTATGGTTATACCGGTGCCCTTCACATAGGCCTCAATAACAGGCAGTAGAGAATAGGTTGCAAGGGCAGGGGCTTCATCGATTTTGGTGTAAATTATTTTTGCAGTGGTCATGGGATCTCCCTGTTTTATGAGTAAATACTTCAGTATAAATTCGTTAATTAGCCACGCAGAGTGTGCTATCGAATACATGCTGATTATAGGTATAGATTTTAAGTATTGGGTGTGATGTAAAGTTATTTTTTAGAAATAAATGCTGTTGTTATTGTATGTTGTCCACGGATAATGCCTGCTAGAAGGGCTTTTTTATCATCTCGGCATATCATACTAATCCTGAAATGATCCCCGACTGGCTCGGTCCGGTATAATCAATACGCTGAATGTTTTTAACACCGTTGTTCTGGAGCATATAACAGAGTTGTTTTTCAGAATAAGCCTGTCCCTTTTCAGTACCCACCATCATGTTAATAGAAAAGAGAGTGGGAAAAAGGGGACCGTCCATGGAATTGTTGAGAATGAATTCATGAATGAAAATTTTTCCTCCCGGTTTTAAGACTGATACCGCATTTTCTATGATTTTATTGCAATCTTCAGGGCCTTCACCATGGAGAATATGTGAAAGCCAGGCGGCATCATATTTTTCTTTAACAGGAAAATCTTTATCCAGAAAGCTGCCCTGGATAAACTCTACACGGTCAGAGATGTTGAATCTCTTAATAGTCTTTTCAGCAAAGGACCGTGATGAAGGAAGATCAAAGACATGAGCTGCCAGCTGCGGGTTAGCCAGGCAAAAATGAATCGCGTAGGTTCCCGGTCCACCCCCGAGATCGAGAAGACGGGAGCATTCTGAGAGATCAAGCTTTTTTGCAACGCCTGGCGCGGAGGACATGGCAAGGTTAAACATTCCCATGAGAAAGCTTTCTCTCTGGCTGTCTGTTGCCTGGTTTGCTCTTGTCCTGACTGGTTTGCCGCTGGTAACCGCCATGGGCATGTTGTTCCATGAATCAAGAAGGTTCTGATGGTGCATGATAATAAAACCGATGTAATCAGGAGAAGTCTTTGAAAGGTATTGAGCCCCATCCGGGGTATTGGAATAGCTTCCTTCTTCATGAATGAGAAGCTCCATTGCAGTCAGAGCATTAAGAAGAATAGAGAGATTTCGGGGGTCGCTTTCTGTTTGTTCACTTATCTCCTGTGCGGATAATGATCCAGAGTCGATAATAGAAAAGATGTCAAGTTTGACGCCCGCATGAAGTGTACAGGTCTGCCAGTAGAATGATGAAGTTTTTAAGAATTCTTCTTTCGTCCATTGTCTGGTGTCCATGGGGGCTCCTGTGTCGTAATTTATATGTATAGCTTTGCATGGTTTGAATATGGTGTCAACATGTTCAAATGCAAAAAATGAGCGTCTTTAAAGACGCTCATTTCGGGAGGAAGAAGTCAGGCTCAGAGCCTCATTCCTGATAAAAGCCCTGGAGCGTCGAAAAGGCAAGCTTTCGCTTTTTCTTATCGGGAGACAATAAACCTTTTCGGTTGTAGCCTCTTTGAAAGCTGTTGGTGCGAAAGGGGGCCCTGAAGTCATAGAGTATCCAGGGGGTCATGCCGCCGATGTTAGGGAGCTCTTTGATTATTGCAATCTGGTCTTCGTATATTTTTTGCTGCCGCTCTTCAGTGAAAAAGTCAGTTTCTTCGCCATGATGTCCCGCAAGGGCGCCTCCGCCGGTTTCACTGATGATAAAGGGCTTGTTCAGGGCCTCTGCCTCTTTAAACATCGGGGCCATCTTTTCGATTCCCCCGTAATACCAGCCGAAATATTCATTGATGCCGATGACATCAAGTACCGCCGCGAGGTTGTCCTGGACATGAAGCTCGTCCCAGTTTACCAGGCAGGCTGCGGAAACCAGCCGTTCTGTATCAAGGTCACGGGCCCTTTCAACAAGGGCCTTCATGAAACTGAAACGCTCAGGGGTGTCTTCGTTTTCGTTGCCCACCGACCAGATGATGACACTGGCGCGGTTTCGGTCCCGGAGTATCAGTTCGCTGAGCTGGTTTTTCGCGTCAGCGAGGGTCACGGGATTTTCAAAGTCGATAGCCCAGTAGACCGGTATTTCTTCCCAGAGAAGAATACCCATCTCGTCAGCCAGCTGCGCCGATCTGATGTGATGAGGGTAGTGGGCCAGGCGCATGAAGTTGCCCCCGAGCTCTTTGATCAGCTTAAAGTTTTCAGTGACCTCCAGTTCGGTGAGGCTGCGGCCATTGGTGACGCTCTCTTCATGGCATGATATGCCTTTTAGAAAGATTTCTTTTCCGTTTAAAAGTATGCTGCTACCCTTTGTAATAATTTCACGAAAGCCGATACGGTCAGTGACCCGGTCCTCGCTGAAAGAAAGAGACAGGTCATAGAGCCGGGGATTTTCAGGGCTCCAGAGCTCCGGTGTGGCAGAGAATTTAACTTCCCCCCCGCCTTTTTTTATTTTTATGCTCACCGGGTCTCCCAGTTCTGGAATAGAAAGAAGGGCCTCGCCATCGACGGGATCACTGAGCTGTACCGTGCACCGGATATTATTAAAACTTCCGTCAGGGACAAGGGAGCAGGTGAAATCTTTTATGAAAATTTCAGGGGTGAAAATCAGTTCTATGTCACGGTGAAGGCCCCCGTAATTAAACCAGTCACAGTTGTCCATGGGAACCTGGTCGCCACGCCGCGTGTTGTCCACCAGGAGAATCAGGCGGTTGTCCTTTTCGGTCAGCCTGTCGGTCACTTCAACGTAAAATTCCCCGCCGCCCCCCAGGTGGGTTCCCAGGTGGTCTCCGTCGAGAAACACGGCGCAGCGGTAATTTGCCCCGGCGACACGAAGAAAGACCCGTTCACCATGTGCAGCTTTTTGAGAAATTTTTCGAGTGAAGACCATTGAGCCTTCGTAGTTGAAGTATTTTTCTTCGGTCATGTTCCAGCAGCAGGGGATCTTCATGAGGGGCCACTGCTCAAAGTCAAAGTCGAGGGGGGCCATTTTCGGGGCAAATTGTGTCAGGTCTATTTCCTGGGCAATAGAAGGGGGAAACTGTTCAGGGTCAATGCCGAGACTGGGAAAGAAGGGCGAAAAGGTTTCATAAATCGATTCAGAAGTACTGAACTTGTGCCAGTCGGCGCGAAGGCACATGTTATAGATATCTTCGGTGAAGTTCCAGGGGCCGTTGAGGCTTTCGCTGCGCCGGCTCGCTGAACTCATAAAGGTATCGGTTGTTATAAGGTTTTCAAGATAGGGTTTCCATGGTTCACGTTTGAATATTGCTTCCATGGGATTCTTTTTTTCTTCCATAGGGGTCCTCGCTTCTGACGGAATGGAGTGGTAGACCACAGCTCAGAGCATCCTGAGAGGGTACCTCTATATTTAAAAAGAATAAAGCATCTCAGGTCAAGATAAATATGTATTTTCGCGCAAAAAAAGAAAAAGCTGTCGGCTGAGAAACCGACAGCTTTTTGCTACTTTTCAGTAATGGCCTTCCCCCCCACATAATACCAGAGGAGAAGAATGAGGATGAGAATGAAAGATATGGTGATAAAGGGAAGCCCCGGATCTTTGACCATCCGTATGTAGAGGGACGCCCGTTTTTTTCGGGCCTTTTTCTGATAGAGGGGTGCTTTATTGCATGCCTCATCAGAGGGATCGATGCGTACTTTTTTCTTTTTGTCCATTTTGAGGAGCAGGTGCCACCCGTTGAAAGAGCTGTAGCCGGGCATGGCAAGCTGCAGCTCTGTTTTCCCGTCTCCCTTGAGTGCGAGGGTTATCTGTTTGATTCGACCTTTCATGGCTGTCGTATCATCATAATAAGTATATGATATATCAGCAACCATAAAGGACGCGGAACCATCGGGCAGCCTGACCGTATCTCCCATCTTTGTGGGAACATTGATCCACTGGCCGGTGGTAAAGGTAACCCCATGACCGAGAAGCACCCCGGCAAAGAGAAGATGTATCAGCGAGGGGGCGAGAAGCAGGGTAAATTTTTTAAAAGGAAGTGTTCCGTATTTCGGAATCAGGGCTCTGAGCCGAACCATGAGACAGGCAATGGTATTGACCCCCAGGAGAAAGCAAAAGAAAAAGAGGCAGTACATCCACCAGGTCAGGTGCATTTTGTCAGGAGAAAGGGCCATGAGCCAGTCCTGGACCCGTGCACTGTTGAGCCCTCTGAAAAGCTCAAAGTGGCTTTGAGCCGTCAAGGAGCCCCAGAAAAACGAAAGACCCGCGCCGCAGAGAAGGTATACCGCCAGCTTGAGATTGCCGATTTTTTCAATAAATTTCCAGAACATGTCAGCCTCCTACCCGTGTAAAGGTCATCTCATGAAGATGATGACCATAGACTGTAATTATCAGAATCAGCGCAGAAACAATCGCCCATGCGGCCTGTCGCTTCATTGACCATCCCTGAACAAAACGAAGGTGAATGTAGGCGGCATAGATGAGCCAGAGAAAGGCCGACGACATGTGGCGGGGCCCCCAGCTGAAGGTGTTGCCCCAGCCGATATAGGCCCACCATGCTCCGATAATCTGCGACATGCTGTAGAGAACAAAGCCCCAGATAAGAAAACGGTGAAAGATGTCGCTGTCCGGCTTGTTTTCTGACCATACCAGGGCCCCCAGACCCCCGGAAATAAAACAGGCATGGGCGGAGTTTTCTGTCAGAAAGAACAGCACCGCCCAGATGGTCAGCTTGTTGGGAGTCGGGGGAATAATACCCTTGGCGTAAAAGCAGGCAAAGAGCAGCGCCGCGAGAGTACCGCCGATTACCGGCAGTGCTGCGGGGCTTTCTTTATATGTTAGAGAGAAGCTGAGTATGGCGAGGCAGAAGGGGACAAAGAAAGGCCCTTCAAAGAGCGGGTTGAGAAAAAACAGTCCCCCGAGGAAACCCCGGCCCGTCAGGTAGAGGCCGAGGAAAATAATAATCAGTCCCAGAGTGGCAGTAGCGGGTTTTTTAAGCTTCAGAGCCTGAAAGAGAAAGGACAGTCCCGCCAGTGGGGCTGTTGAGTAGAGCATCCAGTGTTGTCCTGTTGAAAACATGGTATTCTCCTATTTTGCTTTTACCCGGACAATATGGGAAAGCCCCCAGACGTCACGGTCAACGAACCAGTCTGCCACCGGTGCAAGCATGTAATTACCCGGGACCTTTTTTCCCTTCATGTGAGTCATCAGGTACATCAGGTCTCCGTCATCGGTTTTAAATATCTCGTACCCGGAGATGAGCACCCGATAGCCGTCACAGGCGCAGAAGAGAAACCAGTCGTCGCTTGTCGCCCCGGGAAAATATTTGCCCAGTACTTCTTTCAGACGGATGCCTGCAGCGTCAGTGAAACCCTTGTAGGCCCGTCCATGGCCGAAGCGGAGCCAGTTTTTGATTGCAACGGTCTTAAAGTTTTTCAGATCAACCTTTTCGGCTTTTTCTCCGTCAATTGCCGTGATGCCGGTAGAGGAGCACTTCTCTCCTTTTTTCTGGGGGGGAAGTGTATCCTCAGGCGCTGCGGGTACTGTCATGGTAATGCGCGTAACGTCGTCAAGATACCGTGAGTCATCGGCGTCACCGGGAGCCACAAGGCGAAGGCCCGTGACATCGTCGTGATAGGCGTTCTTTTTATACTTGTCAGCGTTCTTTGAAGGAAGTATCTCCTTGCGGTGAAAGGCTAAAATGACCGGATCATTGTCATCGGTACAGGTGAGCTCACCGTAACTGAAGCGGGACTTTTTGCCGTCCCGTGAGGTGAAGGTCACCACCATGTCGAGGGGCCGGTCGTAGGTTCCCTCGGGTTTTTTCGGGGCGATTCCCTCGAGAAGGTGGTAGAGTGAGATGCCCGTGTAGAAATAACTTCCTTTATATTCTTTTTTAGAAGTGAATTCGTGAACCCTGATTCTTGTAGAGGCCAGGGCCCGCAGTGCGGATCCTGAAAATGTGTAGGTTTTTTTTACCATCCCGTCGACCGTGAGGCTGTTCTTTTCAGGGACAACCTGTTTCATCGCCAGGGGGGTCGCGCCGGTGACTGCCATGATTTTCATGGCGTCGGGGTCGCATGAAGAGAAGAAAGCCATGCTGGTGAGCAGCATGGCTGAGACGAGTAGTGTGGTGTATTTTTTTATCATGATTTCTCCTGAGTGTTGTTGTTACAGAGATGCTCTTGCTCCAAGACAAAACTGAAGACCTGGGCCAGGATTAAAGGGATCGGCATTGTAATCATCGAGAAGGTTTTTAATCATGAGATAGGCGCTGATGTGTTTGTTGAATTCATTTTCCAGTTTAATGTTTAGTTTAACTGGGTTGTGAAGCTTGACTTTTTTGAAATAAGCAGTAGAGTAGCCACCTGTTGTGCCATCGGCAGGTGGAATCAGGTCTTCATTCATGGCGTACATTATTTCTCCAACAGTTGATGTACCCCAGAGACCAACAGACATTCCGTTTTTGAATTTAGCACGAACTTCGAAAGAAATGTAATGTTTTGGTGTGTTTTCAGGTTCATCACCCATGTTTACATTTGTGTCTTCTATGTCAGTCTGGTTTTTTGTATGTACAAAGGTATAGCTGAAACCGTAGGTGAGATCAACGAAATTAAATAATTTTTTATATTCCCCATTGATGATAATTTCACATCCCTGGACCATTGCTCCATCAATATTGATGTACTGCTTTTCTCCTGATATTTCTACTCTTTCGAGTTTATCCGTAAAGCTGTTGAGAAAATAATCTGTTCGAATATTGAGTATGCCTCTAAGTAAATTGACTTCAGCACCAATATTATAATTATATGAACGTTCAGGCTTCATTCCCGTATCAATTGCTGCATCATCTGTGTCAGCATAAGCAGCGAGAGTCGGGAAACGTGACTTCATTGAAAAAGCTGCCCTCATAGTGAGTAAATCTTTTATTGGCTTAAAGGTCGCTCCAATAACAGGATTAAAGGAGTCACGAGTACCCATGATCAGGGCATCATCTTTTACTTCATATCTGTTGGTAAGCGAAGTATCCGCTGCATCATCAAGTTCTTGGAATTTTGTAAGCCACTGGGCATCATAAGAAATTCCTGCTGTAAGAAAAATTGATTTACCTATTTTTATTTCATCTTCAACTGCAAGTGTTAATTGGTGTCCATCGAGTCTTTTGGTGTCAAACCATGAAGAGCCATGAAGACCTTCAAGTGTTATAAGATCTGCAGCACGCCATCCTGCCATACCAGTTAGTGAGGCGTAGTTACTCATTACTTTTTCTTTTTCTACATGCCTATCGAAACGGTAAAGGATTGATGTGTTCAGTTTATTCCATTTAGCTAAACGAAAAGAAGGAAAAAGATTAAACCCGGTAATGCTGTTCTGCCAGTTTGAATGGGCTCCTCCCCATCGAGGAACTGTAGTTTCTGATATATTAGCATAGGCATCAACATAGTCACTGTCCATTGTATAATAGGCATTACCACGAATGGAAAAAAAATCATTTTCATAGTTGAAATAAGGAGCAAATGTATATACATATTTTTCAGGCCATGTGAAAGTGTAAGCGGTCAGTATGTTGTCAGGATTGCTCCATTCACCGTCACTATATTCACTGGTGCCATAAGAAGAAATATTGTATCGTTCTGCTTTTTGGTAGGTGAAGCGTGTATTTATCCCAACTTCGAAGCCTTTCATTATTTCCCAGCCGATCTTGCCGCTGGTCCTGTATTGAGTTTTATCTGTATGAGGCCATTTGGCCATATCATTGAGATAGATATCAACTGCTTCTTCTGTCAAGTCAGGCCCGGTTTCACCATAGAGACCATGGTTGATTATTTTGTCATACCATTTACGTCGCTCAGATTTTGTAAGCCTGCTGGATACATTATATTCTCCCTTGTAAGCAGTACTTGCTGAAAGCCAATAGTACATGGTACCGATTGGCAGTTTAAAGGGCATGCCATGAACCAAGTTAAAGGAATAATCCTTTAAATATCCATATTCTGTATTCAATTTTGCAACCAGTTTTTCTGGCCGCTTTGAAACTATATTGATTGAACCAACAGTACCATTTGTTCCATACAGGGCTGAACAAACACCACGGTTTACAATAATTTTTGAGGCGTTCTGTACCCCGAGGCTGGATATGTCAGTGTTTGATTCATACACGTCCGTAACGGGAATACCATCAACAAGAAGAGCAATCTTGTCCATGGAAAAGCCCCGCATATTAAAGCGAATATGGCCCTTTCGGTGCTGTTCAATCTGAAGACCCGGAACCATCTCAAGGGCATCAGCAAGGTTCTTGTTGCTGCGGGCTTCAATGTCTTTCGCGGTTATCTCTGTGGTCGTTGTCGCGTCTTCAATATTAGCAATCGCCCGGTCCCGGACAATAATCTCACCAAGGGTAAAGGTACTGGTCTTCTTTTTCTTTACCTCTGCTTTTTTAGTTACAACAGGTGCCGTTGTATCGGCATTCTCTTCCGTCTTTTCTTCTGTCTGAGCAATCAGTGTAGTTGCCGCAAGCACAAAGGAAAGGAGGAATGAAAGCATAAAATACGGTTTCATTTTCATAATGACCTCCATTAAAGTT
>Ga0070728_10000861_pt1 | contig 52800 bp, 45 predicted proteins | sample tdDd471_FD_66723 | JGI IMG/M metagenome (GOLD analysis project Ga0070728, IMG submission 66723) | Marine sediment microbial communities from the Atlantic coast under amendment with organic carbon and nitrate - tdDd47.1 | ecosystem: Environmental > Aquatic > Marine > Coastal > Sediment | place... | reverse complement strand
ACCCCTCCTTTTCCGCAGAGGGCGAAGGTTTCCATTGAGGTGCCTTTACTTCCTTTCATTATTTTTCTCCTTTTCCCGGGCGGCTCGTCTCAGGTTTTGCAGTTCCGTGACATCGCTGCAGACGTCAGTAAGGTCGCATTCGCCGCAGTCGTGCGACAGGTCTTCGGTAAGGCGGTTCATCGCTTCAATGATACGGGAGGCCTGAAGGGTAATCTCTCCAAGTGAATCGACCGCTTCTTTCGACAGGGTAACATATAAGAGTTCAGCACCGTTAATCCAGGGAAAACTTTCGAGCTGTTTCAGGAGCGCCGCGCCGATAATCTGAAGGGTCAGGCCCTCATCAAGGGCTTTTCGGCTGATGCGGCTCCATTCACGGCGATACTGTGAAGCGGCCCTGAGCATATACCCCTTAAGATCAAGGGCGAAGCGGAGCCGTTCCATTTCACGGTACCGGTTGTAGCAGTTTTCTTCGGTAAAACCAACACCTGAGACCATGAGTATTCTTCCGAAGGGGAGGCTCATGTCACGGGCTTTTGGAAGGTCGGGGCCGATAACCGTGATTCTTTTATCTCTTATCAGTGAATCACTGCCGGTCCAGACCAGGATCGAAGTTGAAGCCGTGTCGGGATGACCCAGCTCAACTGCCGTATCAGAAGCGAGTATGATGTTTCGTTTCCCCCCGGCGGGCCAGGAAGAAGAAACCTGGTCTGCATCAAAGGCAGCGGCATTCTTTTGGTGATCATCCATGTAGGCATGGATCTCTTTTATATGCTGGTTAAAAAGGTTCATTAAATATATATCAGAGTGCAGGATGGCTTTTCTCGGGAAATTTCATCCGGCAGGCTACTGTCTCCATTATAAATATACTATGTTTTTGTCAAAACAAGAAAAGAATATTTACACCTGGTGTAGATTTTATTGTAAATATACATCTGCTGTATGGTGCAGCCGGTAAGAAAGTTACCTGCTGCCCAGAAGTGCGGCGCCGTAGGCACCGGTAACCTGTGGATTAACATTGTCAAGCTGTTTCAGGTCAACCTTCAGTGCCTCACCGAGGGCCCTGAATACTCCACCGTTTCGGGCCACTCCCCCTGACATGACCACCTGAGACTCAACTTCCACACCCCTTGCCAGGGAGGCAACCCGTTTTGCCATGGCATTATGGAGCGCCTTGATTACATCAGGAACCGCTTTTCCCTCGTTGAGGAGTGATACTACTTCTGTTTCTGCAAAGATAACACACTGGTTGGAAATTGAAAGCTCTTCTTTTGATTTTTTTTCCATGAAAGCCATCTCTTCAATAGGAACGTCCATGGCTTCAGCCATGATTTCAAGAAACCGGCCCGTACCTGAGGCGCATTTATCATTATACAGGTAGCGGACTACTGCTCCTTCTTTGTCTATGCGGATTGCCTTTGCGTCCTGTCCGCCGATATCAATAATCATTCTGACATCGGGATTTGCCGCAAAGGCTCCGGCGGCGTGACAGGAAATTTCAGAGATTACCGTATCCGCAAAGGGTATTTTTTCGCTCCCATAGCCGGTGCCTGTGACTGAGGCTAGTGAATCTATCGACAGGGATGCCTTTTCGAGGGCCGCGGCCATCACAGCTTCGGCTGATTCTGCGGGTTTTATCATTGTGGGTATCACTGCCTCGGCAATGATTGTACTGTTTTCAATAATCACCGCCTTGGCAGTCATTGAACCTATGTCACATCCTGCGTGGAACATACTGGTCTCCTCTTAATAAAATTCTTTATGTTCAATCACTTCAGTCTCTCTTCAGCCAGGAGGGCCGCCCCGATGGCCCCGGCAAGCTGTGGATCAGCCTTACGGATTTTTTTAACCCGGCAGCCGAGCTGTGTTTCAAGGGCCTTTGCCACCCCGAGATTCTTGGCAACACCCCCGGTGATACAGATGTCGCCATCGAGACCGATGCTGTTCAAAAGAACGGCAACCCGGGCAGCCATGGCATTGTTGATGCCGGCACCGATGTCATCAACTCCATGACCTTCATTGAGCAGTCTGATGACATCGGCCTGTGCCCAGACCGCACATGATGATGAGAATGTAACGGGATGATCTGCACGTTCTGAGCACGTCGCCAGGTCTTCAACCGGTACCCCGAGGACCTTTGCCATGACATCAAGAAACCGTCCTGTTCCCGACGCGCATTTGTCATTGGTGATGAAGCGGTCAATGGATCCGTCACTTTTCAGTTTTATCGCCTTGCAGTCCTGTCCGCCTATATCGATTAATGTTTTTACTGAAGGAAGGAGCCATCGGGCGCCACGGCCATGACAGGTAATTTCAGAAATCTCCTTACCTTCAAAGGGCATACGGCCTCTCCCGTATCCTGTTCTGGTAATTCCCTCCAGTTCGTTGATGGAGAGGGCGGCTTCTTTCAGGGCCAGGTCCATTACTTCACGTGACGCTTCTTCCGGGCGGGCCCGGGAGCGTATTACCGCTGAAGCGAGTATGCGTCCCTTTTCCATGATGACCGCCTTTGCGGTGAGTGACCCTACATCGCATCCCGCGGTTATGCTCATAGCAGCCCCCTTACGGCAAAAAATTCATCGAGGCGGGCACTGGTTGCCTCCCATGACTCAACCCGTTCGTCAAAGCTGTCGCTGTACATGATATGGGTCGGAAAACCCGCCTCCTCAGTATCCCGGGCCAAAAGTTTTACCATGCCCCAGGTGTTTCGGCATCCCGGTGTGCCGCTGTAGATAATACAGTCTGCCCGGTACATCTGGGCCAGGGATAGCGTATCTTCGAGCCACATGCCCGGGGCGTCATAGGGGCCCCGAATCGATTTGACCATGGGCATCCGTGAGTTCTGTGCAGCCAGTGAGTCTATCATGGTATCAAGGTTCGTAGAATCTATATTATAGGCATTTGACCTGTTCTGATTATACGGGGTGTTATCAGCCCAGAAGCGGGATAAAATGTTTCCCATGTGGGTAATGCCCCGTTCTTCGAGCCAGCTCCAGAGCGCCAGGTTGGTGGTATAATGATCAATATAGCAGAAAAGAGCCCGGGTGTTTTCTTTTCCTGAAGGGAGCCCGCACCGTTCTTCCTGCATGTTGGTGACGGCGATATCACGCATTGAAAGAAGAAGTTCTGTCAGCAGCGGTTTGCCTGCAAAAAAGAAACGTCCTGCGTAAATAAAAAAATTATAGGTAACCGGTAACGGTGAGGGGACTGCGCGCTGCAGTTCTTCAAGCTCAGCGAGAATTTCATCCTGTTTTTTTATTTCCTGCAGAACCTCTCTTAGTCTGTCCGTGTCAAGGCGGTTGCCTGTCTGCTCCTCGAGAAAGTCAATCATGCGCCGGTAATCCTTCTGGTGATAGTTGTCGACATCATCACCGGTAAGGCGGTCAGGAAAAGTCAGGGCAAAGGCTGGTTTGTTAAGATAGGCCGACGCAAAGGCGAAGGCATTGGCATTGGTATCGCACACTCCCGGGGTGTCGGCGACAATAAAGTCAAAGGTCTCCCCGAGCCCCGCAAGATAGGCTCCCAGGGCCCCCCGCTGTGATGAACATGATGTTTCTGTAAGCCCCGCCTCGTAACAAAAATCTGAAAATTCACCGATGCCGCGCTTCCAGAGAGAGTTTATCAGTACGGTAACAAGTTCAAGGGTTACCGGTACTGTATCCATGGCGTAGAGTATGGCGGGGGAAAAACAGAAAGTGGTACCGCATATCTTTTTTCCTTTTTCGTGGGCTGTCATGATATTGTCCATGTATTCATAGACAAGTTTCAGGAAAATTTTCCCCGGTTCACCGTAGGCGAGAAATACATCCAGAATATCCTTGAAGTAGGGGATATGCCGCATGACAATTTTTAGTTCTTTTTCTGTACCCGTCATTGCGTTACACGCAAGGTCAAGGGTGCGCCACAGCATCCAGTCAAAGTTATAGGCTTTGGTTTCTGGTCTCATGACAGGTTCCCCCTTATCGATTCGATGAATGCGTCAATACGCATCTTGAGGCGTTCCCTCTCCACGAGGGGGCCGTACTCCCGCTCTATTCGAAGAGAAGGAATACCTTTCTTGCGAAGATCCGCCTCAAGGAGCCCGTTATCTGAGCCGTGGAGATCACAGAAGCGGATGTTTTGCAAAATGACTCCGTCGATATCAGATTCTTCAATCAGGGCCAGTATGCTGTCGCGGCGCTCTTCGTATTTGCCGAACATGCGGGGACATTCCGTGCCGTCGAGGTATGCCGCGGCAACAGATTCGAGGCTGTTTCCTTCTATGGTTCCGATGGTTTTGAAATGGCCGAAGCAGATTTTTTCAGCTGCTACCAGTGCTCCCGAGTCTTCCATGAGACCTATGATCTGAATATCATCGGTGGCGCTGCCGGTTACCAGGAGGCGTGGTTTGCCTTTTTCTTTTACCGGCGCGGCATTTTTCAGTTTGCTTAAAAGTTTCTCAAGCTCACTGTTAAAAACTTCACGCGGCATGGATGTCGAAGCAACAGACACCGCAAGGGCGTCATAACCCGTTATGCGGCAGTCATTCTTTTTTCTAAACTGCTGAAGCTCTTTAATAAGCTTTCTGCTATGGTTATATAGTTCAATTGATGCAGGAAGTTTACCGATGATGTCCTCGGTCACAAAGTGTTTTTTCAGAAGCCCCGCGAGGGATAGAACTTCCTTCTTGAACCAATCGTGAGCATAATCGGTTTCTTTGTGAGGTACATCGAAATAGGCAAAAAATGAAGGAAGTGTTCCTTCCATGTCTTTCCCCGCCTTTCGCCAGCACTCATCGAGGCGGCGCATGGAATCACAGCCAGGGGTGACAATGGCGCCTTCAAGAAAATCGAATTTTCCCGTACCGGCCATCTGAAGAAGGCACCGCGGCATGGTGCAGATAAAGGGGCCAAAGTAAGAATCTCCAATCTCAAGGCCGGAAACTTCCATGCCCCGTAACCGAAGGGGAAGAACACCGGCGGCATGCAGTACCTCCGCCGGGAGATGGGAGCAGGTGTATCCGACTACGGGTTTCCCGTCTTTTGTCCATTGCTCAACACTGCTGTTGTATATTTTTTTTGAGGCTTCAATAAATATTTCAGTCATGATTTCACCTCCTGTTCCACCAGGACATCCCTGAGAAGTGAAAGTGCCTCGTTCATCTCATCAGAAGGGTTATCTGGGTCTGGACGAAGAAGTTCGGCAATACCTCGAATTACCGGGGGAAGCACTTCCGAGGCAACGGGCCTCAGTGAAGCCGTCATGGCACTGGTAATCGATTCGGCTGCCTGGGATATTTCAGGACCGTTAAGGGAGGCGAAAAACTGAGTGATGAACTCTTTTGCTGCTTTACCTGTTTCTTCAGGAGTGTAGTTAATTACCTCTGCTCCCCGGTTTACAATGTCGGCCGCCGTAACCGGATCTGGCATGATACCGGAAGAAAAATTATTTCCTCGGTCAAAAAATGCTTCAAGGAGTGAGAGATATCTCTCGGCGTTTTTTATCTTTGTGTCAGCTTTTCTGAAAGGGCTCGATGCACGGTGCTGTACAAGGGAGGGGTCTTCTTTGATACGCCGGGCGGTCTGGTTATTTAATTCAGCCTTAACACTGTCCCATGTCTTCATGGCAAAAATGAGCAGATCAGGGTCAAAGGCCTTTATGAAGTCTTTCATCTTTTCTTGTATCAAGGGAGGAAGAACGGTTTTGCCCGGTTCGCCAAGAAGAGCGTTGCCCGTGTCAATCTTACGGACAAGCTCTGCGGCTTCTGAAATAATTGAACCGGCTGTTTCTCCATCGATCTGTTTAAGGATACTTTCGATTACATTTGTTAGAAGGTCGGGGGCGATATCATTGAGAGGGCGGAGCTGATAGAGCAGTATCTTCATAACCGCGTTGACCAGTTCGGGAATAAGCGAAATAAGAGAGAGGGCCTTCGAGGGATACTGCCACAGGATTCTTCCTCCCGTCTCTGAAGCTGAGGAAATATCATCCAAAAGGGCACACACCGCTTCAGCGATTTCACCGAAGTCATTTCGTTCAAAGAATCCCTTTAGTTCTTCTTCTGCTCGGTTTGCCAGGTAGCGGGGATTTTTTTCATGAACAATATTTATGATTTTTGCCGTCAGGGTCATGAGTCCTTCCCCCTGGCGGTCTCCCTTTATAATGAGGTTTCCCCATTCAATGAGCTCTTCCGGAGGGAGGGTGCCGAGGGCATGCAGGAAGTCCGCTGTTACCGCGGACCCTGATACCTTTCCCGAAAGGAGTGCCTTTTTCAGCCGGGATAAAAAGTCATGGTCGACGGTAAGTTCTTTTAACGAACCGGCTCCCGGGGCTCCCGGTGAAAAGGATTTTTTAATACTTCGCGCCGCAGGTCGGGCGGCAAGTTTTCTCAATCTTTTATCCCCTGACCAGAGGGAGATTATTTCCGGTACTGCTTCTGAAATAAACTGACGTCCCTCCCGGGTATTAAGCAATTCTGCAATTAGTCCGGCATGTTTCCCTGCCTGTTTCATTGTGCCCCTCTCTGAAATACAATCTATATGTCTTTGCAGGCCAGTCTATTTTTTTGCCAGAGTCTTATTTCTTTTTTTTTCTGCAGGTTTCTTTTTCTGTACGATTTTGTTGTCTGCAAGATGCTGACCAAGGCGTTTCCCCAGGGCCAGAAGCGTCAGGGTAGGGGGGAGCCCCCAGGCTTCTGGAATAACCGAACAGTCACAAACGTGACAGTTTTTAATCCGGGTCTCAAGGTTGCTGTCAACCAGGTCACCGATGCGGATAGTGCCCCCGGGATGCGCGGCGAGTTTCCAGGTTTGGTAGATGCCCTTTGCGCCGGCACGCTCAAGAATTTCCTTTGCCCGCCGGTAGCCTCGTTCAAGCTTCTGCATGTCTTCCTTTATGAGACGCTTTCTCACTCCCCCCCGGTCAGTGAGTCTTCCCCCGAGGGTATCCTTTGCTTTGATCATAATGCGGACACGCTTTTTATGAGAAAAAATTCGATGAAACCTGAATGCGGAAAAAGCGAACAAAGAGTTCAGGGTGCGGGGAAGAGCCATGTCGGTCATAACATATCCTTCTTCCTCTAACAAAATTCCCCCAGACATCGGTATTTCCTTTTCATCGGGGATGTTCTTTACATAACCGACCACTGAGACAAGGGGATCAAAAAAATAGTCGTAGCCCGCGCGGCTGATGCCGCTCTTACGCAGAATGACCGGAGAGCCGATACCCCCGGCAGCAATGACAACCTTCGGGGCATAGGCTTTAACTTTTCTTCCTTTCCGTGAAAATTCAACGCCCACGGCGGTATCATTCTGCTCAAGGACTTTTTTTACCTTCGCGCCGGTGACAAGGACGGCTCCAAGGCTGACCGCCTCATCAATATAGAGGCGGGCGTTCCACTTAACGTCATTGGGGTCGCCGTAATAGTATTCGCCGTGTTTCTGTTCGCGGGTCCACCGGTCCTGGTACATGAATTTTTCGAGGCGCTTCCAGTCGTAGCCCAGCTCAAGGGCTGATTTTTCAATGAGCTTTGCCTTGGGGCCCATGATGTCGTCACGGAGGGGTGCGATGGGAAGATCTTTTCTTACTTCCTTCACCTGGGAACTGATGTCAACGCCGTATTTTTTCAGCATTTCAATGGGAACAGGAAAGCAGGTGCCGTAGTAGAAGACCGAGCTTCCGCCGGTAATGAGACCCCTGACCATGCCTAAAAGCTGGGGTGTGAAAAGCATGCTTCGAAAGGGAATGCACTGGTAGAGTATGTAGTCGATAACCGTTCCCCTGAGGCGGGGATTTTTGCCCCTTTCGAGAATGAGTACTTTTTTACCCGCCTTTGTCAACTCGAGGGCAACCGAGGCTCCCCCGGGCCCTGTGCCGACAACAATCGCGTCATAGTCCTGTCCATTTTCTTTCATTCGTTTTCCCCCTTTTTATCTATGTCATTGCCAGTAAACTGGCAGGTTATGCGAAAAAAAATAGTTCATGCGGCTTAAATTGTTAACAATTAACTATTTACAATTACTTGAAAGTGTCAAGCAAATTTTGAATTTACCGGCATTTATTGTAAAATATCCATGTACAGAACTGCCGGGTATTTCATCTCTTGTAAAGGCTTTTGTGAAGGCGCGGTTGTTTTATGAAGGCGCGGTTGCGCAACCGCGCCTTCATAAAACAACCGCGCTTTCAAAGGAGATGAAATAATAATCTTTACACCAGGCTTAAAATATCATAAAAATACAACTGTGCTGCAGTTATATTTGAAAGGAAGATTACAGAAAGCCTAAAAGGCAGGAGAAACTCATGAAGGAATACGTCTACTGTTCAGGCCCCCTTTTTTCACCGGAAGAGCGGGATACCATGAAGGCAATCGCCGATATCCTCGAAGAGGCGGGCTACGGGACCTTTCTTCCCCAGCGCGACGGTGTTGAGGCCCATGTGATGAAAATGGTGAATTCGCCCCTGAATATGAATATATTCAATATCAGAAAACAGATCGACAAGGCGATCTTTTCCCTTGATATCTACCAGCTCGTTGAGCGCTGCGATTACATTGTTTTTAACATGAACGGCCGGGTTCCCGATGAAGGGGGGCTCGTTGAAGCGGCGGTTGCCTGGAGTACCGGCATCCCCCTGTTGATTTATAAAAATGATGACCGTACTGCCTTTAAAGGAAAGGATAATTCAATGATAACCGGACTTGTCGCCGGTACACTGGTCAATGATATATCAGAAATACCTTCAGAACTTGAAAAGCTTAAAAAGAATGGGGGGGGGAAGGAAGAAAACTCCCGGCAGACTGAACATCTGCCGCATAATGTGCGTGATGCCCTCGATTATGGAAGAAAGGTCTATAAGATACTCGAAAAGCTTCACCGTGGCACAGGGGAAGAGTAAAAAAATTCTTAATCGGGGCAAGAAAATTAGATTATTGCTACCTTAAGGCTGGCACGGATGCCAGTATGGATTGATGAAAGCTATAGGGCGGCGCCCAGGATGGGCTCTCCCGCCCGTTGAGCCTCCCTGGCGTTTGAAGGGCGGCTTTTTGGTTACTTTAGTGCCGTTACAAAAGTAACCCCCCGGAGGGAGGAAAGCTCAGAAAGCATTTAAGTCCCCCGAAAGGGGATAAAAAATTAAAACGTCCTTTTCACTTCACCGAGCAGTGGATCAGAGCCACCAGTTATATTGCATTGGCGCGCTACTGTTTGTATATTTAACACAAACCGGTGTATTGAGGTGAAAAATGGAATCGATTCTATTTGCATTAATCCTGCTGCTGGTTTTCTTTCTCATCAGGTTCTTCAGGCCGGTAATTTTCAGAATATACAGCCGAAGACATGACGAGAGACGGGTCTATGATAACAGGTATGCGGGAATTGATTATATAAACAGAAGGATTTTCAACCGAAGGCATCATCAGGAATAGTAGAAATAGACATAAGGTGCTTCCAGTTCACAATATTTTACTCAGAGCACTTAGTCGTGTCTAAGTGCTCTGAGTAAAAAAGGCTTTAAGCTTCATTATATCCCCGGAGCCTTCAGCGAGCAGGGAAGACCTACCAGGCATTTGCCGCAGACATCTGCTTCTTCTTCCATGTTGTGATACCGGTCATTTTCTAAAAGCATGTCATAGCATCTAAAGCGGTCAAAACTCTTGAAGGTGAGGGCGCCCGTGGGGCACTGTTTCACGCAGACCCCGCAGGTACCGTTCACCTTGTAGAGGCAGTATTCTTTTTCCAGTTTTTTTGAAGGTTCTATTTTACAGGAAGTAATAAGTGACCCGAATCTTCCGGCGCAGCCCGATGAGGTAATCAGCATGTTATTTATCCCGAAGGTTCCGAGTCCCGCGATATATGCTGCATGGCGGTGTGACCAGTCGCTGATACATTTTTCGGGAAGGAAGTTGTGGGTCGCCGGTACAGTTGCCGACTCATGGCCATTTTCTTTGAGTTCATCGGCAAGCATGCCGCTTATTTTGGCAATGGCCCGGTTGGTATCAATGTAGGCCCGGGCCCACCCGGTTGAGGCGAGCCTTTCTTTTCTGTTGCCCTCAGAAACTTCCTTCGTAAAGGGAAGAAAAAAGCATATGACAGATCGTGCATCGGGCAGCAGGTCCATTGGTAGAAAATGAGTCGGGCTTACCACCTTTTTGAGTTCATGAAACAGTGGGTCATGAGCCTCGGCCACTGCAGCAAGGGGCTCTCGCCAGGGAGAGTCGCCTCTGTCTTCCCCCCAGTAATCGTTGAGAGCTATTGCGATAATTTCAGTTATTTTGTTAATATTCATGGTTTAAGGACTGTAGCCTTTTCTCTTACATTTGCACACCTAAATGTACCCCTGGCCAGTGCTGGTGGTTTCCATTAGAGGAGGCATAGCCATATAGTGGAGAGGCCTGAACTGCCGGATTCTTGAACTGATATTGATAGTTGTAGGACGCGCCAATGAAGATGCTGAGGCTTTTAAGAATACGGTATCCCACCGATGCTCTGAGCTGGGAATGAAGAGTTGAATTTTCAAAATTGTCCAAAGAGTAGATGGAATGTGCTGCCAGGTCGATATCAAAAAAGAACTTTCCCGCCGGCAGATAAGTTCCGAAACCGATCCCGAGACTCATGTTTTTCTGGTAGTCGAATCCGAGGGCATAGAGAGTATAGAAGTGCTCTGAGCCATGCTTAACTGCAAATTTAGTGAAGCCTGTTTCTTCTTCATAGAGATCAAATCGGGTTATGCCGTTCAGCACAATGTTTACCAGGCCGATTGATGCTCCATCGAGATTGTTGGTGATATTGACCAGACCCAGCTGGAGCCCCTTTGTATTATCAGTATTAATGTTTACCAGGCCTGCCTGTAGACCGGTGATATTTTTTGCATAATTGAAGATTCCTGCGATCTGGAAACCTCTGACATTATCATCGGTAAAATTAAAAATACCCGCCAGCTGTGCTCCTGAAACAGAATCACCGACAGTATTGAATATGCCCGATGCCTGTATACCATCCATAGTACTTCCTGCTGAATTGAAAATACCGCTCATCTGGACTCCTGTCATATTGCCACCGGCAATACTAAATATTCCTGCTGCCTGAACATATCGGGCATCTGCGGCGGTTATATTTGCTATTAAAGCAGCCTGTACACCTTGAGAATCTTCTCCCACGATGTCCACGCCGAGGCTCAGAGCCAGTCCCTGGAGCCGGGTAGAATAAGAACCAAAAAATGAAAAGGCAAAGTTATGTATAATCTTCAGCCCGGATCCGAAGGAGGGCAGAAACTGAAAGCTGAACCACATGGTCTGGTAGTCTGACAGGTCTTTGTCTCCCCGGGCATAGGTTTTTTCTCTGCTGGTGATTTTCATGCGCCGGGATGTGATTGTCCCCTGGCTTCCCCCACGAATATATAGAGAGGTTTCATAGAGCTTTCCGTTTCGTTCATTTATTACCGTATATCTTCCCGCGTCGAGACCGATTTGTACTGTTCTGCCGGCAGGCTTGTTTATTTCCGCGACGAGGCGGTTATACCGGTCACGGATCGCAATACGGCCGTAGATGTTTTTTGCAAGATTGAGTCCTGCTGCGGATTTCCGGATATCTGTCATAATCACGTCGCCCTTTCCCGTCATGCGAATATTGTAGTGAGGGTGCTGCGGGCCGCTGAGGGTCTTTTCAGTGCGGGCGAGGGTTTCGGCGTAGGCATACTGGTATGCTTCATTGAGGGTAACCCGTCCGTCACCTGTTGTGTCTGCTGCGCCGCGGAGTCCCGATACAAGATAATGGGTAAAGAATGAACCACCGATACGGTCCGACTCCTGGCTTGCCTCATGGTCTGAGCTTGAGGTCATAAATGCGTAACCTTTCATATCAAATGACGTGTCGATTAAAAAGGGCGAACGCATTTTTCCTCCCTTTAAGCGGGTAAAAGCCCCTGATGAGCATGAATCGAGAATAGCAATATGAACATCAACGGGAATCGAACGAATATTTTTTTTGATTTCCCGATAGCTCACTTTCTGTTTCTTAAGAAGAATACCCTCTTCATCAGAATGACCTGAATAGTAAAAGATCAGTTCAGTTCTTCGGTACTTTTTTCCTTCGTTGCGGATTCTTCGGTCAATGCGGCTTAGTGCATTGAAAAAACTACGGCGGTTCGGCTCAACGAGGAGAATATTATCTTTTGTATTGATGCCGCCCATTCGCTTCAAAACCCGCTGCAATGAGCGGGCGTCAGAAACAGCATATTTCAATTTTACCCTGCCGGGGCCTCCCTGGTTGGCGCCGATAATGATAGAATACCGGCGTGTCTGTTGTGACTTCGCCGCAAGAGTACCGCCTGCCAGCAGTAGAATAATGCAAATGTAAAAAATCAATTTTTTTCTTTTCATAGTATAACCAGCTATTTTTTCAAAAGTATCACCGCATCCTGGGCAAATTCTTTCGGGAGAGGAAGTTTTCCCTTTTTTCCCCCTTCGGGCTTTGAGGCTATTTCATTCGCTTTTTTCTGGATCTGGCTTATGTCAAATTCCCGGTCAGAAGTTATCAGGAAAAAGCGTTCAAATTTCGGAGCATCATCGAGCTCATAGGATTTTTTTAAAACAATTCGCTTTCCTGGAGTAATAGAAGCGGCCCGTTCGCCCCGGAGAGGATAGTGAACCGTAACCATGCTTCTTCCGTCAATAGATATAACTGCTGCAAAGCGTCCTTTTGGTGGCGTGATTGCAATCTGTATCAGGTCGCCTTCTTTTGCCGGATCAAGATTCTTCAGTCGTTCAATTTCCTTTTTTCCTTTTCGGTATACCGAAATGCCGCCGCTTCCCTTCAGGCGGATTCCTTCTTCGGTACCGGTAAAGATACCGGTACCCGGAATTATTGGAACAATTAAGTAAGCCGATATGGCAATTATTACCGCTGCCGCAGCAGGAGCTCCCAGGCGGCGCAGCAATGGTGTTCTGACGCTGGTAGTTTCTTTCTCTTTCTCAGTGCCGGTACCGGTAAGGAGCTGCAGGCGCTTGATTCTATCTGCAAGTACTTTCGGGGGGAGAATATTCAAAATTTCTTCATTGGACTTTTTTAGTCTCTCTATTCGGGATTCAGCTTCAGGATTTTCTTCGATATATGCCTTAACTTCCTTCATGCGGTCTTTTGAAAGTTCTCCCAGGAGATATTGTTCAAAAGTGAGATCAGAGTATTTCATTGCCCGCCTCCTGTAGTTGATGTGCATACTCCTTCAGTTTCCGCAGGCGTTTTCGGACACCAGAAAGAGAGAGTCCCACGGTATCTGCAACTTCCTGCAGGGTCATGCCGTCAATAAAGTAGAAGACCGCAATGTCCCTTGTCGAGGGCAGCATGGGAGTAAATATCATATCGAGGGTTTCTGAAGTCATCAGTCGTTTCTCCGTGTCATCGTAACTGGCGATGACCAAGAGCCAGTCATCACCGGTAACTTCTCTGTTCCTTCCTTCATCCCTGATTTTATTGAGACAGATATTTGTCGCCATGGTGTAGAGGAGACTGGAAGGGTAGTCCGCCTTCAGTTGACGGGAATTCTCAACCAGCTTCAGGAACACCTCCTGCATGGCGTCTAAGGCCCGGTCTTCATCTTTCAGCAGTCCCCGGCACCGCCGGAGAACCATGGGGCCGTAAGTTTCGTAGAGCTTTTCGATATCGAGTTTCATATTCACTGCAATTTTTTTTGAAAGTTCGTTAACCTTTTTTTATTCCCTGAAGGCGATAAAATGATTTCTCCCCTTCAGGGACTTTTTATCTTTTTTTAAGAGTATATTCTCTTTTACATCTGGACCCCGACAAAGAATCCAGGCCAGAAGCGGTGATCCTTTGCCGAATAGTCAAAGTTGTAATCGTGGGCCGCCTTTAGCATGGCGGGACTGCCGTTACTGCTCTCTCCAAAGTTTGTAGCATAATTATAGGATACACCGCCGATTATGGAAAGTCGTTTTAATATTTTTACACCAGTGTAGACCCGCAGGCTTGCATGGAAAATCTGGTCTCCCTTAAAAAAGCGGGTTGAATCACCGGTATTATAGGCGGAGATATCACCCCCGAGAATAAAGCGGCTGATGGTTGTCCTGGCCCCCCAGCCGAGACCGAAGGAAACCAGTTTTGTGTCTCCCCTTGTGCCGACTGTGTAGATATTGTAAAAGTTTTTGTTACCATGCTTCAGGGAGACACGAACCATTCCCATCTCGTCGCCCCAGACATCGGCATTGGTTTCTCCGTTGGTGATAATGCTGATCAGTCCAAAGGGTACGCCTTCAACATTATTGGCAAAGTTAAAAACACCGATCTGTGAGCCCTTTACATCCCGGGCAATGTTAACCACACCGATCTGGGCTCCTTTATCGGCAGGTTTTTTGCGTCCTGCAATATTGAAAACCGAGGCCTGAAGGCCCTTGAATGAGCCGGCGTAGTTGAATATTCCCGCCAACTGTGCTCCCTTAACGGTGCCCCCTGAAATATTAAAGAGACTTGAAGCCTGAAGCCCCGTGGTATCCTTCAGGGTGAAATTGAAAAGGCCGGCGCCCTGGAGACCGGTCAAGGTGCCCCCGGTTATATTAAAGAGGCCGGCTCCCTGGAAACCGGTACTGTCTCTCCCTGCAAAGTTGGCTAGACCTGAAACCTGGGCATACTTCATGTCACGTCCCGTGATGGTTCCGAAGGCTGCAATTTGTGCGCCAATGGTATCCTCGCCGACTATGCTGATCCCGACGCCGAGGCTTGTTCCCTCGAGGCGTGTGCTGTAATCACCGAAGAGGTTCAATGAAAAATTAACCAGTGTTTTTTTATCAAGGACTATCATCGGAAGAAGGGAAAATTTTACAGGAATCCTGACGTAATCTTCCTTTACAATGGTCTTCTTATCTTTTTTCGACTGGATGCTCTTCTCTTCGCCCGCCAGAAGTGTTCCGGACAGGATCATAATCAGAAGGGCACTTAAAGTCTTTTTGGTAATGTTCATCACATTCCTCCATTTTATTCTCTACTATCTGTAACACCATGGAGGGGGCGAAGTGTTACCCGGAAGATGGAAAAAATAAAAAAATTGAAGGGGAAGGGTAGTCTTAATTTTACAGATACTTCCAGGCGTCGCCAATGGTCACAATGCGCGGGTCGATACCCTGGATAATATATCCGCTAATAGTATAAAGAAGAAGCACAATAAGAAAATAATACCATGTCTTTTTAAAGGCACTGGTAAGCCACTGGTCAGCCTGAAGCCTTTTGATGTTTCGATAGAAGCCCGCGGCGATCAATCCGTCGAGTAGTATCTCGGTAAAAAAGACCGGGGCGGTATAGATAAAGTAGCCCGACATGACCAGAAGGGCCCCGGCTATGATAGCGATGATGATAACAATTGCACCATCATCAAGATCAATATCAAAGAAACTGAAAACTGATGAAGAATCAGAATCTCCTGCATCATTGAGTGTAGAAGAGCTGTTTCCGGCGGCGTTATGAGCTGCCTCGGCAGCCGCTTCTAAGGGATTAATGCCGGTTTCAGCAATGATGTCAACCCCCAGTTCGACTGCGTCAACAAGATCTGCATCGATTAATGCTCCCAGTGTTTTATTCTTCTTTATAAGCCATACCCATAAAGATAAACATCCGAAAAATGAGAGATAGGCTGTTGATACGGCAGCACCGTACCTGACCGGCATGCTGATTATATCGAAATGTACCATGATATACGAGCTTAGGAAACCTACAGTAAATACGGTGACCAGTATAAAGAACATCTGAAGACGGGGGCTTCCATGCTTCAGGATGCGTCGTTTGATTTCTTTTTGGAGACGCTTTTTTTCTTTTCTCAGCTTAGCTTTATTGCTTATATTTTTCTTTTTTGCCATGTTAATCCATCAATGGGGTTGTTTGTAAAGGCGTGGTTGTTGTTTGAAGGCGCGGTTGCGCAACCGCGCCTTCAAACAACAACCACGTCTGTCAGCTCTTCAGTTTCCCTATTGCCCCGGCAATGTTTTCCCGTGCCGCGGTTTCAAATTTTTCAAAAAAATAATCTGTCATGTAAATGCGTTTCTGTTTAAGAAAGCTTTGAAGCAGAAGGCTTCGCTGTTTTCTATAAATGAATCCGGGGATCCATTTGTATTCATAGCGTATTGCCTTTTCATAGTCTTTGTATTTTTCCTGAGAAGACCCGAGAACCGCAATGTCCATGTCAGCCATGTACTGCTCATCCGGTGACTCAGGTGTCGCGGGATGCATGGTTGTCATTATCAGCCCGTTGACTTGAACAATGATTTCTTCTTCAGCCTGGAGTGCCGCGAGACTCTCAACGGCGTACTGTGCGCTTTTTTCTTCATTTTTGCTGCAGAAGATATTGTAGATGCAGTCGTGAAACCAGACGGCAAGTTCTACTGCCCGGGGTGATTCGAGCTTATCCTTTACCGTGTCCAGGTGTTTGAGGCACGCGATGATATGATCAAAGTTGTGGTAGACCCGGTGTCCCTGGCTGTACATGGCGCACAGGGCGTGGTATTCCTTTTTAGCTTTTTCTGAAAGTTCAGGGTTGCCGAAAAGGGTGAGCCATCGGTTTTTGTATGTGTCGTTTATTGTTTTCATCGTATCACTTTTTTAAAAAGGATGTAATTTTTCAGCTGGAAGATGGGGGCATTTTTTGAAGGCGCGGGTGCGCAACCGCGCCTTCAAAAAATGACCCCATCGCGCCTTAAGCTGGAAATCTCACTACTCAACTTTCTCAATAAGCTTTTTAATGATCCCGAGCTTCTCCATGAGCACCAGAACGACAAGAAGCATTCCTGTGCCGAGGAGGGCGAGAAAGGTCAAAAGCATGTACCAGGTGATGGCCCATTCAAGGGCAACCTTTATCCGGTGAAGAAAAGATATGCCTGATGCGGCACGTCCTTCACGAATACTGAACTTTATGGTACAGAATTCGTTTTCAGAATCGTATTCACCGAGGCGAACCCCGAGCTTTTGAATTTCATCCTCGATGGCCAGGATTCTATTTTCCAGTTTAATAAACTCATCTATTTTGCCGCCCCTTCCTTTCAAGCCGAGGAGCGCCTGGCGGGTTTTGAAAAGGGATTTCTTTTTAGCATTAAGATCTTTGTATTCATTGGTTTTGTCGAGCTTGGTAATATTTTTAGAAGTTATTTTTCCGATTTTTTCGATTTCTGAAGCCATCTGGTCAAAGCGGTCAGGATCGACGCCTATGGCAAGATTGAGAACTCTTCTTCCCTTGAGCCCTGACTTCCCTTCATATTGAATAAGGGCCTTATGCTTTTTGATGGTCGCGCGGCACTGTTTTTCATCACTGTCAAAATTGCTGCTCAGGGACTTCAGGTCGGCAACCCGTTCATACTTTTGATCAACCGTTACCATCTGGGTGGCGTGACCTTCCTTTTTATACTTCATTTTTGAGCTGGCATAGTTGCGGATAGAAGTATCGCTTTCTTCCTGCTGAATGTAGCCGGTTCGGGGCGTTGTGACAGGATAGGAAACATATCCGTATATCATGCGAAAGATAAAAAATATCAGAAAGCCGATGGCGTAGATTATCAGGGCTTTGTATAGTTTCTTTTTCATGGAGTTCTCCTTTGCCGGCAGTTAGCCTTTATGGTGAAATTTTTTATAACAGCTCACTGTTTTTGTCAAGTATGAGTCGTCAGATGGCAGTAACTAAAAGCGTTTTGCCCCCTGTGGGGGTGGCGGCGTCCAGGTTTTTCCACAACAAAATGGTATTACAAGCCGGGGGTGGGGAGGGAGACTTTTTGCCGGGGAAAAAAAATTTTTTATGTTTTGACACCCAAATTCGTTTATATCCATAAGAGAAAATAACATGGAGAGACTTAGATGACCGAGACAACAACAGATAATATTATACATGAATCAGAAGAACAGTCCCTCTATTCTTTGAAAAAAGAACTGAAGGATATTTTTGGATTCTCAGAATTCAGGGAAAACCAGGAAGATCTCATAAAGGCCGTAATGCGGCGGAGTGATGTATTTGCCGTCATGCCCACAGGCGGGGGCAAATCTCTCTGCTATCAGCTTCCGGCCCGCCTGATGAAGGGGACCTGTATTGTCGTGAGTCCCCTGATCGCCCTGATGAAAGACCAGGTTGACGCCGCAAATGCAACGGGACTCTCTGCTGCATTTATTAACAGCTCCCTTGACGGGATCGAGATCGTTGAAATATATGATTCTCTCGGGCGGGGGGAGCTTGACCTGCTTTACATCGCACCGGAGCGTTTTGCCGTTCCCGGATTTACCGACAGGCTGAAAAAAACTGACATATCTTTTTTTGCCATTGATGAGGCTCACTGTATCTCAGAGTGGGGCCATGATTTCAGGCCTGATTATCTTTTTCTTTCAAGGCTGAGTACGCTGTTTCCCGGTATCCCCGTGGCCGCCTTTACCGCCACGGCAACCGAAAAGGTGCAGGAAGATATTATTAATCGCCTGAGCCTTGACTCAGCCTTTAAGGTGCGGGCTTCCTTTGACCGTCCTGAGTTGTTTTATGAGGTTGCCTCAAAGAGTGACGCCGAGGGGCAGATACTTGACTTTATCAAAAAGCATCACGGCGAATCGGGAATTGTCTACCGGACAACACGAAAAAGCGTAGAAGAGACCGCTGAGTTTTTGCAGCTCCAGGGAGTAAACGCGCTTCCCTATCACGCGGGTCTTGACCAGGCTCTTCGCCGGGATAACCAGGATAGTTTTAACCGTGACCGGGCAGATATAATCGTGGCAACCATCGCCTTCGGTATGGGAATCGATAAATCAAATATACGGTATATCATCCATGGTGACCTGCCTAAAAATATTGAAGGCTACTACCAGGAGACAGGCCGGGCGGGTCGTGATGGTGAAGCCTCACACTGTCTGCTGCTTTTCGGACGGGGTGATATCCCGAAAATTAAGTATTTTATCAACCAGATAGAAGAAGAGGCAGATAAAAGAAACGCCATGGATAAGTTAAACAGCATGGTGAACCTGGTGACTTCCCCGTCATGCCGCAGAAAGGGGCTTTTGAATTACTTTGATGAACAGTATGGTTTGAAAAACTGCGGGTCCTGTGATGTCTGTACCGGGACCTTTGACCAGGTAGATGCCACAGAGGATGCCCGGATTATACTTTCGGCCATTGCCCGTACCGACCAGGTCTTCGGGGCTGTCCATATCGTTGATGTTGTGCGGGGGGCAAACACCGCCCGGATTAAGAAATTCAGACACAATGAGATTAAAACCTGGGGCGCCGGGAAACATAAAGATAAAAGTTACTGGCGTGATGTTATTGATGCTCTTCTTGCAGACGGGCATATTCTTCAGACCGACAGCCTCAGGCCCTCTCTTGTTATCAGTGCCGCGGGAAAAGAACTTCTCATGGGAAACACGGCTTTCCAGATGATTTTCAGGGGTGAAGGAAGTAAAGGCAAAGCGGCAGGGACTGACTACAGTCCTGAACTTTTTGGCATACTGAAAGAGCTTCGAAAAGATATTTCAGAAAAGGAAGATGTTCCGCCCTTTGTTGTTTTTTCTGACCGGACCCTCCATGAAATGAGCCGGGCGTTTCCCCGAGACGAAAATTCAATGCTCGATGTTACCGGTGTCGGGCAGTCAAAGTTTCAAAAATACGGAAGACTGTTTCTCGCTGCCATCGAGGGCTTCGTTTTGGAAAATCCGGGGATTGAAGAACAGTATACTGCAACTGTCGTAAGAAATAAAAAAACTTCTCTCAATAAAAAATCTGAGACCAGGGAAATAACCATGTCCATGCTCAGGGAGGGGAAGTCTTTTCTTGAAATTGCAGCAGAGCGGGAGCTGACCCCCGGTACCATTGTCGCTCATATTACAAAACTGACCGCAGAAGGGCTGGATGTTGATTTTTCAGTTCATGTATCAGAAGAAAAAAAAGAAATGATTGAAGGACTTTTTAAAACAATGAACTCATCCTATCTGAGAGAAATTGTTGAAGCCGGGAACAACAGCTTTAGCTATGAAGAGGCGAGGCTGGTCAGGCTCTGGATGCAGCAGTAGGCTGCTTTGTAGGGACTTTGTGCCCTCACCCCCGGCCCTCCGGGCCACCCCCTCTCCCATTTAAACTGGAAAAAAGGAGAGGGGAAAATAAAGAAGCAGGCAGTATGAACTTAAAATTCAAGCGTCTCTGGGAGCCAACCGTTCCATGACAATGAGCCCTCTCCTTTTTTCAACTTTTAATGGGAGAGGGCGCGCCGTAGGCGGGGTGAGGGCATTAAGTCCTCACCTAAAAAAAGAAACTCTTAAGCAGGTATGCGTAACTGATGCCGAGATAATTGCCGATAACCCATCCTAGTATTCCGATGAAAATACCAGTCGCGACAATATCCTTGTTTTTTAATGAAGCAGCAACCATAGGAACAAAGGGAGGTGAAAGGACAAGGGCAATTGATACTATAATATGGGTGTCCCGGTCAATGCGAAAGAGAAAAGAGAGAAGGGCATGCACCAGGGCGGCAAGAAAAACCGCCACAGAGACGTAGGCGATCATGACCGGTGCCGTGTCAATCAGCCTGCTCACATCCGCCATTGAGCTGACAACAAGGGAAAAGATCAGAATAACATAATAGCCGAGCTGAAAGGTATATTCGATACTTCTTATTTTTGTGATAAAGGAAGCCCCGGCACCCATGGTCGTAATGGTCAATATGGCGACCACCATTGATATATCTTTGGGGACAATTTCTGAAAGCCCCACTCCGATGGCGACGCAGAGAAATGCAAGCAGCAGGGCTCCCGCCAGGGGCAGAATATGCTGCTTTGAAAATCCGTCAAAATGTGTTTCGAAACCTGATTCGTTCATAGTTTCAGTATCTTCATTACCAGAAAGAGAGAAGGGGGGAAGAAAAAGTCCGAGAAGTTTCGGCAGAACTGTTATGACGAGCAACAGGAAAAATGCCCCGACGAAAACATCTGAAGCATGAACCGCGACATACTGGGACGGGTCTACCTGCAGTGCTGTACCTATTGAAGCGAGGTTCGGAGTGCCCCCGGTGTAACAACCGATGAGCATGCCAGAGATTTTCCATGTTTCAGGGGCCTTTGATTTAAAGATAAGCATTGCTGTTGTGGCTGAAACCAGCACTGCAGCTATTGCGGTAAAAAATGACACCAGGCTTTTACCCGCAAGGCGCGACCATCGCTTTAGGTTTATAGAAAAGAAAAGCAGGGGAAGGGCCAGGGCAATAGATGCTGAGGTCATGGTGTTCTGAACGGAGAGTATGTTTTTGGGGAAAAGACCGAGGTTGCCGACTATAATACCTGCGGCATAGCAGAGAACTACGGCACCGATTTTATCGAGAAGCTCAACTTTGCGGCAGAGATACATTATGAAAACAGGGAAGGTAATGAAAAAGATTATCCAGATCGCAGCGTGCATGGCTCCTCCAGGGATTCTTTATTCTGCTCTTGTTAGTCGATAGAGTGATACTTTTTCATCTATTAGATTAATCTGCAAGAAGATTTCACTATAGTGAAATAAAAATCACCACAATGCACTGATTTTGCATTCTACAACCCTTCTTTCGGGCTATTTTCTTTTTTTCTTCTTGCGTGAAAGTTCTAATGGGCTATTATTCTATTGGCCTGCAGGCGAAGGAGCGAAAGCGCTTTCGCCTGTTACAAAAAGAAAAAGACTGAATACGGAGGAATTTACATGCAGACACCTTTCCCCTTTGAGCCCTTTCTTGCCTTCGGTACCATGGCGGTTTGTCTCCTTATCGGAATATTTTTGAGAGCAAAGGTCAAGTTTTTTCAGAATTTTTTTATTCCCAGCTGTATTATCGGGGGATTCCTGGGGATGGTAATACTGAATATTGGAATGGCTCATGAAAGTATAAGAATTATTCCCTTTGAGGCAAAAACCTTTGAGGCCTTTGTATATCATTTCTTTATAATCTCTTTTATCTCCATTGGTCTCACCTACAACAAGGATAATGATGGCCAGAAAGAAAAAACAAAGAGTATTTTTAAAGGGGCTTCATGGATGGCACTGATTGAAGGTGTCACCATATCGCTCCAGGCAATTGTCGGCTGTCTTTTTGTGATGCTTTTTGCTATCTTTGGTGTGAAGCTTTTTAAAACCTTCGGGCTTTTTATACCCCTCGGTTTTACTGAAGGCCCGGGGCAGGCCCTCTCTTTTGGTCAGGTCTGGGAGACCCAGTTTGGTTTCCAGAATGCCTCAACCATCGGGCTTACTTTTGCGGCAATCGGTTTTCTCATCGCCTTCTTTGTTGGTATCCCCCTGATTCGATGGGGTGTTAAGAAGGGACTTCCGGTTGTGAAATCGACAGTACATCCCGAAGACCTTTTGACGGGTATAATTTCAAAAGACCAGGATAAAGAAAAGGCCGGAGAACTGACTACCCATTCTGGAAACGTTGAGACTCTTGCCCTTCATATGGCTCTCATCGGTCTTGTGTATATTTTGACTTACTTTGTGACATGGGGGCTTGTTAAGGTAACTTCCCCTAATATTGCGAAATCTCTTTTCGGTTTCTTCTTCTTTTTTGGTCTTATAAACGCGATTCTCGTGCGTGTGGTTTTAAATAAACTCGGCATCAGGCATATTATTGATCCCGGTATTCAACGCAGAATAACCGGGTGGGCCGTCGACTTCCTCATCATCGGAACTATCATGGCCATTCAGCTGGTAGTAGTATGGCAGTATATTGTACCTATTGCCGCCATGTCTATTGTCGCCGCTGTCCTTACTACCCTGGTGATTCTCTATCTCGGGAAGCGCATTGATACCCTGAATTTTGAGCGGACAATGGCAATTTTCGGTACCTGTACCGGTACCGTCTCCACGGGGCTTCTTCTTCTCCGGGTTGTTGACCCGGAATTTCGAACTCCCGTTGCCCTTGAAATCGGCCTGATGAATGTAGTTGTGGCGCCAATAATTGTAGCCAGCATGATACTGGTTAACGCACCGGTGTGGTGGGACTGGGGGCTCTGGCTGGTCATCGGGGCTCACGTGGCGCTGCTGGTGGTTTCTCTTATTTTAATCAAGGTGCTCAAGATGTGGGGCGCGCCGAAGTATTGATGTGATGGTTTGAAGGCGGGCATTGTTTTTTCTTCGAAGGCGCGAAAGCGCTTTCGCGCCTTCGAAGAAAAAACACCGGCAACACGTCCGCCTTCAGGTTTCACATATCCTTTCACACCAGTCCAAGTTCCTTCAGCTTCTCCTCTCCGGGAATCCCTTCGCTGCTCCATCCCCGCAGGCGGTAATAGTCATCAAGGAGCGCCTTAAGCTCGTCCTTTGAAATGTTTCGCCCCTTGAGGGGGCCTTCAGGTATCGGCTCATTAAGAACCCGTAAAGGAAGTGTATCGTCTTTTCGGGTGATGCCCCGTTCGGTATTGATGAGCCGTTCGAGATTATAAATCCGTTCTCCAACTGCATCGAGTTCATCAAGGGTCATGTCGAAGCCCGTGACCAGGTTAATAAGACGCAGAAGATTATCTTCTATGATGCGGCCCGAAGCCCGTTCTGAGAGAAAGCGGCACATGACCAGGGAATCACCAACCGCTGTTGCATGGTTGCTCTGTATAATATATGCGGGAAGACCATCGAACCCCGGGTCTTTGTCCGGGGGCCGGTAATCTGCCCGTGCGTCGTGGTGACTTCCCCCACGGGTTGCCGTCGCGTAGGCGAGCCCCATGGTGCGGACCCCCCGGGCGCTGTGTCCCGCGATTTCAAGGCCCTTGACCTGGTAAAGGAAGTTTTCACTTTCCTGTCCGATTTCTTCTGCCAGGCGGCGGCTTCCCATGGCAAGAAGCTCACCGAGTCTTCCTTCCTTCACGGCGGTCTTTTTAGTGATTTCAGGAAGCCGTGAGAAATCTCCGAAGGCCAGCGGTATCTCGAGATCATCATTACTGAGAAGTCCTTTTTCAACACATTCGGTGAGGAAAGCAACGGTGACACCAAAAGTGATGGTGTCGAGACCCAGTTCGTCGCAGAGATGATTAGTGTTGAAGATAGACTGAAGGCTGCTGTTCTCAAGCATTGAGCCGATGGCATATAAGGTTTCGTATTCAGGCATCTTGACCTCTCTGCCCGTGAACTCACCTTCAGAGACCGATACCATTTTACCGCAGGCGAGGGGACAGCCGCGGCAGGCTACATGTTTTGTCCGGTGGTTTTCGGCGATGGTCTCACCGCTGATCGCCTCGAAGTCATCAAAGGTTTCTTTCTGGTTGTTCCGGGTCCCGAGGCGCCCTGAACCGTTAATGTTTTTGACCAGTATCGGGGTGCCAAGGGAAGTAAGGCCCTTTCCCTGTTCGCGGACTCCCGGGAGCAGTTCTTTTAAAAGGCCCTTCAGTTCATCAGGGGCGGCACTGCTAACAGTCCCGTCACCCCTGAGGGCGACACCCTTCAGTCCCATGGCGCCCATAACTGCTCCAAGACCACCCCGTCCCGCGGCGCTGATTCGTTTGCCGCTGCAGATAATTGAGGCATAGGGAACAAGGTTTTCTCCCCCCGGGCCGATAAGGGCTGTTTCGACATCATGAGAGGTCTCTTTGATGATAAGCTCATGGGCGGTACTGGTTTCTTTTCCCGCCAGGTGCGGGGCAGGCCGGAGTTCAGGATGCCCGTTGTTTATATAGAGATAGACCGGTTCTTTTGACGCCCCGGTAACCGCAATGGCATCATAACCGGATGCTTTAATTTTCGAGGCAAAGTCACCACCGAAGTTTGAGTCTGCGAAAATTCCCGTCAGGGGGCTGATGGCAGCAAGATGCCCGCGCCCCGTACCCCAGACAGGGGTTCCGTTAAAGGGCCCTGCCGCAATGACGAGGCAGTTTTCCGGGCCAAGGGGATCTGCGTTTTTGGGAACCATGTCATGAATGATTTTCGCGGCCAGCCCGTTGCCCCCGAGAAATGCCCGGGCAGTCGCTTCGTCGAGCTTTCTGGATTCGGTGCTTTTGTCTGTGAGGTTTACATAGAGAATTTGTTCTCTGTATCCATACATGATTCATATCCCTCTTTACGCGTCGGCATGCCTGTCGGCTTCTTCAAGGGCTATATCCATCATGGCGACTCCTTCGTCGATCTCTTCTTTAGTTATAATGAGGGGAGGCGCCATTGCAATCACATTTCCTGGATTGGCCGCCATGGCTATCATTCCGAGCTCCCCAAGCTTTTTGGCCACCGCGAGCTTCGGGTTCATGCCGGGGCGTATTTTTGCGTCAGTACTCAGCAGGGGCTCCCGGGTTTTTTTATTCTTTACCAGCTCAAGGCCCACGAAAAGTCCAAGGCCCCGGACATCACCAACTGAAGGATGTTTGTCCATGAGTTCCATGGCTTTTTCCTTCAGGTATGCTCCGAGAATACGGGAGTTTTCAATGAGCCCGTCTTCCTGGTAGATGCTGATGACTTTTAGCGCCGCGGCGCAGGCGGTTGCATGACCTGCATAGGTTGCCCCGTGGCTGAAAAAGTGCTCTTTGAAATAATCACCAATCGCTTTTGTTGCAATGGTTGCCCCCAGGGGAAGATAGCCCGCGGTGATTCCCTTTGCAAGGGACATTATATCCGGCGCCACGTCCCAGTGGTCCATGGCGAACCAGGCACCGGTTCTGCCGAAGCCTGTCATGACCTCATCGGCTATCATCAGGATGCCCCATTTGTCGCAGACTTTTTTTAGGAGGGGGAAGTATTCCTCCGGGGGCACAATGATACCATTTGCCCCGGTTATCGGTTCGAAGATAATGCCGCCTACCAGATCAGAGCCGCCTTCAAGCTCAATGATTTCATCAATATAGGTTACACACCGCATGTCGCAGGAAGGATATGCGAGGCCGAAGCTGCATCGGTAACAGTAGGGCTGTGGAATCCTGACATACTCGGTCCCCCCCTGGACCTGGGCCCAGTTTCTGGCATCGCCGCTTGAAAGGGACATTGAGGCGGCAGTTCCTCCGTGATAGCTTTTATAGCGGGTGAGTATTTTCCGCCGTCCCGTGTACTGGTGGCACATCTTTACCGCCGCTTCATTGGCTTCGGTTCCACCCAGGGAAATGAATGAACGGGAAAGGTCGCCGGGGGTAATCTCTTCAAGGGTTTTAGCAAGCAGTGCCCGTGGGCCATTTGACATGCTGGGAGCAAAACTGGCCAGTTCTTCAGCCTGTTTCGTAATGGCTTTAATAACCCGTTCATCCCCGTGGCCGATGCTGTGGCTCACAAAGCATGAACTGAAGTCGAGGCGCTCCCTGCCGTCTTCTGTCTTAAAGCGTACGCCCTTTGCTGAAATAACTCTCAGAGGTGCAGCCGCTGGCTGGTATGACCAGGAATGAAATACATTATTAACTTCGTAATTGTCGAGATCTTCTTTGCTCTGGGAGATTTTTTTCAGGTTTTTCATGATGCTGCTCCGAATATGTTTCTTTAAAGTCGTGAATGCGGATTCGCATTTTTTTTAAGGATCTAAATCACCTTCACACATTTTGAAAAGGCGCGAAACGCATTCGCGCTTTTCAGCCAAGCTTTCGTTTCATCTTTAGAAACCAGAGTCCAAAACGGGTTGCCAGATCCTGGGGGCCTTCTTCTTCGCCGTTTATGTCAACACTGGCGTTATCCAGGTCGATCATTTTGCCCCCGGAGCCGTACATGTCGATGAACATGTTGAGAACCTGTTTGCGAACCATGCCCCTGAGGGGAATATGGGAGATCATGCCGTAGGTCGCGGCGCCTCCCTGTTCAGCCAGTTCCGGGTGAGCCTTCACTTCCTTTACCGAAGCCTTCAGGTCTTTCAGGTAGTCTTTGACCGATGCCTCGTGAAGGGGGGTCACCATGGCATGAAGTCCGTCGGGTCGCTGGAGACGGTCAATGTGCCACCCCTTTTTATCCATCTGGTCTCCTACCGCAAATATATTGACATCCTTATGATTTGACATGTAGCCGAAGATACTCGTCTTCGGTTCACCTATAATTTTAAGCTCAGGAATCTTTTTGATGCCCGCCAGCAGGGCGTCGGTGGTCTTCATGGTTCTTCGGGCAATATCAAGATATCCCTCTTCGCCGATAGCCTGAAGGGCCGCCCAGGCGGCAGCATATGCTCCCCCGGGCCGGGTGCCGAGAAGGGCGGGAGAGGCAAAGACCCCTCCGGGCCAGTCTTCCATAACAAAGAATTGATGCTTCATGTAATCAGTATTGCGGTATAAAATCGTTGAAGCCCCCTTGGCTGCAAAGCCGTACTTATGGGTGTCAGCTGATATTGAAGTTACACCGGGTACCCTGAAGTCCCAGGGGGGAAGCTCCCGGCCGATTTTTTCCACGAAAGGAAGAAAGTAGCCTCCCACACATGCGTCTACATGGAGGGGAATATTCTTTTTTTGCGCGAGAGCCCCAAGTTCTTCGATGGGATCGATGAGGCCGTGGGGATATTCCGGGGCGCTCCCGAGAAGCATGACGGTGTTTCTGTTTATCATTTTTTTAACCGCATTCATATCGAGGCGATAATCTTTATCCAGGGGAGCACGGCGCGCCTTTACGTTAAAGTATTCAGCCGCTTTTTCCCAGGCAACATGGGCGGTTACCGGAATGACCATGTTCGGTCTTCTGATCCAGGGGCGCTTTGCCCGGGCCAGGTCGCGGCAGGTTTTTACCGCCAGAAGGCAGCTCTCGGTGCCCCCTGATGTCATGACGCCGCAGGTCTCATCGCTCCCATTGAGCAGCTGGGCGGTAATAGCGATGACATCGTTTTCAAGTTTCTTAAGGCTCTGAAAGGCCATCGGGTTGAGGCCGTTTGCCGAGAGAAACATACCGTAGGCCTCCTGGAGAAACTTTGTGTGTTCTTCTCCCAGGTAATAAACCAGGCTCCAGGTTTTTAGATCTTTGTACTGCGGGTCTTCCGAAGCATATTCTTTAAGGTTTTTGAGTATATCCTTTTTGTTTCTTCCTTTTAACGGAAGTTGTACTGTTTTTGAATCCATTGTATGCTCCGGTATTTTCTCTGTCTCATTATATTTCACTATAATGAAATATAATGCACCTGGGTGAAAAAAGTCAACCTAATTTTCTGTTCCCAACTATTCTAGCAAATGGTTTATCCTTCTGGCTGTTTCGAGTATGCAGTCATACTTCCTAATTCTTTTTCCCAGTGATTCTGTATGAAGTTAAATTTCTTGTTTTTTATCTATTTTTGGATTATTGTAATACAATGACAATGATGGTTTTAGGGCAAATGTCTAGTAATTAAACTGACAGATTCCTTTGTTTTTTGCCCTGTACATTGGTTAAAAGGAAATTGAAATGCGTGAAATAGTAGAATTTATTCAAAACCTTGAACAGCTCGCTGTATCCGTATATAAGCAACTTTCAGATATGTTTTCTTATGATGAAAAAATATCTAATTTTTTATCTAAAATGGCAGAAGATGAATCCTATCATTTTAAAGCAATGAATCGGGCAAGCCAGTATGTAGAAGAACATAATATTGTAGATAAAAATATAATAATTGATGAAAAAACCAGAAATTCAATTGAACTGCCTTTGAGGGAGCTGCAAGATTTAACTTCTCCCGGGCCTGAAAATGAAGATAAATTATTCGAGCTTTTAATACGGGCTGAATTTTCTGAGTGGAATGACTTCTTTCTCTATATCATAAAATCTCTCGCTAAGGAGAGCCAGGATTTTCAAAAAATGTCTTCAATAATTCAGTCACATGAGCAGAGAATTGAGTCTTTTTTCAAGTTACTCGATAAGGGGACATCTTACTTGGCAAAAATCGGTGGGCTCCCGCGATTATGGAATACAGCCATATTGATAGTAGAAGATAATGATCCTTATCGGGAATTGCTGTTGGACATTTTGAGTGATGATTATAAAGTAGCCGGCGTTGTTAATGGTTCTTACGCATTAAAAGAATTGAAAAATCATTTTTATGATATTATTATTTCAGATGTTGATATGCCTGAAATAAATGGTATTGAATTGTTTAATAAGCTTAGCAGTGATGACCCTGACATCAGGGATAAGTTTCTTTTTATGACCGGCGACCCTGGTCATGAGGAGGACTTTAAAGAGTTGAATGTGAGATACCTGTTTAAACCTTTTCCTTTGGAAGATTTATATGAGGTAATTGGAAATATAATCAGTATTAAAGCCAGTCAGTAGCCTTAGTAAGACTGGTTATATATAAAAGTACAGGAGATCTGAAAATAGAAAAAAATCGTAAAATCCTTTTTAGGGATTCTCCTTTTCCATGGTGGGAATGGAATGTTCTGGAGAACAGTGTTGAGTTTAATGATTTAAAGGCAACCATGCTGGGCTATGACCCTGCTCAATTTCGTTTAAAAGGCTATCAGGCATTCACAGAACTTCTTCATGAAGATGATTATGAAAAGACTATGGATGCAATGAGGATGCTTCTTGCTGGTCAAACTGATTTGTATCAGATTGATTACAGGATACGCGCTGCAGATAACAGTTATCATTGGTACATGGATCGGGGTGTTGTGATTGAACGAACCGGGGATAATTCGATTAAGAAAATTCGTGGTATTGTAATAGACCTGGGAAATGAGGTGGCAGCTGGTTCGAGCAGAGAAGCTCTGGTTTCACTTCTTGAGAAAACGGTTATCCGTGAGGGGACACAAAGTATATCGATGTTGACTCTTTGTGCTGCCTGTGAAAAAGCCAAGATTGAAAATGAAATCTGGATTCCTGTGAGCAAAGAAATTGCATCAGTAACTGGCGAAAAAATATCCCATGGTATCTGTCCTGACTGCGTGAGGCGCCTGTATCCTGACCTTGCGGATAAGGTTTTAAAAAAAAATAGAAAGTCAGATTAGCATGTTCTTTTTACCCCTGGTTTTCTGTATAACCTGCAGGAAAACCAAATTTATCCCTGCAGGAATAAGCTTTATGATTCCGTTAACTCCCCGGCGAGCATTACCCGACACAATTCTTGTTCTTAAAAAGCGCCTGGGAGTGGTCTGGAGGTCCGAACAATAGAGGTTCAGGAAAGGCGGGGCATATGTGATAAATTTTAAAAATTGAAGGGTGTAAATATTTACCGTTATTCGACCGATGAGGTATGGCGAAAGAGTTAATAACAGAAAGACAGTTGACACACAGCCCCATATCTGAAATGCTATAAGAAACCAGAATATGAGAAGCAGGCTATGGCAGATCAGGAACCAAAAGAAAAGCTTAAACTGAAACCCGTTACCATTGATGTGATTTCTGACAACCTGAACAGGCTGGTTGCAGCCCGGGTGGCTGTTGTCAGAAGAAATGCCGAAGGAAAGCTGGTGCCGATACCCGTTGAGAAACTTGAGCATTTTCTCGGCGAGGCCGAGCGGAACATTGATCTCTTTATCGATTCTCAGTGGCAGGTGAAGATTGCCGGTCAACGCGAAAATAAAAAACATCTTCCGGGATCACCAAAGTCAGAGCGTCATCAAGCTCTTGTTGAGGCAATAAAAAAATACGGTCATACTTTTGAGCAGATTGATAAGTTTCAGAATCTTTCAATTGTAGAAAGGGAAGAAATACTGGATACAAGCATAGAGACTCTTCATTCGCTTGAGAAGAGCAAGGCTGAATTTGATATAGAGTCCCTTATCAGAATGGTTGAAGTCATGGCCAATACTTTTTACGCCAACTATGCCAACCTTGAAGATAATCTTTCCACTGATAATGTTAAGAATAATCTCTTTGGTGTTTATATCAAGACAGAATGGATTGTTAAAATTCTCATTGATTTTTTTAAGAATGACAAGTCCTGGAAAAATTATAAGCTCATCAAAGAAATCAATACAGGCTCTCTTACAATTGATAATATGTGTAAGGCTCTTCTCTGGTTTATCGGCTTTGGCCTTTATTACAATGATTATGTTGACCAGGGACTCTTTACTAAAAATATTCGCGGTAACTTTAAGGAGAAACTGGTGCGGCATTACCACCGCCGTCTTCCCGATCTGAATATTACCATAGAGACCGTTATCAAGGGAGGGTTTCGCCGCATCAATGTTGAAAAGGATCTTCTCCAGTATGCCATCGGTGCTTTGCTGTATGATATCGGAAAAGTTCCCTTTATAAGCTACCATGATGGTGAAGAAGCCTATGACCATGAGATGGTCAAGGTTCATGTGCTGACTGGTTACAATATGATTCTTAAAACCCAAAAGTATTCTTTTCCCGTAGTCGCCATGGCGGCCTTTCATCATGAGTATTACGGGGGTAAAGGAAGTTATAACTTTGCTGCCCCCATAATGGGAAAGCTGACAGGTAAAAAGCTCGATTATTCCAATGTCAGGTATTTTCTCACCTATGATGAAAAAGAATTTAAAAACGGTGATGCCCTTTCATTTTTTCCCTGCAAGGTCATTGAAATAATTGATGTCTTCCTGGCCCTGACCGGAAGAAAAAAGATGTCATACCTCGAGGCCTTCAAAGTAATGAAAACTGATTTTGTCGCCCGCAACCTTCAGCTCGATCCGCTTCTTCTGGAGATGTTTCTCGATTTCATCGGAAGCTGTGGAATCCTCGATAAGGTTGAGCGGAAAGAAATCGACGCAATAAAGTTTTGATTCCCCTTCAGTAAAAATGACAGATTATCGCAGCTGTTTAGTGATTTGCAAACAATAGTTGTGTTCTCCTGAAAAATTAATGGTATTTTTTATTTTTTTTCGTTAATACATTGACAAATGCAATGCAATTGCATCAAAATTTTCGTAAAAAGAATAACAGGACAGAAATCAGAATGGTACAACGTAAATCAGAGGATCGCAAAAACTGGGAAAAGGAACAGCGTCGCAACCGCATTGCAGATATCGCTGAATCTGTTTTTTTCAACAAGGGGCTTGATGGGGCAACCATGGAAGAGATTGCCCGTGAAGCCGGCTACAATAAACGGACTATTTATCTTTATTTCAAAGACAAGGAAGAACTTTTTCTAGCAGTGGTTCTTCGGGGACAGGAAATACTTATTGAAAACCTCTCGACAGCCTTTGAAAATAATAAAGAAAAACCGACCCTGACCAGGGAACTGGGAAGGGCCTTCTATGAATTTTCAACAGAACATTCAGATTATTTTAATCTTATTATGACCTACGAATCCCGCAGCAGGAATTATTACGGAGGGGAAGAAAAGGCCGATGATAATGGTTTCAGGGAGTTCTGCAGCAACGCCTCTGATACCTATGGTAAATTTGTCATAGACGCTATTGAGCTGGGTATCAACAGGGGTGCTATTAAAACCTTATTGACCTCTCAGCAGATGATGCTGCTTATCTGGGGACAGGTCTTTGGGGTTATGCAGATTATTTTGATGAGGAAGGATCATTTTTCCGAAGCTTATGGACTTTCTCCTGAAGATCTTTATAACCAGTTTCTCGATCTTATGGAAAAAGCCCTCGGATAGCAGAAGCTTTGTGCAGGTTTTTTTTTATGACCTGTCGGTTGTTTCACCTTCTATTGAATAGCGCATTGTACGGATACTCAGCGTCGTGCTTCCCGTGTCAAGGCTCTCACCTGGAATTATTTTTTCAAGTTCACTGATATTGAGGTCCCCTGACCTGAAGCTGAACATCGCTTCAAGTCGAGGTTTGGCCTTTTCGAGAGCCTGGTCAAAGAGACGGGCAAATGAGACAGTCTCTTTTTCTCCTGTAAAGATGTCTCGAACTTCTATGTCAGTATCGAGAGGTTGTTTTCGGTCCTGCTTTAAAATATTTCCATAAAAGAGGCCCCTGTTCGACTTCCCGCCTGCAAAGGGGGCGAAAATCGGGTAGAGGGTTCTTCGTGTCATGAGGTCGTTTAGTGAAAGCTGACGTTTTAATGTCGCGGCAGTTTCTTCGGGGTATACTTTAAATTCTTCTTTTAAGTAATCATTAAATTTCAGGCAATTGAGAAGTCCGATGGTAAGGATGCGGTTCGATTTCAGGCGGCCGGCCACAACCATGTCAAGAGCTGTTTCAAGGTATCGGTGCCGGTACTGGGCCGAGGCTTCTTTTATCGGATCTTCATCATAGTAGTTGCCTGCAAGATAGTAGATCACAGGATGAAAGGTCATGTCAAGAACCGTGTGGGTCATATACCCGGCGGCAAAGGCGAAATCCTTCGGTCCCTGTGGGGCTTTTAGCATGGCCATGATAATTCCATTGGTCTTTTCACCGTTGCAACCGTGAAGGGATGCAGAAATTTTTGTTTTTGATTCGTCACGGTGGTAAAAGTATATATCCGGCGAAATGGCCCCGAGATAATATTCCTTCAGATGTGATGTAAGGATTTCTTTACGGGGTCCGTCGCTGAGGCTCTCAAGCAGTGTGTCGGCAAAGTGGATATGGGTATTTTCTTTCGGCATGTAAACTTCCTGCAAAATAAAATAGAGTAATGTAATAGTGCCATTGCTTCGATGATACGTCAACAAGGATACTCTTCTTCTGCTTTCGATAAATATAAACTTTACATTATTTTTTTACCATGGTATTATTATGACTGTATGAAAAGGGTGTATTACATTATTTTATTTCTGGTTTTTTCTTTACCAGTATTGGGAAACGGTGATAGATATATTGAGGTTGCCGAAAATTTTACCAGTATAAAAGTCAAGCGGCAGTGCCGTGTTTTGCTTGATAGAACAGGTGCCTTGAGTTTTTCTGATGTTGAAAATTCAGAAAATAAGTTTCTCCCTTCCGAAAAGGAAATCCCCAGTTACGGGTACACCGACTCAGTCATCTGGATATCAGTTGCGCTCCATAACCATGAAGAAAAAGAAAAAATACTTCTTCTTGAAGTGCAGAATCCTATTGTGGATGAGGTGATTTTCTTTGACCCCTCACGTGACTATAAAGATCCTAAAAAGGCGGGGGACATGGTCCCCTTTGACACCCGGGATGTTTCATTCCGCAATCCTGTCTTTCGGGTAGCGGTTAAGCCTGGTAAGTCGAAGTACTACCTTCGGATAAAGACAACCAGCAACTCAAATGTTCCCCTTGTCTTCTGGTCAGAGGAAAGCTTTTCAAAACACAGGGAGATCGAGTCGATTGTTCTCTGGACTTTTTACGGCCTGATGCTTGCCATGATGCTCTACAATTTTATTATTTATATTTTTATCCGTGAGTGGGATTACCTCTACTATGTACTTTTCATATTAGGTTTTATGCTCTTTCGTCTTGCCTATAACGGTCTTGCTTTTCAGTACCTGTGGAGTAATTTTATATGGTGGGCCAATGTCTGTGTTCCCTTTTTGGTTGCTTTTGTGGCGTTTTCTCTTGGTCTCTTTTCCCGTCATTTTATGCGGCTCTGGGAAGGTCCGAAGCTTCTCGACTACAGTCTTAAGGCGCTGGTTGTATTTTTTTTGTTCGGTATGTTTTTTTCGCTTTTCGCTCCCTACAACTACTCTATACAGCTGATACTGGGGTTTGTTATAGTCTTTATCCTTGTTCTCCTTGCCGGCAGTATTTTAGCTCTCAGGTGGGCACGGCGCCAGGCTGTTTTCTATATGATAGCCTGGATAATTTTTTTAATCGGATCTTTTTTGAATATTTTCCGCGATTTTGGTTTGCTTCCTCATAATTTTTTAACCGCCTGGGGACAGCAGATCGGCAGTGCTATACAGGTGCTTTTGCTGTCAATTGGTCTTGCTGACAGAATAAATATTATGCGTAGTACTATTACCAGGTCAAACGAAGAGCTTACGCGGGCTAACCGTGACCTGCTTCATGAGCGGGAACAGATGGCGGTTACCTTGAGGTCAATTGAAGAAGGGGTTGTTACCTGCAATCTTGCTGGAAATGTCAAATATATGAACCGTTCAATGATTGATATACTGGGCGTTAATGCCCTGGAAGTTGTCGGAAAACCGATACATGAGGTTATACATATATCTGACCGTGAAGACCCGGGACGGGATATCATTCCCCAGCTTTTCTCAGTCAGCGGAATTTCTGAAACCCGGGAGGCTGTTCTGTTTCTCAGTGACGATGATCAGCGTATCATTGAATATACTATTTCGCCTCTGAGAGACCAGAAGAGCATAAAGCACGGTATTCTCCTTGTTGTCAGAGATATTTCTGAACGGAAACGCCTCGAAGAGGAAATGGTTAAAAAGAATAAGCTTGATGCCATGGGAACCCTCGCGGGAGGGATAGCCCATGATTTTAACAATATCCTGACAGGACTGACGGGGAATATTGGAATGGCCCTTCTCAGTTCCAGGGATAATCCTGAAGTTTCGGACCTCCTTGAAGAAGCAGAACGAATATCATTTAAAGCCCGAAATATTACTCAGCAGTTTTTAACCTTTGCGCGGGGAGGTTCACCTGTTCGAACTATGGTCAGGCTTAAAAATCTGATTCAAGAAACCGTAAGCTTCACTCTCAGTGGTTCAACCGTTTCAGCAGAATATTCCGTGGCTGATGATCTCTGGGGGGTCAGTATTGATGAAGGACAGATAAGCCAGGTAATTAATAATATTGTCTTGAATGCCGTGCAGGCAATGCCTGATGGTGGTGAAATCGAAATTGCTGCCGCCAATATTGTCATAAAGGGAAAGCATAAGGAAAAGGAAGATTATGTCAAGGTAACTATCAGGGACCATGGACCCGGTATTCCCAATACTGTTCTTTCATATATCTTTGATCCCTTCTATACTACCAAAGAAAAAGGGAACGGCCTCGGGCTTTCGAGCTGCTATTTTATAATTGAACAGCATGATGGTTTCATCGATGTTGATACGGCTATTGGAAGGGGAACGGCTTTTTCTGTTTTTCTTCCTTCTGCAGGATCCATTGCCGAAGATTTTAAGGAAGATTCCGCTACAGAGCAGCCGGCCCAGGGCTTTGAGCGTATACTGGTTATGGATGATGAGGATATTATCCGTCGTTCAACGGGAAAAATTCTTGAACGCCTCGGCTATGATGTGGTTCTTGCTCTTGATGGCAAACAGGCTGTTGAGCTGTTCCAAAGGTCCCTCCAGGAAGAAAAACCCTTTGATGTGGTTATACTTGATCTCACCATTCCGGGAGGCATGGGCGGGAAAGAAGCCGTACTGGAGCTTAAAAAGTTAAATGAAAATATTCTGGCAATAGCCTCGAGTGGATATTCCAACGATCCGGTTATGGCTGATTTTAAAAAATTCGGCTTCACTGATATTCTTATTAAGCCTTATACTGTTGAGCTCCTTGCCCAGGTTCTGCAGCGTGTTTTAAAAAAGATGTAGCATTTCACTGCAGACTCAACATCCCCCGGCATTCTTCCTTTATTAGTTCTTTATTCAGCTTTTTGCCGATGTGGATTAAGTTCAGTACTCTTCGCAGATACCTTCCTTTTTTAAAAATGGGAAAGGAAGATAATTTGTCACTGTTGACATAATTCTTATTATGAGTTAATATACAAGTGCGATGTATTAAATCAAAGAAAGATTTTTTGTATATCAAAAGACTTGACTTCATTACCCGTTAAAGATGTATTGCGGCAACAGGTGAAAACAGCTTTTTCTGTACCGAAGGGAATTCCTGGTATTACCAAATTAACAGTTTTAATGAAGGAAGTATGAAGACATTTACCATCATGGCATCATGTGCCTTTGGCCTCGAGTCAATAGTCGCGCGGGAAGTAAGAAAACTTGGATACGAAGAGCTCTATATTGAAAACGGGAAGGTTCTTTTTGAGGGAGACTGGCTGGCGGTTGCCCGCTGCAACCTCTGGCTTCGCTGCGCTGATCGTGTCTATATTCGCATGGCGGTATTTGACGCCGTCAATTATGATGAGCTTTTTGATGGCGTGAAGTCTGTTCCCTGGGAAGACTTTCTCCCCGAAGATGCCTTTATGCATGTAACGGGTAAGTCAGTAAAGTCAGGATTGAAATCCGTTTCGGATAACCAGGCCATTTCAAAAAAAGCGCTGGTTGTTGCCATGCAGCGCCGGTATGGAACTGAGCGTTTTTCTGAAAGCGGTTCCCGGTACCGCATTGATGTATCTATTCTTAAAGATGAAGTTACTCTTGCCCTTGACACCAGTGGTGAAGGCCTTCACCGGAGGGGATATCGTCCCGCATATGGAGAAGCCCCCCTTCGAGAAACTCTTGCTGCCGCTCTTGTCTATTTATCCCGCTGGACCCCTGACCGGATTCTGGCTGATCCTTTCTGCGGTTCAGGTACCATTGCCATCGAGGGAGCCATGATAGGGAAAAACATGGCTCCGGGGCTGCACCGTGAATTTGCAGCTGAAAAGTGGAGTTATGTTCCCGCAGGCGTCTGGGAAGAGGCGAGGACTGAAGCCCGTGGTGCGGTGAGAGATGAAAAACTTACCATACTCGCGTCAGATCATGATAAGAAAGTTTTTAGAACCGCCCAGGAGAACGCCGCCAGGGCTGGAGTTGAAGAGGATATTGTTTTTCAAAAAAAACCGGTACAGGAGTTCAGGTCACGGAAAAAATTCGGCTGCATCATATGCAATCCCCCCTATGGGGAGCGGATGGGAGACAAGGAAGAGGCGGGAGAACTCTACCGTGAAATGGGAAAGGTGTTTCAGGATCTCGATTCCTGGTCTCTTTTTATACTCTCGGGACACCCGGACTTTGAGAAATTTTACGGGAAGAGGTCAGGGAAAAACAGAAAGCTTTACAACGGCACGATTAAGACTTATCTCTATCAGTACCTGGGAGAGCTTCCTGGAAAAAAGCAGAATGACACTGCTGCTCATTCCTGAATAAGAGCTTAAACACTTTTGGGTTACAGGTGAAGAATATGCCACAACAGAGTCCTGAATTACACCTTCATGAATGAGCAGTGAAGTTTTAAATAGAGAGTCTGGAAAAGTTATTGAAATTTTCATGATCATAGTTCAGAGTAATTGTCATGGAAAGGAGTAAGAATAAAAATAATAATTCCTTTGAACTTTTTCTTTACCGTGTACGGTTTCCCGCCAGTCTGGAGAAGTTGTACCGTGACTACTATTTTCATCGTTCACTTTATGTCATTCGTATTGCATTGCTGCTTGGAGCAATTCTTTATGCTTCCTTCGGATTTCTTGACCTGAAGATGGCCCCGTCTTCCTTTTCCAAGATATGGTTTATCCGTTTTGTTGTTGTATGTCCTCTTTTTGTTTTAATATTTTTAACTTCCTTTACGAAATATTTTGCCGCTGTTGTTGACTGGGCCATGGTTCTCATGACCCTGATTGCGGGTTTTGGTATTATTGCCATGATGGCTGTGATAAAAGAATCTGAAACCAGTTTGCTGTATTATGCAGGGGTAATGCTGGTAATAATGTGGGGATGTACCCTGGTTCGTCTTCGGTTTTTTTATGCTCTCCTGGTCTGCCTGAGTATCCTCGCGGGATTTGAATATACTTCGCTGGTACTGCTGAAGATGCACCTTCATGACAATACCATGACGGTATTTATAAATAATAATTTTTTCATTCTTGGTTCTATCGTCATTGGGGTGATTGCCGCCTACCTTATTGACCGAGCCATGCGTCTGAATTTTTTAAACCAGTTGATGCTCGAGGACAAGCAGAAGGATCTTGAAGAAGAGCGAAACGAACTGCAGTACAGAAATGAACAGACCAGGGAAGAACTGCTTATGGCCCGGGAAATTCAACAGCAGCTTATCCCTCCTGAGGATCCCTTCGATGATATTGCGTCACTCTATATTCCCATGGATCTTGTGGGCGGCGATTTTTATGATTATATTCATTTTCGAGAAGAAAGACAATGGGGAATTTTCATCAGTGACGTTTCAGGGCACGGGGTCTCCTCTTCTCTTATCACCGCAATGATAAAAAGCGTCATCCTTCAGGCAGGTGGTGAACGAAAGAATCCCGCGGAACTGATGGGACACCTGAATGATTTGCTGATGAAAATGAGCGGGGAGAAGTTTGCTACTGCTTATTATTCAATCTATGATCCTGCAACACGAAAGCTCCTCTTTATCAATGCGGGTCACCACCCCCCAATGATTATCAGGGGTGGGGAAGTTTTGACCATGCCGTACCAGAGTTATCTGCCCCTGGGGGTATATTCTGTTAAGGATCTTTCAACCCGTGATAAGGCATATGAAAGTCAGTTCTATCAGCTTGAAAAGGGGGATGCTGTATTTTTTTATACCGATGGTATCGCAGAAATCAGCAACTATGTCGACGGAAAAAGAAAATTCTTTTCTGAGATCATGAAGGAAACTCTTCTTAGTATTAAAGCGGATACATGCCGGCAGTTTCTTGATGTTTTGTACACTGAAATAGTTGATTATAATGGTTCAAAGGCCTTTGACGATGACATCTGCCTTATCTACATGAAGATTTCATAATAATTTAAGCTTTACAGTTATTGTATTGTGTGGATTTTTGACCCAGAAGTTAATAAACTAATCACTGTAGTTAGTGCAGGGCTCCCTGAGGGAGCCCTGCACCAACTACAGACTTTCGGTGATCTTTTATGATTTTAAAAAAAGCAGCCTGGTTTTTGTATCAGCCCTATAAATGGCTGGTGTTCATTCCTTTTCTGGCGGTAAATACCCTGGTTCTCAGCTTTTCAGCTATCCTTATTTCCTATCTGACCGGAACCTTTCTGACCCGCTATGTCGGTGTCTGGTGGGCCCGTCTTAACGGATTTTTCACGCCAATGTTTGTGAAAGTCCGTGGAAGGGAAAATATGAAAAAGGGCCAGTCATATATTATTGTATCAAATCATCAGAGCCTGTATGATATTTTTGTAATCTACGGATGGATTCATCGCCACTTTAAATGGGTCATGAAGCATTCCCTTCGTAAGGTTCCCGGTCTGGGACTCTACTGTGACAGAATGGAACATATTTTTGTTGATCGTACCAATACAGAGAAGGCTCTCCAGTCGATTGAGGCGGCCAGGCATAAAATTACCCGAGGAACCTGTGTTCTTTTTTTTCCTGAGGGGACGATTTTCGGACATGGAACCCTGGGGCCCTTTAAAAAGGGAGCCTATAAAATGGCTATTGACCTGAATCTTCCAATACTGCCGGTTACTATCAGTGGGACTGAGAATATACTTCCTTACAAATCAATTAATCTTTTTCCCGGGCGTGCTGTCATGACTATTCACGAGCCGATATCGACCGAGGGGTATACTGAGAAAACCCTCATTGAGCTCGTATACGAATCAAAGAAAAAGATTGCTTCTGCTCTTGAAATGATAGAAGATGTCTCGAAAGAGGATGCGTGATATTAATTGACACTGACTGCCCGGCTGAAATATTGAGCAGAGTCTGTTTTTCCGTAACAGGAAGGCCTCAGGGCAGTCATACAGTAGTATCTTTTCTGGTACAGAAAAGGTAATACCGGTCAGGGAAAAGATAAATGAAAATAATCGACCAGATTCATCCCCCGAGAGAAGCGGGATTTAAAGAAAAAGTTATCAATAAGGTCGTTGATGATCTTTGTAATAGTAATTCGTATAAAACAGTCTATCACCGGGTAAATCATCAGGATGTTGCCATGCCTTCGAGTGACGCCCTGAACGAAGTAATGGAACTTCTTAAATCTATAATATTTCCCGGTTATTTTTTGAATTCTGAAATAACCCCGGGCAATATGAAGTTTTATATCGGCTCAACCCTTGACAAGGCAATGCGTATATTCTCTGAACAGATTAAACGTGGCTTTTGTTTTTTTTGTTCCGGAGAAGGAGAGCAGGAGTGTATCGACTGTGACAACAAGGCTACTGATATTTCATTAAAATTTATTGAACGTCTTTCCCTTATTCGGGAGCGCCTTGCGACAGATGCTGAGGCGGCCTTTGATGGGGATCCCGCTGCCAAAAAAATAGGTGAAACAATTTTCTGCTATCCCAGCATCCAGGCCCTGACGCATTATCGGATCGCTCATGAGCTTTTTCTGCTTGATGTGCCCCTGATTCCCCGAATGATTTCTGAGATGGCCCACAGTAAAACCGGTATTGATATTCATCCCGGGGCGAGGATCGGTGAACGCTTTTTTATGGATCATGGTACTGGCATAGTAATCGGAGAAACATCGGTTATTGGCCGGAATGTTCGCATTTACCAGGGGGTTACCCTGGGAGCTAAAAGTTTTCCCGTGGATAAAGAAGGGAATCCAATTAAGGGGATAGACCGTCATCCAATTGTTGAGGATGATGTGATTATCTATTCCGGGGCAACAATTCTCGGTCGAGTGACAATCGGCAGGGGCGCCGAAATCGGCGGTAATCTCTGGATCACTAATGATGTTGAACCGGGATCACGCCTCGCACAGCAGAAACCTCAGCGAAGTACCTTCGAATACGGCGCGGGAATATAATAAAAGGCCCGACATGCACTATATACCTGGAATTTCTTTTGGCAATATAACCTTTGGCATGTCCGTACAGGAAGTCAGCAGCATCATGGGGCCTGACGGGGTACTGGAGCCGGCCGAAAGCGGTGATGTGCAGCTCGACTATAATGACAGCGGGATCGCCTTTCATTTTTTCCAGGAAGAGGATCTTGTTCTCTCCAGCATACAGGTTCAGCGCGGCCAGATATCAATAGAATTCATGGAGCAGGATCTTTTCTCTCTCAATTACCCTGATTTGTTGATGTTTCTCTCTGAAATAGCTGATGAAACAGAACATGAGATTGAATATTACGAAGAACTCGGGGGCATTGAAAGCATCGAATTTGAGTCCCTTGGGCTGGTCCTTTTCTTTGACTCCGGCAAGCTGCTTCTTGAGGTAACCCTTTTTGAGCTGACCGAAGACACCGGAGATGAAGCTGAATAGGTTATTTACTCAGTAAATTTTACTCCGCCATAGAATTGAGACACAGCTAAATAATAAAAAAATTTTATTGACAATGCTTAAGAATTTTATTAAATTGTAATTAAATAAATTAGTTTTTGGAGTAAAGAATGTCTATAATTGTAACAGACAGCGCAAAGGAGAGCCTTGCTAAGGCAATGCAGGATTCTGAATTTAAGAAGCCGGCTCTTCGGGTTATGTTTTCAGGCTTTGGTTGAGGCGGCCCCCGACTGGGACTGGCTCTGGATGAGCTGGATGAGCTGGAAGACGCTGCGGATCAGATTGTAAGAAATAATGAAATCGATATTCTTATCGATGAGCGGGTACAGGGATTTATTGCCGACGGCGCGTCGCTGACCGTTGATTACCGGGAAACACCTTATGGTGCCGGTTTTGTCATAGACGGCGGCAACACCTGCTAAGACCGATATACTTCTTCGTAATACGAACAAAGAGGGTTTTTCTGATATAACAGAAGGCCCTTTTTTTTATGTAATCCCGCATAGTAAACTATATATCAAATTCACGGGTAAAAGCAAAACTGAATTTCGGTGACCAGGTGTTATTACCGGTCAGGTATTCCACGGGAGAATAGCCCGCACTGTTGCCAATATAAAGAGTGAAGGTATGACGATACCCTGCATATTTTACTCCCGCGTTATAATTCACATATTTAAAGGCAAAACCGAAAATGTTCATAGTGACTTCACTGCAGATTGAAACACTGTCAAAAATATAAAAACCTGCAAGAAAACCGGTGCCAAAGGTAAAATCATATTTACTGTCTATCCCGAAAAAATTGGTGTTATAGGCAAAGGAAGGGACAAGGCCTATAAAAAGCCTGTTGCTGAAAAAATGCTTCTGTATCACCACCTGGGTAAAAAAGGAAGGCCGATCTTCTACAGGTAATGTTGACTGAGCTTTGATTTTTTCTGTATCCGCAAAGGAGAGTGAAAGTGAATTGTTTATCGCATTCGTATCCTTAAACCCTCCTCCCGTAACCAGAGAAAGGGATAAAATATTGTTGCCATCAAAATCATTAAGGAAATTATATTTTGTGCCTAAAACAATATCCTTGTTCTTAAAGGAAAAACCGAGGAGAACGTCAAGAGGTTCGATTATACCGTAAGAAAGAGAAATGTTTATGTTTGTTGTGTGCCGGTTGACATCAAAATACCGGTGCCCCACATCAAGCATAAAAATACGGGATCCATTTGTCTGATAGGTCGGCAGGTTGAGAAGATAGGGAACACTTCCGGCTCCAAAGAGGTGAATTGTATGGGTAAGGAAGAGAACTAAAAACAGCAGAAAAAGTTTCATTTTCATCGTTTCACCTCTTTGCTAAAAATCTGTTCTTCTGTGGCAGTCAAAACATGAAGGTGTTCCCTGGAACAGGTTTTTAGTAGTATGAATATGCGGTTCAGAGAGCACCGCTTCTTTTCTTTCTGCGTTACTGATCTCTCCGGGGCGAAGGGGTTTCAAATCATGGCATGCACTGCAGTATAGCTTCACATTTCGAATACCCTGGAGGCGTTTGCCGTGGCAGTGTTTACACTCATCACCAAAATCATGTTTTTCCGCGGGGCGGAAGTAAACACAGGTACTGGAGAAAAGTATAGTAAATAAACAGATCAGAAAAATTTTCAGAAAAAAGAAAGTTTGTCGGCGTATGGGGCAGTCTTGTTTAATCATGGCAGCCCGAACTCGAGCAGGGGCGGGATCCGCTTTCTCCGTCGGCGCCGTGGCAGACAGTGCCGCTGCAGTAAGTTGATGGCTCTTCTTTCTCCAGGTCAAAATGATGGGCAGCTCCATCCTCGTATTTCCGATGACCCGGGGGCGGTATCGGGGTATGGCAGGCAAAACATGAATAACCCTTATCGGGTACGCCGGTAAGGTCTGAACCGTGACATGATGCATCCTTGCAACTGCTGTACCAGAGACCTGAGTCCTCGTGATCTGTGTCAGTATCGACCGCTGCATCGTGATAGAAACTTTTTACCTTTAACGTATGTGTTGTGGAAAAAATGGTCCACCGGTCTCCATGGCAGCTGTAACATGAAGGAGCTCCTGTATTTCCTCCTGCAAGTGAGTTTCCGTGGCACTGGCTTTCATCACAGCTTCCGTAAGGAAAACGGTAGTAATAACCATGGCAGACCGTACTAAATACTGGTTGAGAAGGATGAAGAGTATCACATATGGGGGATGTTATCTTTTCATACATCGGATTGCACTTAAGGAAAACCAGGGAAAGGATTATGACTGCTGCCCGAAATAATAGTGTCATGATTGTTTAACCGTAAGAATATTATACCCAGAAGTTTGAGGAGAGTCAAATGAATTCAGGGGCTAGATAAGGAGACCTGCAATAACATACCCGGTAAGGGTTGCCCCTGATCCAAGCACTGCCCCGAAGAGTACATCACCGGGATAATGAACACCATTATAGACTCGAGATACTGAGACTCCAGTTGCCCAGATAAACAGTAAAGCCCCCATGGGGCCGAGAAAAAGGGTTGCAGTCACAGCAACATTAAAGGAGCCCCCGGCATGACCTGAGGGAAAACTGTACCGGTCGGGAATATAATCAAGGGCCTCAATTTCAACGAGGGCTTCACAGGGGCGAAGCCGTTTAGTAGAATATTTAAGAATCTTCTGTATGGTTACTTCGATGAGAAATCCGGTACAGGAGGTGATGAGAAAACCTTTCCACCAGATCGGGGCGGAAAAATAGAGTATGAGGGCATAGATCGGGTAGGCGTATTCTGAGGCAGTAAAGGAAATCAGTTTCATGAAACGGTCCGCAATGGGGTTTCCTGACAGTTGATGAAAAGCAACTGCAGCTCTGTTGTCGAGGTGTTTTAAACTGGTCAAAAGGTATTTCATCGTATAGATGACCCCCTGGTTCTAATTTCCAATTGCCCGTCCCGGAGTCTTTGCTTTTACTTCCTTTGCAATGTTTTTACGCTGTGCCGGTTTTTCATAAAGCACACGGCGGTAATATTCCCGTTTATGACGCCGGGCCCTGGTGACAACCTTTCGGTATTTTTTTGACAGGTCTTTTTGCGATGCCGCAACATTATTTTTTTCGAAGGGGTCAGCTTCAAGGTTATAGAGCTCTTCAAAGCCCCGCTTCATGTCTCTGATGTATTTCCACTGGCCGTCCCGTACCGCCGTGTAGTCATCCTTCCAGTGGGTGTGAAGAAGGGCAAGCTGCTGCCGGTGGGGAGCGAGAAAACTGATACCCTCCTGTTCGGGGGGACTTTTCAGCTGCAGAATGTCGAGTACTGTCGGCATGATGTCTATGTGCCGGGTGATGCCCCGGTAGTTGACCGGTTCTGAGATCAGCTCCCGGTTGTAGATGATAAGGGGAACCTGGACATTTTCTTCATAAAGGAAAAAGGGATGATTATAATTTCTCACATGCTCATAAAAGGCCTCGCCATGGTCCGCAAAGAGAAAGAGCAGGGTGTTTTTCATCAGGCCTTCCTTTTCAAGACGGGCAATGAGCTCTCCGAGAGCGGCGTCACTGTAGTAGAGAGAGTTCAGGTACTGGCGGCGTACCCGTTCTTTGGATGAAATGTTTCGGGGAATCGGACCGGTAATCTGAAATTTCTTATCGGGAATAGCATAGGGATGATGGGGATTCACCGGCATATAAACCGTAAAAAATGGCTGTGACTTTTTCTGTTTCATGAAACGGACTGTCGGTTCGATCATGGCCCGTTCGTCGACCCCCCATCCGACCCGGTAGTTATAGGGGGGGATATTTTCCAGTTCAGGCAGATCTATAATCCGGTCAAAGCTCCGGTATTTGAGAAAGCGCCGCTGCCCCGCATAGCGGAGGTCGCCGGTATGAATTATACAGGTCCGGTACCCCTGAGATTTAAGAATTTCCGGAAGGCTGGTGAGACCGACGGAAGAATGTTTCTGGATGATGAGTTTCTTTCCCGGAAAGTCATAGGCGCTGGTGAGAATCGATAGCATCGCGTTAGCTGAAAGGGGATAGTTCGCGTAGTGATTTTCTGAAATTACAGAATGTTTCATGAGGCGCCGCCATGTCGGCATAATGTATTTGCCATTGACCTTGTAGTCGATGTAGCGCCGGGGAGTCGATTCAAAGAAATAGAAAATGATATTGTACTTTTTGCCCCGGGGTATTGCTCCGATACGGGGGAAGCGGTGTGCAGTTGCCAGTGACGCAGTATCAAGGCGGTATTCAAAAGCTTCATCACCGGTGCCTTTTTCTTCCTTTTCTGATAATATAACTTTACCATTGTCATCAATATCAGAGTACATATTATATATCGGATGGAGCGAACATTCAAACAGTATTGTCCGAAGGGGACGGTTGATTTTCCCTTCACGTGTTGCCAGGGTATCGAGGCTTTTTTCTGAGCCCGCAAAGAGTATCATAAGAATAAGTATTATTCCCGTGACGGGAGGAAAGTAGATCGCTGCGCTTCGGAGGGGACTTCTGCTGCCGGTGAGAAAAATGTTTTCGATGATGCTGCTTTCACCGGCCCTTTGTAGAAGGCGGGCAAGAAATATAATTGTAACCAGAAGAAGAATGCTTTTCCAGTAGAATCCGAAGGACGCTTCGGCAAAATAGCCATGCATCATCTCACTGAGTGCCGTTGCGTTTTCAGAGCTCCAGTAGCTTGTCTGCATGGTGGTCTCATAGACCCTGAAGAATTCAATTCCCATGAGAAGGCCGACGCCCTGGGAGAAAAGGGCACCTGACACGGCAATGAGACCGGCCTTACGGTTTCCCGTGGCCATAAAAACAATCAGCATGACTGCGAGGGTTATAATGATAATAACCGCGTCAAAATGCAGGGATATGCCGAGGTAGTCGATAAAGCCCGTACTTTTGAGGCCGCTGTAGATTTCCCCCATGAGTCCGTGGACCTCGAGGCGGTAAAGAAAAAATACCATCCCGGTGAGCAGGGCAAAGGGGATAAAAAGGGGCAGGGCCAGCAGGTATCGTTCTGTCAGCGCTTCGAGTATATTTCGTAACCGGGGGTTCATCATCTCTCCGTTTTTTTTTCTTTAGTGATGCTTATAACAGGCAACAGGGGGCAAATCGTCAAGGATTTTTGCGGGATTAAAGAGAAGGCGCGAAAGCGGTTTCGCGCCTTCTCTTTAATCCCTATTTGAAAGCATAAACCACCATTGAACTGGTGAGGCTGAAATTCCCTGCCGCGCATTTGCTTTTAAGGTGGTAGCCGGTAATTCGGAGCCATGCCCGGTAGTCGGCAATAGACCTGAAGCTTCCACGTGATTTTTTCAGTTTCGGAAGAAGGCCGAATTCCACGGGGCGAAAGACCTTTACACGGGAAAAGCCGGTACGGGTAAGAAGGGCGGTAAGGTTTTCCATGGTAAAATATGAGATGTGTCCCGGCATATAGTAGGCGTAATCCTTACCTTCGCTGCGGGCCTGTCTTCCCGCCATGTTCGCGGTCTGTATCACCAGTACACCCCGGTCTTTCAGCAGGGAGAAGCATTCTTCTACCGCCCCGGCAGGGTCAGCAAGGTGTTCAATAACCTCAATCATGGTGATGGCGGAGAAATAGTCTTTTTCAAAGGGATGATCTGAAAGCGTACCGATATGGACAGTGCAGCCCGGGAGTTGAGCCGCCTCTTTTCCCGCGTATGAACTCATTTCGATACCATGGGGCTTGTAGTATCTTCCTGCCGCCTCCATGAGCCCCCCAAAGGAAGCCCCCACATCGAGAAAACTGCCTCCGGTAACGTAGCGGTGAAGAACCTGTATCCGTCGATCCCAGACGTGCCGGGCGAAGTGCTTTATCTTCCTTTCATCATGATAGGCGTATTCAGCTGACCCTTTAAAGTAGTCTTCAGTGTAGAAGTTATTAATTACCTCATCGGTAAACCGGGGATTTTGAAAAATGAAGCCGCAGGATTGACACTGACCGGTTTTAAAGGGGGGCTGGTACCGGTTAATAGTATAATGCTCATCCAGGTCACCGCTTTCGCAGAGGGGACATGACTGAAGTACAGGGTTGTATACTGTTTTATCGTTGAAGTGGTTCATTGTCATGCTGTCCAGATTTTATCAGATTGTTATTACCTGGAGCAAATAGGTCAACCTGTTTTCTTTAATTTCCGATTGTCTGAACAACGTTAATTTAAAGTTGACAAATTTACCGGAGTTCAGAATGTGAACAAAACTCCCATATACCGCAAAAAAACACTTGCACTAATTTTAAACGATAATATAATGTTTAATATTTAAAACTGTTCTCATAAACCATTATAGTAGGAAATTGATAGAGACATCATGATACATGCACGAACATCAGAATTGTCAACAAGGCTCAGGGCAGGAGAACCGGTTCGCCTCTCCTTTCACTACCATACCAGGGAAATCTCCAAGTTTATAAACTCTATCCTTATGAAGCTTCTTTCCGGTATGGATATGGCCTACCTGCAGGGGCCCGTTGAGAATATACTTCGCGAGATGATAGTCAATGCCGTTAAGGCAAATTCAAAGCGGGTTTATTTTCAGAAAAAGAATATGAATATTCTTGATAAGGTCGAATACGAAGAGGGGATGGAAGATTTTAAGTCTTTTATCGTTGATGAGCGGGAAGCCATTGTCTCAGAATTGAAGTTGAACGGCTATAAAGTTGAACTGATATTGAAACAGGAAAAGGAAGGCGTCAGGGTGCTGGTCCGCAATAATAATCCCCTGCTTCCCACAGAAGAAGAACGAATCCGTTACAGGATAGAAAAGGCCCGGAAGTACAATGATTTCTCAGACATGTACCTCGATATCGGTGATGAACAGGAAGGTGAAGGCTATGGTATTCCCCTGACAGTTCTCTTTTTGAGAAATGCGGGCCTCGGGGAAGACCATTTCAGCATCCGGTCTAACGGGAAAATTACCCAGTCGGCCTTTACGATTCCTCACTCCATTCATCCCATTGAATTTAAAACAAAAATTCAGGATCAGATTTTTAATGAAATTGAAGGACTTCCGTCTCTTCCTGAATATATTAATGAGCTACAGACTCTTTGCAATCAGCCTGATGTTTCGATTGTTGACCTGGCAAATAAAGTTTCTTTTGATCCGTCACTTGCTGCATCAGTTTTAAAGCTTTCAAATTCAGGGGGTTTTATTACGGCACGGCGTATAGAAAATCTTCAGGATGCCATAATGATTATAGGCCTTAAGAATTTAAATGCCATACTCCTCGCCTCAAGCGCGCGGAAAATTCTTGATGATCATTTTTCAGAATTCAGGGATGTGTGGCAGCACTGTAACAAGACCGCCTTTTACGGACGCCTTATTGCCGAGCGGGCCGGGCGCACTGCAGTTGCTGACCAGGTTTACCTGGCGAGCCTTCTTCATGATCTCGGGAAGTTTGTTCTACTCTCAGTAGATTCACAGATGATGGACTGGATTACCTCTGTTTCTGTAAAGAGGAAAATGCGCACCTCAACGGTAATCGAAGAAGTCTCAATTGGCATCAGTCACTCAATGATCGGAAAAATTATCTCTGAAAAATGGCAGCTTCCCGACTATATTGTTGAGGCAATTTCTTACCACCATGCCCCCCTGAGCGCCTCTGAGCAGTACCGTGAAATTGTGTATACCACCTATCTTGCAAATAAGCTCTGTCTCATCGAAGATAGAAAGTTCGACTTTTTCTTTTTTGAAGATGAGGTATTGAAGCATTTCGGTATATCCTCAGAAGAAGAATTTAATACTCTCCATGATGAGCTGAAGGGCTGCTACGAGGGGCAGACCGAAATGCTTTTTAAGAATTGAAGCCCTCTACGCTGAAAAAGAAATAAAAAACATTTTATTGCTGGAAACAATACCCCTTTTTGGGGTATTGTTCGATTGCAATGAGGCGGTCCAGGCTCAAATCTTTTATGAACAGGTGCGGACTTACATGGTAACAAGTCTACTACTCTCAGCATTTATCGCGGCTTCAGCCCCGGTAAGTGATCTTCAGCGCGATGAGACCCTCCTGTTTTATCCCGCCGTGGTTTCCTGTCATCCCGCAAAGGAGTGCCGGATTTCTGTCAGCGGCCGGGTTTTCGAACAGGAAACAGATGATCTGCTGCGCAATCTCTTTATTAAAAAGCTCATCACTGAGATGAAGCTTTCTCTCGCCGACCAGCGCTCGAAAATATTTAAAACCCGGGTCCGTGATTTTCTCACCGACAATGAAGGGGGGAAAAAGATAAGAATAAATATGGGGGGAAGTTTATATTTTCTCGGGGAAAGCGGGCCTGACGGTCATTTCAGTAAGAGACTCTCTCTCCCTAAATATTTCTGCCCAAAGGTATCATCAAAGTCAGCGGTCAGGCGGTACCGGGCCCTTCTCAATAAAGAAGACCCCCGCAGAATTACCGGTACCATATACTGTATACCGGAGAAGGGCATTTCGGTTATTTCAGATATCGATGACACTATAAAGATCAGCCATGTCCTGGATAAAGAAAAAATGCTCAGTGCGGCATTTCTCGAACCCTTCAGGGCGGTTCCCTTGATGGCCCGGCGGTACCGGGGCTGGCAGCGCCGCGGAGCGGTTTTCCATTATGTATCCGGTTCCCCCTGGCAGCTTTACAGCACCCTGCGCCGATTCATGAAAAAAAGAAACTTCCCCCCCGGGGAATTCAAATTAAAAAGCTTCAGGATAAAGGACCGAAGCTTCTTCTCTTTTATTATGGGTGATCAGAGAGCTTATAAAATGGAGGCGATCAGCAGTATCATAAAGCGGTTTCCCAAACGGCGTTATGTGCTGGTTGGTGATTCAGGTGAATCGGACACGGAAGTCTTTGCTGAAATCTCGGCACGCTTTCCCCGGAGAGTTAAGGCGGTCTATATCCGCGACGCCGGAAACCTGAAAGAAAGAAAAAAGGCCCTCATGAATATATTCAGGGGCCTTTCGGGGGTCAGGTTCAGGTTTTTTACAACGGGACGTCAACTTCCTGTGAAAGTGTAAAGTTGCAAGTATAAAGTAACAAGTTTTTTACCCCTGCCACTTTATACTTTCTACTTGTTACTTCCTCCTTGCCCAGTAATCCTTTGTCATTACCGACACGAGTCCCGAGAGGGCAAGTACACCGATGAGGTTCGGCAGTGCCATCAGGGCATTGGCAATGTCGGAGAAGTTCCAGACTATTTCAAGTTTCATGACTGCTCCGATGGGAATCATCAGGATAAAGATTATCCGGTAAATGCTGACCGCTTTCGGGCCAAAGAGAAATTCTATATTGCGATCACCGTAATATGACCAGCCAATGAGGGTGCTGAAGGCAAAGATTGTAAGACCGAGGGAAACAACATATTTTCCCGCAACAGGCAGGGTGGCCTGGAACGCCGATGAGGAAAGGGCGGCTCCCGATTGTCCCTTGTCCCAGAGTCCTGAGATGATGATAACCAGGGCTGTCATGGTACAGATAAGAATCGTATCGATAAAGGGGCCCATCATGGCCACCAGCCCTTCACGAACCGGTTCATCTGTTTTTGCCGGTGCATGAGCGATTGCCGCGCTTCCCAGGCCTGATTCATTGGAAAAAAGCCCCCGGGCTACCCCGAAGCGCATGACCGTCATGACCGTTGCCCCTGCGAATCCGCCCCCAGCAGCTGAGGGTACATCATTAAAGGCAAAGTAAAATATTTGCCCAAAGGCGGGAAGGATCTTTTCATAGTTAAGAAGTATAACGGCCAGTGATGAAAGGATGTAGGCGATTGCCATGAAGGGGACCAGCTTACTGGTCACCGAAGCGATACGCTTAACGCCGCCAATAATGACGACTGCTACAAGAAGGGCCACAACAATACCGGTTACCCACTTGTTGATGCCAAATACCTGGTTGAGCGGATCGGCCAGTGAATTAGCCTGGGCCAGGTTGCCGATACCGAAACTTGCAATAACAGTAAAAACAGCAAAGAGAATGCCGAGCCATTTTTTTCCCAGTCCCATGGTGAGAAAATATGCCGGTCCTCCAGAGACGACTCCATTTTCATTTATTTCCCGGTATTTCTGGGCGAGGAGGCAGCTGTGATATTTGATGGACATGCCGAAGAGGGCGGTAACCCACATCCAGAAGACTGCTCCAGGGCCTCCCATGGCAATTGCAGTGGCAACACCGGCAATATTACCGGTACCAATGGTGGCAGAGAGGGCAGTTGAAAGGGACTCAAAGTGGGTTGTTTCTCCTTCCTCTTCAGGGTGATCGTGTCTGCCTGAGATCAGTCCCCAGCTGTGTTTGAATCCGCGAAACTGAATAGCACGGCTCCGGATTGTCAATATGATGCCGGTACCGAGAAGCATGATAATCAGGGGTGGGCCCCAGACGAAACTGCTGATTTTTACTAATATGGTGTTAATGGTTTCGATCATGTAAATCTCCTGGAAAAAGGTGTATAGTTGCCCGATATCTTTATGTTGTATATTTTTGAAAATAAATCTTTATGATATAATGCAACCTGTCAAGATATAATCTGTTTTAGTTGGGCTCCAGGAGAAAGGAAATTATTATTGACGTAAAAAGGATACGAGTGGCACACTTGTGTCATTGCTGGCCTGTGAATGCGATGGGCCCAGAACTATACATGAGGTTTCAGCTGTGAAGAAAAATATTGGATTTTTATTTGTCTTTTTGACAATTCTTACAGGATGCATGCCTTCAGAAATCTATGAGCTCGGTGAGGGGTGGAAGTTAACCTATGAAAATAGTCCCGAATTTGCCCGTCCCGACCATGACACTTCCAGCTGGAAGGACTATAGCGCCCCGTCGCAGATTGTTACTAACAATGAAGCCGGATATATCTGGATACGAAAAACTCTTTCCGGAAATGGTCTAAGAACTATACACACTAAAGATCTGGCTCTCTACCTGGGGCGTCTAGCCGATTCAGATACAACTTATTTTAATGGTGTTAAAATAGGCTCAACCGGAGGGGATGAGCAGAACTTTTACTCCTCATGGAACTGGCACCGTTATTACCATATACCGGAGAATCTGATTAGTGAAGGGAAAAATGTCATTGCTGTTCGTCTCTACTCTGCCGGTGCGTGTCTCACATCGAATACTCCTTTTATCGG
>Ga0070728_10000856_pt1 | contig 52927 bp, 45 predicted proteins | sample tdDd471_FD_66723 | JGI IMG/M metagenome (GOLD analysis project Ga0070728, IMG submission 66723) | Marine sediment microbial communities from the Atlantic coast under amendment with organic carbon and nitrate - tdDd47.1 | ecosystem: Environmental > Aquatic > Marine > Coastal > Sediment | place... | reverse complement strand
GGTCGAGCGCGCCGAACGGCTCGTCCAGCAGCAGGGTGCCCGGCGCCGGCGCCAGGGCGCGGGCGAGGGCGGCACGCTGCGCCATGCCGCCGGACAGCTGCTTCGGCAGGGCCCGCTCGAACCCGGCGAGGCCGACCGACTCGATCCAGCCGGCGACCCGGCGGTCGGCCTCGGCGCGCGGCATGCCGGCCTCGTCCAGGCCGAAGCGGATGTTGGCGGCGACGTCGAGCCACGGGAACAGCGCCGGCTGCTGGAACACCACGCCGCGCTCGGGGCCGGGCCCGTCGACCGGCCGGCCGTCGGCCGTGACAGTGCCGGCGGTCGGCTTGTCCAGCCCGGCGACCAGCCGCAGCAAGGTCGATTTCCCGCATCCGGACGGCCCGACGATCGCGGCGAACCGCCCGCTCTCGACGGTCAGGTCGATCGGTGCCAGCGCCTCGGTGCCGGCGAACCGGCGGGTGATTCCGCTGAGCGCGATGGTGGCCATGGGCGATCCTCGGATGGTCCGGACCGCTTATGCCATCGCCGGCCGGCCGGCGGAAGCGCCAGGCCCGGAATGCTCTCGAACGGTCGCGAGATTCCGGTTGCGCTTGCTTGTATATACAAGCATGATCGCGGCGATCCCCACCCCCGAGGAGCGGTTCCGTGAACGACGTCGCCGTCCCGCGCTATCAACTGGTCAAGGACTGGCTGGTCGACCGCATCGGCTCCGGCGAGCTGCGGCCGGACGACCGCACGCCGTCCGAGAACGAGCTGGTCGCCGCCCTCGGGGTCAGCCGGATGACCGTCAACCGGGCGCTGCGCGAGCTGGCCGCCGAGGGCGTGCTGCGGCGGGTGCAGGGGCTCGGCACCTTCGTCGCCGACATCCGCCCGCAGTCCGAGCTGGTCGAGCTGCGCAACATCGCCGACGAGATCCGCGCGCGCGGCCACCGGCACCGGGCCGAGGTCCAGGAGCTGGGCGAGGCGCCCGCCAGCGCGACCGTCGCGGCGGCACTCGGCGTGTCGACCGGCGACCGGGTGTTCCACTCGATCATCGTGCACTTCGAGGGCGAGCACGCCGTGCAGTTCGAGGATCGCTACGTCAACCCGACGGCGGCCCCGGACTACCTCGCCCAGGACTTCGTTCGGATCACGCCGAACGAGTACCTCACGCGAGTGGCGCCGGCGCCGCATGTCGAGCACGTGGTCGAGGCGGCGATGCCGCCAGACCGGATCCGCCGGGCGCTGGCCATGCGGGCCGGCACGCCCTGCCTGCTGCTGCACCGCCGCACCGCCCTCGCAAACCGGGTCGTGTCGCGGGCCTGGCTCTGGCACCCGGCCGACCGCTACCGCCTCGGCGCCGCGTTCGACGTGGCACCGCCCAAGGAGGCTGCCCCATGAACCCGGCCAAGACGCCTGCGTCGGGCGGGCGAAGCAGGCGCCCGTCGCGTCGTGGGTTCCGGATCGACAGCGCTGCGGCGCCGTCGTCCGGAATGACGACGTGGAGCGGGAGCCTTCCTTTTTCAGCCGTCATTCCGGCCGGAGCGATGCAGTCGCGTAGAGCCGGAACCCACCCACCGCTCCGAACCGGGCCAACGAAGGAGAGCCAGCCATGACCGCGTCCCCCGGACTCCGCCTCGACAACGCCCGCAAGATCCGCTCGCCGCGGGGCCTCGAGTTGACCGCCAGGAGCTGGCAGACCGAGGCGGCCATGCGGATGCTGATGAACAACCTCGACCCGGAGGTCGCCGAGAAGCCGGAAGGCCTGGTGGTCTACGGCGGCATCGGGCGCGCGGCCCGCGACTGGGCCAGCTACGACCGCATCGTCGCCGCGCTCAAGCGGCTGGAGGACGACCAGACCCTGCTGGTGCAGTCCGGCAAGCCGGTCGGCGTGTTCCGCACCCACCCGGACGCGCCGCGGGTGCTGATCGCCAACTCCAACCTGGTCGGCAAGTGGGCGAACTGGGAGCACTTCCACGAGCTCGATCGCAAGGGCCTGATGATGTACGGCCAGATGACCGCCGGCTCGTGGATCTACATCGGCAGCCAGGGCATCGTGCAGGGCACCTACGAGACCTTCGTCGAGGTCGGGCGCCGGCATTTCGGCGGCAGCCTGAAGGGCAAGTGGATCCTGACTGCCGGGCTCGGCGGCATGGGCGGCGCCCAGCCGCTGGCTGCCACCATGGCCGGCGCCTCGATGATCGCGGTCGAATGCCAGCCGAGCCGGATCGAGCGGCGGCTGGAGACCCGCTACCTGGACCGCAAGACCGACAGCCTGGACGAGGCGCTGGCGATCGTGCAGGCGGCCTGCGCGAAGGGCGAGGCAGTGTCCGTCGGCCTGCTCGGCAACGCCGCCGAGGTCTACCCGGAGCTGGTGCGCCGCGGCGTGAAGCCCGATGTGGTGACCGACCAGACCAGCGCCCACGACCCGGTCAACGGCTACCTGCCGGCCGGTTGGAGCCTGGACCGGGCGGAGAAGGCGCGCGAGACCGATCCCGACGCAATCGCCGATGCGGCCAAGAAGTCGATGGCCGTGCACGTCAAGGCGATGCTCGACTTCTGGCACCAGGGCATCCCGACCCTGGACTACGGCAACAACCTGCGGCAGGTGGCGTTCGACGAGGGCGTCGGCGACGCCTTCGACTTCCCGGGCTTCGTGCCGGCCTATATCCGGCCGCTGTTCTGCCGCGGCGTCGGGCCGTTCCGCTGGGCCGCGCTGTCCGGCAATCCCGAGGATATCTACCGGACCGACGCCAAGGTGAAGGAGCTGATCCCCGACGATCCGCACCTGCACAACTGGCTCGACATGGCGCGGGAGCGGATCAGCTTCCAGGGCCTGCCGAGCCGGATCTGCTGGGTCGGCCTCGGCCAGCGCGACCGCCTCGGCCTCGCCTTCAACGAGATGGTCGCCCGTGGCGAGATCGGCCCGGTGGTGATCGGCCGCGACCACCTGGACTCCGGCTCGGTCGCCAGCCCGAACCGCGAGACCGAGGCGATGAAGGACGGCTCCGACGCGGTCGCCGACTGGCCGCTGCTGAACGCCCTGCTGAACTGCGCGTCCGGGGCGACCTGGGTGTCGATCCACCATGGCGGCGGGGTCGGCATCGGCTACTCGCAGCACGCCGGCATGGTGATCGTGTGCGACGGCACCGAGGCGGCGGCGAAACGACTGGAGCGGGTGCTGTGGAACGACCCGGCGACCGGCGTCATGCGCCATGCCGACGCCGGATACGACATCGCCATCGAGTGTGCGCGCGAGCACCAGCTCGACCTGCCGTTCCTCGGAGGTGCGTGATGGCGACCCGGCTGCGCATCACTCCCGGCGAGCTCGCCCTCGGCGACCTGCGCCGGCTGTACCGCGAGCGCCCGCTGCTGGAGCTCGATCCCTCGGCGCGCGAGGCGATCGCCGACTCCGCCGCCACCGTCGCCCGGGTCATCGCCTCGGGCAAGGTGGTGTACGGGGTCAACACCGGCTTCGGGAAGCTGGCCCAGAAGACCATCCCGGCCGACCATCTGGCCGACCTGCAGCGCGCCCTGGTGCGCTCGCACTGCGCCGGCGTCGGCGACCCGCTGGCCGACCAGATCGTGTTCCTGGTCATGGCGCTCAAGGCCAACGGCCTGGCGCGCGGCCATTCCGGCATCCGCGGCGAGGTGATCGACGCGCTGCTGACCCTGGCCAACGCCGGGGTGCTGCCGGTGATCCCGTCGCAGGGGTCGGTCGGCGCTTCCGGCGACCTCGCACCCCTGGCCCACATGTCGGCGGTGCTGATCGGCGAGGGCGAGGCGGTGCACGACGGCCGGCGGCTGCACGGGGCGCAGGCGCTGGAGGCGGCGGGGCTGAAGCCGTGCGAGCTGGCGCCGAAGGAGGGTCTGGCGCTGCTGAACGGCACCCAGGTCTCGACCGCGCTGGGGCTGGCCGGGCTGTTCGAGATCGAGCGGGTGTTCAACGCCGCGATGGTCGCGGGCGCGATGACGGTCGACGCCGCCATGGGTTCCGACACCCCGTTCGACGCCCGCATCCACGCCCTGCGCGCGCATCCCGGCCAGGCCGAGACCGCCGCGGTCTACCGCCGGCTGCTGCACGGCTCGGCGATCCGGGTGTCGCACCTGGAATGCGACCGGGTGCAGGACCCGTACTCGCTGCGCTGCCAGCCGCAGGTCATGGGCGCGGTGCTCGACCATCTCAGGTTCGCCGCCGGACGGCTGGCGGCCGAGGCCAACGCGGTGTCCGACAATCCGCTGGTGTTCAGCGACACCGGCGAGGTGATGTCCGGCGGCAACTTCCACGCCGAGCCGGTGGCGTTCGCCGCCGACCAGATCGCCATCGCCGCCTCGGAGATCGGCGCCCTGTCGGAGCGCCGGACCGCCATGCTGATGGACGCCAACATCTCGACCCTGCCGCCGTTCCTGGTGGCCGAGCCCGGCATCAACTCCGGCTTCATGATCGCCCAGGTGACGGCGGCCGCCCTGCAGTCGGAGACCAAGCTGCTGGCGGCCCCGGCCAGCGTCGACAGCCTGCCGACCTCGGCCAACCAGGAGGATCACGTCTCGATGGCGACCCACGGCGCCCGTCGGCTTCTGGCGATGGCCGCCAACCTTCGCCGGATCGTGGCGGTCGAGCTGCTGTGCGCCGCCCAGGGCATCGACCTGCGCCGCCCGCTGGCGACCTCGCCGGCGCTGGCCGAGGCGGTGGCGGAGGTCCGGTCGGTGGCCGACTTCTTCGAGAACGACCGGCCGGTCGCCCCGGACATCGAGGCGGTGGCCGCCCGCATCGGCGCCGGGGCGTTCGACCGGATCGCCGGGATTGCGGTCGACGGCGGCTGAGGGTCGGGCGGCCGGTGCTCAGCCCGCCGCGATCCCGGCCTCGGCCAGAGCCGCGCTTGCCCGGCGGTCGTAGTCGTCGGCCAGGGCGGTGAGCGCGGCGGCGCGGGCACCGGCGTAGGATGGGCCGGCGTTCAGCGCCACACCGTCTATGCCCACTTCCCGGACGAGCGGAGCCTGCTGCTGGCCTGTTCCGGCCTGACGGTCGAGCGCGACCCGTTGCCGGATGCCGAGCCGTGGCGTGGCCTGAACGATCCGGCGGCGCGGCTGACAGCCGGCCTCGAAGCGCTCTACGGCTGGTACGAACGGAATGCCGCCCTGGCGGCCTGCGTGCTGCGCGACGCCGAGCACCACGAGCCGACCCGGGAGGTCACCGAACTGCGGCTCGGGCCGCCGATGGCGGCCTGCCGCGAGGTGCTGGGCACCGGGCTCGACGATCGGCAGCGGGCGCTCCTGGGGCTGGCGCTGAGCTTCTCCACGTGGCGGACGCTGGTGCGCGACGGCGGGCTGGACCGCGACGAGGCGGTCGCCACGATGGTCCGGGCCATCCTCTCGGCCGGATAGCGCCGAGCGGTCGGGATCAGCCCAGAGTCGGCGCCGACTTCTCCAGCGCCCGGATCTTCTCGAGCCCCGGGATCATCTCGGACAGCAGGAAGTCGACCCGCTTGTTCGGGCTGCCGGTGGCGTGCGGGAAGTCCTCGTGCCAGCGCTCCAGCTTGACCGACAGCCCGCACAGGATGCCGCCGACGGTGTGGTGGTGGCTCTGGATGAGCTGGCGCAGCACGCCGTAGCGCTCGCGCGACAGGTCCTTCCAGAACTCCTTGCTGGTCTCGTCGAACGCCTGGAAGCGGGTCAGGATGAAGCGGATCGCCGCATCGACGTTGGCGGTCACGACCTCGCAGGCCCGCATGGCCTCGCGGTTGTGCTTGAGGTGGGAGTCGCCGACGCCCTCCTGCATCCAGGTCTTCATGACCTCGAAGTCGGGTCGGATCTGGTCCAGGTGGCGCTTGAAGTAGCTGAGCGACAGGAAGATGTCGCCGTAGTCCTCCAGGAAGCCGGGGATCTGGTCGATCTCCAGGCCGAGCGCGTCGGAGATCGCCCGGATCCGGCGCAACGCCTCGTCGCGGTCGACTCCGCGGAACATGTCGATGATCTCGGCGGCGGACGAGATGTCCTTGGTGTCGTCGCCGAACACCCGCTGCACCAGCGGGCGGGTGAACACCCGCATGTAGCCGGTCAGCTTCTCCTGCATCTTCGGCGACAGCTGCAGGTGCTCGGACTCGTTGACCTTGAGATTGTGGGACCGCAGCGTGAGCCGCAGGGAATAGACGTCGAAGCTGGGCGCCTCGGCCAGGGCCTCGATGATCACCCGGTCCTCGGCGAAGGTCGGGGCCGAGGCGTCGAAGAAGTCGGGAAGGCTCGAGATGTCGATCTGGCCGGAGCCGGCCCGGGCGTCCCGGAACAGCTCGATCACCGTCTCGAAACGGGCGTTCTTGATCAGACGGGGGCGCCGCATCCCCGGTGTCTTCAGGGGAACAATCGCCAAAGGAAGGATGTGCAGTGCATCCTTCTCCTCGTCCGAGTAGAGTTCGGACTCCATCGCTTCCGCCGACATCGCCCCTCCCTACGACCGCCGACGGAGCGGTATCGGACCCCTTAACATCCCCCTTCAATAACAGACGCCGCATCGACCGAAAAGCCGGACCGCTCGCGTCGCAACCCGTAAGGGCCTAAAGTGTCAGTTACATGCCGCGCAAGGAGAGCAGGTTGAGCTGGCTCAGGCGGATCTTCTCCGGACCCGATCACGGAGCGGAACGGCGCCGATATCCGCGCTATCCGGTGTCGGCGCCGGTGCAGGTCGACGTTGCCGGGAAGACGCTCGATTGCGGCCTCGACAACGTCTCGGCCGGCGGCGTGCGCCTGTTGCCGGGGATTCCGACCGAGCTCGGCGCGACGGTCACCGTCCGTCATCCCGCCTCCGGGCTGTCGCTGCCCGGCCGAGTGGTCGGGCAGGACGACGGCGGCACCCGCGTCCGATTCGAGTCCGAGGATGCCGGCATCGTGGTGTCGTCCTGGCTGCGCATGGCCCAGGAGACCGGCGCCGGCGGCCGCTAGGACCGCCGGAGGCCGGAGCGCTCGGGGGGCACGCGGGCCCGGGGGTCACGCGGGAACGTCGACCAGAACGATCTCGGCGTCTTCCACCGCAGCGATCTCGATGCCGTCCTCGTCGGCCACCGCAATGCCGTCGCGGGCGCCAGCCGGGATACCGTTGACCGTGATCGAGCCGGTGGCCGCCACCAGGTAGGCCTTGCGGCCCTTGCCGAGGCGATGGCTGACGGTCTGCCCGGCCTTGACGGTCGCGCCGATCACCGCGGCGTCCTGGTTGATGTGCAGCGCCTCGGCGTCGCCGGCGCGGCCGGACGCCAGCACCACCAGCTCGCCGGCCCGGTCGTCCTTCGGGAACCGCCGGGCCTCCCAGCGCGGCTCGAACCCGGCGCCCGACGGCAGGATCCAGATCTGGAAGATCTGCGTCGGCTCGTCCTCGAGGTTGTACTCGGCATGCACGATGCCGGTGCCGGCCGACATCACCTGCACGTCGCCGGCCTCGGTCCGGCCCTCGTTGCCGAGCCGGTCGCGGTGGGTGATCGCCCCTTTGCGGACATAGGTGACGATCTCCATGTCGCGATGCGGGTGCGGATCGAAGCCGGTGCCGGGCTGGATGGTGTCGTCGTTCCAGACCCGCAGCGCCCCGAAGCCCATGCGCGCCGGGTCCATGTAGTGGCCGAAGCTGAAGTGATGGCGGGCGGCCAGCCAGTCGATGTTGAACCGGCCCAGGCTGTCGAACGGACGGACGTCGATCATGGTGGTTCTCCTTAAGTGGCCGGCCGCCGTGCCTCAGGCGGCCAGCTTGGCAGCGATGCGCGCCACGTGGGCGCCCTGGAACTCGGCGAGCGCGAGCTCCTTCTCGGAAGGCTTCCGGCTGCCGTCGCCGCCGGCGATGGTGCCGGCGCCGTAGGGCGAGCCGCCCTTGACCTCGCTGATGTCGGCCAGCTGCGGGGCGGCGTAGGGCAGGCCGACGACCACCATGCCGTGGTGCATCAGGGTGTTGTGGAACGAGGTGATGGTGGTCTCGTTGCCGCCGCCGGTGCCGGTCGAGGTGAACACGCTGCCGACCTTGCCGACCAGCGCACCCCTGGCCCACAGCGAGCCGGTCTGGTCGAGGAAGTTGCGCATCTGGGCGGCCATGTTGCCGAACCGGGTCGGGGTTCCGAAGATGACCGCGTCGTAGTCGGCCAGCTCGGTCGGCTCGGCCACCGGGGCCGCCTGGTCGAGCTTGGCGTTGGCCTTCCGGGCGACCTCCTCCGGCATCAGTTCCGGCACCCGCTTCACGGTCACCTCGGTTCCGGGGACGCTGCCGGCGCCCTTGGCGACGGCCTGGGCCATGGTCTCTACATGGCCCCACGTCGAATAGTACAGCACAAGAATCCTGCTCATGGTCGCCTCGATCGATGTCGGTGGGAGCGGCTCTGCCCGGTGGTTCCCCGGGGTGCCTGCGGCGCCGCTGCGATGACTTCACTGAGGCTCATCTAATCGTTGCCTGCGAGTGTCAGAAGGCCGATCATTTCGACAGATCGTTTCTTTGAGGAAACAGTGATGCTCGACAACCTGTCCGCCATGGCCAGCTTCGCCCGGGTCGTCGACGAGGGCAGCTTCTCGCGCGCCGCGGCCCGGCTGGGGCTGTCCAAGTCGGCGGTCTCCAAGCAGGTCGCCCGGCTGGAGGATCGGCTCGGCACCCGGTTGCTGAACCGCAGCACCCGCCGGTTGTCGCTGACCGAGGCCGGAACCCGGCTGTACGAGCGTTGCCAGCGGATCATCGCCGAGGCCGAGGCGGCGGAGGCCGAGGCCGGGTCGCTGCAGTCCGACCCGTCAGGGCTGCTCCGGATCACCAGCGGGGTGTCGTTCGGCCAGCTGCATCTGGCGCGGCATCTGCCTGCCCTGCTCGACCGGCATCCGGGGCTGTCGATCGACCTGGTCCTGAACGACCGTGTCGTCGACATGGTGGAGGAGGGCTACGACGTGGCGCTGCGGATCGGCCGGCTCGCCGACTCGTCGCTGATCGCGCGCCGGCTGGCGCCGGTGCGGCGGATCCTGGCGGCGTCGCCCGCCTACCTGGAACGCCACGGGGTGCCGGGTTGCGCCCGCGACCTGCAGCATCATGCCTGCCTCGGCTACAGCCTGAGCCCCAACGGCACCGTGTGGGCGCTGCATGGTCCCGACGGCGTCGCCAACCACCGCTTCCAGCCGCGTGTCATCGCCAACAACGGCGACTCCCTGTCGGCCATGGCGGCCGCCGGTCTCGGCATCGTCCACATGCCGACGTTCATCCTGGCCCGCTACATGCGGCGGGGCGCGCTGGTGCGGGTGCTGCCGGACCACGAGCTGCAGCCGGCGGCGCTGTACGCGGTCTATCCGCCGGGCCGGCCGCTGGCGGCCAAGGTGCGGGCGTTCATCGACTTCGCGGTCGAGACCTTCACCGACCAGCCCTATTGGGACCAGACCTATTCGGACGAGCCGGTCTGACCCTTGCCGGCGGCGTCCTGGACGGCCCGCCGAAGATCCTCGGCGGCGAGCGCGCCGCTGTCGAAGGTCGTGGCGGTCCAGTCCGACCCGGTCCAGCGTTCCAGCGTCACCTGCCTCGCGACCGTCCGGACCTGGCGCACCGCGCCCCGCAACGCGCCGATCGCGACCGCCTGCGGCGCATAGCGCAGGCGTACCCCGGTCTCGTCCCAGGTCAGCGCGACCGCTCCATTGTCGAACAGGGCGGCTCGATCCGTGCCGGATCCGCTCGCGCTGTTGAGGAGATTGTCGAGGGACAGCAAGCGGCCGTCGCCGTCGATCCAGGCTTGGTAGTTCTCTGCCATCGCCTTTCCCGCCGGTGCATGTTGGACTTCTCGTCTGCCGGAAGCCTAGACGCGCCGATCGAGCCCGGTCCAGGCCTCGGCACACGTCCGGCGGGAAATTCTGTGTTCGGTTCCGGTTGTCGGTCGCGCCGCGGCGCGGTCAGTCGCCTTCGCGCCGCCAGGCGGTCATCAGGGCGCCGAGCAGCAGCAGCAGCGCCAGGGCGGCCGGCAGGGCCGGCACGGTGAGGACGCCGGTCACCACGTAGTCGCCGTTCACCCTGAGCCCGAACCAGCCGCGACCGGAAGCGGCCCGGTCGCCCGAGACCCGCCGCAGCGCCGGCACGCCGTCCTCGGCCAGCCACTGCATGCCGCCGCCGATGGCCCGGGCGAGCGGCTGCAGCTTCGCCTCGGTCGCCGCCACGTCCGAGAGCTCGACCGGGTTGAGCGCGCCGACCGCGACCATCGCCGTGCGGACGCCGTCCGACAGCCGGTACAGCCCCGGCCGGTCGACCTGGATGGTCGCGGTGCCGTGGCCGGGAGCGATCTCGGCCAGCTCGACGTCGCGGCCGGTGCCGTCCGGGCCGGTCACCCGCACCGGCGCCAGGGTACCCTCGAGCATGCGGCGCTCGATCTCGAGCTGGTCGCCGCGCGCGAAGGCGCGCAGGTCGTTCTCCTCCAGGTCCGGCTCGCGCATCAGCCAGTGCGCGGTCCGCCGCAGCAGCTCGGCCTGCGGGCCGCCGCCCTCGTAGCCGCGGCTCCACAGCCACAGATGGTCGGACAGCAGGTGCGCGACCCGGCCCTCGCCGACCCGGTCCAGCACCAGAAGCGGGCGGTCGGCGTCGCCGGACATCACCACGTTGCCGCGCACGTCGCGCGCCTCGATCTGGCGGAACCAGCGGCCCCAGGTCGGCTCGCCGCCGTTCTCGCCGGCGCCGGCCAGCCCGGCGGTGACCGGATGGCGCTCGCCCAGATCGGTGACCCGCGGTCGGAAGCCCTGCTCGATGACGCCGCCGGTCGGCTGCGCCGGCAGCACCTCGCCGATCGGCGTGCGGGCCAGGCTGAGCCGGCTGGCGAAGGTCGGGCCGGAGGCTTCCAGCAGGGCGCCGCCGTTGCGGACGTACTCGGCGATGTTCTGCATGTACAGGCGGGGCAGCACGCCGCGCCGGCGGTAGCGGTCGAAGATGATCAGGTCGAAATCCGCCAGCTTGAGCTCGAACAGCTCGCGGATCGGGAACGCGATCAGCGACAGCTCGCGGATCGGCGTGCCGTCCTGTTTCTCCGGCGGCCGCAGGATCGTGAAGTGCACCAGGTCGACCGACGGGTCCGACTTCAGGATGTCGCGCCAGGTGCGCTCGCCGGCATGCGGCTCGCCGGAGACCAGCAGCACGCGCAGCCGGTCGCGCACGCCGTTGACGGCGATCACCGCGCGGTTGTTGTCCAGCACCAGCTCCCGGCTGCCGGGCTCGGCCGCGAACTCCAGGATGGTCTGGCCGCCGTGCTTGATCGGCACGTCGATCGCGTGCTCCCGGTTGACCGGCACGGTCAGCGGCACCGCCTCGGCGCCGTCGATCCCCATCATGACGATCGCGGCGGAGCCGGCCGGGGCGGCCGGGTCGACGACCTCGAGGGTGACCGTGACGCTCTTGTCGACCATGCCGAAGCTGGGTGCCCGGACGATCCGCAGCCGGCGGTCCTGCTCGCCGCGGTCGCCGGTCAGCAGGACGTGGAACGGCCCCGGCACGCGATCGGAGGCCAGCGCCGCCGCGACGTCGTGCACCTGGCCGTCGGTGATCGCGATGACCCCGGCCAGCCGGTGCTCGGGGACGTCGACCAGGGCCTCGCGCACCGCCGCCAGCAGGCGGGTGCCCTCCTCGGCGCCGGCCAGGCCCTTGTTCGACACCACCACGCGCTCGACCTTCAGGCCGGGGATCCGGGCCAGCTTCTCGTCCAGCGCCGCGACCGCCGCGTCGGTGCGGTCCGGCCGCTCGCCGATCTCCTGGCTGGCGGTCCGGTCGACGGCGACCACCACCACGTCGGCGCGCGGATCGCGGCGCTCGGCCACTATCGACGGGTTGGCGAGCGCCAGCACCAGCAGGGCGAGCGCCGCCACCCGCCACCAGCCGCCGCGCGCCCGACGCGCCAGCACCAGCGCCGCGATCGGCACCGCGACCACGCCGAGGGCGGCGATCGCGGGCCAGGGCAGCAGCGGCCCGAAGGTGACGGCGACGGCGTCCGGGATCATTGCCCGAGCCTTTCGAGGATCGACGGCACGTGCACCTGGTCGGCCTTGTAGTTGCCGGTCAGCGCGTACATCACGAGGTTCACCCCGAAGCGGAACGCCATCTCGCGCTGGATCTCGCCGCCCGGCACCACCGGAAACCGGAACCGGCCGGAGGCGTCGCGGGCCCAGGCACCGGCCCAGTCATGGCTGCCGATCAGCACCGGGCTGACCTCGCTGCCCGGGTTGCCGGCGCCGTCCTCCAGCCACAGGGTGCCGCCGGCATAGCGCCCCGGGAACTCCTGCAGCAGGTAGAAGGTCCGGGTCAGAACGTGGTCGGGCGCGACCGGCGCCAGCGGCGGGATCTCCAGGTCGCGGCTGACCTCGATCAGGCGCTGCAGGCCGGGGCCGCCGCGCGCGCCGGGCGCCACGATCTGGTAGCGGTCGCGGGTGTCGAACAGGATCACGCCGCCGTTGCGCATGTAGGCGTTCACCCGGGCGGCCGCCTTCTCCGACAACCGCTGCTGGGTGTCGGTGATCGGCCAGTACAGCAACGGGAAGAACGCCAGCTCGTCGCGCTCCAGGTCGAGGCCGTAGGGGGCGGCCGGCTCGACCGCGGTCCGGCGGGTCAGGGTATCGGTCAGGCTGGCCAGCCCGTCCCGGCTGATGCCGTCGACCCAGGAGTCGCCGGTAACCACATAGGCCAGGCGGGTCTCGGTCGAGGCTTCCAGGGCGAAGCGCTCCGGGTCGGTCGGGGCGCCGTCCAGCCCTTGGGCGCGGGCGTCGAGCGGATGCGCCGTCAGCGCCGCCGCCAGCAGCAGCGCGCCGGCCGCCGGGCGGGCCAGCGGCAGCAGCCCGCGCAGCATCAGCGCGACCAGGGTGTCGACCAGGGCCAGCAGCAGCGCGAGCGCCAGCAGCCAGCCCTGCAGCTCGAGGTCGCGGCCGGCGTCCAGCGCCTGCACCTCGGCGCCGGCCGGCGGTGCCGCGCGGGCCCCGAGCCCGGTCAGCGCCGGTCCGAGGTTCAGCGCCTCGCGGGCGGAGTCGTTGCCATAGAAACCCGGCGGGTGCCGCGGGTCGACCCGGATCGGGCCGGTGCGCGCGGCCGCCGGCGGCAGGGCGTCGGCACCGGCCAGCACCGGGCCGAGGCGGCCGAAGCCGTCGAGGCTGGAGAGCGCCGGCATCGCCCGCTCCGACGCACCGCCGACGCCCTGGCTGAGGGCGACCATCCGGCGCAGCATCTCCACGAACAGGCCGCTCAGCGGCAGGTTGCTCCAGTCGGCGTTGGCGGTGGTGTGCACCAGCACCAGCCAGCCGTTGCCGCGCCGGTCGGCGGTCACGATCGGGGTGCCGTCGGCCAGCCGCGCCCAGGTCTTCTCGCCGAGGTCGATGGCCGGCTCGGCCAGCACCTGCCGCGACACCGTGACGTCGGACGGGACGGCGAGCCCATGGAACGGGCTGTCCTCGGCGAACGGCGCCAGGGTCGCCGGGCGCGACCACGACAGCGCGCCGCCCAGGGTGCGGTCGCCGCGGCGCAGCCGCACCGGCACCAGGTCGTCGGGGCCGAGCCCGCCCTTCTCGACGCCGGCGGCGGCGAGGCGGGGGCCGGCGAACCGCACGACCACGCCGCCGGACCGGATCCAGTCGTCGACCTGCTGGCGCTGGCCGAACGGCAGGGTGCCGACATCGGCCATGACCATTACGGCGAGCTCGCGGTCGAGCAGGGTGGCGAGGTCGCCGCGCCGGATCTCGGTGAACGGCTCCAGCGCCCGGTCGAGGTAGTACAGCTCGTCGAGCAGCGGCTGGGCGCCCTCGAACTCGCGGGCCGACAGCAGGCCGACCGGCCGGCGCCGGAACCGCTCGTCGACCAGGAAGGTGGCGGCGGCGGTCGATTCACCCTCGACCTCCAGGCGGGCGACCTCGTTGCGCAGCTCGGTCGGCAGGTCGATCGACAGGGTCGCCTGGTCGGCGCCGGCGGCGAAGCTCCCGGCGACCCGCGCCAGCACACGGTCGTCCTCGGTCACCGCCCGCACCGCGACCGGCGTCTCGATGCCGCCGGGCAGGCGCCGGACCGTTGCGGCGAGCGCATCCGGTGTCGAGTCGGGGCTGCCCAGCCAGACCGGTCCTCCGGATCCGGCATCGACGATCACCAGCCGTCCCAGCCGCTGCAGGCGTCCGGCCAGCTCGGCGGCGCCGGGTGCCGTCTCGTCGGTGCGGATCCACACCGCCACCGCGCCGTTCGGCAACGGCATCCGGTCCAGCAGCTCGGTCGCCGACCGCGCGTCGAGCGGCCAGGGGCGCGGCGCCAGCGCGCCGACCTCGGCCTTGACCCGGGCGGCCGGCGCCAGCCCGATCTCGCGCGCCTCGCCCGGACGCCGGGCAGCGGTGGTCAGCAGCGCCACCGGCCGGCTCTCGCGCTCGGCCTGGTCGAGGATCCGCAACGCCCGCTGGCGGCGCGATTCGAAGTCCCGTCCGGCCGCCCAGCCGTCGTCGACGACCAGCACGATCGCGCCGCCCTCGGGGATCGCGGTCCCGGACGGGAACAGCGGGCGCGACACCGCCAGGATCACCAGCGCGGCGATCATCAGCCGCAGCAGCAGCAGCCACCACGGCGTGTGGTGCGGGGTGTCCTCGCGCGGCCGCAGACCCTGCAGCAGCCGGATCGCGGGGAACGCCACCCGGCGCGGGGACGGCGGGATGATCCGCAGCAGCCACCACAGCACCGGCAGCCCGGCGAGCGCGACCAGCGCCCAGGGAACCGCGAAGGCGAGGGGGCCGAGGGTCAGCATCGCGCGCCGCTCATGCGAACCGGTCGCCGATCACGGCGAACAGCGTCAGCAGCGCGCTCTCCGCGGACCGGTCGGTGGTATGGGTGCCGAACGTCCAGCCGGTCTGGCGGGCCAGCTCGGCCAGACCGTCGCGGTGGCGGGCCAGGCGCTCCTGATATTCCGCGGAGATCGCCTCGGCCCGGCCGAGCAGATGCGGCGCCTCGGCCTCCAGCCCCTCGAACCGGACCCGGCCGCGATAGGGAAAGGCTTCCTCGGCCGGGTCGGTGACCTGCAGCATGTGGCCGGCGACGCCCTCCGCCGACCAGCGCCTCACCAGCGCCAACAAATCCTCCAGCGGGTCCAGCAGGTCACCGATCAGCACGACGCCGGCGTGCCGGGGCAGCGGCTCGTAGACCGGCAGCGATCCGCCGCCGTCCCCGGCCATCGCCATCAGCCCGGCGATCGGCTCGATCGCCGTCTGGCCACCGCGCGGGCGCAGGGATTCGCCGAGCAGGGCGACCCGCTCGCCGGCGCCGACCAGCAGGATCGTCAGTGCCAGGGTCAGCAGGTCGGCGCGCTCGCGCTTTTCCGGCAGCCCGCGGTCCGATCGCCAGCGCATGGACGGCGAGGCGTCGCGCCAGAGATACACGGTCTGGGCGGTCTCGAACTCGCGCTCGCGCACGAAGGTCGTCGACCCGCGGGCCGAGCGCCGCCAGTCGATCATGCGGGCGGCGTCGAAGGTCTGGTACGGCCGGAACTGCCAGAACGCGTCGCCCGGTCCGGCCCGGCGCCGGCCGTGGGCGCCCGGCGAGACCGTCGCGGCAACACGGCGGGCGGCCACCAGCAGCGGTGGCAGGGTCGCGGCGAGATCCTGGGCCTGTTGGCGCATCCGGTTCTCGCGGTATCAGCGGTGCGGGGCGCAGAGCTGGTCGATCACGGAATCCAGTGTAACCCCTTCCGCGCGGGCGGCGAAGTTCAGGGCCATGCGGTGACGCAGCACCGGATGCGCCAGGGCGAGGACGTCGTCGACCGACGGGGCCAGCCGGCCGTCGAGGACCGCGCGAGCCCGGACCGCCAGCATCAGCGCCTGACTGGCCCGCGGGCCCGGACCCCAGGACACGTGCCGGCGGACCGAGTCGACCGCGCTGTCGTCGGGCCGGCCGCTGCGCACGATCGCCAGGATCGCCTCGACCACGCTCTCGCCGACCGGGATGCGCCGCAGCAGCTTCTGGGCCCGGATCAGCTCCTCGGCGGTCAGCACCGGCTCCGGCCTGACGTCCTCGCTGCCGGTGGTCGCCAGCAGCATGGTGCGCTCGGCGGCGAGGTCCGGGTAGCCGACCGAGACCTGCAGCAGGAACCGGTCGAGCTGGGCTTCCGGCAGCGGATAGGTGCCTTCCTGCTCCAGCGGGTTCTGGGTCGCCAGCACGTGAAACGGCGCCGGCAGGGTATAGGTGTGGCCGCCGACCGAGACCGTGTGCTCCTGCATCGCCTGCAGCAGGGCCGACTGGGTGCGCGGACTGGCCCGGTTGATCTCGTCGGCCATCAGCAGCTGCGCGAACACCGGGCCCTCGATGAACCGGAAGCTGCGGCGGCCTTCGGCGTCTTCCTCCAGAACCTCGGAGCCGAGGATGTCGGCCGGCATCAGGTCGGGCGTGCACTGGATGCGCTTGTCCCCGAGCCCGAGCACGATGCCCAGGGTCTCGACCAGCCGGGTCTTGGCGAGTCCCGGCACCCCGATCAGCAGGGCATGACCGCCGGCCAGCACGGTCACCAGGGTCTCGTCGACCACCTCCTGCTGGCCGAAGATCACCTTGCTCACGCCTTCCCGCACACGGGTCAGGCGGCCTGCGAGTTGCTCGACCTCCTTGACGAACGCGAGGCCGGTCTCAGTGTCCAGGGTGGTGGTGTCGGTCATGGCGGGTATACTCACTCCGAGTTGGTGCCCGGGTGGACTGGGCCCGATTCCGTAGGGCCCGCTCCGGGACGAAACCGCCGAATGGCAGAACAGCGACGCGTCATGGGCGACAAGACCGTCCGTCCCAGCTCAGATCTAGAGCGTATCGCAGCCGCGGCCAGCGGCAAGGGGCGGCCGCAGCCCGACGATCATGATCGCGTGAAGCAGACGTCGCCGGCCGCGGGGGAGAGCTGCGGCGACTTCGACATCCGGATCGGCCGGGACGGCACCTGGTACTACAAGGGATCACCGATTAACCGCATGCCTCTCGTGAAGCTGTTCGCCTCGGTCCTGCGCCGCGAGCCGGACGGCTCCCACTGGCTGGTCACGCCGGTCGAGCGCGGGACGATCGTGGTCGACGATGCGCCGTTCGTCGCGGTCGACGTGGATCGCCGGCCGGACGGAGCAGCATACCACGACCCCGACGCCGAACTGATCTTCCGGACCAATCTTGACGAAACCGTGGTGGCCGGGCCCGACCATCCGATCCGGGTGGACATCGAGGCGGAAACCGGCGAGCCGTCGCCCTATATCCTGGTGCGCGACCGGCTCGAGGCGCTGATCAACCGGGCGACCTTCTATCGCCTGGTGGACTACGCGGTGGAGCGTGCAGGGCCGGATCGCGGCAACGGAGAGCTTGGAGTATGGAGCAGGGGTCGTTTCTTTCCGCTGGGGCCGGCCGGAGCCGACGGGAGCGGCTCGTGACGCTCGACGACTTCCGGTCGGCGTTCGGTCGCGTGGCGCAGCTGGAGAGCGACGGCCTGGTGCCGGTGGCCCGCCGCCGCGGCGACCACGACCTGAACCCCGGCATGCCGGAGCCGGACAAGACCCGGGCGGCGGCCGTGCTGGTGCCGATCGTCGGCCGCGACGAGGGCCTGACGATCCTGCTGACCCGGCGGTCGGACAGCCTGCCGGTGCACAAGGGCCAGATCAGCTTTCCCGGCGGCCGGGTCGAGGAGGACGACGTCGACGACGTCGAGACCGCCCTGCGCGAGACCGAGGAGGAGATCGGACTGGGCCGCGACCTGGTGGAGGTCATCGGCCGGCTCGACACCTACACCACCCGGACCGGCTTCGAGGTGACGCCGGTGGTCGGGCTGGTGCGCCCGCCGTTCGACCTGACGCCCGACCCGGTCGAGGTGGCCGAGATCTTCGAGGTGCCGCTCGACTTCGTGCTCGACAGCGACAACCACGAGCGCCACAGCCGCGAGTGGCAGGAGACCACCCGGCACTTCTGGGTGCTGCCGTACCGGCACCATTATATCTGGGGGGCGACCGCCGGCATGCTGGTGAACCTCGCCGACGTGATGCGGGGCGCGCTCCTGCGCTGACCGGCCGGCCCGCCGAGGATCCTGCATGCAACCCGTCGATCGCATCCCGCTCCAGCCCTGGATGAACGGACCGGCCGCCGCGCCGGTGTTCGCGGCACTCACCGCCGGCGGCGTCACCGCGCGGTTCGTCGGCGGCTGCGTGCGCGACGCCGTGCTCGGGCTGGCGATCGGCGACCTCGACGTCTGCACCCCGGCGTCGCCGGGGCGGGTCATGGAACTGGTGCGGGCGGCCGGCCTCAAGGCGATCCCGACCGGCATCGAGCACGGCACGGTGACGGTGATCGCCCAGCACACCCCGGTCGAGGTGACCACCCTCAGGCGCGACGTCGAGACCGACGGAAGGCGCGCGGTGGTGGCGTTCACCGACGACTGGGTGGAGGACGCGACCCGCCGAGACCTGACCCTGAACGCGCTGTACCTCGACCCCGACGGCACCATCTACGACCCGATCGGCGAGGGACTGGCCGACGCCCGGGCCGGCCGCATCCGGTTCGTCGGCGACCCGGAGACCCGGATCCGCGAGGACGTGCTGCGGATCCTGCGGTTCTTCCGGTTCTGGGCCCGGTTCGGCCGCGAGCCGCTGGATCCCGACGGGCTGGCGGCCTGCACCGTGCTGGCCGACCGGATTCCGACCCTGTCCGGCGAGCGGGTGTGGAGCGAGCTCGCCAAGCTGCTGGTGGCGCGGCGCGCGGTCGAGGCGCTGGCGGCGATGGAGCGCGCCGGGGTGGCTTCGCGGCTGTGGCCCGGCGGTGCCCATGTCGAGCGGGCGACCGCGGCGATCGCGGTGGAGGACGGGCTCGGGCTCGACCCGGACGCGGTGCGCCGGCTGGCGGCGCTGGTCGCTGCGCCGGAGGCAGTCGAGCCGGCGGCGGAGAGGCTGCGGCTGTCGCGGGCCGAGACCGCGCGGGTGCGCCGGGCCCTGACCGTCGACGGGACGCCGTCATCCGCCGACCGGGAGCGGCGCGCCAGGATCTACCGGGCCGGCGGCGAGGCCTATCTCGACGCGCGGATCCTGCAGGCGGCGGCGTCCGGCGATCCGCCGGCGGCGGTCGCGACCGATCGCGACATGGCGGCCAGCTGGACGCCGCCGGCGTTCCCGATCGGCGGCCGCGACGTCGCCGCGCTCGGGGTGCCGCAGGGGCCCGACACCGGGCGGTTCCTGCGGGCCGTCGAGGACGCCTGGATCGCCGACGATTTTGCGGGCGACGCCGCCGCCTGCCGTGCGAGATTGGCGGCGCTGGTCGATCAGGGGAGGCAACAGCAATGACCACCGGGTTCACCGAAGCGATGGTCGAGGCGCGTCGCAGCGGCACGCGCGTGTCGCTGCCGGACGCCGTTCCGCAGGACCGGGCGGCCGCGTTCGCGGAGCACGCCGCGGCGTTTGCCGCGCTCGGGCTCGAGGTCGCCGGCTTCAAGGTCGGGGCCAACGGCCGGACCGGCGAGCCGACCGCCGCCCCGCTGCCGGCCGGCACCATCCACCGCGACCGCGCCCGGATCGTCGTGACCGACGCGCACCCGCTGTGGCTGGAGGCCGAGCTGGCGTTCGTCATGGGGGCGCCGCTGGCGGCCCGCGAGGCGCCCTACGAGGCGGCCGAGGTGCTGGCGGCGGTCGAGGGGATGGCGGCGGCGATCGAGATCGTCGACCCGCGGCTGGCCGACTGGCCCAAGGTCCCGCCGCTGGCGGCGCTGGCGGACTTCCAGGCGAACGGCGCCGCGGTGGTGTCGGCGGTCGGGCGTTCCGCGGCCGGGCTGAAGGTCGAGGACCTGACCGTCGATTTCCGGATGGGCGATCTGGTGAAGACCGTGCCAGGCACGAAGTATCCGGGGGAGGATGCGATCCGGTTGCTGGTCTGGCTGGCCGACAACCTGCACCTCTGGGGGCCGGCGATCGCGGCCCGCGGCCTGCAGCCCGGGGACGTCGTGATCTCGGGGTCGTGGACCAGCTTCGACAAGGCGGTGGCCGGCACCACGGCGACCAACACGATCGCCGGGATCGGCGGCGTCGCGGTCGAGATCGTCGGCGGCTGACCCCGGGGTCAGCGCCGAACGATCAAGGCGAGGCGGTCAGCGCAGCCGCTCGATCTCGGAGCGGATGAAGCCGGCGTCGCGCAGCAACCGGTCGTCCAGCTCCAGCAGCAGGCGGATGCCCTCGCGGCGATGGCGCCACGCCATGTAGCGGTCGAACCAGTAGGCCGGCACCGACAGGACGGCGCGAAGCTGGGCGAGCGGACCGCGCGGCGCGGCAACGACCTCGATGGTGGACATGGTTCAGGCTCCGGGTGGGGCGGCGCGGCCCGTTGATGGATCGGCCGACGTGCGGCCCGGCCCGGTAAATGGCGAATCCCGGGGTTCTGGAAAATCGGCAAACCGTCATGGCCGGCATGCAGTGCGCGCACGGCGGGTTAACGGCTGGAAACCAGTTGCGCCAACCGGCTCAGATGGTTGCCGGCCGGTCTGTCGGCAGGTGGAGCCGGTCCGCCACGAAGTAGCAGGAGATCGCGATGTCCATGTCGAGCGACCCGACCTTGATGATCGACGAGACCACCTCGCTGGACTGCAGCGCTCCCGAGTGGTGCATGATCGCCAGCGAGGTGAGGTCGCACAGGATCCGGTTGCAGCCCGACAGGTAGAGGTACAGCGGCAGACCGACGCGGTGATGCGTCAGGCCGACGTGCACGGCGCTGCTGAGATAGGCGTCGTCGAGCCGGCAATCCAGCATCCCGCGCCAGTGCTCGATCTGTCGGCCCTTGAGGTACTCGACGTCCGACCGGTCGAAGAAGTGACGGGTCTCGGGGAACTGCAGGGCGTGGCGATAGAAGCTGGCGATGATCTCGGGCGCGTTCGTGTCGAACACCGGCAGGAACCGGGCTAGGGTGTCCCGGGTCGTCTCGTCGATGCCGTCCAGGACCAGTCGCCGCTGGATGTTGGCGCTGATCTTCCTGACGGCCACCTCGGCCGTCGCCTCCTCGATCGGCGGGCTGCTCCGACCCCGGATCATGCACGCTCCATCGTGTGCGTGCTGCCGCTGACCGATACGCACGCGATCGTCTAAATTCTACGGAGACGTGCTACCGCTGGCAAGGAGGCCGGTCAGGGCCAGCGCACCTCGGGTGGCAGGCTCATCAGGATCGCCTCGACGTTGCCGCCGGTCTTCAGGCCGAACAGCGTTCCCCGGTCGTACAGCAGGTTGAACTCGACGTAGCGGCCGCGGCGGACGAGCTGGTGCTCCCGCTCGGCGTCCGTCCAGCTCTCGTTCATGTGCCGGGCGACCAGCTTGGGGTAAGCGTCCAGGAACGCCAGGCCGACGTCGCGGGTGAAGGCGAGGTCGGGCTCGAAGCCGTTGCCGACGTAGTCGTAGAAGATCCCGCCGACTCCGCGCGGCTCGTTGCGGTGCTTCAGGAAGAAGTACTCGTCGCACCACGCCTTGAAGCGCGGGTAGTAGGCCGGGTCGTGGGCGTCGCAGGCAGCCTGCAGGGCGGCGTGGAAGTCGCGGGTGTCGTCGGCGTCCGGCACCATCGGCGTCAGGTCGGCGCCGCCCCCGAACCAGCTCTTGGTGGTGGCGATGTGGCGGGTGTTCATGTGGACCGCCGGAACCTTCGGCGAGCGCATGTGCGCGACCAGCGAGATGCCGCTGGCGAAGAACCGCGGATCCTCGGAGGCGCCGGGGATCGAGGCGCGGAACTCCTCCGAGAACTCGCCGTGAACGGTGGAGACGTTCACTCCGACCTTCTCGAACACCCGGCCGTGCATGATCGCCATGACGCCGCCGCCGCCGCCCTCGCGTTGCCACGGCTTGCGCTCGAAGCGGCCGGCGGGCAGGCCGCGCAACGGACCGTCGTAGCTGTCCTCGAGCGCTTCGAAGGCGGCGCAGATGCGGTCGCGCAGGGACTCGAACCAGGCACGGGCCTCGGTACGCTGGGCGTCGGTGGACAGATACATCGGGAGCTCCGCTGGGCGAGGGCGATGGATGCCCGTGATGCCTCAGCCGGACCGGCAACGCAAACCGGAACGTCGGGTGGCGTGGTATCGGGTGGCGGTCAGAGGTGCGCGCGGGACTTGGGGGCTGCCGGCCGCTTGTCCTGTGCGGCGCCCTTGGCCTGCTCGGCGGCCGCCGCCTCCTGGTCGACCTTGGCCTGTTCGGACGCCGCATATTCCTCGTTGGAGACCTTGGCGCGGTTCTCGACCTTCGGTGCGGTGTCCAGCGGCTTCGCCTTGGTCGGGCCCTTCTGCTTGACGCCGCCGGACAGCATCGCGACCTCGATCAGGCGCTCGCACTGCGACTTGAACTCGGCCGGGGCCTTGTACTTCATGGCGCCGGCCAGCTTCTCGCGGGCTTCCTTGATCTTCTTGGAGCGCAGTTCGATGTCGTCGGTCTTGGCGGCGTCGAGCGCGCCCTTGGCCGCCAGGGCGGTGGCCTTCATGAAACCGTGCAGCAGCAGCGAGTCCAGCACGCCGCGCGCCTGCTTCGAATAGTCGGTCGGCAGTTTCGGATTCTTCAGGGATTCGACAAGCCGTTTGGCGGCCGCCTCGCAACGGTCGGTGTTGCCGGCCTCTGCATGGGCCTTCAAGTGCGCCAGCGCGGCTTCGATCGAGGTCTTCATCGCCTCGATGCGTCGGGCTTCGGCTTCGGCCTTTTCGTCCTTCTTGTCGGACCTTCCGAACATTCGGCGTTCCTCCGCGACTCAGCGTCGCAGAATAACGTTTAACAAATCCGTAAGAGCGCCGCCAACGGTAACAGGTGCCGGCTACAAACTATCGGTCAGCATTTTAAGAGTATTGATGCATTGTGATCATTGGTTAGCGCGCATCGACATGTACCCACTCTCGCAATGAAACGCCCGGCGCCGACCACAACGAAAACGGGCCCGGTCGTCCGACCGGGCCCGCCCCGTATTCCGAAACCGCGGAGGCGCGTCAGCTGCAGCCGCTGGTCCCGCCGCAGGTGTCGCACTTCAGGCAGGTGCCGTTGCGGACCAGCGTGAAGTTGCCGCACTCGCCGCAGGCCTCGCCCTCGTAGCCCTTGATCCGCGCCTCGCGGATCTTGGCCAGCTTGGCGTCGACCTCGTTCATGACGTCGCTGGAGACGCTGACGGTCGCGGTCGAGCGCTCGGCGACCGCCACGCCACCGCCCATGGCGGCGTGCGAGGTCGAGGCCTGGACCGTCATCCCGCCCGAGCCGTTGGCCTGGCCGGTCGGGGCGAGGCCGGTCGGGGCGAGGCCGGTCGGGGCGAGGCCGGTCGGGGCCAGGCCGTCGGTGCCGGTCGCCTGGGCGAAGCCGCCGTGCAGCACCACCAGGTTGGAGCGGACGTCGGCGCGGGCGAAGCCGCGGCTGGCGGCCTGGCCGACCTTCTCCAGGATGGCGTTGGCGGCGGCGATGCTGTGCTCCTCGGCACCGTCGCCGACGGTGTCGGGGGCGAGGTCCTCCTTCTGGACGTGCGCCAGGTCGTGGCGGTCGAGGTAGGAGATCGCCAGCTCCCGGAAGATGTAGTCGATCACCGACGTCGCCATCTTGATGGCGTCGTTGCCCTGGACCATCCCCGAAGGCTCGAAGCGCTGGAAGATGAAGGCGTTGACGAAGTCCTCCAGCGGCACGCCGTATTGCAGGCCGATCGACACCGCGATCGCGAAGTTGTTCATCAGCGACCGGAAGGCCGCGCCCTCCTTGTGCATGTCGACGAAGATCTCGCCGAGCCGGCCGTCCTCGTACTCGCCGGTCCGGAGGTAGACCTTGTGGCCGCCGACCACCGCCTTCTGGGTGTAGCCCTTGCGCCGCTGCGGCATGCGCTCGCGGTCGGCCTTGTTGACGACCTTCTCGATGACCCGTTCGACGATCCGCTCGGCCACGATCGGTGCCTTGACGGCGGTCGGCTGGGCCGCGAACTCCTCGGCCTCGTCTTCGTCCTCGAAGTCGAAGGTCGAGGCCGACAGCGGCTGGCTGAGCTTGGAGCCGTCGCGGTACAGGGCGTTGGCCTTGAGGCCGAGGCGCCAGGACAGCATGTAGGCGTCCTTGCAGTCCTGGACCGACGCGCCGTTCGGCATGTTGATGGTCTTGGAGATCGCGCCCGAGATGAACGGCTGGGCGGCCGCCATCATCCGGATGTGGGACTCCGCCGACAGGTAGCGCTTGCCGATCCGGCCGCACGGGTTGGCGCAGTCGAACACCGGCAGGTGCTCGTCCTTCAGGCTCGGCGCGCCTTCGAGGGTCATGGCACCGCACACGTAGGTGTTGGCCGCCTCGATCTCGCCCTTCGAGAAGCCGAGCGCCGCGAGCATGTCGAACGACACGTCGTTGAGCTGGGCGTCGGTGAGCCCGAGGGTGTCGCGGCAGAACGCGTCGCCCAGGGTCCACTTGTTGAAGGCGAACTTGATGTCGAAGGCCGAGGCCACCGCCTCTTCCAGCTTCTGGATCTCGGCCGCGCCGAAGCCCTTGGCCGACAGCGCGTCATGGCCGATCGCCGGGGCGCCCTTCAGGGTGCCGTGGCCGACCGCGTAGCGGATGATCGCCTCGATCTGGCCCTCGTCGTAGCCGAGGGTGCGCAGGGCCTGCGGGACGACCCGGTTGATGATCTTGAAGTAGCCGCCGCCGGCCAGCTTCTTGAACTTCACGATCGCGAAGTCGGGCTCGATGCCGGTGGTGTCGCAGTCCATCACCAGGCCGATCGTGCCGGTCGGGGCGATCACGGTCGCCTGGGCGTTGCGGTAGCCGTGCTCCTCGCCGAGCGCCAGGGCCATGTCCCAGGCCTTGCGGGCGGCGTCGACCAGGGCCCGGTCCGGACAGTTGGCGGCGTCGAGCGGCACCGGGGCGATCGACAGCGCCTCGTAGCCGCCGGTCTCGCCGTAGGCGGCGCGGCGATGGTTGCGGATCACCCGCAGCATCGGCTCGGCATTCTCCTTGTAGCGCGGGAAGGCGCCGAGCTCGCCGGCCATCTCGGCCGAGGTGGCATAGGCCACGCCGGTCATGATCGCGGTCAGCGCACCGCACATCGCGCGGCCGGCCGGGCTGTCGTAGGACAGGCCCATGGCCATCAGCAGGCCGCCGATGTTGGCGTAGCCGAGGCCGAGGGTGCGGTAGTCGTAGGAGAGCTTGGCGATCTCCTTCGACGGGAACTGCGCCATCAGTACCGCGATCTCGAGGGTGACGGTCCACAGCCGGGTGGCGTGCTCGTAGGCGGCCACGTCGATCGAGCCGTCGGCCTGCTGGAACTGCATCAGGTTCATCGACGCCAGATTGCAGGCGGTGTCGTCGAGGAACATGTACTCCGAGCACGGGTTGGACGCGTTGATGCGACCGCCGGCCGGGCAGGTGTGCCAGTCGTTGATGGTGGTGTCGTACTGCACCCCCGGGTCGGCGCAGGCCCAGGCGGCGTGCGACACGCTCTCCCACAGCTCGCGGGCCTGCACGGTCTTGGCGACCTTGCCGTCGGTGCGGCGCATCAGGTTCCACTCGCCGTCGGCCTCGACGGTGCGCAGGAACTCGTCGGACACCCGGACCGAGTTGTTGGAGTTCTGGCCGGACACCGTCAGGTAGGCGTCGCTGTCCCAGTCGGTGTCGTAGGTCTTGAAGTCGATCTCGATGAAGCCCTGGCGCGCGAACTGGATGACGCGCTGCACGTAGTTGAGCGGGATCATCGCGGCCTTCGCGCCCTTGATGGCCGCCTTCAGCTCCGGGTTCTTGGCCGGCTCGTAGGTGTCGTCGCCGAGGCTCTCCTTGCCGTCGACGCAGGCCTTCATGACCGCCTTCATGTGCCTGGCGGCGAGCTTGGAGCCGGCGACCAGCGCCGCGACCTTCTGCTCCTCGACCACCTTCCAGTCGATGTAGGCCTCGATGTCCGGATGGTCGATGTCGACCGTCACCATCTTGGCGGCCCGGCGCGTGGTGCCGCCGGACTTGATGGCGCCGGCGGCCCGGTCGCCGATCTTCAGGAAGCTCATCAGGCCCGACGACTTGCCGCCGCCGGCCAGCGGCTCGCTCTCGCCGCGCAGCCGCGAGAAGTTCGAGCCGGTGCCCGAGCCGTACTTGAACAGCCGCGCCTCGCGGACCCACAAATCCATGATGCCGCCCTCGTTGACGAGGTCGTCGGCGACCGACTGGATGAAGCAGGCGTGCGGCTGCGGGTGCTCGTAGGCCGACTTCGAGCGGACCAGCTTGCCGGTCTTGAAGTCGACGTAGTGGTGCCCCTGGGCCGGGCCGTCGATGCCGTAGGCCCAGTGCAGGCCGGTGTTGAACCACTGCGGCGAGTTCGGCGCCGCCATCTGGTTCGCCAGCATGAAGCACATCTCGTCGTAGTAGGCGCGGGCGTCGCCCTCGCTGTCGAAGTAGCCGCCCTTCCAGCCCCAGTAGGTCCAGGTGCCGGCCAGCCGGTTGAACACCTGCTTGGCGCTGGTCTCGCCGGTGGTGCGCTCGCCGGCCGGCAGCTTGGCCAGCGTGGCCTCGTCCGGCGCCTCGCGCCACAGCCAGGACGGGACGTCGTTCTCCTCGACCTTCTTGCGGGCGACCGGGATGCCGGCCTTGCGGAAGTACTTCTGCGCCAGGATGTCGCTGGCGACCTGCGACCAGCTCGCCGGCACCTCGACGTCGTCGCGACGGAACACGATCGAGCCGTCCGGGTTCTTGATCTCGCTCGCCGTGGTCCGGAAGGCGATCCCGTCGTAGGCGTCCTTGCCTTCCGTGGTGAACCGACGCTCGATCTTCATCGCTGCTGACTCCCTGGCTTTCCTGCCGTGCCGTGGGGCGGGCCGGCCCCTGGGTTCCTGTCGGAACCACATCTTGTGTATGACGGCGGGAAGGCTACTGAATGTGGGGCGGTTGGTGCAAGCGGGAAATCGAGTCGGCGGACAAAATTCCCCGCCATTGCGCCGGCCTGTTGCCGAAAATCCACAGGGGAAGCCTATGTCGAACAAATAGAGCGGCGCTCACGAATAATGCTCGTGACGCGAGACGCGATCGAAGTCTTCTTTTTAATTTGGCGAGGCGTCCGCCTTGCTGGCGTTTGACCCCGGGGGACCGGCCGATGCCGCATGGCGAGGACCATGGCTCTCCGACAATTCGACCGGCGCACAGGATGCGGTAAGCCGACCCGACGTGCAACAGATTTTGTGGGTAAGAAAATTACCTAAACCAAATCTAGCGTGATTGGCAGGAATCCGGGGGTGGCGCGCCCGGGAACGGCGCCCGGGAACGGCGCCCGTGGACGGCGCCCGTGGACGGCGCTTGGCCGGCTCTCTACGATGCCGCCGCCACGGCACGCCGCCGCCCGCCCGGGCCGCGCGCTGCATCCAGACAAATGACCGGGAGGAAGACGAGATGGCGATCCTGCGCCGTGCGATGAGCTACCAGCCGCTGGACGCGGCGACCCTGGAGCGCTGGCGCAAGGTGCCGCCGGCGGTGGCCGGCGACAACCTGAACCGCGAGCATTCCATGGGCTCGTCGATCCGGCCGCTCGGCCAGGGCGCCGTCATGGTCGGCCACGCCCGGACGGTCGCGGTGATGGCGGGCGACAACGCCGCGGTGCACGCAGCACTTCCGCTGCTGAACCCCGGCGAGATCCTGGTCGTGACCGCGCGCGGTGCCGGCGACGTCGCGATCGTCGGCGAGATCGTCGCCGAGTGTGCCAAGAAGCAGGGGGTGGCCGGCATCGTCGTGGACGGAGCGGTGCGCGATGTCGCCGCCCTCCGGGAGATCGGCTTTCCGGTCTACGCGGCCGGGGCGACGCCGCGCGGCCCGCACAAGGGGTTCGGCGGCGAGATCGACGGTCCGGTGGCCTGTGGCGGCGTGGTGGTGGCGCCGGGCGACCTGGTGCTGGGCGACGACGACGGCGTCACCGTGGTGCCGCGGGCGCTGTGCGAGGCGGCCCTGCCGAAGGCCGAGGCCCAGGTCGCCAAGGAGGCCGAGGTGATCGCCAAGGTTCGCGCCGGGGTCACCACCGCGGAGATCCAGGGCATCCCGGTGCCGGAGGTCGGCGACACGCCCGGCTGACCCGGGGTCAGCGCGGCGCGCGCCACTCCGGGTCGATCATCGAGAAGTCGACGTCCGGGAACTCGCTGTAGAGCAGCCTGATACGGGCGATCTGGTCGGTCGAGAGCTGAGTCCGGCCGCGGCCGCTCACGCCGACATTGAACTTCATGGCCTGCCGGCCCTGATGGCTCCGGCCACGCGGATCGTTGGCCGCGACGGCCGCGGCGATCCGGCTGCGCTCGACCGTTAGGCCAAGCCATTCGCAGCAGCCGGCGACCGTGTCTTCCGGGCGGGCCACCAGCTCGTCGAACTGCACCAGCTTGATGTCCGCGTGCTGCCGGTACAGCCACCACGTGGCGAAGAAGTCGACGTAGTAGGGGGCGATCCGGGCCAGCGCGGACTCCAGGCCGGCCTCGCGGGTCATTGCCGACGGTCGGCTGCCCGGGTAGACGCGGCCGGCCAGATGGTCGGCATAGCTGACGATCGCGTCGTGGATGTTGCGGACCAGGACGATCGGTCGGATGGCGAGGAGGACCAGGACGGCCACCGTTCTCGCGTCGGCGGGCAGGTGGCTGTGCACCACGCCGGGTGTCGACAGGGCCCGCAGCGTGCCCAGAAAATCCAGGGTGGTGCCGGTGCGGTCGTTCTGCGAGTGCGGCGTGTTGACCGCTCCGCCGACCAGGGCGTTCAGGACGTTGCACAGATAGGTCGACGCGGATTTCGGCATGGCGGCCACGAAGACCGGCGGCGGGCCGGTGAGCGGTGCCGGCGGGCGTTGCAGCCAGGCGAGGGCGGCGCGCCGTTTGTCGTCCGGCAGGGACGGCTTCCGGGTCAGATAGCGCTCCAGCGCGCTCTCGAGATTGTTGCTGGCGATCCCGAGCCGGTCGAGGGCGTCCAGGTAGAACAGCAGGTAGTCGGACCGGTCGTAGAAGCGGTGCTGATGCAGGCCCCGGGCCGCCCGCTCGTCGAGGCCGCCCGCCAGCGCGCCGTAGACCAGCTGGTTGGCCATGCGGCGGCGATCTCCGCTGTCGCGGAACGCGGCGGCCGAGGCGGCATAGTGTCTCGCCGCTTCCGGGCTGAGGAGAACCTGCGCGAGCGGGTGGCCGGCACCGGCCGCTCCGCGCGAGGGGGCGGGACCGTCCGTCATCGCGCCGGCCTCCGGCCGCTCTGCGCCAGCAGGATGCCGGCCAGCACCACCAGTGCGCCCACCGCCTGGATCGCGCTCAGGGCCTCGCCGAGGATCAGGCCGGCGAGCGTGACGCTGATCACCGGCTCGAGGTTGGCGGCGACGGCCGTGCGGACCGCGCCGAGGCGGCGGATCGCGGCGAACAGGCAGGTCAGCCCGACGGCGTAGGAGACCGCGTTGCCGGCCACCCCGATCCAGCCCTTCGGTTCCGTCAGCAGGTCGAGTCCGCCGTTCAGCAGCACCAGGGCGGTGCACACGGTGGCGCTGGCGCTCGCCACGGTCGCGGTGAGGACCATCGGCGGGATGTGCGCGGTCAGGCGCCGCGACACCTGGAACGAGACCGCCACGCAGGTGCCGGCACCGAAGGCCAGCAGCAGGCCGGTGTGGTCGGCGTGTGCGAGCCCGCCCCGCAGCACCAGGGCGAGGCCGGCGAAGCCGACGGCCAGGGCCAGGAGCCGCCGCACCGTCAGCCGCTCGTCGCCGGCCAGATGGGCGAGCGGGCCGACCATCAGCGGAAACGTGAAGAACACCAGGCTGGCGATCGGCACCGGGATGCTGCGCACGCTGGTCATGTAGCCGTAGGACGCGCCGCCGGACAGCACGACCAGGGCGATCAGCAGCGGGAGGTGGCGGGCCTCGATGCCCTGGAGCCGGCGCAGCGCCGCCAACAGCAGCCACAGGCCCAGGGCGGCGAAGGTGAAGCGGGCGAACTGCAGGGTCAACGGGCCGGCTCCGCCGTCGAAGGCGAGCCGGGCGAAGGTCGGGCCGGAGCCGAAGAACAGCGTCGTCAGCAGCACGAATCCGAAGCCGGCCATGATCTCGGACGACGGCCGGGGCACGGCGGATTGCGGGATCGGCGACGGCGTTGTGGACGAGGACATCGCCCTTGCTCTTACGCGGCAAAGCCGGGCCGCGCAACGACCCCCTGGCGGCGCAGCAAGACGCCCATGGGCACGCCACCGGGCACGCCCTTGGAACTGGACGTTGGCGGCCGGCGATGACATAGTCCGGCCGCGTTGCGATCGGTCGCCGAGGAATACGCATGGACGTCGGAGTGCGCCTTTTCACCTGGCTGAACGGCCGGCTCGTGGGCGAGGACGCCTACGGGAATCGCTATTACGTCCACAAGGCCGGCCGCAAGCGGGACGGTCGCGAGATGCGCTGGGTGCTCTACAAGGGCATGGCCGAGGCGACCAAGGTGCCGCCGGACTGGCATGCCTGGCTGCACCACTTCACCGATGCGCTGCCGGACGCCCAGCCGATCACGCGTTTCGACTGGCAGAAGGAGCACATGCCGAACCTGACCGGCACGCGCTACGCGTACCGGCCGCCGGGGCATGTGCTGCAGGGCGGCAAGCGCGAACGCGCGACGGGCGATTACGAGCCCTGGACTCCGGCCTGATCGGGCGGGCCGCGGCATGCACCGGAACCTGATAGAGACCCTGCTGGGAGCCGTGGTCCTGGGCGTCGCCGGGCTGTTTCTCGCGTTCGCCTACACCACGGCCGACCTGGGCCGGACCGGCGGCTACGAGGTCGAGGCGGATTTCACCACCGTCGGCGGGCTGAAGGTCGGCAACGACGTCCGGATGGCCGGGATCAAGATCGGCTCGGTGGTCCGCCAGGAGCTCAACCCGCAGACCTACCTGGCCCGGGTGACCCTCAGCGTCGACCCGTCGATCGAGTTGCCGGCCGATACCTCGGCGACGATCGCCAGCGAGGGCCTGCTCGGCGGCAACTACGTCGATCTGGCGCCCGGCGGCGACACGACGATGCTGAAGCCTGGCGGCAAGATCCAGTACACCCAGGACGCCGTCGACATGGTCCAGCTGCTCGGCAAGTTCATCTTCTCCGCCGGCAACGGCGGAGCGGCCTCGAAGTGATGGCGCCACGGCCGTTGAACCGCCGCAATCTCGCGGTCTGATCCGCAACCGGGCGAACCACGCACTGCGGGAGAGAGCTTCAGGTGGGCCAGCGACGAACCCTACGTCGAGCGGCGCTCGCTCTGGCCGGGCTTGGACTGGCCGGGCTTGGACTGGCCGGGCTTGGATCGGCCGGGCTGGCACTGCTGGTGCCGGCCGGGCCGGCCTCGGCGCAATCGGCCGACGAGCCCGAGTGGATCCAGCAGCCGATCGCGGTCCTGCAGGGGCTCGACAAGGTGACCGCCCGGGTCTCCACCGTCACCGCCCCGGTCGGGTCGACGGTCGAGTTCGGGACCCTGCTGATCACGGTCGAGACCTGCCAGGAGCACCCGCCGACCCTGGCGCCGGAAAGCGCGGCCTTCCTCGAGATCGACGATCAGCCGCCCGACGAGCAGCGGCGGCAGGTGTTCAGCGGCTGGATGTTCGCCTCGAGCCCGGGGCTGAACGCGCTGCAGCACCCGGTCTACGACGTCTGGGTCCTGTCCTGCAGGAGCGCCAGCACCGCCGGCCAGTCGTCCTCTGCCGGATCGAACTGAGCCGGGACGGCGATCGCCTGGGCGAGGCGTTCGCGGTACTCCTCGCGCGGGATCTCGATGGCGCCGAAACGCTGCAGGTGGCTGGTGATGAACTGGCTGTCGAGCAGAGTGAAGCCGCCGGCCCTGAGGCGTGCGACCAGGTGCACCAGCGCCACCTTGGAGGCGTCGGTCTCGCGGCTGAACATGCTCTCCCCGAAGAACGCGCCGCCGAGCCGCAGCCCGTACAGCCCGCCGACCAGCCGGCCGTCGCGCCAGACCTCGATCGAGTGCGCCTGGCCGCGCTCGTGCAGGGTCACGAACAGCCGGAAGATCTCCGCGTTGATCCAGGTGTCCGGGCGCTTGGCGGTCGATTCGGCGCAGCCCGCGAGGGCACCGGCGAAGTCGCGGTCGCAGGTCACCTGGAAACGGCGCTGCAGCACGGTCTTCCGCAGGCTGCGCGAGACGTGGAAGGTATCCAGCGGGATGATCCCGCGGCGGTCCGGGTCGACGAAGAACAGGCGCGTGTCGTCACGACTCTCCGCCATCGGGAACACGCCGACGGCGTAGGCCTGGAGAAGCAGCTCGGGTTGCAGCTGAGACATGGTCGTCCATGTGGGCCGCGCGACCCGGAAAGGCTAGCAGGCGGCCTGCGCCATGCAACCGTCTCGGATCGGGTCCCAGGAAGTCCCGCTCCGGCGGGCGGGTGCGGTCGTCGCTGTCGGTCATGCTCGCCGTGAAAGGCGAATCCTGGGATGGAACAGGATCAGCGCCGCGATACCGAGCGCCACGACCGCCGACGCGGCATACGGGGCCTGCGGGCTGACCGCGTAAAGCAGGCCGCCCGACCAGGCACCGACGATCGAGCCGACGCTTCTCGAGCTGCTCATCCAGCCCGCGCCGCTGCCCTGTTCCTCGGACGAGAGCGCGAGGCTGCAGGCGGCGCTGGTCGTGGGGCCGGCCAGACCGAACCCCAACCCGATGGCCGCACACGCCAGGCCGAACAACAACGCGCTGTCGGCGAGGATCAGGCCGAGCAGGCCGGCCACGACGATTGCGATGCCGATCCGCATCGCATGGCTCGGAGCCAGGCGTTTGAGCCGGACGAGGAGCATCTGCGCGAACAGGGAGAACAGCCCCATGATCGTGAACATCACGCCGGTGACCTCGGCGGCAGCGGTGGCGTCCAGCTGCAGCGTGTCCTGGATCGAGAATCCGAAGACGACGTTGACCTCGACGATGATGGCGTACGACGCACCGGTGATCAGCAGGAACGGCCTGATCCGCACGTCGGTCGGCGGCAGGACTCGCCCCGGTTTCGCCCGCTTCGAGGCACCCGCAGTCGGGTTGACCAGAAACGCCAGCGTCGCCGCCGCGAGCGAAACCCCCGTCAGGATCAGGTGAGGGGCGTAGAGCCCCATCGAAGAGGATGCCGTGGCGATCGCCGGGCCGAGCATCGTTCCGATACCCCAGGCGGCGCTGATGGAGGCGATGGCTGCCGCCCGTCGCTCGCCGGGAGCCGCGGCGGCGGCGGTCGAGACCGCCGCCGGAAAGATCCCCGCTCCCAACGCACCGTTCAGCACGCGCCCGACGCTCAGGATGCCGACGATCGCATACCCCGACAGCCAGAAGCTCAGTCCGGCGTAGGCGCTGAAGGCGAACAGGACCGCGCCGATGGTGTGGCCGATCATCCCGGCGACCAGCACAGGCTTGGGGCCGAAGCGGTCGGCCACGTGGCCCCAGATCGGCGCTGCGAGCATGAACAGCAGCGGCGCAAGACCGGCGATCACGCCGACCGTCACCTCGGAGATCTGCAGCTCGCGGGCCAGCGGCGGGAACACGGCACCGACCGCCGAGATCCCGGCTCCGGAGACCCCGACGCACAGCAACGCGACCCAGAACTGGCGCCTGCTGGCCTGCAGCGGCACCCTCGGTTGGACCGGCGCATCCTCGGCAACGACCGAACTCGTGCTCACGCTGGCATTTCCCGGTGTTGTGGCGACAACCGGGCGCGGACGGTCTGACGCCGCGAAGAAAACAGGAGACCCGCAGCCGACCCGCTACTGTGCGGCTCCGACCCTGATCGATTGTCTCCGATTGCTCGAATGCGCGTCCCGGCGACGCCAGCGCCCGACGCGCGCCACCGGACTTGCTCTGCTACTATTGCAGGATTTTTCCGTCAAGCGCGCCGACCGCAGGTCTTGCGGGTCCAGCCGGACCAGGTCCCACCCGGTCCTTGCGGCCCCTTGGGAACGGCCGGCGGTGGCGCCCTGCGCGACCGTCCCGGATCACGACCCGAGGAAGTCGCGCTCCAGCCAGCGGATGTGATAGTCGCCGTTCAGGAAGGCCGAATCGGTCATCAGCCGCTGGTGCAGCGGAATCGTGGTCGGCAGGCCCTCGATGACGAACTCGTCGAGGCTGCGACGCAGGCGTAGCAGGCACTCGTTCCGGGTCGCACCGTGCACCACCAGCTTGGCGATCAGGCTGTCGTAGTGCGGCGGCACCGGATAGCCGGCGTACAGCGCGGAATCGACCCGCACGCCGAGGCCGCCCGGCACGTGGTAGTTGGTGACCTTGCCGGGTCGCGGCTGGAAGGTCACCGGGTCCTCGGCGGTGATCCGGCACTCGATGGCGTGGCCGGTGAAGGAAATGTCCTTCTGCTGCAGGCCGAGCGGGGCACCCGAGGCGATCTGGATCTGCAGGCGGACCAGATCGATGCCGGTGATCGCCTCGGTGATCGGGTGCTCGACCTGCAGGCGGGTGTTCATCTCGATGAAGAAGAACTCGCCGTTCTCGTACAGGAACTCGAAGGTGCCGAGCCCGCGGTAGCCCATCCTGGCGATCGCGTCGACCGCCCGGCGGCCGATGCGCTCGCGCTCCTCGGCGTTCAGCGCCGGCGACGGCGCCTCCTCGACGACCTTCTGGTGACGACGCTGGATCGAGCAGTCGCGCTCGCCGAAATGCACCACCGCGCCGTGGGTGTCGCCGGCGATCTGGATCTCGATGTGGCGCGGCCTCGAGAGGTAGCGCTCCATGTAGACTTCGTCGTTGCCGAAGGCGGCGGCCGCCTCGCGGCGCGCCATCAGGAAGGCTTCCTCCAGGTTCTCCGGGCCCTCGGCAACCTTCATGCCGCGCCCGCCGCCGCCGGCGGCGGCCTTCACCAGGATCGGAAATCCGATGCGCTCGGCCTCGGCCCTGGCCTGCTCCAGGGAGCCGACCGCGCCCTCGGATCCCGGCACGCACGGCACGCCGAGCTCGGTCATGGTGCGCTTGGCGGTGATCTTGTCGCCCATCGCCTGGATGTGCTCCGGCGACGGGCCGATGAACACGATGCCGTGGGCCTCGACGATCTCGGCGAAGGCGGCGTTCTCGGACAGGAAGCCCACGCCCGGGTGGATCGCGTCGGCGCCGGTCACCGCGGCGGCCGAGACGATCGCCGGGATGTTCAGGTAGCTGTCGCGGGCCGGCGGCGGGCCGATGCACACGCTTTCGTCGGCCAGCCGGACGTGCATGGCGTCGGCATCGGCGGTGGAATGCACCGCCACCGTCTTGATGCCCATCTCGCGGCAGGCGCGATGGATGCGGAGCGCGATCTCGCCGCGATTGGCGATCAGGACCTTCTCGAACACCGGCGCCCTTCCATTTCCGTGAGGTCGGTTCCCGTGGTCGTGCGACTGCCGTCGGCGGTCACTCCAGCACCACCAGGGTCTGGCCGTATTCCACCGGCTGGCCGTTGTCGACCAGCACCGACTTCACGGTGCCGGCGCGCGGCGCGGTGATCGGGTTCATGACCTTCATCGCCTCGACGATCAGCAGGGTCGCGCCCTTGGCGACCTTGCTGCCCGGCTGCACGAACGGCGCGGCGCCGGGCTCGGCCGCCAGATAGGCGGTGCCGACCATCGGCGACGGCACGGCCTCGCCGGTCTCCGCCGCCGGTGCCGAAGGCGCCGCCGCCGGGGCTGCCGCCGCCGCGACCGGGGCGACGGCCGGAGCCGCCACCGCCGACACGTGCACCGGCGGCCGGGCGATGCGGACCTTCAGGTCCTTGGTCTCGTACTCGATCTCGCCGAGGCCGGTCTCCTCCAGGAGAGCCGCCATGCGGCGCACGAGGTCGTCGTTGAAGTCCCTGGTGGTCACGAGGTGCTCCCGTCGTCGTCGAGGACGCCGACCAGCTGCGCCATCGCCTGCAGGGCGAGGAGGTAGCCGTGGGCGCCGAAACCGCAGATCACGCCGACCGCCACGTCGGAGATGTAGGAATGGTGGCGGAACGGCTCGCGCTTGAAGGTATTGGAGAGATGCAGCTCGATCACCGGCAGATCGGTCAGCGCCAGGGCGTCGTGCACCGCGACCGAGGTATGGGTGTAGGCGGCGGCGTTGATGATGATCCCGTCGTGCGCGTCGCGCGCCTGCTGGATGATCGAGACCATCTCGCCTTCGAAGTTGGTCTGCCGGAAGTCGACCTCCAGGCCGAGCAACTCGCCCTCGGCTTCGCAGCGCTGCTGGATCTGCGCCAGCGTGGTGCTGCCGTAGATCTGCGGCTCGCGCACGCCGAGCATGTTCAGGTTCGGACCGTTCAGAATCAGAATGTCGGGGCGGTCGGCCACGGTCAAATCTCCCGGTGAAAGCCGGCGGGCGTTATACCATGCGGTCATGTGCCTGCAATGGAGCGTCCAGGGACAGGCACTTGGCGCCGTTCCGGCACGCGCGGACGGCCCGAATCGGGCGGTGATTCGCCGCTAGTTGCGCAGCGCCAGGGTCAGCACCGACTGGCCGTCCCGTCGCTCCGCCGACACCTTGCTGGCGGTCCGGCCGAGCATGTAGCGGGCCAGCAGCAGGTGGCCGTCCTCGCCGGCCACGGCGTCCGGGTTGGGGCGCTCGAAGTCCGGCTCCAGCAGCTCGCCGCGATAGCGGATCGTCACCTCGAACACGAACTCGTCGAACCGGGTCGAGACGTTCAGCAGCCCGCCGGGGATCGTCACCGGGCCGGTGAGCCGGCCGGGACGGACCGTGTCGCGCACCAGGCCCGAGCCGACCAGGGTCTCGACCGCGTCGACGGTCATGAACTCGGCCCGGGCGACCAGCTCCTGCGGCGCTCCCCACAGGGCGCCCTGCTCGGCCATGAACTCGGCGAGGGCGCGCGGGTCGAAACGGTCGCTGTCCACCGTCATGGCGTTGCGGAAGTGGATGCCGATCCGGAACACCAGGTTCATCAGCACGGCGGTCACCACCGAGATCGACAGCGGCGAGCCGACCCAGGGCAGCAGCCAGTCGGGCGCCTCGGCGAAGTGCTCGGGGTACACGAACCCGGCGACCCCGAGCGCGAACGAGACCCCGAGCACGAACACCTTGCGGGCGTCCAGCATGCGCGACGCGATCATCTGGATCGCCGAGGTGACCAGGAAGCTGCCCGAGAAGGTCAGGGCGGCGCCGATCACCGCCGCCGGCATCGCCAGCAGCAGGGCCGCCAGCTTCGGTACGAAGGCCAGCACGATCAGCAGCGCCCCGATCGCGAAGCCGATCACCCGGCTGTTGGCGCCGGTCGCCTGCGACAGCCCGACCGCACCCGAGGTCGACGCCTGACCGAACCCGCCGGCCAGGCCCGCGAACACGTTGGTCAGCCCGTCGGCCGCGATGCCGCGCGCCAGGGCGTCCATGTCCGGCCGCTTCCAGTCGGGATCGTCGACCCGCTGGGCCGCGGTGATCGCGCCGATGGCGTTGAGCGCGATGGCGACGGCGGCGATGGTGAACGGCACCAGCAGCGACGGGTCGAACGCCAGTCCCGACGTCAGCGGGACCGGCACGCTGACGATCGGTGCCGCCCGGAAGCCTGCGAGGTCCTGCGCGCCGAACAGCCCGAAGACGGTCGCCAGGGCGTAGCCGAGCAGCACGCCGACCAGGGTGCAGAACAGCCGGAGCTGGCCGCCGCCCCAGACGTTCAGGGCGATCATCGCGGCCAGGCACGACGCCGCCACCGTGAGCGTGTCGCGCACGCCGTCGGGGCCCAGGCCGACGCCGAGGAAGTTCCGCATCGCCATCACCACGACGCTGAGGCCGACCATCAGCACCACGAAGCCGGTGATCTCCGGCGTGAACACCGGCCGCAGGAACCGGACGGCGCGCGACAGCACGGCCGCCGCGGCGCCGGCGTAGACCGTCATCCCGAGCAGCAGCGGCAGGCCGCCGGCGGCGACCGCGGCACCGGCCGCCGGCAGCAGGATCGTCGTGGTGGTCGGCGGCACCAGGTAGCCCGAGCCGATGCCGAAGCGGCCGAGCGCCTGCAGGATCGCGCCGACGCCGCCGGCCAGCATGGTGAGTGCCAGGAAGTTGCGGCCTTCCGCGGACGGCACCCCGGCCAGCCGTGCGACCGACACCGCGACGATCAGGAAAATCGCGATCAGGGCGGCGTGTTGCAGCGCCAGCACCGCGAGTGTCGCCGGCGGCGGCCGGTCCAGACGGCGATAGATCAGGGTGTTCGGCTGCCGGGCTGCGATGGCTGTGGCCTCCCGAGTGCCTTGCGGCATCCGGCACCTTAGCCGAGAATTGCGCGACGGCCCGGCTTTTTCCACCGGGAAGAGGCGGGCCGCAGCCGGTGAACACGGCGGGACGATGAATCTTTTCACGCGTCTTTGGCTGGTGGCCACGGTCACGGCGAGCGGCGCCGCGGTGGCCGCGGTCGTCGCCTTCGCGGTGATCGACCAGCCGGCCCGCGAGGCCGAGCAGTTCGACGAGACCGTCACCCTGGCGCGGATGGCGGGGCACGCCGCCTCGATGGATCCGCTGCGCGCCACTGCCGGCCGGGCGGCGAACGCCCTGCTGCGGCAGCGCGCCGTGGAGCTGATGAACACCGGGCCGCTGCTGTCGGTGGCGATCGTCGCGCTGGACGGCACGGTGGTCGCGGACCTCGCCACCCCGGGCCTGGAGGACGAGCGGGTGCTGCACGCGGTGCCCGAGCTGTTCGAGACGGTCGCCGATACCCGGACGCGCCGGGTCGAGCGGCGCGAGGGAATCTTCTACGTGGTGCAGCCGCTGACCGACAGGGGCGAGGCGTTGCGCGGCGTTCTCGGACTCGAGCTGCCGTCGAACGTCATCCAGCGCGACAGCAACGACATCGTCCGGTTCGCGCTGGTCGCGGGCGCGATCTCGGCGCTGCTCGGTTTCGCCGCCGCCCGCATCCTGACGCGCCGGGTGGCGCGGCCGATCGTGCTGCTGGCCCGGCTCGCCCGGCGGCTGGACGATCCGGACTTCGAGGCCGAGCTCCCGGCGGCGCTGATCCAGCGTCGCGACGAGCTCGGCCAGCTCGCACGGGCCATGTTCCGTTTCGTGAAGGCCATCGACCACCTGGGCGAACGGATGGACGCGACGGCGGCCGACCGGACGAAGAGCCGGGTCGACGAATGACGGGAGAGCCCATGTGATGTGGGTCAATGGCATGTCGATTAACTGTTCGTTAAATTTGGGCTGACGTACTGCAGCGGTCGTTGGTGTCCGGTCCGGGGGCTTCGGTCGGGTGTACGCTTCGCTTGGCGAGCCTTGGCGGGATCGCGAAGCGAGTCGTATCCGTCCCTGTCTCGCCGAGGCCCCCGATGCACGCCGCACCCGCCGCGCTCGATCCGAAGCGCGTTTCCGGAAACACGAGCGCTACCGACCACGCCGACCCCGAGCAGATCGTCCTGCTGAGCGAGGAGGTCGCCAGGATCAGCCGCGAGAAGATCGCCGCGATCCAGTCGATCACCGGCCGCACGCGGATGCTGGCCCTCAACGCCCTGATCGAAAGTGCCCGGGTCGGCGAGCTGGGGCGCGGGTTCGCCGTGGTGGCCGACGAGGTCAAGGGCGTCTCGGGCGAGATCGAGACGCTGGCGGCCTCCCTGGTGCAGGAGCTGTCGTCGAGAACCGGCCTGCTCGAGACCATCGGCCGGCAGGTCGTCGACCAGATGAAGGGGCAGAGGCTGGTCGATCTGGCCCTGAATGCGGTCGAGCTGATCGACCGCAACCTGTACGAACGGACCTGCGACGTGCGCTGGTGGGCGACCGACAGCGCCGTGGTCGACTGCCTGCAGACGCCCGGCGCGGAGACCGCGGCCCATGCCTCGCATCGTCTCGGCGTGATCCTGTCCGCCTACACCGTCTACCTCGACCTGTGGATCTGCGACGCCCGGGGACGGGTGGTCGCCAGCGGCCGCCCCGACCGCTTCCGGGTCGTCGGCACCGACGTCTCCGGCGAGCCCTGGTTCCACGAGGCGATGAAGACCGCCAGCGGGGACGACTACGCCGTCGCGGACATCGCGACCAGCACGGCGCTGGCCGGGCGCCCGGTGGCGTCCTATGCCGCCGCGATCCGGGAGGACGCGAAGGTCGACGGGCGGCCGCTGGGCGTACTCGGCATTCACTTCGACTGGGGGCCGCAGGCCGACGCCATCGTGCACGGCGTGCGGCTGTCGCCGACCGAGCGGGCGCGCACCCGGGTGATGCTGATCGATGCCCGCAACCGGGTGATCGCGAGCACGGGGCCGGCCGGGGGGCCAGCCGGGGGGGCGGCCGGCCGGCAGGGCGAGACCTTCGATCTCAAGACCGACGGGCGCGACGCCGGCACCTATCGGACACCGGACGGCGGGACCGTCGGCTTCCATCGCACGCCGGGCTACGAGACCTATGCCGGTCTCGGCTGGTACGGCGTGCTGGTTCAGGACTGATGCCGTCCGCGAGCGCCGTTGCAGGCCGCGTGGCGTGCGGCTTCGGCGGGTGCACCTTTCGCGCACAGCCTTTTATGCTGACTCATCCACTCGGTGCATGGTGGAATGCGTTTGAGGCAAAAGCCGAGGATTAGTCCCTGCGCACCAAACGCTGGCTTCTGACGGGTCTCGTGTTGCTGGTGATCCTCGCCGTCGGCGGCGGGGTGTCGTATGGCGTCTATCGTACGCAGAAGGCCGAGCTGCTCGACGGTGCGTCGCAGGACCTCCAAAGAGCCTCGAACGCCTTCGTACGGGCCCTCGACCACATCTTCCAGCCGGCCCTGACGCTCAGCCAGAGCGTGCTCGACTCCGGCATACGGCACCGCACCGGGGACGACCTCGCGGAGCACTTCTTCGCTGTGGTCATCGGTCCGGTTCGCCAGTTCGAGCACGTCAACGGCGCGTTCCTCGGGTTTCCCGACGGTCGGTTCCTGCATCTGCAGGACCTGGCGCTGGCCGACGAGATCCCGGGCAAGAGCGACGAGCCCGGCAAGCCGGTGGTGCGCCGCCGGATCATCGACCGGCCCGACCAGGACAGTGCCGGGCACTGGCAGCGTTTCGATCACGAGAGCAGCCGCTGGCAGGAGACGACGGTGGCGAGCCGGCCGTACGACCCGCGCCAGCGGCCCTGGTACAAGGCGGCGGTCGAGGGCGGCGGCCCGGTGTGGACGGACGCCTATGTCTTCGCGTCGAGCGGCAAGCTGGGCGTCACCTACGCGGAGCCGATCTACGACGAGGCCGGCGCGGTCTGGGCCGTGCTCGGCGTCGATCTGTCGCTCGGCTCGCTGTCGCGCACGCTGGTGATCACCGCCGACGCGCTGGCCTCCGAGGGCGACGTGGTGTTCGCGACCGATCTCGCCAACAAGATGCTCGGGCACCCGGACTTCGTGTCCCGTGCCGCCGATCTCGACCGGGACACCGAAGCGTTCCTGGCGCGCTACCGCCAGCCCGACAGCTTCGAGAGCCTGGTGGTCAACGCGGTCGACCGGCCGGGCGAGATCACCGAGATCGAGGCCCAGGGGCGGTCCTACCTGGCGACCAAGTTCCAGCTCGACCCGTCGCGGGCGATGCCGCTGCAGATCTTCCTCGCCCGCGACCTGCAGTCCGTGCTGGCCGGCGCGGTCTCGGCCGTCCGGCGCAACGTCGCCCTGGTGTTCCTGGCGGTCGTGGTGTTCGCGACGGTCGCGACCTACGCCGTCAAGCTTAGGGTCGAGGCGGCGGCCCGCCGCAAGGCCGAGGCCGAGTTGATCGAGGCGCGCGACATCGCCGAGGCGGCGACCCAGGCGAAGTCGACCTTCCTGGCGACCATGAGCCACGAGATCCGCACGCCGATGAACGGCGTCATGTCGATGGCCGAGCTGCTGTCGCTGACCCGGCTCGACGCCGAGCAGCGCCGGATGACCCGGATCATCACCGACTCCGCGACGGCGCTGCTGACCATCATCAACGACATCCTCGACCTGTCGAAGATCGAGGCCGGCAAGCTGGACATCGAGACCATCGGCTTCTCGCTGTCGGAGGTGGTCGACGGCTCGGCCGAGCTGCTGGCGCCGCGGGCCGAGGATCGCGGACTCGATCTGCTGGTCGACATCGACCCGGGCCTGGTGGACGCCCGCCTCGGCGACCCGACGCGGATCCGCCAGATCCTGCTGAACCTCGGCAGCAACGCGGTGAAGTTCACCGAGCGAGGCGGGATCGGCATCCGGGTGACCGCCGCGGACGGCGATGGGCGCCTGCTGCGCTTCGAGGTCAGCGACACCGGCATCGGCCTGACCCCCGACCAGCAGGCCCGGCTGTTCCAGGCCTTCGTGCAGGCCGACAGCTCGACCTCCCGGAAGTACGGCGGGACCGGCCTCGGTCTGTCGATCTGCCAGCGGCTGTGCGAGCTGATGGGCGGCGGGATCGGCGTGGAGAGCGTCCCCGGGGGCGGCTCTACCTTCTGGTTCGAGCTGCCGCTGGAACCGGAGGCGGCCGCACCCCGGCGCTATCCGGGCGACCTGTCGCCGGCGTCGGTCGCGCTGGTCGGCCTGAGCGAGGCGGTCGGAGCGGTCGCGGAACGCTGGCTGCGGGCGGCCGGGGTGAGCTCCGTCGTCCGCTGCGCCGATGTCGGGACCGCCGGCACGGCGGACCTGCATGTCGTCGGGGCCGGGACGCCGGGCCTGTCGGCGGAGGCGCTGGGCCGGCTCGGCGGTACCGTGGCGCTGGCCGGTCGACGCTCGGAGCTGGCGGCACTGCCGGCTTCGGCGAAGGCGGAGGCCGCGGTCCTGCTGACCCTGCCGCTGTCCGGGGCCACCCTGTGGCGGGCGGTCGCCGTCGCCCTCGGTCTCGAGACGGCCGACGCCACCGACGTCGGCGGGCGCGACGACCTGTCGTTCGCCGCGCCGCCGATCGAAGAGGCCCGTGCCGCCGGCGCCCTTGTCCTGGTTGCCGAGGACAACGAGACCAACCAGGTGGTGATCCGCCAGATGCTCGGCCGTATGGGCTTCGCCTGCGAGGTCGCGGGGAACGGCCGGATCGCCCTGGAGATGCTGGCGGCCTCCGGCGCCGGCTTCGGGCTGCTGCTGACCGACTTCAACATGCCGGAAATGGACGGCTTCGATCTGGCCCGCGCGGTCCGTGGCGGCGAGGACGGGACCGGGCGCCGGCTGCCGATCGTCGCGCTGACCGCCGATGCGCTGGCCGGGACCGAGCAGCGCTGCCTGGAGGCCGGCATGGATGGCTATCTCACCAAGCCGATCGACAGCCGAAAGCTCGGTGCCGTCCTGGCCCGCCACCTGCCGCAGGGGCTGGCGCTACGCCGGGCGGCGGCGGAAGAGCCTGCCGCGCCGGCGCCATCGGCGGCGCCCGAGCTGGAAACTCCCGACTGGGACGCCGACATCTTCGACCCGCGCTCGATCGCCGAGACGTTCGGCAAGCTCGACCGCGAGGCGGTGGACTTCATCGACGACGCGTCGGAAAGCTGGGCGCCGCGGATCGAGGAAGTGAACGCCGCGCTGGCCGACGGCGACGTCAGGCGGGCGCGCGACGCCGCCCATACGCTGAAGGGCGCGACCCTGTCGATCGGGGCGGTCCGGCTCGGCCGCATCGCCACCGACATTCAGGACCTGCTGGATGCCGGCGACCCTGAAACCGCCGGCCTGATGGCCGAGGTGCTGGAGCCGACGCTCGCCGAGTTCCGGAACACCCTGCCCGCGATCCGGCGGTTCGCCGGCGCCGGGCCATCAGGGAGCTGACGATGTTCGATCCGTCCGCCGAGCACCCCTACGAGAACCTGCGGGTCCTGGTTCTCGAGGACGAGTGGTACATCCGCCAGATCATCTGCCGGCTGCTGCGGGAGATCGGTTTCTCGCTGATCGACGAGGCGGCGAACGGCGTCGACGGGTTGCGGGAGCTGCTGCGGGTGCGGCCGCACGTCATCCTGTGCGACATCCACATGGAGCCGCTCGACGGCATAACCTTCCTGCGCAAGCTGCGGGCTCTCGGGCACGAGCAGCTCTCGCAGGTGCCGGTGATCTTCCTGACCTCGGACAAGCAGCGCGACACCGTCCTGGAGGCCAGGGAACTGCGGGTCGACGGGTACCTCGCCAAGCCGGTGTCGCTGAAGACCCTGAAGGACCGCATCGACCACGTCCTGCTGAGCCGCCAGGACGGCTAGGGTGCGACACTACCGCTGTCGCTTCCGCCATGAAATTGCGACAAGTTTTCATTTGCGCCGGCGTTCGACAGACGCCTAGCCTTGCCTGTAGTCGACGGTGACCCGGCTTGCCCGCGAGGGTTTCGGCCGTCCGTGGCGCCGCCGACAAGTCTATCGTTTCCTAGGCACAACACGCGACCGCAGGGCGGTGACGGGGATTCGAAGACCCATGGTGGATCGGTGTTCCTTGCTGGCCGTGACGGCCGCCCTGGCGGTCGTTCTGGCCCAGACCCCGGCGGGGGCGGCTTCGCCGTCGCCCGTGCCGACCGCCTCGCTCATGCCGCCGCCTCCGGCGTCCACGCCCGCGGCACCCACGTCGCCCGCATCCACACCGCCCGGCACCGGCTCCCAGAGCTGGATCAAGGCCGATACCGACTATGCGGCCGGACTCGCCGGTGCCGCCGCCACCGCGATCGGGAGTGGCGTCGAAGCCTCGGCGGCGGCGCTCAATTCGTTCGGGCGGGCGGTCAGCGAGTTCGGTTGGGAAGTCAGCTTCGCGCTGGGCGTGAACAGCGTTCCGCTCAGCCTGCCGAGCTGGAATCCGTTCGCGGACCAGGACAGCCGACCGGAGGTGACCGAGGACGACGGCTCGTTCGCCGTCCTGCCGGTCGACGGCCAGACGGTCGACGGCCAGACGGTCGACGGCCAGACGGTCGACGGCCAGACGGTCGGGCCGCTGCAGCCGGAGACCGCAGCGGCACCGATCGAGAGTGCGGTTTCGACCGACCCGGTCCCAGGGTCGCTCGAACCAGGGTCGCTCGAACCGGGGTCGCTCGAACCGGCGTCGCTCGAACCGACGCCGGCCGTCGCCGTCGTGCCGCGGCCGGCCGCCGAGACTGTCGCGGGCGATGACGGTCTCACGGCCAGGGCCCTGGCGGCGGCGGCCGCGCCGGCACCGGTCGAGGCGTCGGCGCCACCGTCGGCCGAGATCATCGCCAACCTGATGGGCGACCAGCCGCACCGCGAGACCGACGGCAGCTTCTTCGTGCCGAAGTCGGCGCAGCGCCTGCTCGACATCCGCACGGCCCGGGCCAGCGACGGGGCGTTCCCGGTGACCGTGAAGCTGGCCGGGCGGATCATCTCGGACCCCAACGCGCACGGTGTCGTCGAGGCCACCATTCCCGGCCGCATCGAGGCCCCGCCGGGCGGTTTGCCGTCGCTCGGCGCGCTCGTCCACAAGGGCGACATCCTGGCGTCGGTGGTGCCGGCGATCGGTGTCGTCGACCGGACCCAGATCCGGCGCGACGTCGCCCGGCTGACCAACGAGATCCGGGTCGCCACCGAGAACATCGAGATCCTCAAGCAGTTCTGGTTCGTGCCGTACCGCGAGGGGAAGATCATCCAGGCGGAGATCCAGCTGCGAGGCCTGCGGCGCGAGCGGGCGGCGCTGCTGCCGCTGCTCGACACCCGCGAGGTGCTGCGGGCACCGACCGACGGCGTCGTGTCGGTCACCAAGGCGGTCGCCGGCCAGGTGGTGCAGCCGGGCACGCCGGTGTTCGACATCGTCAATCCCGGCCGGCTGTGGGTCGAGGCGTCGGCGCCGTCGCCGGAGATCGCCACGGTGGCCGCCGGCTCCGACGCCGCCGCGGCGGTGACGCCGGAGGGACAGGCTCTGGACCTGAGCTTCGTCGGCACCGGCCTGACCGCCCGCGAGCAGGCCACGCTGCTGCAGTTCCGGATCGACAACCCGCCGGAAGGGTTGAGGGTCGACCGGCCGGTGACGGTGATCGTCGCCAGCCGCGACCGCACCCGGCACGGCGTGGTGGTGCCGCGCGAGAGCGTCGTCGCCGGCGCCGGCGGCCTGGACGAGGTCTGGGAGCACGTCGACGCCGAGCACTTCAGGGCCCGGCCGGTTCACACCGAGCCGCTGGACGGCCGTCACATGCTGGTGCTCGACGGGCTGACCGCCGGGTCGCGCATCGTGGTGCGCAGCGCCCGGCTGCTGGCCCAGTACGAATGAGCGTCGATACGAATGACCATCGATCGGAGAAGGTGATGCAACTGATGCCGAAATCCTGCGACCGATGGGTTCAGAGGGTGACCCGTCCGGTCCCCCTGGTCCTCGTGCTGGTCTGTGCCGGCCTGCTTTCGACGACGCCCGCACGGGCCGACACCGCCGCGCCGGGGATGCCGAAACCGCGCGCGGCCTTCGTCGTCGGCGGGCTGGAGATGGTTCTGGTACTCGCCAAGGACCGGCTCTACGCCTTCGTCGACGGCCTCGACGACAATGCGCCGGCCTCGGTCGACGGGCTGGAGGTCGCGGCCGGCACCCGGAAGTGGGACATGGTGGGGGCCGGTCCGGGACTGTACGTCGCCGCGCCGTTCGTCCTGCCGCCGGGGCATCAGGACCTGACCGTCGACGTCGTCACCGCCGCCGGTGAGAAGCACGTCGCGACCGCCCTGGACATCGACCGGTCGGTGGCCGTCGCCGGGACCGGTGGCGGCGGCTGGCTGGCCTGGCTGTGGTGGCTGGTGACCGCGGCGGCGATCGTCGCGCTGGTGGCGGTGCTGGCGGGCCGGCGGGTCGGGGCCGGGTTCCTGCGGTCGCTCGGCCGCGCCGGCTGAGGCGCGGAATGTTCTCGGCTATCATCCGCTTCAGCCTGAAGAGGCGCCTGTTCGTCCTGGTGGCGACGACGCTGCTGATCGGCTACGGCGTGATGGTCGGCCGGGACATGCCGATCGACCTGCTGCCCGAGCTGACGCCGCCGATGGTGGTGGTGCTGACCGAGGCCAACGGCTTCGCGCCGGAGGAGGTCGAGCAGCTCGTGACGGTGCCGATCGAGCGGGCGCTGCAGGGCATGCCCGGCGTCAACTGGGTCCGCAGCATCTCGAGCGCCGGCTTCTCCTCGGTCCGCGTGCAGTTCGCCTGGGGAACCGACATCTACCGGAACAGGCAGCTGGTGACCGAGCGGCTGGCGGTCGCCCGCGACCGGCTGCCCGACAGTATCGAGCCGACCCTGGCGCCGCCGGCCTCGGTCCTGGGCGTCGTCATGCAGGTGGCGCTGACCGCCGACGACGGCGTCGACCCGATGGACCTGCGCGACGTCGCCGACTGGACGCTGCGGCCGTTGCTGATGTCGGTGTCGGGCGTCAGCCAGGTGTTCGTGGTCGGCGGCGACGTCCGGCAGTTCGCGGTGCTGCCGAACCCGACCGCGATGAAGCAGCTCAACGTGACCCTCGACCAGATCGAGACCGCGGTCAGCCGCTTCGGCACCAACAGCTCCGGCGGCTTCGCCGACCTGCACGGCACCGAGTACATCATCCGGAACGTCGGCCGCTCCATAAGGCTCGACGACATGCGCAGTGTGGTCGTCGCGTTCCGCGGCGTGCAGCCGGTACCGCTGAGCCAGGTCGCCGATGTCACCGTGTTCCCGAAGGTCAAGCGCGGCGACGGCAGCGTCGACGGCCGCCCGACCGTGCTGATGTCCCTGGTCAAGCACCCGAGCGCCAACTCGGTCCGGGTGGCCGCCGCCGTCGAGACCGTGCTGCGGCAGGCGGCGCCGACGCTGCCCAAGGGCATCGGCATCGGCAAGGTGACGTACAACCAGGCCGACCTGATCAACGACTCGATCGGCAACGTCGAGTACTCGCTGCGCGACGCCATGATCATCGTCGCGGTCGTCCTGCTGGCCTTCCTGATGGAGCCGCGCTCGACGCTGATCTCTCTGCTGGCGCTGCCGGTGTCGCTGGTCACCACGGTGGTGACCTTCCATCTGCTGGGCCTGTCGATCAACGTCATGACCCTCGGCGGCATCGCCATCGCGATCGGTGCGCTGGTCGACGACGCGGTGGTGAACGTCGAGAACATCCTGCGGCGCCTGGACGAGAACCGCCGCGCCGGCAGCCCGCAGCCGATCCTGCAGGTGATCGGCCAGGCGCTCGACGAGGTCCGGTCCGGCATCGTCTACGCCACCTTCATCATCCTGCTGGTGTTCGTGCCGCTGTTCGCCCTGCCCGACCAGCAGGGCCGCCTGTTCACCCCGCTGGGCGTCGCCTACGTGGTGTCGATCCTGGCCAGCCTGCTGACCTCGCTGACCGTCACGCCGGCGCTCTGCGCCTATGCCTTCGGGTCGCGGACGGTGAGCGCCCACGGGGCGCCCGGCATCCTGCTGCGGGCCCTGCAGCGCACCAACGACCGGGCGCTGACCTGGGCGCTCGACAATTCCCGCCGGCTGCTGGTCGGCACCGGCGTGCTGGTGCTGGTCGCGATGGTGTCGGTCGCGGTCCTGCCGCGCTCGTTCCTGCCGCCGTTCAACGAGGGGACGCTGTACGTCCGGGTGCTGAACAAGCCCGGACTGTCGCTGGCGGAATCGAGCCGGGTCGGGGCCGTCGCAGAGCGGATCATCCAGGAGGTGCCGGAGGTGGTGACCGTGGCGCGCCGCACCGGCCGCTACGAGGACGATTTCGACGCCGATCCGGTCAGCAGCAACGAGTTTCCGGTCACCATCCGAACCGACGGCCGCAGCCGCGGCGAGATCATCGACGACATCCGCCAGCGGCTGTCGTGGCTGCCTGTGGACCTGTACGTCACCCAGTTCCTCACCGATCGCATGCAGGCGGCGTCGAACGGCGCCCGTGGCTCGATCGTGCTGAAGATCTTCGGCGACGACCTGGCGACGCTGCGCACCCTGGCGGCCACCTTCAAGACCAGGTTCTCGACGATCCCCGGGATGGTCGACACGTTCGTCGAGCCGCAGGCCCGGGTCCCGCAGATCCGCATCACGATGGACTACGCCCGCGCCGAGCTGTTCGGGATCAGCCCGTCGGCCGTGACCCAGGCCCTGGAGACCCTGTCGAACGGCAACGTCGTCTCCACCGTGGTCGACGGCCGGCGCCGGATCGACGTGCTGATCCGCCTGCCCGACGCCGACCGCACGACCAACGCGCTGGCGGCTCTGCTGGTGGAGACGCCGGCGGGCCGGGTGCCGCTGTCGTCGATCGCCTCGGTCCAGGAGACCACCGGCCCGAACGAAATTCTGCACGACAACAGCCGGCGGCGGATCGCGCTGAGCGCCAACGTCGAGGGCGCCGACACCGCCGAGGTGATCTCGCAGATCCGCAAGGTGATCGCCGCGACCAAGCTGCCGGAAGGCTACAGCACCAGCCTGGAAGGCGACTTCCGGCAGCAGGAACAGGCCCAGATGATGATTCCCGGCCTGTCGGCGATCGCCCTGGTGCTGATCTTCGTGCTGCTGCAGCAGCGCTACCAGTCGGCGGTCCTGAGCCTGATCATCATGGGCAACATGCCGCTGGCGCTGATCGGCAGCGCGCTCGCGCTGTGGCTCTGGGGCGTCGACCTCAGCCTGGCCAGCATGATCGGCCTGGTGGCGGTGGCCGGCATCGCGGTGCGCAACGGCCTGCTCAAGATCAGCCACTTCCTGAACCTGGCGCTGCACGAAGGCATGCCGTTCGGGCGCGAGCTGATCGCCCGGGGTTGCCGCGAGCGGCTGATGCCGGTGTTGATGACCGCGCTGTCGGCCGGCCTGGCGCTGATCCCGCTGCTGTTCGCCTCCGACCGGCCGGGCATGGAGATCCTGCATCCGGTGGCGGTCGCGATCTTCGGCGGCTTGGTGAGCTCGACCGCTCTCGATACCCTGACCACCCCGGTGCTGTTCCACCTGTTCGGCCGGCGCGCGGTGCAGCGCCTGCTGCAGGGCCGCGACTCCGCCGACTACGCCTACGCTGAAACGTTCTGAGGCCGCTTCGGCCGAGGAGGATCGTCATGGACCCCGCAACCCTGACCGTCGCCGTCGTCGCCGGCTCGCTGATGGCGAGCATCGGCTTCGACGTGGTGATGAACGTCGCGCAGGACTACTACCACGTCCTCTACACCGACGCGTTCTGGGCGACCTCCGGGCAGAACCCGGAGATCGAGGCGCGGCTGGCCGCCGAGGAACGGCAGATCGACGAGATGTTCCTGCGCAACGACGTCGGGACCCTCGGCGGCGCCACGGTGCGGACCGCCGACGGCAAGATCGCGGTGCTGCACGCCGACCCGTCGGGCAAGGGCCGTCCGGGACTGTGGACCGAGTGACCGCCGCCGCGTCACGCGCGATGGCTGCCGTCGGCGCCCGTCGGTCCTCCGTTAATTGATTCATCGCAACGCGCGCGGGGCGCCGGGCCCGTAGCGTCCTTCGGTTCGCAGGGCAGGGGTACGCCCCGCTTCCCGTTGGCGGCTACGGCCGCGCCCTAAGAGCGGAGACGTGTCGCGATGAAGGTTCTCCTGCTGATCTACACCGCGGTCGGCGGCCTGGCCCTGCTGGGCACCACGGCGAACGCGCTGCTGATCTGGACAGTCTGGAACGACTATCAGGCGACCGCCGACGAGGCGGCCCTGATGAAGCTGATCGGTGCCGTCGCCCTGGCGCTGATCGCGACCGTGTGGGTGATCGCGACGGCGGTGATCGCGGCCCGCCGTCTGACGCTGCCGGTGGCGGCGCTGACCGTCACCATGGGCCGCCTGGCGGAGGGCGACCACGGGGTCCGGGTGCCGTACGCCGACTCCCGGGACGAGTTCGGCGACATCGCCCGGGCGGTGAAGGTGTTCCAGGACCACGCGGTCGAGCGCCAGCGGCTGGAGGAACGCGAGCGCGCGGCGTTGGCGGCGCGTGAGGAGCGCGCTGCCAGGGTCGATGCCCTGACCCGGCAGTTCGAGCAGGACGTCCGCGAGCTGATGGGAGAGGTCGCGGTGGCCGCGAGCGGGCTGAAGACTACGGCCCAGGCGCTCGCCAGCGGTGCCGCCAGCAACGAGGCCAATGCCGGCACCGTATCGGCCGCTGCCGAGCGCTCGTCGGCCAATGTCGAGAGCGTGGCCGCCGCGACCGAGGAACTGACCGACCGGATCCACAGCATCAACGGCGATATCGCGCGGTCGAACAGCGTCGCCAACAACGCGGTGACCGAGGCGGGCCAGACGGTCGAGACGGTGCAGGAGCTCTCCCGCGCCGTCGACACCATCACCGGGCTGGTGAAGCTGATCAACGACATCGCCGCGCAGACCAATCTGCTGGCGCTCAACGCGTCGGTCGAGGCGGCCCGGGCCGGCGAGGCGGGCGCGGGCTTCGCCGTCGTCGCGAACGAGGTGAAGACGTTGTCCAAGCGGGTCGCGGACGCCACCGGCGACATCGGCGTCCAGGTGGATGCCATCCGCGACCGGACCGACGGGGCGGTCGACGCCATCAACCGCATTCGCGACATCATCGCCGACATGAGCCGGATCGCGCAGAGCATCGCCGATGCGGCGGAGCGCCAGGGCGCCACGACCGAGGCGATCGCGCGCAACGTCCAGGAGGCCTCGGACGACGCGCGGCAGGTCACCGAGAGCATCTCCCGGGTCAGCGCCAACATTTCCGACAACCGCGACGCCGCCGACGTCGTGTCGACCTCGGCCGAGCGCCTGTCCAGCCGGGCCGACACCCTGCAGGCGACGGTCGACCGCTTCATCAGGGAAGTGGCAGCGGAGTAGCGCGGTCGGCCCGCCGGCCGCCGGCGCCTGCATATCCGAGCGCCTCGACGAGAGCGAAGGACAGGTGGTAGCAGCTGCTGGCCGGAAGGGTCGGGTCGACGACGCCCATGTCGCGGCCCAGCCGCTCGGTCCAGCGCCCGTCCGGGTGCAGGTATCGGTCGCACAGCAGCTGGACCAGCGATCCCGGGGTCAGGCCGGCCGGCTCGACGCAGTCCGGAAACACCGAGGCCGCCTTGATCAGCTCGCCGAGCGGCCAGAGCCGCTTGGTCGACGCGATCGGGGTGCGGCCGGCGCGCTCGACCTGGTCGAACAGGCCGCCGTGCTCGCAGTCCCACCCGCAGTCGAGCGCATTCCCGACCAGGGCCCGGCAGGTGCCGTCCAACCGGTCGGTTCCGGTCAGCATGCCGAACCAGTGCAGAAGCCAGGCCCATTCGGCCTGGTGGCCCGGCTCGGCGAGATGCCCCAGCGCGCGGTGCGGGCGGAGATCCGGCCCCAGATGCTCGACGATCAGACCGTCGAGCAGGAACGACTCCAGGACCCGATCGACGATCTCGCCGGCCAGCCGCAGCGTGTCGCGCCGCCCGGCCCGCTCGGACAGGAACAGCAGCGCTTCCAGCAGATGCATCAGCGGGTTCTGGTCGATGCTGTCGCCCGTGGCGTCGCCGTTCCTGTCCAGCACCGCGTGATAGAGTCCGGCTCCGCATTGGAAACGATCGACGATGTAGTCGAGCGCCCGGTCGATCCGGTCGTCGACGGGGCGGCCCAGGCAGTGGCGGTAGGCCGACAGTCCGAGCAGGACGAAGGCGTGCGCATACAGTCGCTTGTCTGACGATCGACACGCACCGCCCAGGTCCACCGACTCGATCCAGCCGCCGTGATCCCGGTCGGTGAAATCGTCGGTCAGGCGCGTGAAGATCCGGTCGGCGTTGTCCGCCAACGCCGGGTTCCCCGTGCGCTCGGCCCAGACCGCGTAAACGAACAGCTGGCGGCCGTGCACCATCGACCGCCGGTACGGTGTCGGATCGGGGGCGAGGTCGGGTGTCAGTCGTTCCACGAGCCCGCCGGTCCGCGCGTCCCAGCCGTGCCGCGCGAAGATCGCCAGCGTGCCGTCGACGAAGCGGTGTCGGAACTCATCCAGCATCGAGGTGCGCTCGCGTCACGCCGCCGTCGGGGACCGGGTTCCGGCCGGCACGCCCGCCGCGCCGGCCTGAACCAGCCAGTCGAGCACGGCGCGCTCCTCCGGACAGGAAAGCCGCCCCGGCGGGCACAGCGCATACCAGCGGACCGCCAGAACGTCCGGGGCGACATCGACCGGAACCAGCCGGCCGGCCGTCAGCGACGCGGCGTCCTCGACCGAGGACGCAAGCACGACACCGCGGCCGAGCTCGGCCGCGCGCACCGCCAGCTCGCGCCGGGCGAACGCCATGCGGGGCTTGGCATCGAACCCGTCGCCGGGCAGGGCCTGACGCCACAGCTGCTCGTCGTCGGCGGTCAGGAG